>Ga0315268_10003118_pt1 | contig 18381 bp, 18 predicted proteins | sample C1_top_MG_FD_204535 | JGI IMG/M metagenome (GOLD analysis project Ga0315268, IMG submission 204535) | Sediment microbial communities from Yellowstone Lake, YNP, Wyoming, USA - C1_top | ecosystem: Environmental > Aquatic > Freshwater > Lake > Sediment | place: USA: Wyoming | collected 2017-08-01
TATCTTTCTTAACGTCTCCAAAGACTTAACTTTTGACTTTGGCATCTTTAGCTCGTTTGTCCAATTTTAATTTAAATGTCGCGAATTTCAAAGTGGCGCGGGTGGCGCGGATGCTGCCCCGCAACGCCTGAAGCGCATTATACACGAGACACGAATCAAATATTGAATTATTGATATTAATCTCCCCTTCCCCTCTTGAGAATCAAGAGGGGAAGGCCGGTTCGTGTCTCCGAAACGGTCGGTGGGAGGGTCTTGCGCGAGGGCGTTAGGGGCACGTCCGTGACAGGTCCCGCGCCGTCTTTTGCAACTCGCGACCTCCTTTTTGTTGGTTCATCTGCCCGGCGGTTCGATTTTGATCGCGGGCGAAAAAGTCCACGAGTGGGGCAGCCTGGCGATGCCCACGTCTTTGAGGGTCGAGGAAACCAGGAACGAATACAGGTTGCGGTGGTAATCGTACGGATAGCCGTCGCGCTTGTGGACCGCCACGTCCAAATAATAGGTGCCGTTGATCAGGTTGAGCTTTTCGATGCGGCAGACGACCCTGCCCTGGCCTTCGATGGTCAGCGGCTCGTAATCCTCTAGATAGGTGTTCGTCCCGTAGCAACTCGTCCCTTGGGAATTAAAGATGCCGATGCCAAAGACGAAATCCTTGATCGGCTCGCGGGCCGCGATGTCCATCTCGATAACCAGGCCCTCCTCCGGAGTGAAAACGTGCTTTTCTTCGCCTCGCAGGTTCTTGAGCAAGACCTTGCCGATCTCGATCTCCCGCTTGCCCCAGCGCTTTTCCCGCCGCTCCTCTTCCCATTTCTGTTCGAGGTCGACGGCGGCTTTTTGTTTCTGGAAATCCGCCTCCTGCTCCGCCGCGATGTCCTGGAGGTAGGCATCGACGACCCGCTTCGGTTCGCCGAGCATCTGGATCCGGCCCGCCTTCATCCAGGCCACCTTGTCGCAGATCTTTTCGACCGTCGCCAGATCATGGCTGACGAAGAGGATCGTCTTCTTGCGCCGCCGGAAATCGTCGATGCGGTCGAGGCATTTCGGGACAAAGGCCGCGTCTCCCACCGCCAGGACCTCGTCGATGAGCAGGACGTCCGGGTTGACGTTGATGGCCACGGAAAAGCCCAAGCGCATGTACATGCCCGAGGAATAGGTCTTGACCGGCGCATCGATGAAATCCTGGAGCTCGGCGAACCGGACGATCTCGTCGAATTTCCGGCTGATCTCTTTTTTGGACAAGCCGAGCATGATGCCGTTGATATAGACGTTCTCCCGGCCGCTGATCTCGGGATGGAAGCCGGCGCCGAGCTCGATGAGCGCGGAAATTTTTCCTTCCACTTTGAGCCGGCCCGAGCTGGGCTTGGCGATTCCGGCCACCAGCTTGAGCAGGGTGCTCTTGCCGGAGCCGTTCTCGCCGACGACGCCGAAGGTCATCCCCTTCTCGACTCGAAGGCTGATGCCGTCGACGGCCGTGACCAGCTCATCGGCTTTGAGCGACCGGAACAGGTCGCCCTTGACCAGGGCGCTCTTGAATGTCTGGAAGCGGTGACGGGCAGAATATTTCTGATAGACCCGCGTCACGTTCTCGAGCTCGATGGCCGGCACTAGACTTCCTCCGGGAACGAATCGCGCAATCGGTCAAAGACCGCGTAGCCGATATAGAAAAGCACCAGCGAGACGATGAGCGTCAGGCCGAGCTTTTTCCAGTGGATGAGCTGCCCGTAAAAAAGGCAAGAGTGATAGCCTTCGATGATGTGGGTCATCGGGTTGAGGTCGACGAGCGTCTTGATAACCTTGTATTTCTGGACGAAGGAATAGGGATAGACGATGGGGGTGGAAAAAAACCAGAAAGTCAGCAGGTTGGCCAAAATGTCCTTGATGTCCCGGAAATGGACGGTCAAGGCCGAGAGGAGGAAGCTGAACCCCAGGGAAAAGATGAATTGGACAAGGACGACCACGGGCAGGAAGAGCATATAGAGCGTGAAGGGTTTGCCGAAAATCCAGACGAAAAGGAGGAGGATGGGAAACCCGAAGCTGAAATGGACGAGGTTGCTGGTGACGGTCACGATCGGCAGAGCCTCGGCCGGAAACAGGATCTTCTTGATCAGGTTGCCGTGGATCATCAGGACATTGGCCGACTCGATGGAGGAGCTCGAGAACCAGACCCAGGGGAGGACGCCGCTGAAGAGGAACAGGGCGTACAGCCAGGGCGAATTCCCAAATTCCGAGCTCCGATTCGGGAGGATGAAGCCGAAGACGATCGTGTAAATGATCATCAGCAGGAGGGGGTTGAAAAACGACCAGAGGAACCCGAGCACCGAGCCACGGTAGCGGGCTTTGAGCTCCCGGCTGACCAGGTTCTGGATGAGGACCCGGTATCTGTAGATCTCTTTGAGGTTCTTAGCCAGCCGGACCACGGATTCTCCCTTCGAAAACGCGGCGGGCTTCCTTTGTCGGGCCGCCCCCTGCGTCATAGAGGACGAGCGGGCGAAGCGACCGTACAGAACCGGTCCCGAATCTGAACTCAGCCAGGAGCAGGTTCGGGGCTTCTCTCCTCCGGGCATGGACGAATCGCAGGGCGCAGAGATGCAGCCTGTATTTTCCGGCTGCGTCCATCAAGTCCGCCCGCCTCTTGGCCGGGTAGACAAAATAAGCCTTGCCGTCCGCCTGGAGGAGCTCCGCCGTCTTCCGCATCACGTCTAGAATATCGCATTTTATCTCATGTTTGGCAATGGATTTTTCCCTGGACGAGCTCAGGAATCCGGTCTGTCGCGGGATGTAGGGCGGGTTGGAATAAACGATGTCGAACTTTTTCCGTGGCGCATATTTCCGGAAATCTTTCCGGACGACGGTGACCTTGTCCTCGAACCCGTTCAGGCGGACATTGCGTCGGGCCAGGCCGGCGAGCGACGGTTGGATCTCCACGGCCGTGATGCGCCGGAAAGGCCGGAGGCTCAGGAGGAGCGAGATGATGCCGTTTCCCGCCCCGAGTTCCAAAATTTCGTCCCCCGGCTTTGTCCGGATGAAGTCGGCCAGGAGGGGAGCGTCCAAGGCGAACCTGTAGCCCCGTTTTTTTTGCAGGACCAGGATGCGGCCTTTATAAAAAGAATCAAGGGATTCGTCTTTCCGCTCAGCCTTCCGAGCGGTCGTTTTCATCGCTGAGCTCCGTGAATACCAGAACCTTATCCGGCAGGACCTCGGCGGTGCCGCCTTCGACGGCGAAACGTTCTTCGCTTTTCCCCTGCCTGAAGGCGATGTCCCCTTTGCCCAGGGCCACCATCAAAGGCCTGTGGCCGGGCAGGATGCCGATGGCGCCCTCCAGGCTCGGGATCGAGACCTCGTCAACTTCGGCTTCGACGAGAAGAAGCCGCGGCGTGATCACCTTCAGCTGCAGCGAGGCGGCCGGACCTGGGCTCATGAGCTTCTCAGTTCCTCGGCACGCCTGGCGACGTCGTCGATGCCGCCCGCCATGTAGAACGCTTGCTCGGGCTTGTCATCGTGTAATCCTTCGACGACTTCCTTGAATCCGCGGACGGTCTCTTCGATGGGGACATAGATCCCGGGCCGGCCGGTAAACTCCACCGCCACATGGAACGGCTGCGACAGGAACCGCTGGATCTTTCGGGCGCGGGCGACGACGAGCTTGTCCTCGTCGGACAGCTCCTCGATGCCGAGGATGGCGATGATGTCCTGGAGGTCCTTGTAGCGCTGGAGAATTTCCTTGACCCGGCGGGCGACGCGGTAGTGTTCTTCGCCGATGATGTTGGGATCGAGGATTCGGGAATACGATTCCAACGGATTGACGGCCGGATAAATCCCCATATCGGTCAGAGCGCGTGACAGGCTGGTGGAGGCGTCCAGGTGGGAGAATGTGGTCGCCGGCGCGGGGTCGGTGAAGTCATCGGCGGGGACATAGATGGCCTGGACGGAGGTGATGGAGCCTTTCTTCGTCGAGGTGATCCGCTCCTCGAGCTCGCCGAGCTCCGTGGCCAGGTTGGGCTGGTAGCCGACGGCCGATGGCATCCGGCCCAGGAGCGCCGAGACTTCGGAGCCGGCCTGGGTGAAACGGAAAATGTTATCGATAAATAGCAGGATGTCCTGATTCATCTCGTCGCGGAAATATTCGGCGACCGAAAGCGCCGTCAGGCCGACCCTGAGCCGGGCCCCGGGCGGCTCGGTCATCTGTCCGTAGATCAAGGCCGTCTTGTCGATGACCTTGGATTTCTTCATTTCGATCCAGAGGTCGTTCCCTTCGCGCGTCCGCTCACCGATACCGGCGAAGACCGAATATCCACCGTGCTTGAGGGCCACGTTGTGAATGAGCTCCTGGATGATGACGGTCTTACCTACTCCCGCGCCGCCGAAGAGTCCGATCTTGCCGCCCTTCAGGAAGGGCTGGATGAGGTCGATGACCTTGATCCCGGTCTCGAACATCTCGAGCCTTGTGCTCTGCTCTTCAAGGCTGGGGGAGGCGCGGTGGATGGGGTATTTTTGCTTGGCATTGATCGGACCCATGTGGTCGATGGGCTCGCCGATGACGTTCATCACCCGGCCCAAAGTCTCGACCCCGACCGGCACCTCGATCGGGCCGCCCAAGTCGATGGCTTTCATGCCACGGACGAGGCCGTCGGTGGGGTGCATGGACACGCAGCGAACGATATCTTCTCCCAGATGCAGCTCGGCTTCGACGACGATATCCACGGGCATCGGAGTTTCGAAACCCTCGCTGGTGATGTGGATCGCCGTGTAGATCTCGGGGAGCTCCATTCCCTTGTAGGAGACATCGACCACGGGGCCGATGACCTGGACGACCTTTCCGATTCTTTCTTGTTTTTTCCCGTCACTCATAAATCGCTCCAATCGCTATTGCATTTCTTTCAGCGCTTCCACGGCCGTCATGATTTCCAGGAGCTCCCTGGTGATGCCAGCCTGCCGAATCTTGTTTAAGCCCAGGACCTGTTCCGTGATAATGTCTTCGGCGTTCTTAGACGCGTTGTCCATGGCCATCATACGGGCGGCTTGTTCGGACGCCTGGGATTCGAAGAAGAAATGCGACAGCTGGCTTTCGACATAACGGGGCACCAGGCTTTGGAGAATCACCGGCGTCGCCGGCTCCCAATCGGGATAAACGGCATCGCCGCCAGCCGATCCCTCCTTCCGCATTACGGGGAGCAGCCTAGCGATGGTAATCCGGGGCGCGAGGAGAGATTTAAATTCGTTGTAGGCCACATAGACGGCATCGCTCTCCTGGAACAGGAATTTTTGCATGGCCTGACGGGCAATCTCATCAAGATCTTCAGGCCGAAGCTTTTCCACCCGGCCGGCATGAACGCGTTCCATAGAGTAGGAAAATTTCTTGAAGAAATTCACGGCCTTTTTGCCGATCAGGGAGAGACTGACTTGGCCTCGGGCGCCCTTCTCCTGGACGAACGACAGGGTGCGGTCAAGCAGGTTGGAGTTGAAAGCGCCGCACAATCCCTTGTCCGAAGTGATGACAATCACATGGATTTTCCTCTCGTCCCTCACGGCGAACAGGGGATGCGCTCGAGCGCCCGCCCAGGAGACGACGCGGTCCAGAAGGTCCGGAGCATTGTGCCACTGCGGCCTTCGTTCGAGGACGGTCCGCTGAGCTTTTTTGAGCTTGGCCGAAGAGACGGTCTTCATGGCTTTGGTGATCTGCAGGGTATTCTTGACGCTTTTGACACGGCGTCTCAAGTCAATCAGCGTCGGCATTAGGCGGCTCCCTCTCTAAACCGGCCGTTGAATTCGGTCAGGGCCTTGTTGATCGCCTCATCCAGCGCCGCGTCGATCTGTTTTCGCTCGCGGAGCCGGGTGAGGATTTCGCTGCGCTCATGATCGAAGAACTCAAGGAGTTTCTTTTCGTACTCCTTGATCTGGATGACCTTGAACTCATCCAGGAAACCACGGTTCCCGGCATAAATGATGAGGATTTGTTTCTCGACAGGCAGCGGGTTGCACTGGTTCTGCTTGAGGATTTCGGTCAGCCTCTCCCCCCGGTCGAGCTGGGCCTGGCTGATCCTGTCAAGCTCGGTCCCGAATTGGGCAAACGTCAGCAGCTCCCGGTACTGCTGGAGGTCCATCCGCAGCTTGCCGGCGATTTGTTTCATGGCTTTGATCTGGGCATTGCCGCCGACACGCGAAACAGAGATGCCGACGTTGATGGCCGGCCGCACGCCGGAGTTGAAGAGCTCGGGCTCAAGATAGATCTGGCCGTCCGTTATGGAGATGACATTGGTGGGAATGTATCCGGAGACATCTCCCGCCTGCGTTTCAATGAGAGGCAGCGCCGTCAGCGAACCTCCGCCTGATTCGTTATTGAGCTTGGCCGCCCGCTCCAAGAGCCGAGAGTGGAGATAAAAAACGTCGCCGGGGTAGGCTTCGCGGCCGGGGGGACGCCGGAGGAGAAGGGAGATCTCGCGGTAGGCGGCGGCGTGCTTGGAGAGGTCATCATAGATGACGAGGGCATGCCGGCCGTTGTCGCGGAAATATTCTCCCATGGCGCAGCCGCTATAGGGCGCCAGGTATTGGAGCGGGGAAGGATCGCTCGCCGACGCGGCGACGACGACTGAATAGTCCATGGCCCCGAAGTCTTCCAGGTTCTTTACGAAATAGGCGATGGTCGAATTCTTTTGTCCGATGGCCACATAGATACAGATGACATCTTTGCCTTTCTGATTGATGATGGTGTCCAGGACAATGGCCGACTTTCCCGTCTGGCGGTCGCCGATGATGAGCTCTCTCTGGCCGCGGCCGATGGGGATCATGGCGTCGATCGCCTTGATTCCTGTCTGGAGGGGCTCGCGGACGGGCAGGCGGTCGACGACCCCGGGCGCCAGGCGTTCGATAGCCTGATAGATGTCGGTTTTAATCGCTCCCTTCCCGTCCAAAGGCTGGCCGAGAGGATTGACAACGCGGCCGACCAGGGCCGGCCCGGCCGGGACCGACATGATGCGGTGGGTGCGCTTCACCATGTCACTTTCTTTTATGCAATGGCTCTCCTCAAGGAGCACGGCCCCTACGCTATCCTCCTCGAGGTTAAGGGCTAAGCCGAAAACGCCGTGCGGGAACTCGAGCAATTCGTTGTACATCACCCGGTCCAGCCCATGAATGCGGGCGATGCCGTCGCCGACGGAAATGACCGTCCCGATCTCTTTGATGTCGGCTTCCGTTTCAAACCCTTCGATTTGCCTCTGGATGATCTTTCTGATTTCGTCCGCTTTAATTTCCATGGCCTGCTACCTTTCGCTGATTTTCTCTTTGAGGCTGGTCAGTTGCCCTTTGAGGGAGACATCGTAGGCCATGTTTCCTTTTTTGATGTAAAGCCCGCCCACGATGTCCGGGTCCATGCTGTAGACCAGAAAGACGGCGCTTTTTTCCAGCCGTTCAAGCTGGGCCTGAAGCTTTCTTTTCTGCCCCTCCTCAAGGGGGACGACGGAAAGGACTTCGATGGTCTGAATCCCCTGCTTTTCTCTCCAGCGAACGGGAAGATCCTCGGCAATTTGGGGCAGAATACCCAGACGCCGGTGCTGAAGAAGAAGCGTCAAGAGCCTCTCTGTCTTTGGGTGATAGGATTTCCTGGCTAAAATATCCTGGACGATCTGTCCTTTTTTTGCGGTCTTAAGGAAGGGCCGGAAGAGAACTTCGCGAAGCTGGCCGAAGCGTTGGAGAAGCGCGCAGAAATCGGCCAGGTCGCTTTGGATGGCCTCGTACTCGGTGGAATCTTTGAGCGCGCCGGCCAGCCCCTCGGAGTATTTTTTAATCAGAACTTGGCTTTTCATGAAGTTCTGTGAGTCTCTCGATGGATTTGTCGATAAGTCTCGTCTGATCCCGGGCTGTTAATTTTTCCCTAAGTCTGCCCTCGGCCAGGGTCGTGGCCAGCTCGGCCGTATATTCCTTGAGATCATGCATCCCGGTGCGAAGTTGCGCTTCAATTTCTTGCTGGGCGAAAGCTCGAATCCGTTCGGCCTCCTTTTCCGTTAGCGCCTTAATCTTTTCTTTCTCGCGGAGACCCTCTTTTTCGGCATTCTTTTGGATTTTGAAAACCTCCGCTTCCAAGGCGGCCAGCTTCTCCTTGGCCTCTTCAAGCTTTGTCTCCGCTTCGAGCCTCGCCCGCCGGGCTTCGTTCATGGCCCGGTCGATGCCCTCGGACCTCTTCCGGAGGTAGTTGCGAAGGGGCTTGTAAAGGAAATAGCTCAGCCCGCCGAAAAGCACGGCAAAATTGATGATTTTGCCCAATAATTCGCCTTTTCCGGGGGGCGTCTCGCGTTCCTCCGCCGCCATAAACAGGAACAGGGGCACGAAAAGGAGGACTGTCAGCGCCCGTGTCTGTCTCGACATCAGTTCAGAAGCCTCTTTTCGATTCTCTCCGCCATGGTTTCGGCATGGGCGCCGAGCTCCCGCCGCAGGCGGTCGATCTCATCTTGGAGCTTCGCCTTAGCCTTTTCGACCTCGCCCTTTGCCGCGGCGCTTGCTTCGGCGACCAGATGGCTCTTTTCCCTGAGTGCGGCATCTTCCATCTCGATTCTGGTTTTTTCCGCCGCCTGGCGTGCAGCTCTAAGCGTCCGCTCGACTTCCTGGAGGCCTTCCTCGTAGGAACGGGTTTTTTCTTCTGACGCGGCGCGGTCTCCCTGGATTTGGGCGTCTCGATCGCGCATGATTTTCACCATAGGCTTAAAAAAGGTCCTTCTCAGGATGAAGACGAGGACCCAGATAATGAAAAATGTGACCAGGAACGTCAGGTCGATTTGAAGGAACATGGAGACGGCCTTCCGGGCTTAAGTTTAATGGGCAAATTTAGCATTTTTAGGGGAAAATTTCAAGCCGACGAGCTTTTGGGCAAATGCTCCAGGCGGGGCCTTTAGAAATGGCCCTTTTCGCTTCGCCGACAAGGAAAAGAGAGCCGGTGATGATGACCGAGCCCCGGCGTCCGGCCTTCCTCCGGCCAATTTCGAGGGCCCGATCGAGCGAGGGCTCGAGCGAGATCTTGCTTCTGAATTTTCGCATCCTCTGCCAAATTTCGACCGGCGAGGCGGCCCGAACATTGGGGATGGATGTCAGAATGACCTCGGCAGCAAGCGGGAAAAGGACATCAGCCATTCGCTCGATATCTTTGTCCCTCATCATGCCGAAAACAAGCACAACCGGCGGTCGAACAGCCTCCTGGATATATGCCAACAGGGTTTTCGCCCCAGCCTCGTTGTGGGCTCCGTCAAGAATAACCCGCGGCGAGCGTGAGACAATCTCGAGCCGGCCGGGCCATTGGGCACGTTCGACCCCTCGGATGATCATCGTTTTATCCAGCTTTTTCCATGACCGAGACAAAACGGCGGCGGCGGCGATAGCGACCGCAGCGTTCCTTCCCTGGTGGATTCCTCGCAGCTGCGGCGAAAACCGATATATTTCCGGACCCAGGCGGTATCTGAAAATATGCCTGTCTTTTGGTTTCTTCGATCGGAGCTGCCCGGGTTCGTCAAAGACGCCCAGGAAGGGAGCGCCCAGCTCCCGGGCCCGCTTTTTTATGACCGATAAAGCCTCGCCTTTTTCGACGCCGCAGACGACGGGAATCCCCGGCTTGATGATTCCCGCCTTCTCGAAGGCGATATCTGCGAGCTTGCTGCCCAGGTATTGCTGATGGTCCTTGGAAACCGTCGTAATGATCGAAACAAGGGGGATGACGATATTCGTAGCGTCAAACCGCCCGCCCATCCCGACTTCGAGCACGGCTATATCGACGCGCTTCTCGGCGAAATAGAGCAGGGCGAGGACCGTCAGGACCTCGAAAAATGTGGGATGACTCTCCAGGATACCCCGGGCCAACAGGCCCTTCGTTTTGCTTTTGATGAGTCCCAGCAGACGGCCGAATTCTCCCGGAGAGATCTTCCTCCCTCCGACGACAATCCTCTCTTCGATTCTCACGAGATGAGGAGATGTATAGAGACCCGCCCGGAGTTTGTTCTCGGCCAGAATCCGGGCCAGCATGGCGCAGACCGACCCCTTGCCGTTGGTCCCGGCGACAAGCACGGAGGGAAAAGTTCGATGCGGATTGCCGAAGGAAACCAGGAGCTTCCGGACGTTCTCGAGGCCCAGCTTGATGCCGAACCGCTGGAGCTCGTCAAGATAAGCCCGGCATTGGGAAGGAGTCATTGAGGCCGGTTGAGAAACAACCGCAAGGCTCGGATGATATAGGCGCGCAGGCCCTTGCGCGGCACGACGTCATCCAGCATGCCGCGCGCGAGAAGGAATTCCGAGCGCTGGAATCCCTTGGGGAGTTTCTCCTTGATCGTCTGCTCGATGACACGGGGCCCGGCGAAGCCGATCAGGGCATTGGGCTCGGCGATGTTGATATCGCCGAGCAAGGCATAGCTGGCCGTCGTCCCGCCCGTCGTAGGGTCGGTGATGACCGAAATGAAAGGAAGCTTGGCCTCTTCGAGCCGCGCCAGCGCCGCGCTCGTCTTGATGAGCTGCATGAGGGATAAAGCGCCTTCCTGCATTCGCGCCCCGCCCGAGCAGGAAACGATGATTAAAGGCACTTTTTCCTTGATCGCCCGTTCGGCGGCCCTGGCAATTTTCTCGCCCACGACCGAGCCCATGCTTCCCCCCATGAACGCGAAATCCATGGCCGAGATGACAACCTTGATACCCCCCATCGTGCCGACTGCGTTCATGGTCGCTTCGGGAAGTGAAGTATTTTTCCGGCTATTTTCGAGACGCTGGGAATATTTCTGGGTATCGACGAACTTCAGGAAATCGACGGGCAGGATGGCTTGGTCCATGACGTCATACCGGCCGTCGTCGAAGAGAATCGCCAGCCGTTCCCGGGAGGAAAGGCGGAAATGGAAGCTGCAGGCGGGACAGACAGAAAGGTTCTCCAGGATGTCCGCCTTGTAGAGAATCCTCTGGCAGTTGTTGCAGCGCGTCCAGAGGCTGTCGCTCATGGGTAGGACGAGTCTAACAGCTTTGCCTGAAAAATGTCAATTTTTCGCGGCGTGGGCTTTTTTATGGGCCTTGGGCACCTTGAGCTTCTTGGCCAGGAAATCAATGACTTCCTGGGGCTCGGGCAGGTCCAGAGGAAGGTCGAGTTTCTCCTTCAAGAAGCTGAGAACGGAACTGAGAAATTTCTCGTTATCGATGGGTTTTTCAAAATAATCGGATGCGCCGAATGTCGTCAAGGCCTCATGTCTATATTGGGATCCCCGGTAGAGCCCCGTGACAATAATCACGGGGACGGATCCCTTGGATTCCTGGTAGATCCTTTTGGTCAGGTCGAAGCCATGGAGCTTGGGCAGGATCGCTTCAAGGATAACGAGATCCGGCTTTTCCAATTTGAATTTTTCATAGGCAGCCAGACCGTCGGAAGCCCGGATGAGCTGGAACTTATGGGGCTGGAGAAGCTTGGTCAGATTTTCAATATTCTTGTTGTCATAGTCGACGATGAGAATTTTCTTTTCGGCCATTAGAACCAGCCGAGCAGGCTTTTTCCGACGCTTGTGAGAGCAGGGCTGCTCTCCCGGCCCATGGTATCGATGGAGGTGATGGCAAAGCTATAGGATTTATTTCTCAAAGCGTGCTTATAGGTGCAACTTGTGATGGAAGCCTTCACTTCGGTCAAGACTTGACTCTTTCCCTGATCTTCGGACCAATAAATTCTATACTTTTGTACGGCTTTGTTCAAGCGGTTTTGTTTCCAGGTGAGGAGAATGGGGGCCATCGCGCCGGAAGATAAACCTTCCTTCCTCACCCCGGAGAAATCCAAGGGAGGATAGAGTGCGGGAGCCTTGACCTCCAGTTGAATGCGGACGTCGAGGGGGTTGTTTGAGGCCTCGGGGCTCTCGATTGTGATGGACCCCTCATACGTGCCCGCTTTGAGCGTCTTGGTCTTGAGCGTTATGGCCAGGTCTTTCCAGGCGCTCCAGGAGTATCCGCTGCCCGGAGCCACGCGAATCCAATCCTGCTTGGGTTTGATGACAAAATTGAGGAGCTGGCCGCCTCCATTCTTGATTTTCAAGGTCTGGGGAGCAGCGAGGGACCGCCTCTCTTCGATTTGAAAAAGGAAAAAGGATTTGTCTACTTGGATGGACGGGGCCGGATTGGCCAATATCGTGGTGGAGAGAGTACTGCCGTTCGAGGCTGTCCAGGGGAGGTTTGAATTTCCGGTGTACGCCGTCATGATATAATCGATCCTCGCCTCTGCGCTCTTCAGAGTCAGCCGGGTGATTCCCGAAGGTCCCCAAAAATCGGGATTGGACGTCAATCCGCTGCCGTAGTTTTGCGTCCACAGGTTTCCCTGCCACCAGCCTTTTTCACCGTTATATTTGGTCGAGCCGCCGCAGACAGCGACAAACTCTCTCTGGTTTTGGCTGGAGACGATTTTCCTAACCTTGAAGATATGGTCATGCCCGTAGATAAAGCCTCTCAGCCCATGATACCTGGCCATCTCGGTGAGCTTGACTTGCTCAACCCGGCTCGGGTCGCCATATTTTTGATAGTCGGCCGCAGTGAAAAGCGGCCCGCGTCCGTAGGCGAGATGGGTATCGGTTTCGCCGGGCCCCGCCGGCCATCCCCCCAGCACATGATGATAGCAGGCGAAGTTCCAGTCCCGATCGCTTGTCTTCAAGACATTCTCGAGCCAGTCCCACTGCTCCTGGCCGAGCGTCCAATCATAGATCGTCTTGGGCTCCATTTCGCCGCTAAATCCCGTGACATCCAGAACGATGAATTGAACGCCACCTTCGTTGTTCGAGTCGCCTCCCAAGGTAAAAGCATAGTAATTCCCGTCCGGATGGCCTCCCTCAGGATAGGTCGTCTGGTCGGGCTGTGGAAAATACTTCCTCCGCCATTCTTTGGACCTGAACCGAATCGGATTCCAGCCTTCATCGCCGTCATGATTGCCCAGGGCAATATAGACGGGCATGTAGGGAGTCAGGCCGGAATAGACTTTCCGGATGCGCATCCACAGAGTTCTGGCGATATAATCCCGATCGGCTTCCGTCAGGTTCTCGTAAGGCAATCCCCAAGCTTCCCACCTATAGCTCGAGCCTATACCGGTCGTATCCCCCAGGTGGATGACTGCGTCGGGGTCCTCATAGTTCAGGATGTAGCGGATGGCCTTAGCCAGATAGAAGCCATTCATCAGCCGGTTGATAGGATACCCAGGATCGGCGTTAGGGTTGTCTCTGATCTTCTTCAAGATTTCATTGACGTAATCGCCGCTGATCTTGGATTGCCTGTATTCTTTAGGGACGCTGTAATCGCCGTCATCGAAATTGTGATCGTCAGCGATAAAAATAGCCTGGACCCTTCCCCCGTTCTGGAGGCTTGAGCTCGGCAGCCTGAAACTCCGGGGCGAAAGCGCTTTCCAGGGGCCCTGGCCTTCCCGGTATTGCACCTGATAATGGAGCCGGGGTATATCCGAGGCCGAGAGCACGCAGTCGAGAGAGCCCTCAACGCCCGAAAAAGACTGGACGTCTCTCGTCAGGGCCAGATTTTCTTTCCGGTCGCTCGTATAGACCTTGACATCGAGCCGTTTCCCGTCTTTGAGGAGCAGGTTGAGGTTGGCCTGAAAGCTCGATGCCTGGCCCGGGCTTTTTCGAACGTTAAAGATCCGCTCGGCACAGTGGAAGGTCTGGTCGTCGTAAGGAAAAGGATACTCGTCGGCCAAGAGCCGCTCGGATAGAAATGAAGCTTCCGACTGGCCGGCCCGGCCTAAACAAAAGAGTTGCCGAGTTTGTAAACCTGCCCCGACGAGGCTAACCCCTCCCCATCTCAAAAAATCGCGCCTCTTGAGACCCATAGAAGCACTACAATATTGCCAAAAAAGATACACAAATTCCGGTTCGAAGTCAACAGCTTTTTTTAAAATTTTCGAAACGGCCGATTATTGCCGGAGAGTGCTCTTTATGGTATATTGGCGGAAATGGACAAGGCTTCCGCCATCAAGCTTTCTCTCGTCATCCCGCTCTTCAACGAGGCCGAAAACCTGGCCGACCTCTACAGAGAGATCACCGCTTCCTGCCAAGGCTTAGGGGCTCCCTTCGAGATGATTTTTATCGATGACGGGAGCACAGACGACTCCTTCAGGCGCCTGAAGGAACTCCAGGCCGCGGACCCGCGGATGAAGATCATCCGGCTGCGGAAGAACTTCGGCCAGACGGCAGCCCTGTCCGCCGGATTCGACTATGCGCGCGGGGACATCATCATCACCCTGGACGCCGATCTCCAGAACGACCCCAAGGACTTCCCCTTGCTCGTCCAGAAGATCGAAGAGGGCTACGACATCGTGAGCGGCTGGCGGCTCAAGCGGAAGGACAAGTTCGTGTCCCGTCGGCTCCCCTCGATGGCGGCCAATTGGATCATCTCCAAGACGACCAAGATCAAGCTCCACGATTATGGCTGCACCCTCAAGGCCTTCCGCAAGGAAATCGTCAAAAATATCAAGCTCTACGGCGAGATGCACCGTTTCATCCCGGCTATCGCCAGCACCATGGGCGTGAAAGTCGCCGAAGTCAAGGTCCATCATCGGCCTCGGATTCATGGAAAATCCAAGTACAATATCTTCAAATCGATCCGAGTGGCCCTTGACCTCCTGACCGTCAAGTTTCTCTTGAGCTACTCGACACGGCCCCTGCAGATTTTCGGATTGTTAGGGCTGTTCACGGGGGCCGTGGGGGGGATCCTGGCCCTGATCCTGTCCTACCAGCGCTTGATCCTGAGAATGGGGATCGCCAACCGCCCCCTGCTTCTTCTGGCGATCCTCCTCATCGTCATCGGATTTCAGTTCGTGACGATGGGGCTTCTCGGCGAAATCATGGTCCGCATCTACCACGAAACCGCCGAGAAACACATCTACGTCGTCCGCGAAGTGGTCGATTCCGAACCGGCCCGAGAGTCGTAGATTTTCCAGTCATGAAAATACTCATGCTCGCTCCCGAGCCGTTTTTCCAGCCTCGCGGCACGCCGATCAGCGTTTACTTCAGGATCAAGGCGCTTTCCGACCTGGGCCACCGGATCGACCTCATCACCTATCCGCTCGGAGAAGACAGGGAGTTCAAGAATTTCAAGATTCTCAGGGTTCCCAACCTGATCGGGATCCGCTCCATCAAGATCGGACCGTCACTGGTCAAGATCCCCCTGGACGGGCTGCTCTTGGCGCGCGCCGCGTGGGCGCTGCAGACAACCCGCTACGACGTCGTTTTCTCCCACGAGGAGGCTGCCTGGATCGGAGCCGCTCTGGGGAAAATCCACGCCACGCCCCACATCTACGACATGCATTCCAGCCTGCCCCAGCAGCTCCGGAATTTCGAGTTTTCGCGCTCGCCCCTCCTCCGCGATGCGTTCTTGATGATGGAGCGGTTTGTCCTCAGGCACTCCCGGGCCGTCATTGTCATTTGCCGGGATCTCGACGAGTACGTCCGGAAGAAAGGATTTGGTTCGAAGGCCGTCTTCCTCGAAAATTTCATCGATTTTGCCGACTTCGAGCCCCCTCCGTTTCCCCCAGAGGCCGCGCTCCGGAAAAAGAAAGAGATCGCCCCTCACGGGGAGAGTGTCATCCTTTACACCGGCAACTTCGAGCCCTACCAGGGCTTGACGCTCCTCATCGAGGCCTTCGCCAAAGTGGCCGATCCGGCCGTACTCCTCGTCGTCGGCGGCTCGAAGCGAGAGCACGAAATCATGAAAAAGAAAGTCATCGCGCAGGGAGTCGGGGGCAGGGCAGTTTTCGTCGAAAAGGTCCCGCCCTCTCATATCCCCCTCTTCATTTCTTTCGCGGACGTTCTGGTCTCGCCGCGGCTGTCGGGAACGAATACGCCCCTGAAAATCTATTCCTATCTCAAGTCGGGAAAGCCTCTGGTGGCCACGAATCTATGGACTCATACCCAGGTCTTAAATGAGTCCCTGGCCGTCCTTGTCTCACCCGAGCCGAAGAGCTTGGCGGAGGGCCTCTCCTTCGCTCTTCATTCCGACGAGGCCAAGGCCCGGGCCCGGGCGGCCCAGGCAATGGCCAGGAAAGAATACGTCTATCCCCGGTATCTCGAAAAAATGAGCTTGGCTCTTGAAATGGCCGCCGGGAATTTACGGAAAGGATGACCCCTCGGCATGCGCGCGTTCATCACGGGAGCATCGGGCTTTATCGGAAGACATCTCACGCGTTATCTTCTCCAAAGCGGCTGGCAGGTCCGCGCTCTGGTGCACCGTCGAAAAATCATGGGCCTCGACGGACTGGAAATTGTCGAAAGCCATATCAGGAACCTTGCCCTTCTCGAGGATTCCCTGAGAGGAACGGATGTCCTCTTTCACCTGGCCTCCGCTCTAGGCTCTTCGCAGATCCGAAGGGGCGAATTTCGGGCTGTTAATGCCGAAGGCACCCGGACCGCGCTCGAAGCGGCGCGCCGGACGGGAGTCCGCAAGGTCGTCCACTTCAGCTCGGCGGGCGTCCTTGGACATGTGGAGGCGGCCGAACCGGCCGGTGAAGATTATCCTCCCCGCCCCAAGGACATTTATGACCGGACCAAGCTCGAAGGAGAAGAGATCGCGCTGGATTTCGGCCGCGGGGGGATGGACGTCGTCGTCATTAGGCCGGGTTGGGTCTATGGCCCCGAAGACCGCCGCACTTTCAAGCTCATTCGGGCCATCGCCAAGGGACGTTTTCTTCTCGTATCGAAAGGACTGATACTCCAGACCCCCGTCTATATCCAGGACCTCGTCCAGGGGACTTTGCTGATTGCGGACAAAGGCCGAAGGGGTGAAATCTATCACCTGGCCGGCCCAGAGGTCCTGACAGTAAGGACGATTGTCGAAACCATCGCCGCGGCTTCGGAGAAAAGAATCCCTCGTTTTCATCCTCCCCTCTTTTCGGTCCAAGCCGCTGCCTGGATGATGGGGAAAGCTTTTTCTTTGTTCAGAAAAGAGGCCCCACTCAACCCTTCCAGGTTGAGCTTTTTTGTCCATCCCAAACCCCTTTCCATAGAGAAAGCCGTCAGGGAGCTGGGGTACGCCCCGAGAACGAATTTCCGCAAAGGAATGGCCTTGACCGTGGCCTGGTATAAAGAGGCCGGCTGGCTATAATGAAGCGCTATTATTTTAACGGAGCGGGGTGCGGCCATGTGGACAGGAAGAAAGCGTTTATGCTAGATTAGCTCTAGATTTCGAAACGGGTAAAATCATGTCGAAAGAATTCCCCGGCAGCACGCAAAAAGAGCTGATCGATCGGGAGCATTCGCTGTCCTCTAAATACGGCAGGCTTTTTCTGGGCCGAAAAAGCCTGTGGTTCCTCGTCAAATACGAATTCATCAGTCATTTCATCACCCCGGTTCCCGGCGCCCTCGGTTTTTGGCTGCGCAAGGTTTTTTATCCCAGGATCCTCAAGAAGATCGGCACGGGCGTCGTCTTCGGCAGGAACATTACCCTCCGCCACCCTCACAAAATCGCGGTCGGCGATCACACGTTTATCGACGACAACGCGGTGCTCGACGCCAAGGGCACGGCCAACTCGGGCATCCAGATCGGCCAGAATGTCTACATCGGCCGAAATACCATCCTGAGCTGCAAGGAAGGATCCATCGCCCTCGGGGACTATTGCAATATTTCGGCCAACTGCCAACTGCTATCCGAAACGGAAATACGGCTGGGGAAATACTGTTTTCTGGCCGGAGGCTGCTATCTGGTCGCCGGCGGGAACCACAATTTTCGAGACACCTCGACGCCGATCATGTTCCAGCCTTCATCGACAAAGGGAGGAATCCATATCGGCGAGGATGTCTGGCTCGGCGCCGGCGTCATCGTCCTCGACGGGGTCGAAGTCGGCCGGGGCAGCATCGTCGGCGCAAGCGCGGTCGTCGCCGCGTCGCTTCCCGAATATTCCTATGCCGTGGGGGGGCGGACGCTTCGCATCCGTGACCGGCGCTCGCTCGACGAGCCGGACAAGGTTTAGACCGACTCTTCTCAGCCCGCGGGGGATTTCTTCCTGGCCTTAAAAATGAAATTGGACGAGCTGTCGAAGCGGCCCGACGCCGGAAGGAATTGTTCCACCGTTAGGCCCTTGGTCTTGAGAAAATCCCGGATTTCCTCCGGCGTGTAATAATGCCGGATGGGAACGAAATACCAATCCAGGATGAGCTCCTCCAGCTTCTCGCCCTTCCGGGATTTCTCCCGTTTCTTGAAGAAAAAGACGGCCGGGGCCAGGAAAAAGGCCATGATCTTTGAGATCGCCGTCCAGGTTCGCCTGGGCGTCCTGACCAGCGTTTTGCGGATGATCTCGTGGAGGAAGGTAAGTTTCGTCCTTTTGTAAACGGCCAACAACAAGGACCCGCCGGGGCGGAGAACGCGGCTGAGCTCGCCGATCGCCCGGAACGGATCGGTCGTGTGGTGGAC
>Ga0315268_10003119_pt1 | contig 18376 bp, 20 predicted proteins | sample C1_top_MG_FD_204535 | JGI IMG/M metagenome (GOLD analysis project Ga0315268, IMG submission 204535) | Sediment microbial communities from Yellowstone Lake, YNP, Wyoming, USA - C1_top | ecosystem: Environmental > Aquatic > Freshwater > Lake > Sediment | place: USA: Wyoming | collected 2017-08-01
GGTTCAGGTTTCGGTCGATGGAGTTGACCGCCCTAAGCTTCGACCCGTCTATGCCCACCAGCTCTCCGCCTATCAGGCCCTGTTGACAGCTTCTTCGGGCTCATCAATCGCACGATGGGCGCTGTCAGTGATGGTTGACACGGTGATGCGACACAACAAACCGATACGGCAATACTACACGTCGGTCAAGAAGAGGACGAGCTCAGGTAAGCTTGCGCATGTCTCAACGATGCGGAAGCTCACAAGGATGCTCTACCACATGCTCAAGACCAGGCAACACTGGAAGTGGGAGAACCCGCTGCTGACAGAACGGAAGATCGCGAGGCTTCAGATGGATGGAGGTGACGGGTCCTAGCTTCGGATGGAAAGGGATCGAGCAGCACGCTGAACCACTAGTGGTGTGCGTGAACCATTCAGGTTCTTTGGTGTGAATGCGGAAGCCCCGCCTCCACTCAATCGTCAGAATGCGCCAACGAGCGCTAATACGCGCATGTGGAAAAGACGAGGGCACGGCATGCTGCTACCCCTCATCAAAAGGAGCACAGGATATACCAGAGATGGAGAGAAATCTCCAGCTAGACGGCAAGAGAAAAGCAGCCCACGTTACATACGCGAGCACACACAGAAAACCGCAAACAACGAACAGTGATCCGTGGTTTTAGGGGATGGTGCGCACCACGGTACCCACCACCATTCCCAGTCGGGGTCGGCCATTTGTAGGTACGACGTCATGGTGACAACGAAACTTCATGATTGTCAGGCAGCAATAGAAGCACCCAGAGGTCGAGAACGCAGACGACAGACCGGGCGAGCTTATTACTCCTTGCCCATATGCTAGGCCCATGCCTTACCAATTCAAATTCGACCTTACCAACGTATCCAGATCCTTCTTCAGAGGAGTTGCGGAGGCAGCGCACAAGAGAAAAATGCACAGAAGGATCGGTGAGGCGGCTCTGCATCTTCTCGAAAGGTTCAGAGTTCAGGAGATCACAGGATTAGATGTTGCTCAGGCCCTGATGCTTCTTGAGGATTTGATAGACATCCAGATGAAGAACCTCAGCAACCGGGAAAGATTCCTAAGAACTTGGAGAAGAGTGCTGTTTCTGCCTCACTGCTCAAGGAAGTATATGGACAGTCGGTGCAAAGCCGTTTTCGATCGGAACATTCCATCGTACAGCTGTTCTCACTGCTCACCCGACTGCTTAGTAGGTCAAGCCACACTGGTGGGGGAGAAGAGAGGATATGACGTATACGTTCTGCCGGGTGGGTCATGTATCCATCAGATTCTGCAAAAAGGCCGTTACGAGGCACTCGTTGGGGTGGCCTGCGGCGAGGAAATAAAGCTCGCCGAAGGGCTGCTAGAGAAGACAGGGTTGCCAGGCCAGACTGTGCCCTTGATCAAAAATGGCTGCGCTGATACAAAGTTCAACATCCAAGCCTTGAAGAAAGTCTTGTGAGTTTCTGCGCTGTCACGCTAGCAAACCCAGACCGGCCATTGTGTCCTCTTTTCAGCTTGGTCTCTTTCACCAAGACGGAGTAAGCGTAGCCGAAATCAGCGAAGGCACGTGGGGGCTAAACATCATGGTCAGCGAAGAGCTTCTCAAGAAGAGGACTTTGTGAGCTATGCTTGAAGTCTCCGTCTGGCACGCTCTGACGATCCCACGAGTCTACCAGGCTTGTCGCGTGGCGACTTTTCACTAATGAGCTTCATTGGAGTATAACATCGCGGGCACCGGTCTCCCCCATGCCAAGACTCCTCAGGAAGCTTTTCAAAGATAGCAAAGAGCAAAGAAAGAAAAAAAACAGCAAAGATAGGGATGTCAGCGCGTGATTGGCTACTGCTTCCCCTAGGTTCACGAGTCTGCCTTCAATACGACTAAGTTCTCGACCGGCCGAAACTTGATTTGCCGACCCTGACCTTCGTATGGAGATGGCTTCTAAGTTCATCGTGGCTCAGGAAGGTGTCGCCGCACCCAGCGCAGGTCAGGAATCGCGGCCTTACCAGTTCGGCGTCGGGGGTCCTGAATTCGAGTCGCTTGTGTTTCCATTCAGACATCTAGCATTCCTCGGTTGCTGCTACGCGTGTAACCGGGTGCTCCCGGAATCTGTGAACGACGCGCCAGCCTCCGTTGATAGCGTACACGGTCGTTCGGCGAGCGTTGTTCTCTTTCGCGAGTCTGTGGATAGCGTCAGCGAGCTCCCGTGATTCGGTAATTACCACAGACATCGAGCTGTACTTGATCGTTCCGTGGTTCAGCTCTTGCAGAACCTTCCTCAGATGACGGTGGAACTTGACCCGATGCCTCGTGGGAGCCTTCGGCAGGTCCCAGTCCACGAGCCAGAACACCGTCGTTACACGTGATACACCATGTTACACGTGTCACATATGAGGCTATGTTACACGCTAGATTTCGACGAACTATCTCGAACCCTTCTCGTCAAACCTGGTCGAATGAGCCCAATCTGCGCATGGTGTCCACCTTCAGGAGAGCAGGATTCGTGGAGATATTGCGGATGGCAGCGGGTCGCCCAATCATGATACTCTGTACCGGATGTACAGTCGTGATCCGCACGCGGTTTCCCTCGATTGACTGACTAAGCAGGACGCATTCAAATGCCCTGAAGGGCTGCCTCTGAAAAGCTCAGTAGGAATTCTCGGATGTTCCCCAACTCTTGCTCGGATGGATAGTTCAGGAATTCGCAGACCGGCTCGTGGATCTTGCATGTTGCCTCCTTCAGCCTAGAGGCGATGAGGGTTGGCACATTGCCGCCCCAGAGTTTCGTTACTATGGCAGCGGCGAGCTTCCCTTCGCCAAGCCTCTTGATTCTCAGGAGTTCCAACAGATGGGCGATGGGCGGGAAGATGTTTGCCTCGTAGGTTGGAGTCACAAAGAGAATGCCTGCTGAATCCAGTATGTCACTCAATGTGGGGTTCACCACGTCGGCTGTTGCGTCGTGCAAGGCGACTTTCTCCACCTTCTCCTTGAGAACTTCAACGGTAAAGCGTGCAAGCCTCTCCGTCAGGCCGTACATTGAACCGTACACGACGGTGATTTTCCTCTTCTTTTCCAGCTTGCACCATGATGCCATCGTTTCAGTGAATTCCTGTATCTTGCGCCTGTATACGACGCCATGTGCCGGTGCGAGCATCTTGACGTTGAGTCCCAACGTCTTGATCTTATCGATATCTCGCAGAACCATTAATCTGTGTGCAACTACGACGGTGGAGAAGTAGTCCTTCGCCTGTTTCAGATAGGATGGAAAGTCAACTTCGTCATCGAATACGGGTTTCTCAAGAGCGCCAAATGCTCCGAAAGCATCTGATGTGAACAGGATTCCTTCGTCCTCCAGGTACAGGAACATGCTGTCGGGCCAATGTATCCATGGCAGGTCGACTACTCTGAGGGAACGACTTCCGACTGTCAGCAGGTCTCCGTCTTTCACGGCTCTCGGTTCGACATTGAACATCCTCTTCATGCAGGTGCAGGCTCTTGCCGTGGAACATAGTGTCGCGTTGGGAAGCAGACGTGAGATTTCACCGATTAGACCGCTGTGGTCGGGTTCCGTGTGAAGCATTACAATGTGCTTGATCTTGCTCGGCTCCACGATACTCTTGATGAGGTCGAGGAATTCTTCGATGTTGACTGTCTTCTTTGATGAGTCTATTAGCAGATATTCTCGTCCGCTTCCGATCAGGTAGGAGTTGTAGTTCACTCCATCAGGTATGGGCCAAAGATTCTCGAAACGCTCCGTTTCAGCGTCAGGTAGACTGAGCCAGTATGCTTCTGTGCCTATCTTCCTGCAGGAAGGCTTGGGCATCCTCGCAAACCTCCTTCACTCGGAGAATCAATCATTCGCTCTACTAAGTTGTTGATGTCGGTTCTATGCGGAGATCTGTGCCATTCCAGCTAGCATCTTCCGCTTCTCCGCATCTTCCTCTATCCTGACGAGTTCGTTGAGTTTCGCGATGCGTTCGCCTCCGATGACTCCGCACTTGATCATGGGGCATGACAGGCCGACGGCGATCTGTGCAAGCTCTCCAGCGCACACTTCTCCTGAGCGATGTAACATAACGGTCACATACCCCGCAGCCTGTGCCCTCTCAACTGCTCGTCTAGAATCAGACAGTGTTCCGACTTGGTTAGTCTTGATGACTATCGCGTTCGCTGAGCCGTGCTTCACCGCCTCGTCGATCCTAGTAGCGTTTGTCACCAAGAGGTCGTCACCGCAAATCAATGCTCCTCCGGCTTTCTTCCGGAGTTCCGCAAACGCCTCGACTCTTACCTGAGGGCGCTGCCACACGGACCATGATTCCTTTGCCGGACAGGTCTACTTCAACTGTGGATTCGCCGCGACTGTCTAGAATTCTGCGAGCCGTGATGCTCGTGATCTTGACTGGAATTGCCAAGATTGGCACCTACGTAGCTTGGGCACGTTTGCGAGCTGCGACTTCACCGTATTTGAGGAGTTCGTCGATCACGTCGACGTGAGATATGAACATCCGTCTGCAGCAGTAGCGTTTCATTCCCAGCTCGTCTAGGACTTTGGCGGGGTTTTCTCCCTGCTTGGTGCGGCGCGTATACTCCTCCCAGCGATCACCGATCACCTTTCCGCAGGTGAAGCATCGAACCGGAATTATCATTGTGAAGTCAACTCGCGTGGGCTAACGGTAGGACTTCTGTTTCCTACGCCTTGCGCCTGGGCCTCCGAATTTCTTAGGTTCTTTCCTTCGGGGGTCTCCTGCGAGCATCGTCCTGTCGAAGCCCGTGAAAAGTCTTCGCAGTTCAGCGCTCCTAGTATATTCCACGAGTCCACGAGCGATGGCCATCCTAGCAGCCTCGGCTTGTCCCATCACGCCTCCTCCGTGAACTTTGACGCGTATGTCAATCGTGTTCAGGCGTTCGCCTGCCAGCGCCAGCGGTTCGGAGATCCTTGCGCGAGCAAGCTCAGGCGACAGGTTGCTTACGGGGAACTCGTTCATCGTTACGTTCCCGCGACCCGACTTGAAGATAGCTCGGGCTATCGCGGTCTTTCTCTTTCCTGTGACTAGAAGTATCTTCTTTCTCTCGCTCATGCCTTCCACGGTCCCCCTATCTCTTCTGACAGTTCACCAACTGTAATATACGCGCACCGTAGCTTTGAAGCATCAGCGTCAGGGATCTTCACCGTCGCTTTCTCCCGGTATTCTTCGGGGACACCTATGTAGACCTTGACCCGCCTCAACGCGTTGCGTCCCTTCGGTTTCTTGCGCGGCATCATACCACGAATAACGCGCCGCACGTAAGTGTCAGGCCTTCGAGGATGTGTCGGCGCTTTGTACTGGGACGCCAGAGTTCTTGTCTTAAGTCTACGCATTGCCTCCTCCACTATGTTGGCTTTGGTTCCGGAGATGACCGCCTTCTCCGCGTTGAATACGACGACCTCCTCTCCGCGCAGTGCACGCTTCGCTACGAAGCTTGCGACCCGTCCGAGTATCAAGTTCGAAGCGTCGATGATGACAGGTTGCTTCGACACTGGTTCTTTCACCTTAGAATCTTGACTTTGCTCCCCTTTGGATGATCATCTGCGAGCTTGGTCAGATTCGTGCATGACCCGCCCGCCTTCTGGATCTTGGTCCTTGCCGTCTGTGAGAAACTGAAAGCCCCGATATGGACCGCATGACTGATGGAACCTGCGGCAAGGACTTTGCCTGGAACCGCAACTATGTCTCCTTTCTTTGTGTTTCTCGCGATCCTGCTCACGTTGATTGCCACCCTTGCCCGTTTAGGCTTCCCAAGAAACTCTGCTACACGCAGCCAGATCTGCGCTTTGCTCTGTCTGCCTTTCCTTTTCAGGGCTGCAATCGTCTCGTTCAGCTCAGGATTTATAATCTTCCTACGCACGATCAGCTCACCTGCTCTTTCTGCTCGGCTTCAACTAGAGCCGTCATCGCTTGAGCCTTCTTGGTAAGTATGCTTCCGGCCTCTCTGAGGATTCTCTTCGGGGGGAGAGCTCCGGTGGATTCGATGTTGAATAGGAAAGTCGTGTCATCGCCTTCAACTTCTATTGGCGGACCTTTCTTCTGGTCTGAAGGGACTGCTTGTTCCACGCAGGCATTACACAGGATGCAGTCAAGTTCGTTCTTGATGAAGATCTTTCGAGTCGAGTCGGAAGCGTACACCCTCGTGGGGCAGCATCTGATCACGTCTTCTGGATTTGAGAGGTTCTCAGCATTCAGCATGACCTTGGGCATGTACCTGTACGCTGCGACTGAGGCTGCCTGCCACTTTGCATGCTCGGATCCTCTCCCTAGGCGAGCGTAAGCCTCTAGCTTCACCTTCTGTCCTGGCGCAAGTTTCACGATCGGTATTCTGTCCGCCGTAGGAACGATCTCTGTGGCCGCCTTCAGATCGCCCGAATAGACGGTGATGGTCTGGTCGACTGCTTCTGCTTCCAGCACGAAGGAAACGGTGCACTTTGCGCATCCTAGGTCACTCTTGCAGTCACATTCCTCGCGCGGAACGTATGTCTCCAGATCGGTCTTCAGCGGGACGAGACCGAGGCGATGCGCGAGAATCTCATCGTACATGACAGAGGTGTTCTCAAGGAAGATGACATCCTCGATCGCCATTACGGGAACATCCGCAAGCATTCCCCGTCGAAGGGCATTGGCGAATGCGGGAGAACTGTCGCGCAGGATGAACCTGAGCGAGTCCGCCTTTTCTTCGAGGATCTCAATCTCCATGACGCGCGTGGCCTTCTATTCGATTATTCTTGTTTTCTTCTAGCGGGTTTGCAGTCTAGGCTTTCTGGGCGCTTATAAACAATTACGCGTTTCAAATCACGATCTAACGATGAATTGTTAGACTACTCACATTTCTCGCAAGAAAGATTCAACGAAAATCTTCGTTGAAAGCTGATGTTGTGTGGCCGAGGCCAGCACGCTCTCTCTTCCGAAAAGTTCCTCCAGAATCTGTTCTGGAGATTTGCCTTGGGAGTGAAGACATCGGATTTCGTCTCGGGTCTCTTCCAAGTACACGCGGGTTCTCTTGATGACCTGTTGCGGTTCGGTCACAGCCTTTCCCAATGAGGCAAACATTATCTTTGGCTCAAGTTCGAACTTCTTAAGATCGGAGATCAGCTGATGCACGTCCTCCTCAACTCTGGCGGTTTTCGGTCGCTCTCCAACCCACGTGTCACCGGAGAAGAGGATTCGACGCTTTTCTTCGAAGAGAGAGATATGACCCCTGCAATGCCCTAGAGTCTCGATGACATGTAGATTGACATCGCCCTCCTTGACTGAAGTTCCTATCGGAATAGTCGTAGATGGATCAGGATATCCCCAGATCTCAACCTGGAACGGATACAAATTGTGCTTTCTGCTCATGAGATGAATCGTCTCCGAGTGAGCCAAAGCGCTCAGCCCAAACCGTTTCGCGAGGAGCGCGTTTCCGCCCACGTGGTCCTCATGATAGTGAGTGTTGATTATCACTGAGACGTGCTTGCCTTCCAGGAAGTCAGCGAGCTCCTTCTTTGAGTAGTCGCATCCAGTATCGACTAGTATCCCGTCTATCAGGTATGCGGCAACCCAGTAGAGGACGGTTTCGCCGTCGAGAGACCTTCCCATCCTGATTTCTGTGACGTCTCCGAACTGTGTTGACTTGAGCATCTCGCGCTACCCTGCTTCACACCCAGGATGGCGTGGGTTCTCTTAATTCTCTTCAAGATTCTTTCCCAGAAGCATCCGTGGAGGTGCCTTTTGGGGACTTCTTCCTGGAACGCCACAAGATGGATTATGCCCGTCTGAGTTCAGGTTCGACAAAGAATTCGGCCAAGTCTCCACAAGGGCGCTGTCTCTGCAGTATCGGCGGTCGAGGCGCTTGGCATGTCAAAGTTGCTCCGAGATTCTGGCTCTCAGAAGTCCGCTCTTTGGACGTTAGGGATAGGCATCTTCTTGGTCTGTGGTGAGACTGTCATGTCAGCCGACATGGAACAGTCTAAGAAGACACCTACAAACCGAACGGAGTCTCCGCTACGAAGTGAGAAATACACTGAGATTTCGCGTAGCTGAAACGAGCGGTTCCAATCGAACGGGGCTGGAGTCTGAGCCTATGTCGCAGGTACTTCAGGAGCCGCTGGCTCTGACACTGACGCGGAGGCGTTCAGCGGTGCATTGCAGTGCGGACAGAATCTCTGTCGTAGACCATTCATCTTGATGTAGTCGTGCAAGCTCTTCGTGATCTCCGTGAAACTGACCATTGTGCCTCTTGGGTGCCCTGTCAACATCGAGAGGACATCATCGATAATGATGCTCTGCTCGGTCAACGCGTTTCTCTTGCTCATCCTGAGTTTTCCTCTGAATACGATACCCGTGGCCCTGTTCATTTGAGAATTCAATACCTGAATACCGTCAACAACAGGCCTCTGGGACCGCTCGATTAGACAACTTTGGTCCTATCCTAGACGCACATGATGTGTGCGGGTACGGTGAGACTCATTGTCCTCGGAGCCGCTGGGGAGGGCTATGTAACCTATTGGGCGTGTCCGGAGCGTTGCCGCGACTCTGACTTGCCAATGCCAGCCAGGCGGCTCCAAACTGAAATACGCAGACGAGCATCTCATCGTGAATGCGATGATGGCGATGGCTGAGGTGATCAAGCGCTACCTTGACGGGCATGGCGTCAACTATAGACTCCATGTTGTTAGCGGCCCAACGATGACGGCGCAAGATGCCGCGTCTCAACTGCATGTTCCGCTTGAGACGACCATCAAGAGCATCCTCTTCACAGACGAGAAACAGACACCTATCCTCGTCATACTGACTGGGGACAAGAGAGCTGACAGAAAGAAGCTCGCGTCTGTTGTGGGCGTGTCGAAGGTCAGGATTGCCACTCCTGAGGTTACGAAGGCGTCGGCCGGTTTCGAGGTTGGCGTCATGCCGCCCGTCGCCCACAAGATTAAGATCGTGACCGTGATCGATCAGAAGGTCATGAGTACCGACAAGGTCTATGGCGGCTCGGGGGCGGCGGAGGCTCTGATGGAGATCGATCCGCGTGACATCGCAAGACTCACCGATGCCAAGGTCGCCGACATTTCTGAATGATCAAGATGGAGTGAGATGGAGGAATCCGTAATGGGATTGAGGATTTTCCAAGCTGATGCGTTCACGGATGAAGCATTTGCAGGCAATCCAGCAGCCGTATGCATATTGACGGAACCGCGTGACGAAACATGGATGCAGAATCTTGCACGAGAGATGAATCTATCCGAAACGGCCTTCTTACGAAGGCGAGAAGATGGATTTGGTCTCCGCTGGTTTACGCCTACTGTCGAAGTTGCCTTGTGTGGTCATGCAACACTCGCAAGCGCGCACATCCTGTGGCAAACCGGAATGCTAGCGCCAAAGGAACAGGCGAGGTTTCACACTCTGAGCGGCCTGCTGACCGCCGAGCGTAAGGGCGACTGGATCGAGCTCAACTTCCCAGTTACGCCTGAGATGCCAGCGACCGCCCCTCCCCGACTCATGGAAGCACTTGGTGTGGCCCCGAAGTACGTTGGCAAGAGCAAGTTCGACTATCTTGTAGAAGTGGACAAGGAGGAGACTGTGCGGAACCTGAAGCCTGATTTTGGCGTGCTAAGAGCGATGCAGGTTCGCGGAGTCATGATTACAAGCCAAGCAGTTTCCCCCGGCTATGATTTTGTTTCACGGTTTTTTGCACCCGGTTCGGGAATTGATGAGGACCCAGTCACGGGCTCCGCTCATTGCTGTCTTGGCCCCTTCTGGAGCGCACGACTCGGCAAGAATGAGCTCGTAGCCTACCAAGCTTCTAGGCGGGGCGGCATTGTGCGTGTTCGCGTAGGAGGCGATCGAGTCTATCTGAGCGGGCAAGCGGTGACGGTTTTCCGCGGCGAGATAGCTGAATACTTGTGAACCTCGTGAGAGATCATTACTGATCAGAGTTGACAACATGTGATACTGGTTACTGGCGCGGCCGGGAAGACCGGGCGGGCGATCATCAGAGCTCTTGTTGCTAGGAGACAAGCTGTCCGGGGACTGGTTCATCGGAGTGAGCAGATGCAGGCGGTCAAATCCTTGGGCGCAAAGGAAGCGATCGTCGGTGACATGCGGAAGGAGGACGCACTGAGGCAGGCGGCTCGCGGGGTGCGTGCCATCTATCACATCTGTCCAAACGTGAACCCCGATGAGATCGCGATCGGGGAAGCAGCGATCGCCGCCGCCCGCGAGGCCGGAGTGGAGCAGTTCGTCTTTCATTCAGTGATGCATCCACAGACGGAGGCGATGACGCATCACTGGAACAAGTTACGTGTCGAGGAGGCGTTGTTCGAGTCTGGTCTGGCGTATACGATTCTTCAGCCGGCCTCGTACATGCAGAATGTCTTGGGAGGGTGGCAGACGATTGTTGAGCGTGGAGCGTACGTCGTGCCGTATTCCGTTCAGGCTCGTATGAGCATGGTTGACCTTGAGGACATTGCCCAAGCCGCAGCCGTTGTCCTGACCGAACCGGGCCATTTGGGCGCCACATACGAGCTGGCTGGTCCGGAGGTGCTGACGCAAACTCAGGTTGCAGAGATCCTGAGCAAGCATCTGAAACGCCCGGTGCACGCTGAGCAGATAACCATCGAGGCTTGGACTCGCCATGCTCAAGCCTCAGGCATGGGAGAATATCAGATTCAGACGCTCGTCAAGATGTTCCGCTACTACGACCATTACGGCTTCTGGGGCAACCCGCGCACGCTAATTCATCTGCTCGGCCGCGCACCCGCGGCATTCGGAGCATTTGTCGAACGAATCATCGACAAATGACCGGGTGAAACTTCCCTGAAGCAGAGTGCAGCGAGTCGCTACACCAATCCCCGGCGAACAATTGGCAACAGGGACTCACTAGTTCCACGTTTACGGCGGCCGTTCCATCTCCGAATCTAGCGAACGATCGTGTCCGCTCGCGCGCACACAACAGCAACAATGCATAGGAACCTGAACGGGACTTATTGACAAACACGACGCCAAATCGTTGAACCTGTAGTGACTCGTACGATACACGTACAAGCCAAGCAAACAGGAGTTCAATGATTTGTATAATTTTCCGACTCGTCAGGAGAAACTGCTCATGGCCATCCTTACTGAACTTGTAAACATACGGACATTCCTAGAGAGTTCAAGCAAGCTAATCACCACTGAGGCGGAATGGGACATCTACAATAGGCTACGAAAGGAAGCACTTGACGCCTATGACCAGACTATCTAGGTCACCCTCTATACATATCAGACATCATCTCGCAAACGTTAACTTACCAGTGTTTGGTGCTCTGGGTGATCCGAACGGAGCATAGTGTCTTGTATGTGGCATGCCTTGTTTGCGGAGGAATCCTCTAGCAACGCCTCTGGGACGCAAACGAAACATCATCTTGGGGCAAGGTCGTAGTCTGAGAGCAACCAAGAACGGTATCTAGCGCCTAGGCGACCAAGCATTCTCCAGCGACGCAGACTCCTCCTCACACTTCCTGCAAAGACCTCGCGCAGGATCACTACTACGCTGGCTGTCAGGCTTCACTCGACCACAAGAAGGACAACGAAACACGCGCTCGAACGTACGTTCGACCAAAGTGACTGTGTGGCCGAATCTACGGTGCACGCCCGCAGAAGCATTGCTGGCAACTTTGTGCTGGCAATCTTCACAGTAGTACGCCATTAGCGTCCCTACGTGGCGTTGAACCTGCGTCTAGATAAGGGGCTTAAGGATCAAGTTACTAGATCCAAGTTCCACTGCCTCGGCGAGACGGCTAACTTCTTGACAAGTGCAACCTGCTCGGCTAGCCCAGTTTCACTGGCGACTCTGCAGCGCTAGTCATCCCTCACGCCCTTATCCGCGGCAAGACGTCGAATGGGAGCATGATGCGAAGAACGAGACGACTAAGAGACTATCAATCGCTGCCTTGGGTTAACCCGGATCAATGTCTTCACCCTGCGCCGGAGACTCTCCTGAAACTCAACGAGGCCGACGAGACACTCCTCCGATGCACCGCATGTGGAAAAGTCATGACACTAACCGAACTGGGCGCCCGGGGATAGTGGTCTGCATGGACTCATACGATGCCTGCACATACTGCGGAAAGGAACTCGTCAACGGTCGTTGTCTCAAGCGTAGGACTTGTGAACCATGCGAAACAAAGAAGCTGGACTGAGTAACCAGCACAATGTCTCGTCCCACGCCGTCCGCGAATTCCTTAAGAAAGAACAACTCCTTTGGCCGACGCTAGCTGGGGCTTCTCACCTGTACTTGGAAGTCCACTACAGCGCCATTTCAGAAGCGTATCTTTCTCATGTCAACTGGTTCACAGAGACTTTCTTCTGCGTTCGCAACCCTACCGCATTCCTTGCACACGTAGACCCCTTTGAATGCAAGCCTTGAATATTCGCTGAGAGTCGTTCCTGCCTCCACCAGTCGACACATGTGTTTCTCATGTTTCTTCGGATCATGTTCCTTCTCGTAAAGTGGCATTCGAATCATCCTAAACATCCTAGCTGCCACCGCCGAAAATAAGTATGCTCTCTCGTGGGCAAGAGCGCCTGGACTGATCTGTTTCACCGGCCACTCTGACCGAGACCATGTCGGTCCCCTCTTCGATCATAGTGCTAGCCAAGACTGCGCGCCGGCATGAATCCACTAGCTCGACCTAACGAATGTGGTCATCCGAAGCTGGAACACATGATCACTTTCAAGGACGGTAACGAGAAGATCTACCGTTGTCCGATCTGTGGTACCATCTTATCCTCACGCGAGATGGAACCGCGAGAACAAGTAACCTAGAAGTGAAAGCACCGTGCAAGCGATGAAGATGCCTTCAAATCCCGCGGTTCGATTCCGCGAGATCGAAACTTGGCTAGATGAGGAGACGTTCCAGATGCTAGTCGAATGGTCCTCCGCCAGAAGCGAGCTAGAACGGAAGCAGCTCTGTCGGCAATGGCGTAGCAAGAAGCGATTACATCCACCGAGCCTCTTTGAGCTCTCATGAATCGTCCTGCTCATCGTCCTTTGAAGTTTCGCATGAGACTCAGTTGCGGTCAGCAACCCTTCCTCCTTTCCAATTCGGACAGGACCGACGTGACCCGCATGGGCTCACACGAAACGTGCACGTATTGCGGAAAGGAACTTGTAAGACGACGGTGTCTCAGGTGTGGAACCTGTGAGCGGTGCGGAACCTAGACGCCGAACGGAGTACCCAGCACGTTGGAACAGGATGTCGAGATGGGTGAGAGGGCGAGCTGGCTGGCGTTGCGAAATCTGCGCGGTCAAGAATGGTCCTGCGCCGAACGTCCTTACGGTTCACCACTTGGACCGTAACAAGTGGAATCTTCTGCCTTGGAATTTGGCTGCGCTCTGCCAGAGGTGTCATTTCAAGGTTCAATGGACAGTCGACTTCTGCCAATCTACTCTCACAGGTGTTTACCCTGGTTGGCTGCGGACACATGTGCAAGCTTACAATGCATGGGCGCAGGGGAAAGGGCGCACACAGCTTGCTTTGGCTGTTATCTGCAGAGATTCAGAGATGGCTGCCGTCGCAGAACGGCTTGTTGCCTGATCTACCACAACGGCATAATGTAACGCGATTTCTGATTTCGTATTTTGTCCCATCTGATGACTCCAGAAGTACACCGCCCTTCACCCAAATTGGTCCGCTGACTTTCTCTTCTGGATCCTTCGCCAAGCTGATGGATGGTTCAAATCTAGGCTCAATTGGTTTCCCAGTCGTCTTGTCCCAAACCACCAACCTTCCTGAGGGGCAATTGCATGCTTCCTGAATCGCAATCTCCTTTGACTTTGCGTCATCAGAGTCTTTGGTTAGCTTCCAAACGCCGCCTGCCCTGTGACAAAAGCGAGCAGATGCGCAGAGCTCTTGAGCGTCAGTCAGAACAAGGTTAGGTCCTGATGTCTTCTCGGCTTGCTCAATGTACTTCCTTCGACTGGCAGTCTCGGTGCCGTCAAAGCCGATCTTCGCGTGTCTTCCGTCGCAAAAGGGTTCCTTTAGTGATTGACCGCAGCGGCAAAGAGCATACTTCTCCCGATCCGGATAATGATGCCCTCTGCTCCATCTGACCGGGTGCCCCTCACTATCAGATACTATCATTTCCTCATCCAAAGGTAGACTACCCGAGACAAGATAGGGCCCGTTCTTTGTGACTACTACCTTGCAGTTATTCCCGAGCTTGGCCATGCACCGTCCTCCTTAGGGGTTCTAGTGAGTCGGGACCTCTAGTCTATCCGCGACCTTCCGGGCGGCTTTCTCATCGTGAATCATTTCCAGTAGTTTAAGGCCAAGGTCGATCGAGGAAGATATGCCGGCGCTCGTAATCACGTTGTTGTCTGCATGCACTCTTCCTGTGGCAGCCTCGACGTACGCCATAAGGTCCGCCAAATGTTCGTGGTGCGTCAGTGCTCTCTTCCCTTCCAGTACACCCGCTGCTCCAAGAAGCAGGGATCCTGTGCACACCGAGCAGATAATGTGATTCCGTGCAAATTGGCGTATTCTTTCCAGTAGGCTGGTATCCTTCATGAGGGGCGTGATGCCATTGCCGCCAGGGATTATCAAGAGATCGTATGAACTGAAATCCGACGAGACCTTATGAGGCATAACCTTCAATCCATTTCTGCAGAGAACCGGCGATTCCCTAGCAATGATGTCAACATGCAAGGGGCTATTGAGCTCTAAGACGCCTTCCTCTCTCATTCCTATGCTCTTGCAGAGCACCTCGTAGACACCTACGAAGTCCAGTTCCTCAACGCCTGCGAAGATGAAGATCGCAATGTTCCTGACGTTCCGTAACTCAATCAAATGTCTCACCAGACGCCATCGTGCTGGCAAAAGAATAGGCGCAAGGACGTGGTAAGTATGTGCTGCCGTCATCTGACCGTTTCTCGTGGCGGATACTGATCCTCACTCGCATCTCTTCGCCGCCCACAGTAGGTAGGTTGGGCTCGACGAGAGGCGGCAGGTCTCTTGGTGCGCGACAACGCCAAGTGGCGAATAGCGATCAGACATCGTGCAGGGAGTGACTGAATGAAGGTCGAGCATGTTGTCCGCAGTTCGATTAGTGGAGAAACGAGGGAAGTAGGTATGTTGTGATGAAGAAGAGTAGAGCGAAGTATGCGACTAACAGCCCGATCGAGATTAGCAGGTTCCTCTTCCATTGCGGACTCCACGCGATTCCAAGGGGGAGCCCAAGCGAGAAACCGATTACGTGCGAAATGTACGCGACGTTGCTCTGGAGATTGTAGTACACCGCGAGCGCGTTGTAAAGGAAATACAAGACCGCAACCAACCCGACGGGCATGAGCAGCAAGAATGAGAACCTTAACGGTTTCACCAACATGACTACAGCCGTCAGGGTGAATATCGCGGCCGACGCGCCCACGAACGTCGCATCAGGCGGGAAGAAGGGCAAGCTCAACAGGAAGCTCAGGATCCCGCCTAGAAGAAATGCGGAAAGCATTCGCCTGGCGCCTGTCACACCTTCCAAAGTATTGCCAAACACGTAAAGGAAGATCATGTTACCGACCAAGTGAAGCAAGTTGGCATGTACGAAGATGCCGGTGACAACCGTCCAGACCCGTCCGCCCAGCAAATTGTTGAGGCTGAATACCAAGTCATTCTCCACTGTGGCAGGCTGAGCCGTCCACGCGTAGAGACTGGCCACGACACACAACAAAATCAGAATCGTTGTCGTTCTCATGCCGAGAGACAGGAGACTGCTGCTGAAAAGCGTACCTCCATCTTTCGAGCGGGACTCTGCGGGAAGCCTGATGTGTACCGATCCCGAGCAAACAGGAAAGCGTTCGATTGTAAACCTAGAGTTGGAGGATTTCTCTGGCTAGGATGAGTCTCTGGATCTCGCTGGTGCCTTCACCGATCTCAAGCAGTTTCGCGTCCCGGTAATATCGCTCGAGTGGGTAGTCCTTCGAGTATCCGTAGCCGCCTAGGATCTGGATTGCTTGTCGTGTGGATTTGACGGCGACTTCGCTTGCGAAGACCTTCGCCATAGACGCTTCCTTCACGAAGTCTTGTTGTTGATCTCGGAGGTAGGCGGCATGGTATGTGAGCAATCGCGCCGAGTGTATCTCGGTCAGTATGTCAGCGAGCATCCACTGGATCGCTTGGAATTTCCCGATGGGACGACCGAACGCTTTCCGTTGCTTTGCGTAGTCGGCTGCGATGTCGAATGCGGCTTGTGCGAGTCCAACGCCGCCGGCCGCCACGCCTACTCTCGACTCGTTGAGCGTCATCATGGCGATGAGGAATCCGTCGCCTTCACTGCCCAAAAGGTTCTCTTTGGGTACCTTACAGTTCTCGAAGACCAATTCTGCGGTTCCGGTTCCCCTGCATCCCATCACCTCAATCTTCGACCCGACCGTGAACGGTGATACCTTCTTGTCGACGAGGAACGCTGTGATCTCTCCGCTCTCCTTTCCGGATGCCTCTGTTGTCTTTGCGAAGACTAATGCAAAGTCGGCAACTTCTCCTTGGGAGATGAATGTCTTCGTCCCGTTCAGAAGATAGTGGTCTCCTTCCTTGACGGCCTTTGTTTCTATCGATGCCGCGTCCGAGCCTCCTACGGGCTCGGTGAGACAGAATGCGCCGATCCGCTTGCCTTCGGCCAACTCTGGCAAGTATGTCTTCTTCTGTTGCTCGTTCCCGAATCTGGCGATCGGGGCCGCTGTGACGGCTGTTTGAATATCGAGCATCACGGACGCGGACATGCTGAGTTTGGCGATCTCCTCTCCCGCAACTGACGCGGACAAGAGGTCTAGGCCCGTTCCTCCGTACTCGGGCGGAGTGCACATGCCGAAGAGGCCCTGCTTCGCCATCTTCTCGAAGAGATCCAAGGGGTACTTGTTCTCTCGGTCGATCCGGTCCGCGATCGGGGCAATCTCCTTCTCAGCGAATTCCTTTGCCATCCGACGTATCGATTCAGTCTCAGGCGGAAACTTGATCTCCCATGACTTGAGCATGCGGATTCAGAGGAGCACTTGATGTCCTTAACACCTTTGGCAATCACGCACCGTCAAGGCTGCGACGTCTATGGCGGATACTGGTACAGAAAAAAGTGGGAAAGGTGGAAGGGACTCACCGTCTTCGCGTCTGACCTGTCGTGAGCGCCGCGTTTCAACCTGTCCCGGTTACGGTCGAGTTTACGATCGTACTTGTTACTGGCGCTGTGATTGTGTTGTTCTAGGTAACCGTTACCGTTGCTCTCTTGTGGTGGCCGCTCTCTGTTGTACTCGTGCCTGTGGCAGGCAAGGTGACGATCGCTTGGCCCTTGAGGGATAGAAAGTAGAGCGAGGATAGCTTGCTTTCCTTGGGATCGAAGACTACTGTGTCACCTTGAGTACTTCCGTGCAAAATGAGCTTCTCGCTTGCGTCGCTTGTCTTGGCGTTGATCTCGATCTTGCCTTTCTTGTTAACCTCTCCTTCACCGCTTGTTGTTGTGTAGTTTGCTAATCCGACTTGTAGGCTGCCACCAAGGTCGTCGAGTTTGAGTTGTCCGTTGCCTTTGGCTTGGACTGAACCGTATAGTGTGAGATACGCGCTCGAGAAGGTGCTGCTAGGCTTGCCTTTCGCGTTCTGGAATGCTTGACCGTTGGCCTTGATCGATACGACGGCGGAGCCTTTGTCTGGTTTGTCGAGCGCCATTGATGGGTATAGCGCTAAGGCTGATGCTGTCAGGAGGACGAGGGCAAGTCCAAATTGTCGTCCTTCTGTCGCCATGGCTTCCACTTTTCAAGTACCAGTGGCATGGGCGGCAGGTATATTAGCGTTCCGCCGGCGGCACGTCGCTGTGCCGTAAGGCTCCTTGCCCTTCATTCATGTCATCCGCAAGCTTCGAGAACCTAGAACATCGCCAACACGTACCCATCGACCTGCGCTGACAAACTTCGGGGAACATAGGGCGGGACCCACCCAAACAAGTGTGAACCTCACCCCATGCTGCCCGAGACGGATTATGCCAAATATGAGCCCTTCGACACACGGTCCGCCCGGGGAACCGACCACGCGAATGGCATTCTCAATACGGGACGCTCATGCCGTCGCCTCAAGAGTTGAGGTGCTCATCCGACGGGGGCGCCTAGAAGACGCATTGCATCTCCTAGATCCACTGGCATTCGGACGCACAAGATTTCCTATTCTGGACCGCGTGGGAATGAGACTCGGACAGGCCAGCCTAGGAAACGCCGCTTTCTTGGAGGTGCTAGATCGAATGATTTCCCGTGGGTCAGTTGGATACTACGTCGTCGCTGGTTCTGCGCTCGCTCAACACCTAGGATCGAATTCGACGACCTGCTTGGAAAAGACAGCCCAGTACATCGTGATCGGAGATGAC
>Ga0315268_10003121_pt1 | contig 18366 bp, 15 predicted proteins | sample C1_top_MG_FD_204535 | JGI IMG/M metagenome (GOLD analysis project Ga0315268, IMG submission 204535) | Sediment microbial communities from Yellowstone Lake, YNP, Wyoming, USA - C1_top | ecosystem: Environmental > Aquatic > Freshwater > Lake > Sediment | place: USA: Wyoming | collected 2017-08-01
GGCCCGGCAACCGTAGATGGCTGCGGCCAAGCCGGCGGGTCCGGCCCCCACGATGACAAGATCCCAGACCTTAGACTCGGCTACGGTTCGCTCTTCCGACATCCGCCGGCGAGCCTCCTGTCGCCTCATGAGGCTTTCAGGAACCAGTCGTCTTAGGAGAACTTCAGAAACATCTGGACGGCTTCTTTCAGACGACCGGTGCGTTCCTTCGCATCCTTACCGCCCTCGCCGCCAGTGGACGCCTCGCCGCCCTCGGCCGAGACTTCCTCCCTCAGGCAGCTCTCCATGTGCCGGGCGATCATGGCCACCCCAACCTTGTTCAGGGCCTCGCGGAGGGCGGCCATCTGCATGATGACCTCGGAGCAGGCTCGGCCTTCCACGATCATGCGTTGAAGGCCCCGCACCTGGCCCTCGACACGCTTGAGGCGCCTCACGAGATCGGCGCTCGTCGGGCTGATGAGGCCGTCGGACTTCTCGCCATCCTTCGCCATCAGCCCCACCCTCTCCGCTCCCGTCATACCCCTGGGGGTATGCGGCACCAGTATACTTCCGCCCCGACACGACGGTCAAGGTTACGCAATACCTCAGCTCACGGGTTGGCCTCGGTCGTGCCGACGCGGTCGAGTTCTGTCCCTTCCCCGTCGTCGCGACTCGCCATTGACCAGTGGGAAGCACTAGTGCTACAGTCTCTCCAGTGAGGGTAAGAGGCTTTCCATCTATCTTCAGAGAGGAGATGCATTCGTGTCAACGCCTACCCCTACTCGCGTTTCAGGTGACGAATTGGGGACTCTCCTGTCCCAATCGTTCAATCTGCTGTTCGCTCAGATAGGCCAGTACCTCCTCATCTCGCTGGCGGCGATCCTGCCGGTCTTCATTGTCTCGCTGGTATTCGGCTTGGTCGTCGCGGGAAGCGCCATGCGTATGGGCCTGGCCGGCCTGGCTGGAGGGGCGACCGGTCTCGGTCTGGGTGGTCTTCTGGGAGCGGGCCTCGTGTTCGGCATCGTCATGTACGCGGTCTCCTGGGTCGTGGGATCGCTTATGATCGGGGCCATCGCCCACGCCGCTTCCTGTCAGACCTCCACCGGACAGGTCTCCTTCCAGGAGTCCTACAAGGCTGCCTGGGCCAAGTTCTGGGTTCTTCTCGTGGTTCTCCTCATCGTCGGTCTGGCCGTCGGCTTCGGTTCGATGCTCCTTGTCCTTCCGGGTCTCGCGGCCTTCTTCTTCCTGTGTCTTGCGCCCATCGCGGTCATGGTTGACGGGGCCGACATCGGAACGGCGATCACGCGCAGTTGCCAGTACGCTCTGAAGGTTCCTCTGGAGATCTTCGTCATCGGCGTCATCGCATTCGCGGCCATGTTCGTCCTCGCTCTCATCCCGGTTGTCGGCTGGTTCGCCAGTTGCGTCGTCCTGCCCTGGGCTTTCATAGCCCTCACGTTGGCCTACAAGAAAGCGCCGGTCTGATCGTTTCGGGGACAACGAGGCTTCCGTGGAGAAAGAGGCGACCTCGAAAGGGGTCGCCTCTTGGCCTGGCTTCACCGCCCGCGCCCAAGGCCCGGTATGGCTCTGACTCTCACCGGCGTCCGCTCGCGGCGGGCGACGTTTCGGGCCATTCGGATGGCCGCCGTGTGGGCCGCTCTCTCCAGACCGTCGTCGAGGGGGGACAGGACGGCGCCTTCCCCGTAACGGCGGGCAAGGGCCCTGATGATGAGCCAGTCGGAAAGCCAAGGGTTCTTGGGAAGCACCGAGCCGTGAAGGTAGGTCCCAACCACGTTCCGGTAGACGGCCCCCTCTTTCCCGTCCTCGCCGTTGTTGCCGAAGCCAAGGCAGACAGTGCCCAGAGGGTTCATCCGCGAGCCAAGGTAGGTTAGGCCCGAGTGGTTTTCGAAGCCTATGAGGGTTCGCTGCCGACCGCCGTCAAGGGTGCTCGTGGCCACGACGTTGCCGATCATTCGCTTCCGGCCGGCCCGCGTCTCCAGGTCCAGAAGTCCGACTCCCGGGAGCCTGTCGCCCGCACCCGTCTCGTAGTGCCGTCCAAGCAACTGGTAGCCTCCGCAAATGGCTAGGAGCGCGGCCCCGTCCTTTACCGCCTCGTCCAGAGCGGTGCCCTTGACCATCTGAAAGTCATCGCAGATGAGTTTCTGTTCCTTGTCCTGGCCACCACCCATGAAGATGACATCGAAGGACGTGAAATCGACCTTCTGGCCGAGTCCAACCGAGACCAGGGTTGTCTTGATGCCCCGCCACTGGCAGCGGCGGGTGAGGGCGATGACGTTGCCCCGATCGCCGTAGAGGTTCATGAGATCCGGATAGAGATGGCAAATGGCTAGCTTCACGGCCCGGTCTCCCAAAACTGCCGGGTCAGACCGCGCCGGCTGATGATGTCGCGCAGTTCGAGCATAGCCGTGTAGGTTGGGGTCACGAAGAGGGTTTCCCCGGGCGGCGTCGCCGCCACGGCCTGACCCAGGGCCTGGCCGAGATCTGGCACGACCTCGATCAGGGTTTCCGGCACCCCGGCGTACTTGAGCCGGAGGGCCATGTCGTAGGCTCTCGTTCCCGAGGTCACGACGGCCCCGAGGTTCGATGAAGGCCGGGCCAGAATCTCGAAGTCAACGTCCCAGATCCAGGAGACGTCCGTGCCGTCGGCCCACTTGTCGTTGAGAGCCATGAGAAACCGATGGCCGGGTCCCCTCATGGTGGCGGCGTCCGGGGCGGCGGCGTCCGGGGTGGCGGCGTCCGGGGCGGCGGCGTCCGGGGTGGCGAGGACGGTCTCAAGGACTTGATTGAAGCCGGCAGGGTTCTTGACCAGAGCCAGGAGAACGTCGCGCCGGTCGATCTCGATGTGTTCCATTCGCCCGAAAGAGGCTGCGGCTCGCTGGATCGAAGCGGCCGCCCGGAGCGGCGGGATGCCCAACTCCAAGGCGGTGGTCAGGGCGGCCAGGCCGTTGTAGACATTGTAGAGTCCGGGAACCGGGACGACCACGTCAACGTCGGGGCGGTCGGGCGAGGAAAGCCGGAAACAGGAGCCACGGACTCCTTCCAGCCTGACCGTTCCGGCCCTGAACGACGGGGCCGGACGATCGAAGTCGCCGCCCGGGCAACGATAGCGACCAAGGTGGGCGTAGTAGAAGACTTCGTAGCCCAGGGGCCGCCCGCAGACGAGGCACTGGCGCTGTTCGCGGGTCTGGGTCATGACCAGGCTGCCGCAGGCGGGGTCCTCCACCCCGTAGTAGAGCACGTGCCCGCCACGCTCGCGCCCCAGCGAGGCCACCAGCGGGTCGTCGGAGTTGAGGACGACGAAGCCCCGTCCCTGCATGGAGTCGAGTCCACGTCCGACCAGGGCCACCGTTGTGTCGAGTTCGCCGAACCGATCGAGTTGGTCGCGGAAGAAGTTCGTTACCACCACTCCCGACGGCCGGAGCTCGCGAATGGCCTCGGGGATGGCGGCCTCGTCGACCTCGAGCAAGGCGATGTCGGCTCGAACCTGTCCGCGGGAGCTTGACTCAAGAAAGGCGGAAGTCAGGCCGGTAAGGAGATTGGCCCCGGAGCGGTTATGGACGAGGCGCAACCCCGCGTCCTGAAGGATGGCCGAGAGAAGGCGGCTGGTCGTGGTCTTGCCGTTGGTTCCGGTGATGAGGACCGCTCCGCGCCCGAGACCCGTGGCCAGGCGTGAGAGTATGGCCGGCTGGATCCTGAGGGCGACCATCCCGGGCAGGGAGGAACCCCCATGGCCCAGCCTGCGGCTCAGGCTCAGGGTGGTCTTGCCGGCCCACACGGCCATTAGGTTCCGCACGGTCGGGAGAGAGCCTCCAGCACAATGCTAGCTTCTACCTACGTAGGCAGCCATAGCATGCCCCGACCAGCGTCCGCCGCTCCCTGCCTGGAGACGCGCCGGCGGCGCCGAGGAGAGCTACTGGTCCTTGATTGTGTCGTCCTTGATTGTGTCGTCCAACGCGAAACGGAAGCTTACCTTGGGCGGTCCCTGTCTCTCCTGGACAGCCGGGCGCTTCGGGCCCGCCTCCGGGTGGGGCGCCTCGCCGATGCCGGGCGTCAAGACCTCCTCCCCTCCCGCGGCGTCTCCGACGACCTCCTCGAGAGCTTCCCGGAAGATGTCCTCAGGGGTTTCCCCTAGAGCGGGTCCGAGACTCTCCTCTGGGGTTTCTCCGAGTGTCTCACCGGAAGAGCCGCTGCTGTCCTCGCCCCGCGACGGCAACTCCGGCTCGGCCCGCTCTTCGTCTCCAGTCGGTTGCGATAGGGGGGGAGGTGTCGCCTCCTCCCCGACGACCCCTTCCAGGTCGGGGTCCCGGGCCACGTCCTGAGTCTCTGTGGCGGATACCGCCTCGATGGGCGCCGGAGTTTCCTCCGGCTGGGGCGCGGGAGTTTCCTCCGGCCGGGGCGCGGGAGTTCCCTCCGGCTGGGGCGCGGGAAGGGCCTTGTTCCAGGGCGCCAGTCGCAAGTGGTAGAGAGGCTTTCCGCCGGGGTCGAGGTGGATTTCGTAGAGCATGTTCCACCGCTTCGGTTCCGCCGCGCCCTTTCGTTCCTTCTCCTCGACCACGATAACTCGTGCGGCCCAACCCTCGTCGGTACGGGCGCAGTCGAGGTAGTGGGCGGTCCTGGCCAGGACCTGCTTGCAGTAGAGGAGCGCCGCGTCCCTGACCTCGTTGCCGGTCATGCCGTCCCACCCCTTCGGTCTCTGCCGTCCGTCCGGGTGAGCGGTCCCAATGCGACGCGCTACCGTCCCAGACGGCTCTCACAGTATATGAGACCGGATGGGGCTCTGATTACGCGGGTAGGGGACAGGCTGCGACGGAGGGGCCGACGCCTTTCGACGCCGGCCCCTCAGGTTTTCTCTTGAAAGCGGCCTGGATCTTTACCCGGCCGAGCTCTGTTCGGCCGGGGCCACTCCCGCCTCGGCGGTAGCGGGGGGCTGCTGGGCGGTTACCGCCGGCGCCCGCCTCTTGGCCCGCGCCGCGCCCACGATGACGGCAAGAATGAGAAGGGCAATGCCCGCGCCCAGGAAGAGAATGCCGTTCAGCCTTATGGCCCCGATCACGCCGTGGGCGATGGATGTGGCCACACCTCGGACCAACTCTCCGATTTCGGGCGGAAGGTCACCCGTGTTGAAGCCGGCCAGGAAGCCCGCTTGGACGAAGTCGGCCATCAGGGACACGACGATGCCCAGAACTCCGCTGACGAGGCAGGCTGCCGCGGTCCACCGGGCCCCGCCCACAAAGCCGCCGGCCAGGAGGAAGGCAAGGGCGATCAAGAGGATCACCCCGCCGACGGCCACGGGCGCCATTCGGACTCCGAGACTGATCTTCTGGCGGGCCATGGCCACAGCCGGGTTCTCGGAGAGGTCGGAGAGAGACAGGGACTCGTAGGGGGCCAGCCCCGACGTGAAGCTCTGCCTGGCACGGGCAAGCTCCCAGGAAGTGGCCGTCTGCGAGTAGAGCTCGAGGAAACGCACGGAGATGGCTCCCACGGGGAGGCTGGCGGTAAGCTCGGTGTTCTTGCCCAGGAGATAGCCTGACATGTCCTCCAGGATGGGCTTGATCTGCGCTTCCATCCAGACCGGGTCGACGGTTTCCCTGATGGCGGCCACGATCTTATCTCTTTCGGCCGCGGGGATGCCGGAGGCGTTTTGCGCGAAGACCTCCGCCACCAGGTCGGGGATGGCGGTAAAGACGCCTTGATCTCTCAGGGCCGACAGATACAAACCAGGACGAAGCGCCGCCAGACCGTCGAGTCCGGCCTGCAGACCGAGAAACCCTACGACCAGCGGGACAAAGAGGATGATGAGCAAGATGACCTTCAGGGCTTTCATACGATCCCAGCCACCTTCCGGGCCTTCGACCGGCCGGGTCTAGGAGATTGGTGCTCGGCCGGAGGCTCGCCGCGTCGAACGCGAGCCGGTCCCGGCGTAGGTTTTGGCTGACCACCCTCAGGATTCCTCTTCCTCCAGTCCGTGGACCGGCGAATCCAGGGTTTCACCGCTCCACCCACCCCTCACCCCCGCTACCCGCCAATGCCACAGCCAGGGCGGACGGCCCCCGGCCGTCCGCCCTGGCTTCTCCCGTGCCGTCCGCCCTGACCTCCCCACGGCGCCCGACTTCCACCGGGCGCAAGACACGTGGGCCGCGGTCGCGCGCCTAGATCAGGATGCAGATGAGACCGCCGCTACCCTCGTTGATGATCCGGGTGAGGGTCTCCTGGATCTTGACCTGGGCGTTCTCGGGCATGCGGTAGAGTTTGTTCTCGATACCCTCGCGGACGAGATCGTGAAGGGACTTACCGAAGATGTCCGACTCCCAGATCTTCTTGGGATCGTCCTCGAACTTCTCAAGAAGGTACTTCACAAGCTCCTCGCACTGGCGTTCCGTGCCGATGATCGGGGTGACCTCGGTCTCGATATCGGCCCGGATGAAGTGAAGGGAGGGGGCGCTGGCCCGCAGCCGGACCCCGTAGCGGCCGCTCTGACGAATGAGCTCCGGATCCTCGAAGGTCATCTCGGCCAGGCGGGGCGCGACCAGGCCGTAGCCCACCGTTCGGACGTCTTCGAGGGCCTCGCGAATGACGTCGAACTCGGTCTTCGCGTGAACCAGGTCCCTCATCCGGCGGATGAGGTCGTGCTTGCCTTCGATGGCGAGACCGCTGATCTCCTCAAGAGTCTTCCAGTAGAGAGCCTCCTTGGCTTCCATCTCGACGGTGGCGACGCCCGTCCCCATCTCCATGGTCTCCAGGACGGCTTTCTCCACGAAGTCATAGCCGCCGAGCGAACTCACCGCCCCTTCGACGTCGCGTAGCCGGCGGACGTTCTGAACCGTCTCGGCCACGCTGTCCTCGAATCTCTTCCGTAGCCAGTGGCCGGCCTCAAGTTCCTCGACCCACCGCGGCAGGTTGACGACGACCTCGCGGACCGGGAACTCGTAGAGAACCTGCTCCATGACCTGGTAAACGTCGTCCTCGGTCAGGGCCGTGACGTCCAGGGGGAGGACCGGCACGTCATACTTGGCCGCCAATCTCTCGGCCAGGCCCTGGGTGTCCTTAGTCTCGGGATGGCAGGAGTTGAGGACGACGACGAAGGGCTTACCGATGTCCCTGAGTTCGCGGACCACGCGCTCCTCGGCCCCGAGGAAGTCGTCACGCGGTATCTCCAGGAAGCTTCCGTCCGAGGTCAGGACGACGCCGATGGTGGAGTGCTCGGAGATGACCTTCTTGGTGCCGATCTCGGCCGCTTCCTGAAACGGTATGGCCTCCTCAAACCACGGGGTGTTGACCTGCCGGGGTCCCTGTTCGTCCTCGTAGCCGACGGCCCCGGGCACGGTGTAGCCGACACAGTCGACGATCCTCACCCTGAGGGACAGATTGTCTTTGACGGTGATGCGCACGCCCTCGTCAGGGATGAACTTAGGTTCGGTGGTCATGATCGTCCGGCCCATCCCACCCTGAGGAAGTTCGTCGATGGTCCGCTGGCGCTCATTGGGGTCGGTGATGTTCGGCAAGACCAGCATCTCCATGAACTTGCGGATGAAGGTGGACTTGCCTGTCCGCACGGGGCCCACCACCCCGATGTAGATGTCACCGCCGGTGCGCTCGGCGATGTCCTTGAAGATGTCGAACTTCTCCACCGGATGTCCCTCCTCGGGGCCTTGCGGGCCGCGATTGGCACGAAAAGATACTCGCCCGAGGAATGTATATAGGGGACAGGTCTCCGAAATGCCCGGGAGGGTGGAAAAGCAGTCGGGCCGGGAGGGCTAGAGACGCGCCTTGGCCCGGAAGGACAGCCGTATTGGAGTGCCCTCGAAGTCCCAGGCCTGCCGGGCCCGGCCCTCAAGGTAACGGCGGTAGCTCGGCGTAACCAGCTCGGGAGTGTTGACGAAGAAGACGAACGTCGGTGGGGAGGCCGCGGCCTGGGTGATATAGCTCAGGCGAAGGCGCCGGCGACCCTCGGCCGGGGGTGGGTTCATGCCGACCGCGTCGCGGAAGACCCGGTTGACCTCCGGGGTCGGCACGCGCCGGCGGTAGCTGCGGGTGACCGTGGCCACGGTCTCGAGCAGACGGCCGAGGTTGTGGCCGGTCTTGGCCGAGGCGAAGACGATCGGCGCCCAGTCGGCGTAATGAAGCTCCCGCCGGAGGTCGGCCTCGTAGGTGAGATAGGTCTTGTCATCCTTGGGCACCAGATCCCACTTGTTGACGACCAGGACCAGGGCCCGGCCGGCCTCGGTGGCGTGCCCGGCGACCCGTTTGTCCTGTTCGGTCAGCGGTTGGGTCGCGTCCACGAGGAGCAGGACAACGTCGGAACGGCTCACGGCCCGCAAGGTGCGAATGATGCTGTAGCGCTCGACGACCTCCTTGACCCGGGCCTTCTTGCGCAGCCCGGCCGTGTCCACGAGGACGTAGTCTGTCCCGTCGCGCCGGAAGGGCACATCGATGGCGTCGCGGGTGGTGCCCGGCTCATCGGCCACGATGACTCGCTCCTGGCCGAGAAAGGCGTTGACCAGGGACGACTTGCCCACGTTCGGCCGGCCGACAACGGCCACCCGGATGGGTCTGGGCGGGGTGGCCTCCTCCCCATCAGGTTCATCCAGCGGCCCCACGCCGGCGTTCTTCGCTTTCCCCGCGCCGGCCTTCCCCGCTCTTTCCGCGCCGGTCTTCCCCGCTCTTTCCGCGCCGGTCTTCCCCGCTCTTTCCGCGCCGGTCTTCCCCGCCTCCGCCGGGAAGTTGGCCACGATGGCGTCGAGGAGGTCTCCGGCGCCCGTGCCGTGGAAGGCCGAGACAGGGATAACCTCGGCCGGAAGCCCGAGGCGGTAGAAGTCGGTTGCCTGGGCCTCCTGGCGAAGATCGTCGACCTTGTTGGCGGCAATGAGAAGAGGTTTGCGACTCCTGCGGAGAACCTCGGCCACGGCTTCGTCGCCAGGGGTGATCCCCACGGTGGTGTCGACCACGAAGACGATGACGTCGGCCTCGGCGATGGCCACTTCGGCCTGCTTGGTCGTTAGAGTCTGAATCCGCGTCTCGCCGTCCCAGTCGAGTCCCCCGGTGTCCACGACGGCGAAGGACCGCCCGGCCCAGGCGGCCGTGGCGTAGAGACGATCCCGGGTCACCCCGGGCAGGCTCTCGACAATGGCCTTTCTCTGCCGGAGCACGCGGTTGAAGAGCGTGGACTTGCCCACGTTGGGGCGGCCCACGATAGCCACCAGGGGCAGTGTTTCGTCGCTTCCAGCCAAACCGGTCATGGCCTAGCTCACCTCTTTGATCTCAATCCTCTTCAAGGCCCGCCACTCACTCCCGCTCAAGGCCCGCCACTCACTCCCGCTCAAAGGCCCGCCGAGCCTTGGGCCAGAGCCGCGAGCATGTGGCTGGGCAGCCAGCCCCCGTCCAGGAAGGGCCGGCCCACTTCTCGGGTCAGCCCGGCGAGAGTCCGGCCGTCGAGAAACTCGTCGGAACCCGCCCGCAGGGACGCGCCGGGCGCCAGGATCGGACCGCGGCCACCCCGCTCCTTCGCCGCCCGGGCCACGTCCTCCCCCGTGAGGAGCCCGGCGACCGTCACTTCCGGCCCGAAAAGGGCGCTACCGGCCGTTACCGTCTCCCCTTCCAGGCCCGTGATCCTGGCCAGGACGGGGACGGCCAACTCAAGGAGGGGACCGGCCAGCCTGCCGGTGACGGCCAGGAAGGGTTCGGCGAGCCCACCTCTCGGCGGACGCGGGCCACCTGTCGCCGGGTCGGCCCGACCCTTCAGCGCCCGCCGCTCCAGGCGCCTGAGGTCGTCCAGGAAGACCCGGGCCAGACCGATGCCGTTCTGTAGCTGCGGAAAGTCCTGGTAGAAGCGAGCCCCGGGAATCTCGCGGCCCAGGCTCAGGAAGAGTTCGTCGGCGGGGTAGGCGAAGCCGCCCAGCCGCCGGCGCCAGGCCAGGGTGGTGTCGAGGATGTCCGCTCGTTCCTCGCGCGAGGCGGGACGAACGGGCAGCCCCGCCGGCCCGAAGCGGGTGAGGCCTACCGGCACGACCCCGACCGACTCCACACCCGGCCGCAGCCCGGCCAGGTCAGCGAGGGTGCGTTCAAGGCTAGGGCCGTCATTGTAGCCCGGGCAGACGACGACCTGGGCGTGGATGGTTATGCCGCGCTGAATGAGATCCTGAACTTGCCCCAGGATGCCCGCGGCCCTGGGGCTGCCCATCATGGCCGTCCTCACCTCGGGTTCGGTGGTGTGGACCGAGACGTAGAGAGGGCTCAGGCGCAGGGAGACGATGCGGTCGACGTCGGCCTGGGTGAGGTTGGTGAGGGTGATAAAGTTGCCGTGCAGGAAGGAAAGGCGGTAGTCGTCGTCCTTGACGTAGAGGGCCGGTCTCAGCCCGTCCGGGAGGCGGTCGACAAAGCAGAAGACACAGCGGTTCCCGCAGATCCGGACCGCATCGGGCCCGCCGAAGATGTCTTCGGTGAATTCGAGGCCGAGGTCTTCGTCCGGGTCTTTCTCGACCTCAAAGACCACCTCGGCCCCGCTGGGTCGAATGACCCGGAGGGCCACCAGGGGCTCAGCCGTGAGGTAGCGATAGTCGATGTAGTCCCGCAGGGGCGACCCACCCACATCGTAGACCCGGTCGCCGGGCGCCAGGCCCAACTGGGCGGCTATCGAGCCCGGGCGGGCGCTCTTCACCAGGCCTCCCCCGGCCGAACCATGGCGCGGGTGAGCCATGGGGCTCGCCGCCGGCCACGTCATGGCTCTCTCCCCCCGCCCGTTCCCGCCGCTTGAGGCTTGCCCCCCGCTCGTTCCCACCGCTTGGGGCTTGCCCCCCATGTTATCCGCCTCCGGAAACACCCGTCAACCCAAGTCTTCTCCCGACCTCGGCCCTCGTCTCGGCCACGAGGGAGGCCAGGCGGGGATAGACCATTTGAATGCCCAGGGCCGCCAGCGGCCGGCCCAGGGCCACCAGACCGAGGCGGCGTGAGGCGAGCCCGCCGGCCCTGACGACCCAGTTGGCCCGGCTGAGAGCGTCCGCGAAAAGGTATTCCCGCGGCGGCACCCGCTGGAGTTCAAGAAACGAGAGGATGGCCTGGTGGATGATCTTCCGTCCCGGCCCTAGCCCGACGACGTAGACCCGCTCACCGTCGGGACCGGGGCCGGCGGCAAACACCGTTCCGAGTTCGGCGGACCTGACCCGGTCGAAGTGCCTGATCGAGGTCAACTCGGCGATGGTCGGGACGCGTTCGAGGTCGAGGCGGCCCGTATGGATGGCCGCCGCCACCACCGAGGTATGGGAGCTGCCGTAGCAGTAGTAGAAGACCTTGATGCCGCCCCGGGGTGTCTGGGTGGGTGTCTTTGCCCCGGTCCCGGGGTCTTCCCTCGGGTCGCGCTTCGCCCCGGTCGTGAGAGCCTCGCGTGTCCGGCGCACGAGGTCCACCAGGCCCGGGTAGATCGTTCGCGCGCCGCGGGCGGCCAGGCGACGGCCCGGTCCGCCGAGTCGACCGGACCACCGGTCGGCGCACCCGCCGACGCGGACAAGGAGGCTCGTAGAGGGCATGGCGTCGACGTAGACCACGTCCACTGTCGACAGCCCCAGTTCCCGGCCAACCTGGCGCGAGGCTCGCTCCAGGATGTCGAAGCGGGCCCGGCTGGAGAGGAAGCAGACTTCGCGACGGCCGTCGTCACGGCCGGCCCGGCCGATGCGGCCGGCCTCCCGGGGCGGGAAAGCCCCGCATCCCGGAAGGGCGAGAAGCTGCCCGAGCGACGGCCGGCCGTCCCGGGACAGGAGGCCCACGTGGATGTAGGCGCAGATCGCGGGAGTGATAACCCCAGCCCCGTGGTAGATGACGATGACGGCCCTTCCCCTCCCCTCCCCGCTCCCAGGCTCTAGTGTCTGACGATGATGTAGATCCCGTTCTCCAGGTCGTGGACCTGCGCGTTCAGGATCCGGCTCAGGTATGTCGAGATCTTCTCCCGTTCCTCGGGACTGGAGGCCACGAAGATCGGGGCCCCCCCGGTCATGATCTTGTCCGGGGCCAGGGTGACGATAGCTAGAATCCGTTCCGGGGCCGACGTCGTGGATGCCTCCTAGTCCTCCGCCTTCCGCCCGGCTCTCGTGGCCAGAGGTCGGGTCCGGGCCCCTTCAATCACCGGCACCGCCCGCACGGCCTCCAGGAGCGGGCCCATGTCCGGCTCGATCGGCAGGAGGGCCAGCCCGGCCCGTCCGGTATCGAGGTGCAGGCGCACGATGGGCGTGTACTCCGGGGTGTCCCGATCCTTGCGCACACCGAGGGCCGCCGCGGCGTCATGGGCGATGGCCTGCCTTTGGCCAAGGTTGGCCAGGCTCGCCCGGGCATTGTCGTCTTTGGGCTCGATGATCACGCCGCGTCCGTGCTTCTCGAAATCTCGCCTCGCCTCCACCAGGCCGATCTCCTCGATCGGTATGTCGTCGACGTAGAGGATCGTGTCCTTGAAGTGGATCCGGCCGGCGCGGATGTGGCAGAGGCTGGCCAGGGGTTGGCGGTCGAGGTTTCTCTTGCCGTAGACGATGACCAGGGTCGCCGCGGCCGCTCCGGCTACCGGTCCCAGGGCGACCAGTCCGCTCCGCTCGGCCGCCTTCCAGGCCAGCAGGGTCACCGTGCTGGCGACCAGGGCGGCGAAAATGGTCAAGTAGTTGCGGGCCTCAAAGACCTTGGCGATGTCCTCGATGTAGCCGGCGCCCCGTTTGACCAGCTCCGTTTCCTCCATGCGCTCCAGAGTTTTCCGCTCCAGGTCCCGTACCTCGCGAAACTGCTGGGCCACGAGCATGAGAAAGGCGGTGGCCGCGATCTCCTGGTTGACGAGGGCCGGAATGGCCACGGCGCCGGTGAATGCGGCCACGATGCCCAGGGCCAGGTGGCTGGCGTAGCCGTGGGGGTAGCTCGGGTACTGCCGGAAGTCCGTCCGGAGCATGGCCAGCCGGGCCAGGGTTCCGAAGACGAGTCCGGTTATCACCGCGCCCCAGAACACGGCCCCATAAGCCCCCCTGGCGCCCACCGAAGTCTAGCGCCGGGGGCCCGTGCGGCGTCGGCCCAGGTAGCTGGCGAATTCCTGGCCCAGGCTTCGCAACTTCCGCCAGGCTTCGCTCCAGTTCCCGCCGGTGGCCACGAAAAGCCACAACCCACCGCCGCCGACGACCAGGATGGCGATGATGCCTATCGCCCGCCAGGCCCCCGTGCTGTGCGTGCCGATGGCGCCGCCGCCGAGAAGGGATGGCACGACCGCGGCCAGGTCGGCCACGGCGGCTTCGGCCTCGTTCCGGCGATTGGTGTGAGCGCCGACCTCCAGGAGGAGGGCCCGACTGGAGAGATCCTGGTTGAAGTCTCCACCGGTCCTGAGAATCCCGCGGATGAGGCCGGGGCGAACCTTGTCGGCCGCGGCCTTGAGGGCCGAGGCAAAGCCAAAATTGGCGTCGGCCTGGGGGTTAGCGGCCCCGATGACCATCATGATCTGGGTTATGTTCTGGCCTCCGACGCGCTTGAGGTAGGCCTCGGGGGGCGCCGCGTCGCGGTGGACGTCGAAAATGGCCGCCGAGCCCTTGAGGACGGACATGGCCGTTCGGCGCGAGCGCTCATAGGCCCCGCTGTCGTGGGGGAGATGGCTGGCCAGACTGTGATTCACTGTGATGCCCTGGTCCTTGAGGCCTTCCGCCAGAGCGTCGCCGACACGGTATATGCCGCCTTGCCCGCCCGGGTCGCTATCCGTGCCGTCCGACGGTCTGTAGGACTCGTCGGAGTGGGTGTGGTAGATGCCGACCTGGGGTGCGCCCCCGGCCGCGGCCCCCGATCCGGCCAGGGTGGCTTGAAAATCCTCGATGGCCGAGGTCAGGTCGAGCTGCCGGACGTAGGCGGCGATGGCCGTCGAGTCCCCCACGACCCGCTCGACGCGCCAGAGGGCGTTGTCCCCGTCCACGTACTCGTCACCGACCCCTAGACGGAAACCGGTCTCGCAGATGAGGTTCCCGTCCCCGTCGTAGACGCTGACGTACTTCACCCCACCCATTTCGTCTCCGGCCCGGGCCCAGCCGGAAAATGCGGCTAGAGCGGCGCCGGCCACGAGGACAGCGATGAGCGCGCGAGCGACAGATCGGTGGGCCGCGTCCCTAGCCATTGGCGCCGCCGCCCTTCTGGTCGTGGCTTTCGCCATCCGGCCCCTTGCGTCCGCCACCCTCACGCTCCGGGCCGCTGGTCCCCCGCTCCGGGCCGCCGGTCCCCCGCTCCCGGCCACCACCCTCACGAAGCGGGCCGCGAGCCATGTACTCACGGGTCTCCCCCACAATCTCGGCCAGGGCCACGGCCAAGACGCCGGCGATGACCACGGCGTCGAACGCCCCCGCCCCACCTATCCAGGTTCTCCCACGAATGCCCCGGACGGAAATCTCGACGTAGTGAGCCACGTCAGCCAGGACGATGCCCATGCTGCCGGCGATGAAGGACGACCGCCGAGAGCGACCGCTGAGGTAGCCGACGACGGCGGCGATGGCAGCGAAGAAGTAGGAGGGCTCGATGATCATGGTCTGCTCTTCAGGGTTGAGGAGCTTCATGGCCAAGTAGATGGCCGCTCCGGAAATGAAGGCCGCCAGCGTGCCCCGGACCTTCTCGCGCCGGGTGTCGGCGGTTAGGATCAGGTAGATGGCGATGCCGATGGGGACAACGGCCCCGCCGAGGTTGACGATCAGGGGCGGCTGCCGCAGGATGGTCAGGTTGAAGAAGCTGCCCAGGACGATGAGGAAGATGACAAACAGCGCGGTCCGGTCGTCCAGCCGCATTCGGTCCAGGACGCGATGGAGCAGACCGAAGTAGACCAGGATGGCCACGATCAGGAGCACGATGACCCCGACGGGCATCTAACTACCTCCTCTGGGAATCGCCACGGCCTCTAGCGTTCCCTGGGGAGATTGGATTTAACGGCGAGGGGTAGGTTCAGGCGTCCTTGAGGTCGCCGGCGGCCGAGGCCCGCTTGCCGGCAGCCGAGGCCCGCTTGCCGGCGGCCGGGGCCCGCTTGCCGGCGGCCGGGGCCCGCTTGCCGGTCTTGCGCTCGGGGAAGACGAACTTGACACCCTCCGCGGTCAGAGTGAGGATGGCCGGAAACCGCCCTCCGGCCCGGGATCGAAAACCGCGCAGGAGGTGGGTCTTTCCTTCGGCCAGAAGTTTCTGCGCTTCCAGGGGGCCAATCTGCCGTCCGGCGATGACCTTCCAGATGTAGAAGTCGCAGCCTGACTCCTTTCTGGCCGAACAGGAGTAGGCCTTGTGGCCCTCCATCACGCCGGCGCCGCACTTAGGGCACTTCCCTATCGTGCGCCGCATGCGGCCGGCGAGACCCTCGGCCTCGAGGGCCTGGATCTCCCCGACCAGGCGACGGATGTAGCTTTCGATCTCGGCCATGAACGTCTCGCGCCCGAGCGCGCCCGCTTCGACCTGTCGGAGCTTGGCCTCCCAGGTTCCCGTCAGAGCCGGAGAGACCAGGTCGCGGGTCGGGATGATGTCGATGAGTTCGATCCCCTTGGGCGTGGCCACCAAAGACCGTCGATCGCGGTCGAGGTAACCCACCTCCAGTAGCCGCTCGATAATGGCCGCCCGCGTGGCCGGGGTCCCGATGCCCCGATCCCGCATGGCCTCCTGCAGTTCCTCATCATCCAGGAGCTTGCCCGCGGTCTCCATCATCTGGAGGAGAGAGGCGTCGGTGTAGCGCGGGGGAGGTTTGGTCTCCTTCTCATGCGGGGTGGCGGAGACCGCCACGACGGGCATTCCGGCCTCCAAGGGGGGTAGGTCCGGTTCGGTCTCCTCACCCTCTCCCCGGCCGCTGGTGAGCCAGCCCGCCTCCTCGACCTTGAGCCAACCCTGTTCGACAACGACGCGGCCCCGGCTGCGAAACGATTCGTCCTCCACGACCGTGACGACCGAGGTGTCCTCGAGGACGGCGGCCGGGTAGAAGGCGGCGATGAACCGGCGGGCGACAGCCTCGAAGACCTTGGCCTGATCGCCCTTGAGCTTCACCGCGCTGGAGGCCTTGATCGTCGGGATGATGGCGTGGTGGTCCCGGACCTTGGCGTCATTGACCTGACGCCCGGTGATGGGCAACCGGCCGGCCTCCAGGAAGGGCCGGGCCGCCTCCCCGAGTTCGGCCGACACCTCGGCCACAGCCCGGAGAGTCGGGAGAAGCAGCGGGATGTTCTTGCCGCTCAAGAAGCGACTATCCGTCCGGGGATAGGTGATGACCTTGTGCTTCTCGTAGAGGTCCTGGGCCAGGCTCAGGGTGCGGGCAGCCGAGAAGCCGTGGCGCCGGTTCATATCCCGTTGGAGTTGGGTGAGGTCGTAGAGCAGGGGTGATCCTTGGTTTCTGCGGCGACAATCCACCTCGGCCACCGCTCCGGCTTTCCCGGCCACGAGGTCGGCCAGAGCCCGCGCTCTGGCGGCCTCCGGCAGGCGACCATCGGCCAGGCCGGGACCAAACCAGCGTCCGCGGTAGCTACCGGCGGGAGCCTCAAAGAGAGCTTCGACCTCCCAGTAGGTCCGGGGCACGAAGCTCTGGATCTCCTTCTCCCGTTCCGCCAGGATGGCCAGGGTCGGGGTCTGCACCCGTCCGACCGAGAGGAGCACGCCGCATTTTCTGGTCATCCCCCGCGTGGCGTTGATGCCCACCAGCCAGTCGCTCTCGTTGCGGCAGCGGGCGGCGGCTTCGAGGTTCCGGTAGTGGTCGCCTTCCCTCAGGCCGGCCAACCCCTCAAGGATGGCTTCGTGGGTCATGGCCGAGATCCACAGGCGTTTGACAGGCATGGCCGGCACCTCGGCCGTCTCCAGAATGTGCCGGAAAATGAGTTCGCCCTCCCGGCCCGCGTCGCAGGCATTGACGACGGCCCCGCAGGCGGGGGACCGCAGGAGGGCGAGAACCACGTTGAGCTGGCTCCTCGTCCTGGCGATGGCTTTGAGGCGGAAGAGGCCGGGGATGATCGGTAGGTCCTCCAGCCGCCAGCGTTTCAGAGACGGCGCGTAGTCTTGCGGCTCACAGAGTTCCAGGAGGTGCCCGATGGCCCAGGTGACCACGTGGCCCCCGCCCTCGATGAACCCGCTTTGGGTGGTCATCTTCTCCCCGTCCTGGCTGAGGGCCCGGGCGATGTCCCGGGCCACGCTCGGCTTCTCGGCGATGATCAGGGTCAGCGATCCAGCCTCGCGCCCGGAGAGAAGGTGTTCGGACAGGCTGGGGCGAGAAGAACGGCTTCGGGTGCGGGGGACCGCACCCGAAGCCGCCTTCTTGCCGGAGTTGCTCTTCTTCGAGGCCGCGACCTTCGAAGTCTTGCTCGCTTGGGTGGCGGCCTTACTCTTTGTCGTCCGGCTGGCCATCCTTCTTAGCCCCCAGGTCGGTGCCCTTGAGGACGTTCCCGATCAGATCGCCGATCGTGACGCCGGCGGCCTCGTTGGTGGTCTTGAGGAACTTCTTGATGTCCCGCCGGTCCATCTCGTCCGCGCCCTCGCGGGCGCTGAGGCTGATTCGCCGCTCCGCGGGGCTGACCTTCAGCACTTTGACGCGAAGCTCGTCGCCGACCTTGACAACTTCCGACGGCCGGCCGATGCGCTTGTCTGAGAGCTGGCTAACGTGAACGAGGCCCTCTATGCCCTCAGCCAGCTCGACAAAGGCCCCGAAGTCAGCCACGCTGACGACCCGGCCCTTGAGAACCGTCCCCACGGGGAACTGTTCGCCGACTTTGGCCCAGGGATCTCCCCTGACCTGCTTGGCCCCTAGGGAGATGCGGCCTCTCTCGTGGTCGATCTTGAGAACCTTGACCTCGATCTTGTCGCCTTCCTTGACGATCTCCCGCGGATCGGCGACGCGTTTCCAGGACATCTCCGACACGTGGAGAAGGCCGTCCAGCCCTCCGATGTCGACGAAGGCGCCGTACTCGGTGACCCGCTTGACCTCGCCCTGCCGGATCTCGCCCTCCTTGACCGTAGCCAGAAGCTCGGTCCGGGCCTGACCTCGGCCCTCCTCGAGAACCTTCCGCTCGGAAAGGATGACCCGACGCTCGCCCCGGTCCAGTTCGATGACCTTGACCTGCAGGGTCTTTCCGACGTACGGTGACAGGTCCTGGATGAATTCCAGGCCGACCTGTGAGGCGGGGATGAAGCCTCGCGCCCCCACGTCAGCCACCAGCCCACCTTTGACCTGGGCCGTGATAGGGGCCTCGATGGTCCGGTGATCGCCAAGGGCCTCCTCAAGGATGCTCCAGGCTTTCTCTTCCTCGATCCGCTTCAGTGAGAGGACGAGATGGCCCTCATCGTCCTGGCGAAGAACCACCGCTTCGACGACCTCTCCTTCCTTGAGGGCGTCCGACGGGCGGCTGAGATGACGGCGGGAGATCTCCACGAGCGGCA
>Ga0315268_10003122_pt1 | contig 18365 bp, 13 predicted proteins | sample C1_top_MG_FD_204535 | JGI IMG/M metagenome (GOLD analysis project Ga0315268, IMG submission 204535) | Sediment microbial communities from Yellowstone Lake, YNP, Wyoming, USA - C1_top | ecosystem: Environmental > Aquatic > Freshwater > Lake > Sediment | place: USA: Wyoming | collected 2017-08-01
TCTTCAATGCGGCTTGTTCACGATTTCTTTCTGCCCCGAGCCTTCATTTGGGGCTTGACAAACTATAGGACGTCTTTCATAGAATTGCGGTGGTATATTTTACTACGGATGAGCCGAGTGTCAAGTTCCGAATGTTCCATGTCCCCTAGCCAACAAGATACAATTGTGATAAGATTATCTTGTCTCAGTACGGTTCCACGTGCTGCCGTTGCAGCAAGCTTTAGACTTGCCTGCAAAGAATGGCAGAATCCTCCATTCCGACGCATTGCGCGCCGCTTTGTTGCGGACCGGAGGATTTCGGATCGTGCCTGACTAGATAAATATGCTCCGCACTCTGGCATCGCAAGCCCTCTAGGTCTTTCTGACTAAGCCAAATACTCCCATTACTTTTGCGCCATTGACCCGACTTATATGTCAGGTCTAGAATGGTTCAATGAGCATCGAGATCACACGCAGCATTTGCTTAAGGGGCTAGCTCAACGTAGGAGTGATGACATTGAAGGGTCAATCATTCACACGGTGTTTCCTGTTTTCAGCGTGCCTACTGACGGCAACATTCATCTCGCTCTTATCGTTCACCTCCAACGCAAAAGCACACCCCCCCACAACAGCAGCTTTCACATCGGCGCAGATGAATCCTGCAACAGTCGAATCTCTCCCACTCGGCTCTAGCAACACGCTCACTTGGACTGTCTACTTGCCGCTGGTGATAAGCTCATCGTCGCACCAGGCTCCCATCTACTGGGGCGCGCTGGTTGCGGGCCAAGCCCCTTCTACCGAAAATATGCAGGCCGGCGGAGTGTTCGACGCCTTCGAGGCGCGCGCCAAGAAGCAAATGGCTATCATACACTGGGGCCAATCCTGGCAGATGAATGGCAGCGACCAGCCTTTCTACGCGCCGTGGTTTGACAGGGTCCGGCAACATGGCTCGATCCCTCTCATTGACTGGGCTTCACGTCAACTTGAAGGCGGGGTTGATCAGCCGGATTTCCGGCTTAGCACCATTTACAACGGAGCGCACGATAGCTATATCGAGCAATGGGCGCAGAGCGCCAAGGCGTGGGGACATCCTTTCTTTCTTCGCTTCGATTGGGAGATGAATGGCGATTGGCAGTTTCCCTGGAGTGAGCAACTCAACGGTAATCAACCGGGCGACTATATCAAGGCGTGGCAGCATGTTCACGACATTTTCCAACAGGTGGGCGCAACCAACGTGACATGGGTGTGGTGTCCGAACATTTCGAGTGGGACGACCCTGCCCATGTCTTCGCTCTATCCGGGCCACGCCTATGTTGACTGGACCTGTCTTGATGGCTATAACAAAGAACGCCAATGGCTGGATCCCTTTTCTGTCTTTACAGGCAGCCAAACTGATTGGCTTTACGACAGCTACCAGGAAATCTTACAAGTTGCCCCGACCAAACCCATCATGGTTGGAGAGACAGCCTCCAATGAAGCCGGAGATGGTGGAGCGCAAAAAGCGGCGTGGATCGCGGATTTGTTGACCAATCATTTGCCCAAGGATTTCCCCGACATCAAAGCGATCGTCTGGTTCAATTGGGATGACGGCAACCCTGCCTATACTTTTCCGATCGAAAGTTCACTACCTTCGCAAAGTGCATTTGCCACGGCGATTGGATCCAACTATTACGCCGCAAACAATTTTGCGAATCTCGATACCTCTCCGATTCTCCCGTTGCCCTAGCTCAAAAACCTCCCGCAGACCCCTGGCCTGCGGGAGGTTTTGATTTGTCATCACATTCTCGATCATTTCCTCGACCTGCGGCGAAACGCCAGGTAGGCGTAACTCAGCACAGCCAGGACGACCAGCACGCCTGCAAGAGCCCACCAGACCCAGTTCGTGCTGGCTGGCGTGGAAAAGTCGAAAGCGTTGCTCAGGTCATTTGCCGCCGCGTCGCGCCTGCCCAGCGGAGCAAGGCCCCAGCGCGTCTCGATGAACTTGAGAATCGAAGTAGTATCGTACGGGGTATGATCAATAAAGCCCCGCTTGGCATACGGCGAGATGACGATGGCCGGGACGCGAGTGCCGGGGCCCCAGCGGTCCACTTGCGGCGGAGCGACGTGATCCCAGCGACCACCGCTTTCGTCATAGGTGATGATGATCACTGTATCCGCCCAATATCGGCTCCCCTGCACTGCCTTCACCAAATCGGCCACATGTTGCTCACCGTGCAACAGATCAGTGCTGCCGGGATGCTCATTATAGGTATCGGAGGGCTTGATGAACGATACGGGCGGCAGACGATTGGCTCGCAAATCAGTGGTAAAGTCCTGTTCGTCTTTGAGGTGTGCCGTTCTCGCCGTGGTACCCTCGGCATAGTTCGCAAAATAGGCCAACGGCTGATGGTGAAATTCAAAGTCAGGATCGGGATGACCCGCTACAGCGTTATTCCAACCACCCGAGTACCATGCCCACGTAATATTCTTCTCGCTCAGGCGATCACCGATCGTGGGAGCTGTCTGGAGCGGCATGAGTTGAGCTGGGTCGGTAATATCGGCAGGGTGTGGGATGTCCACACTGTATGCGGTATTGACGACATAGCCATCCGGTGTAACGGCGCCGTCGCTCACCATCGTGCCGTTCTCGTCGAGCCGCGCCACCTGCGAGGCCGGAGCATTGGGCCAAGTGGGCGTGCATGCGCAGATCAGCCACATATGGTTGAGGAATGAGCCGCCAAATGCTGCGTGGAAGAAATTGTCGGCCAGCGTATATTGCTGCGCCAGCTTGCCCACCGGCAGGTTCGTGACATCATAATAGCCCATCACAAGGCCTCCAGCGTCGCTCCACGCTACGAACCCGTCCATCTTGCCGCCGTTGATTTGATACTGCTCCTGATAAAAGCGATGGATCAAATCGCCGGTTCGCTTATCGGGCGGCACATAGGGTGCAATGTCAAAGGGCGCCACGGGCAGGTTGGCTGGAAAGCGCGCATCCAGCGTCGGCGGATTCTTGGTCGTGTCCATCGGTTGCGGCAAAGTGGCATAAGGCTTGCCGGACTTGTCTACCTGAACGACGGCAGCGCCCGCGTCCGCAATTCCGTTCGCACCCGAGAATTTGCCGTACAGACCATCAAAGCTCCAGTTCTCCTGATAAATGACAATCACATGATTGATCTTGTCGAAAGGGCCGGCTGCGCGAGCAGCTCCCACGACAGGCAGCGTGAGAATGATCGCCACAAGGACGATCAGATTCGACCATGTATGCCAGGTGCGCATCGAGTCTCCTTTGGTTCGCAGAATAGTTTGTCATTTGGCGGTCTGAACTGTCAACCTCTTTGCCAGTACCGCTCGCCGCCAGCGCGCGCCATGTAGGCCCTCAGGCACGCCTCCATGCGTGCATTGGATGCCTGGAGAGCAAGCCGGGGGGCCAGGTACCGGCCAATCACAGGTAGATGTGTGCTCATGATTTCTTGTATCTGTTCAGTGACGGATGGGAACAGTCCCGGCACTTGCGACCGATAGCACGCCACAGCCGCAATGCGTGCTTCCACTTCTGATGGTGCGAGTTCAATTTTGATGGAGCGCCACGACTCCAAGGCCTTGTCCCCCTTTAAGGCACGTCGCACCGCGGCAGGTTGGTCAGCATAAGGATAATCCTCATAATACGCGATGTGCAGCGAATCGCACAACGACTCGACCACATGTCGCACGATGAGATGATCCACGTGATCCCCGACCGTCAGTGGGCAAAACACCTGCACCGGCTGACCGCATGTTTCCATGGCTTGCGCCAGCTTTTGGCGGAGGAGCGGGGCATAGTGCTTCCAGTCGGCTTGAGCCACGCTCACTCCTCTGATGCGCGAATACAACGGGCGGCCATCCATATCACACCGATACATCGCATCCGGCAAACCAAAGTGGACGTAATCGGCACCAAGCAACTGCGCGGCGGCCATGTCTTCACAGCGGCGAGGCTCAAAAGGGGCATCACCCAGTCGCCAGGCGGCGTGATTGCGTTGCGCCAGCTTGGACAAATGCGCGCCAGGCAGCGGATCGGCAGTGACGGCCGTCAACATGATCACCCGTTCACCCTGCATAGCCAACCGGCGCACATAACCGCCGCACGACGAGGCGACATCATCCAAGTGTGGCGAGATAAACAAATATGCTACTGACGACATATAGCGCAACCGCTGAAATCACTTAGCTTGCACTGATCTCAGTTTCCAATAGAGGCAAGATCACGCTACGCTGCAACATTTCGAGGGGCGGCCTCCCACTTGCTTCGACGAGAAAACCCTGATACTCGCTATTCAGATGATGCAGCCAGGTGAGCAAGCGCAGAGGGCGAATGAACGCCGGATTCAACCCAATCTGTGTGGCATAGCTCGCCAGGCTCTCGCAAAAGACGCGCCCCATGTCAGCCCCCGGATTCAACAACGTCTGATAAGACTCGGCCATGCGTATGGTGTTCACCGTGCCATCCAAAACAAAAGCCATGTTCGACACACAATAGACCAGGTCCACCAACGGCAGTCCTTGCGGGTCTGCGCTCTCCCAATCAAATATCCCCAGGCCGTCATCCAGCACGACTATGTTCCACGGCGTGCAATCGTTATGTGCAAACACGAGTGGCGAGTCGCTCAACGTGGACAAGACCTCTCTGGCATGTTGGAACAGCTTGGGCTTGAGCACCACTCCCCATCCATCTTGCACTTGCACCAGCAGTGGTTCAACCAAGCGCCTCCACCACTGTTCACGCGGCAGCGGCTCGGGCCGGCCTGCCCATCGGGCCAAGCTATCCGTGACCAGATTCGCCAGCTCTGACAAATTGTCCCGGCGCAAGACCGTAGAGAGCGGCGAACCTGTAAGCGCGGTCTGTCCAAAAACTAAAACGCCGTTGACGTTGTGCCACAACTCCACACGCGGTATGACCAACGCTCCCTTGGCCCGGCTGTTCGCCGAATCAAGAGACGCTAGAATAGCGTGTTCGCGCTCGAGCGCCTGCGCCGACACGGCGACGCGCGGCAGCTTGATCACCCATTGTGGACAGGCGTCATGCCCGGCAAATACCAGACAGTTGATTTTGTTGTCCACATGCGGGCCGCCTGTGCGCACAAGAAAAGACAGTGACTCTGCCGACACATCGGCATGTGTGCGGCTCCACTCGGCGGCAATGCACTCGATCAAATCTGGTGTGTGCGACCGCGATGTATTCTCGACGGCCGGCTTGTAAGCGATGGCGCTCAGATGCGGCGTCAGACCCATCCGCACTGCCGCCTGCAATACAATGGGCAACACTGCTCGCATGACACGATGCAGCAGATCCTTTTGCATGAACAATTGACTGGCCAGATAAAGATAAGGCGCGCGTTGCGGCTCAAGCGCCAGCCAGAAGCGCGCCATGTCCGGCGCGGGCGCAGGCCAATACAGCCGCACCTGCGTAAAGCCGACTGCCTGCAATTGACGCTGAATGCCGCCGGGACCACCTGCGCGCCAGGGAGTCCACTCGGTATAGCAGGCGCCGTCTTCCCGCAGCGCGTCATACGCCGCTCGCAATGTGCGCGGATCAGGATTCACCGCCACCGCCAGGTCGCAATCGTCGGCCGCCGCAGAACGACCGTCAATGACCTGCGCGGAGATTTCGGCGACAGACTGCGCCAGGAGGCCACGGGTGAACGCGACACTTTTGTGCGGCTTGGGCATGGACAACAAAAAGCGCCAATCCGCACGCCGCAACAAGCGATTGAACGAAACCGTTTGCGCCACACCCGCCGGGACTTCGCCGCGCGCTGAACTGAGCAACATGGGCGCCGTTTTAAAGGCGACCAACACGGCTACCAGTGTCTGGCCGACGAGCCACGCAATGCCGATGCTCACAATGCCATACGTCGGCAGCCAGAGATAGCTCAATCCGAGCGTAAGCACGCTCACTAATCCCTGGTTCACAATGATCGCTTTGATGTGACCCATCACACGCGCATAACCCAGATACCAGGTGTTGAGGAGGATGGGAAACGCCGCCACCGACAACCAGCGCAAGAGCGTCGTGCTTTCGCGTGCATAGACTGCGCCAAAGAGACGCAGGCCCAACGGCGCAGCAATGAACATCGCCACGGCCGCCGGCAAAATCAAACGCGCCATGTGCAACAGGATACGGCGACTGTAAATGGCAATTTGACCTAGGTCCGCCGCCGCCTCGACGGTAAACGAATGTGTCATGTTTCCGGCGATCAGGTAGAGTGTGGTCGCCACCACCCAGGCCTGATAAAAGTAAGCGTTCGCGCTTTTGCCGGCTTGTTCGAGCACCAGCAGAGGCAGCAACCTTACACACGTTTCGGCCAGCAGCGTGCCGATGTGGTCGCCCGTGACCGACCTGACCACCTGCCGTGGCGTGATGGTGATGGCGAGCGCACCGGTCGCCGCAATTTGCCGGGGCGCGAACCGCCCGAAAATCAGCGCGGTGACGAGCAAGACAAGGAGCGGCGTCGGAAGAAACCACGAAGCCACAATGCCATGCTCCAGGAACATCTGCACCCCGACGATGAGCAGGACGATTTTGGCGACGTTGTAAAGTGAGTTCTCAATCAGGACCCAGACGGCCTGGCGCAACCCGGTGAGCACGCCGTCTTGCACATAGAAAATGCACCAGACCATCGTCGTCAGAACCAGCCAACCCACTCCGACGGGAGTATCCGAAAGCAGGCTCTTGGCAAACTGGAAATGACTGCCGACGAAAAAGAAAAGACTGCTGACGAGCGCCGCAGCCAGCAGGTTGACGGTGTAGGCATAGATAATCAATCGAGGAGTGCGCGCGCCAGCACGCGGCACAAAGCGCGTCATGGCCGACTTTAAACTCAATTCAGCCAGGGCCGCCAGAAACAACAACGTAGAGATCGTCGCGGAGCTTTGGCCGACGACTTCGGGCGTGTAGAGACGCGCCGCCAGGAGCCAATAGAAAAAGCCCAACCCGGCTGACGCGACCTGGTTTGCTATGAGTGCGTATGCGTTGGCGTACAGCGGAGTGCGCAGGTGCGTGATGAATTGTGAGAGCCCTCGCGTGATGCGTGGGCGGGGCGATTGAATCAAGGTTGATGTCATAGCGACTGATACGCTTGCTCGATCTTGCTCACGACGGCGCTCGACTGAAACTCGACTACCTTGCGCCTGGCGGCTTCACCCATGCGCGCACGCAGCGCCGGGTCGGCGATCAAGCGCGCCATCGCCTGTCGCAATGCCGCCACATCGCCGGGCGGCACGAGCAGCCCCGTCTCGCCATCCACGACCTGGTCAACGATGCCGCCAATGCACGAGCCGACAATCGGACGTCCCGACGCCATTGCTTCCAACGTCACCGTTGGGCTGGCGTCGAGACACATCGAAGGCACGGCGCCAAACAAGCTGCGCTGCCACGCTTGCATCACGAGCGCATGGGGCCAACCTTCGACAACCGTCACATTCGGAAGAAAACTGGTCGGCGAATCCGCCAGCCGCCGGCCGATCACAACCAGCGGCGGAGGAGAGGCAAGCCCTGCGTAAGCATCCAGCAGCACGCCAATGCCTTTGTCAAGCGCCAGGTCGCCCACTTGCAAGATAAAGCCGTCTTGTGGAATTTGCGCAAGGCGCGGGTCGGCCTGATCTTGCACAACGGCGACGTCGTCGGGCACGAAATTGGGCACAACCAGAAATGGCAACCCTGTGCCGGTGAGCTGGTTCGCCTCGGCGACAGCGCGGCTGACCGGCAAAAACATGTCCACCAGCGACCGCTCAACGCCACTCATCACCCAGTTGCCGAGCAAGGTGACTGCGCCTTTGATAGCGCCGTAATGATATACAGAGCAACGCAGGCATTTGGAGAGCACCGGGCCGGCGCACAATTCCGTGTCACGATACATCATACGCATCTGCACGCAGGCCAACCCACAATCATGCAGCGTCACCACAAGTTTAGCGCGGCTCCACTGCTTGAGCGGCAAAAAAGAATGAACGATCCAGTTGTGCGCGTGGACGATCTCGGGTTGGACTTGCGCGATGATATGGCGCAGGGCAAGCATGGCCTGTGGGTCAGGGAACGGCGGTGAATGTTTCCGTTCGGTGGTATACAGGCGCGCAAAGCGTTGCACGAACCCGTGAACCCGATAGACGGCCACCGCGCCATCCATTTCGAATTCCCGCTGGCCCGGATGCCAGAGCGTTGCCACCGATACTTGATGCCCCCGCGCCGCCAGGGCTGCGCCGAGGCTAGAAACATGTTGTTCAATCCCGCCCAAGATGGGAGGATAGAACTGAGCCAGCATCAAGATACGCATGACAGCGCCTATTGCTCTTGCGGGGTAAGCCAAAACAGCACGTGCCGATATGGGATCCCCGGCGCGTCCGCGCGATAAAGAAATGCCTCGATGGGCCCGGCGCTTGGCTGAATTCTGTCCAATGTCACGAGCGTCTGAAAAGTTCCACCAGCGGATATGACAATAGCCGGCAATTCGTCGAGGATCGTGTTCCCCTGCTGGATCTGAAGTCGAAAAGTTGCCGACGTGCTTGATTCGTTGCGAATGCCTACTTGGATAGCGCCAGAGTCAGGCCCCTGCCCCGGCAACATCCAGAGTTGGGTGACTTTTGTGCTTGGAATGCGTGCCGCTATATTGCTTGCGAGTATCGTCGCTCCGACAACGACCACTGCCGCCAGTCCGAACAGCAGGCTGCCCACAATACCGGGGCGCGCCAGAGGTTGCGCCGATGTCGCCGCCATTGCCGGCCAGCGTACAAACGCCAAGAAACTCGCGCCGATGGTGATGATGGCAAGCAGGCTGGCCCACGTCTCTGCGCGCAAGCCCCAGGGCGACCAGTTCAGCACAAGCCCACTCAGGATGGCCGAGACCAGACTCAACCCTAGTGTGAGCAGCAACCGTTCGAGGTTCATGAGCGCACGCCCTAAAATTGCGGCGGTCAACGCATAGCCGGGCAAGACAAACAACAGCAGCAGCGCAAAGGGCAAGCGCACCAGCACGCTGCTCACATTCAACAGCGCCAATCCCGCCGCGATAGCCGCGAGGGCGCTCACGCACACCAGGTCAACGCATCTACGGCTCACGGGCTAACGCTCCCACATCATAAATCGTAATGTCGCCACTATCAAACACTCGGTTCACATCCCGAATCCGCACAAACTTGTCCAGCGTCGCCAAGTCAATTGGCTTGGTGTAGGGGACGATCAGACGCTCCCATTTTTCATAGTACTGTCCGCCGAGAGGCAACGCACTGCTGACGCGGCGGTCAACGACGAGATAGCGAATGCGCGCCTGGCGCAATATAGATAGCTCGTCATTGTCGAGCTGCGGTGAAAGAAAAATGCCGGAAATGGACACCTTGTCAACCAGATCGGTGATCACTCGCTGCTCGCCATAGGAACCCATGAGGCTGGTATTCGTGCGATCAGCCGCCATTCGGTTATCCGGTCCCAGAAATGTGCGCGCCCACTCGGCTGCCGCAACGCCCTGAGGCTCAATCGAACGGGATTCAGCGCCGACGGCAAAAGGCCACGGCAGGCGCGACCAGGGTGAATGTCCTGCAATCACACCGCCGGCAAAGATCACTGCCGCGCACGAGGCAAACACGAGCCGCGTCGGCCAGAGGAGACCACTTCGCAACCGTAGCCGCTCGACAGCCAGCGCCAGCACATAGGCGACCCCGATGAACAGAAACGACGCGGAACGCGCCGCGATTTCCCAACTGGCATCGGTCAGGCGCATTGCCAGAGTCGCCGGGTACGTCAATGCGCCCAAGACCAACAAAACGCTCACGACGTTGTCGCGCTGCTGCCGCCACCATTGCAGCAGTCCGAACGGCAGTCCCAGCATGGTCAATGCCACCGACGCCAGACCCGTCACTCGTTCCAAAAGCGACGCCTGTCCCGTCGAAGACTGGAATAACTTGCGTCCGGTATCCTCGCCGGCAATCAATCGGAGCATCGCCTGGACGCTGTCGCTCACGTGCGGCGCTAGATAACCAATCGTGATGCTCGAGACTCCCAGCAGCCAGGTCAGGTTGGCCGCAATCGCCCAAAGCGCAATCCAGACAAGGCTCGGCTCATCGCTCCATTGCCGCTTCTTGTAAGCAATACCAATCGCGGCCCACACGATGAGGATCGCCGTCAGCATATAGGCAGTCACGTGGTGAGTGACCACCACAGCCAGAACCCCAAGCGCGGCGATCAGGCCAAGTCCAGCGCGGCGTCCCATCGGCGTCCTTTGCCAGCGCGCCAGGACAAACAGAATCATCAAGGTCAACGGCAAAGCGAGCGACTCGTAAGCAAACTGGGCGTCAAAGAACAAGAAATTCGGATTCGCCATGTACAGTGCAGCGCCAATCCCCGCCACGCGTGAGGATTGGCTGACCTCTTCGTAAGAGAGATACAATGCCAGCACCATCACCAACCTGGCCACACCCAGCACGATGACTCCCGCCTGGAAGATGGTCAGCCCGCTCAAGCTCATCAACGCGTTCGTCGCATTTTCCAGGCCCGGGTATAGCGGCGACACGGGCAGCATGGGGTTCTCGTGAAAGAGATGGCTGCTCTGTACAATATCATCGGCAGTGCGCCAGTGCAAGAACTCGTCAAAGAGTGTAAAGCCAAGCGGGCTATACAACACCTTGACCAGATACAGTCCCAGACCGAGAATCACGACCAGGCCGATGCTTTCCCGCCGCGTCAAACCGGGCATCGCAAGCCGCGCCGCAATGGGCGCAAACAACACTACCAGGCCGATCCAAAACAATGGCTCGGCCATAGGCGCGTTCATTCTTGCGCTGTTGTCCGCGAGAGCGACCGCCAACACACCGAGCGCGGCCACCAAGCTCAAGGCGGGCAGCCAGCCCCAACCCTGTACCGCAGCAGCATCGGCGTGCATCGCCAGCGGCGACGCATCATCGCGACTCATCGTATTGGCTCTCACATAACCCAGTGCGTTACTCATGCCTCTCCATTGCCACAAGACCGGGGGCGGCGCTAGACACATCGCGCCCTAAAAGTCGGCGGTAGACCCGCTCGATGCGCTGAACCACCGTGCTGGCCTGAAACTCGACCACTTTGCGCTGGCTGGCCTCGCCCATGCGCGCGCGCAGAGCAGGATCGGCGAGCAATCTTTCCATCGCTTGCCTCAGCGCCACGTGATCATTGGGCGGCACGAGCAAGCCAGTTTCGCCATCTACGACGAGGTCACTCAAGCCACCCATACGGGAAGCAATCAGAGGCCGGCCCACCGCCATCGCCTCCATCGCCACCGTCGGGCAAGGGTCTGACCAGACCGACGGCACCACTCCCAGAAGGCTGCGCTGCCACGCCTGCATCACCGCCTCGTGCGGCCAGTCTTGCAGCACGATCACGTTGGCCGGCAGTTCAACGGTTTGCATCGGATACTCGGTCGTTTGATAACCGACGATGACGAGCGGCGGAGCGTCACGCAGTTCAGAGTACGCTCGCACCAGCACATCCAGCCCTTTGTAGCGCCCGAACGCGCCGACGAAAAGCATAAAATCGCCGGGCGGCAATTGCGCCAGATTGGGATGCGGCTCGCCCGCCAGCTCGCCCACATCATTGGGCACAAAATTGGGAATCACCTCGACGGGAAGCCGTCCGTTGAGCAGGCGATTATCCTGCGCCACGGCGCGGCTGACCGGCACGAATGCGTCCACGGCCGATCGCTCGACCAGTCCCATCGCCCGGTTGGCGAACACGACAACGGCGCCCTTGGCCGGCCCATAGTGAGCGGCCGCGCAACTCAGACACTTGCCCAGGCCCGGGCCACTGCAGGGTTGGTCGTGGTAGATCAATTTCTTATTCGGGCAGAGCAGGCTGTGGTCATGAACGGTCAGCACCAGCCTGGCGCCACTCCAGGCCTTGAGCGGCAGAAACGAATAGACCAACCAGTTATGAGCGTGCACAATCTCTGGCTTCTCTCGCGCGATGACGCCCTTGAGCATCCAGGTGAGCTCCGCGTCGGGGAACGGAGGCGCATGCATGTGCCCCATATCGCTGAACAAGCCCGCTATGCGCTGCACGGTGCCGTGGATTCGGTACACGCGCACACCTTGATCGTTCTCGAACTCGGGCAGGCCCTTATGCCAAATAGTCGCCACAGCCACTTGATGGCCGCGCGCTGCGAGAAGCGTGGCGAGATTTCGCACGTGGCGTTCTTCGCCGCCGATGATGGGCGGGTAAAACTGCGACAGCATCAAGATGCGCACGGCGACCTCCGCACAATTTCTTGATACAGCGCAAACAAGCCCGCCGCGCAGCCGTCCCAGGTGGGCAAGTCGAGTGATGTTGGCACAAGCGGATGATCAAGTTGTTCGAGCACGGCTCCTGCCACCTGTTGATCGGTGCTGCCAGGCGGGATAGCGCGCGCCCATCCTCGCTCGGCCAGTTCACTCAGGCCGGAAGTGTCTGCGACAAGAACAGGCAGACCCAAAGCCAACGCCTCGAGCGCCGCAATCGGATGAGTTTCATATTCACTGAGCAGCACAAACAAGTCCGCCTTGGATAGCTCGGTCGCCATTGTTTCCCGATCCGCGGCCGGAATCGCTCGAATCAGAACATGCTCGGCCACGCCGAGCCGTTCAGCCAGGCTGGTCAGTTCTGCTTCATACGGTCCAGCGCCAGCGATCCACAGGCGCACATCCGGCCTTTGCTTCAGAATGTGCGGCAGGGCCGCAATGATGCGCTGGTGTCCCTTGTATTTTTCCAATCGCCCCACCGACGCAATCAATGCGCCATCCTGCGCGGCTCTGGGAGTTGACCTCGCCACATGAGGCAAATCACTTCCATTAGGAATCAAAACAAACCGCTCACGTGGGATGCGCAACTCTCGTCCAAACATTTCGATTTCAAATTTGGCAACTGCAATCAGGCGCTCGGCACGCGCTAGCCATGGCCGGAGCAACGCTCGCTGCGCCGAACGCAACGAATTGCGCAGGCGCGACGAATGTCCCCCACCGTGGAAAGTGACCACGTATGGGAGCCTGGCGCGCAGAGCCGCCATCATCGCCAGCGGCGGCACGAATGTATGATAGGATTGCACGTGAACAATGTCCCACGTTCCTTGCCGGATGACGCGATAGACATCGGGCGCAAAATAGTAATCGCGATTAGCCGGCCAGGAGCGCACACGCTGTATCTTGACGCCCTCCGATTGCTCGCTCGCGGGCAACTGACCGCTTGGGTCAGTGGTCAGCACCGTGACACTCACGCCCTGCTGAACCAATCTTCGCGCCGTCTGGCATACATGATTTTCGACGCCGCCCATGTAGGGAAAATAACGCGGTGTCACCATCAGCACTTGCAGGTACTGAGTTGACACCGACGCCTGTCGTTTCCCAGGCGATGCATTGGTCAAGTTGTCGAGTGCCGAAGTTGTCGCTGGAAAAGTCGTCACTCCCCGTTCTGCCCTGACGGTGCCACAGATTGAAACCGGCCCACCGTCAGGCCCATTATATACCCTATCGTCGTGATAGCCAGACCGGCGACAATGGCTAACGCTCGCCCCAGTCCAGCCCCCTCGCGGCGCACGACAGCATCGCTAATTCCACACCATACGCCCTGCGGCAGCGTCCGCAGTGTATAGGTTCGCTCAGAAGCCAACCCGTCGCCCGCGCCCACCAACCGAGACACCAGAGCCTTGGAGAGTCCTTCGGCGTAACAGCGCGTGCGAAAGTAACTGGTTTGAGCGCGGTGCGCAGACACTCGATGCTTGACCCTGGCCGCAGGGTTATAGAGCATGACCTTACCCGGCGAACATTGACGCGCACGGATACACAACTCGGTTTCTTCGCAGCCCGCGGGGAATGTCCCGATTCGCCCCATGCCCGAACGAAAACCACCTGCCTCTGCAAACACCTCGCGTCGAAAAGACATGTTCGCGCCAATCAGATTCCGGATCGGCTCGACGGTTCGAGGCGTCCCGCGATAGGTGCAACCCACCACCCAATCGAACTCGCCCGGAAACCATGCCGGGCGACCACTCTGCCATAGAGGTTCAATCGCCCCGCCAACGCCAATTACGTTCGGATCGCCATAACTGGCACAGAGCTGTTCCAGCCAATCCACTGCTGCAACCGCGTCGTCGTCGAGAAATGCCAGTATCTCGCCGTGAGCCACTGCGATGCCGCTATTGCGCGCGCCCGATAGACCGCGCGGCTCTCGATTCTCTATGGCAATGACGCCAGGGAATCGAGCACGCACCTTGTCCAGCAACGCTGGATTGTGGTCAATCACGACGATGATCTCGTGCGCCTGTACGCTCTGGCCCTGCACCGATTCGATCGCCGAAATCAGTCCATTCCACCGCTCGTCTGTGTACGCACAAATGATCACCGAGGTTTTCAGCACAGGCTTTGGCATCCCTTCCCTTTTTCCGTTCAATCACATAGACCGTACTTTGGCAGCCACAGCAACCTGGGCGCTGTCCGCGTCGCGTGGTTGCAGTTCTTGCCGCGCACCAGCCAAAGATGGCAGGGGCCGAAATTCAAGCCAGGCTTCCCGCACAATCGCCTTGAGCACACGCCAGCCATCTGGAATCGCCCGCAGCCGGCTCGTTCCATATACGCGATCGTGCTCAAAGCTCGGCACTTCGACAATATCAAGCCTCGCCCGCAGTGCGCGGACGTTCATGATTGCCTCGATCTCAAAGCCATCGCCATCCAGATTCAGTTGCGGCAGAACGTCTCGCCAGAACGCATTGTAACCGTAGCACAGGTCGGAAAAAGATCCGCCAAAGAAAAATCGAGCCAGAGTCAACAGACCCCAATTGCCCAGCTTGCGGAACAAGGATATGTCGGACGTGCCAGCCCCTTGCATGAACCGCGAACCTTTGGCATAGTCCGCGCCGGCGAGCAACGCAGACGTGAAAGCGGGTATCTCGGTCGGGTCAGTCGAGCCGTCTGCATCCAGCATGACAATAATGTCGCCCGTGGCCGCATCAAAGCCACACCTCAGAGCATCGCCCTTGCCGCTCCGCTTCTGCATCAGGATGCGGGCATCCGGGCGCAACTGCCGCGCCACTTTTATTGTATTGTCCGTAGAGTGACCGTCAACAATCAACACTTCATTGACCCAGGCCGGAATTTTGGGGAGCATGTGCGGCAGGTTTTGCGCTTCGTTCAGCGTCGGGATCACCACGCTGATATTCGGCGCCTTGGACCTGGCATTGGCCACACGCTCGTTTGTCTGTTTGCCTCGATTTAGAATAAAGGCCCAAATGAAACTTGCCCGCAGGGATAGCGGTTTGGTCGCTTGCATCTTCTACCTCCGTATTGAACTTGATTTTCGACTTTGTGTCTGGATGACGATCGCGTGTATCGGTCAAACTGACGACATCTTTTCCACCTAGACTCGGAACTGCTTATCGAGAATAGGTCTCAATTATACTACAAGGTCGTATTTCTCACGTGAAAAGTAACCGCCACGTCGTAACAAACTAGTAACAAAAAGAAGCAATCTCCGTGGTGATAGTTAGGTTATGGTCAGAAGCAAGTGCGCCCCTTCACAAGTATCCGCAAGCCTCATCGCCGGCGGTTGAACTAGAGATCATGGAGAGGGTTGCGGCGTTTGACATTCCCTCCTGCGTGACTTACAATCGCGTGTCGAAGGGGCGAAGGACTATCGCCATGAAAGTGACAAACACCTATGATGTGATCATCATCGGCGGCGGCATTGCGGGCGCGAGCACAGCCTTCCACCTGAGCGAGCGCGGATGTCGCGTGCTGATGCTGGAGCGCAGATTTGTAGCTGCCGAAGCGACCGGCCGTTCCAGCGGGCTGGTACGGATGCACTATGACCTGGAGGCCGAGTCGCGCCTGGCCTGGGCCAGTTTTGATTATTTTCGCAACTGGCGTGAGCGCGTAGCCGGCGAGTGCGGGTTCACCTGCACCGGCTTTCTGCAAATTGTGCCGCCGGCCCACACTGAACAACTGCGCGCCAACGTTGCCATGCACCAGCGCATCGGCATCCTCAGCCTGCTGGTGACGGCGGACGATGTCAAGCGGCTTGCGCCCGGTCTCGTCACAGACGATTTCGAGTTCGCCGCCTATGAACCCGGGTCTGGTTATGCCGATCCCGTCAGCACGACCAACTCTTTGATGGCGGCAGCGCGCGAGCGAGGCGCGCGCCTGATGCAGGATTGCCCTGTCACGGGAATCAAAACAGCGGGTGGTCGAGTGACCGGTGTGGAGACCCGTCGAGGCGAGTTTGCCGCGCCAGTAATTCTTGACGCGGCGGGCGCGTGGGCGGCGCGAGTTGGCCGCATGGCCGATGTGGAACTGCCCATCAATACCTGGTGGCACGAGGTCGCTTTTATCCGCCGTCCTCCAGCGCTTCCGACCCACCCGACGGTGATTGACGATTCGCTTTGGATGTACTTTCGCCCCGAGACCGGCGGCCTGACGCTGGTGGCGTTAGAAGACAACAGTCAGTTCGGCGAGCCGCCTGATAGCGATGCCGACCACATCACACCCGGCTTTGTCGAGCGCGCGGTGGATCGCCTGTGCCAGCGCGTCCCCGGCATGGACGCAGGGTCGCTCAAGACGGCGTATCGCGGCTGCGATGGCATCACGCCAGACCAACGGCCTATTTTGGATCAAGCCGGGCCAGATGGATTCTATGTGGCCTGTGGGTTCAGTGGAACCGGGTTCAAGTTAGGGCCAGCCGTGGGCGCGTGCATGGCGGAATTAATTCTGGACGGACGGGCCACGACCGTAGACATTGCCTGCTTCACGCTGCGCCGGTTCGACGCGGGCAAACTGCTCCAAGGCGAACACGCCTATCAAACGTCGTGGCATTAGCGAGCATTGTTAACAGGGAGGGCGCTATGACAAAATGGCTGCTTTGCCTCGCACTGACCGTGAGTGTGGTCGCGTTGTTACTATCTCCATCGCCGAGCACGACCCGTGCTCAAACTCCCGCTCCGACTGCAGTGCCAACGCTGATTCCTCCAGTCTCAATTGAGGGCAGGCTCGAACCGGCCTACACCGGTTGTGGCAACGGCGTCATGGCGCCGGTCATCAACGCCGATTACGAGCAACAGGTCGTGGAACTGGTCAATGCCCAACGCGCCCTGCAAGGTCTGCCGCCCTACAAGCGCGTGACGCCCCTGGATCAGGCGGCTCGCTATCACGCAACGGACATGGCTCAGGACGACTACTTTGACCACAACTCTTACGACCTTGTCAATGGCAATCTGGCCATGGTTTGCGCCTGGTCAGCGCGTATCTCGTCGTATTATTCAAACTGGTGGAGCCTGGCCGAAAACATTGCCGCAGGTTACTCGACGCCCGCGAGCGTCATGAATGGCTGGATGAACAGCTCACTCCATCGAGCCAACATCCTCAGCACGAGCAATTGGGAAATTGGTGTGGGTTATTACACAGGCAGCGGGAGCTGGGGAGTGTATTGGGTGCAAGACTTTGGCCGACAGAGCGGCGTCTATCCGTTGGTCCTCAACAGCGAAGCCGCCAGCACCAACTCGCGGAATGTCTCGATCTATATCTACGGCGGTTGGCAGGACATGCGCCTGCAAAACGACAATGGAAGTTGGACAGACTGGCAGCCATTCCAATCGTCGTTCAACTGGACGCTCGATTGTGGCGCGGGCAGTCACACGGTGACGGCTCAATTGCGCAGCGGCAGCACTGTAGTGACCAGCGCCGATTCGATCAATCTCACCATCAACCCCGCGCCCGCGTTGACCAATGTGCCCGATGCCATCGTGTTCCTGTATAGCATCGCCGACCAAGAATTGTTCCCTCTATCCAGCCAGGCGACACCTGCCGACTCGAGCGGCTGTACGCCTTTGACCTGGGCCGTCGCCACACAAGGATCGTGGTTCACGGCCACGCCAGCATCCGGGACGACGCCCGCCTCGTTTTGGGTCACGCCGACCGATTTTGTGACGGGGACAACGGCGACCTATACCGGCGCGGTCACGGTGACGGTGACCAGCCCCGCCGGAGTGACAGGTTCCCCGCACCGGACAGACTTGACGTTGCTCGTCGTTGACTCGATCAAGAGTGTTTACCTGCCGGCCGTCTTGAGATAATACCAGGAGTAATACATGAGCATGATCGCCGTGGATTACCAAGACACAGTCGCCATCGTCAAGCTGAGTCGTGGCGTCACGAATGTCCTCGATCTGGAGCTGATCAATGAACTGCGCGAACTCCTTGAGAGGATCGAACACGACGCAAGCGCCAGTGCGCTTGTCCTGGGCAGCGGAAATGAAAAGTTCTTTTCCATCGGCTTTGACATTCCACACCTGTTTAACCTTTCGAGCTGGACTTCCTTACATGGCTTGAATTATATGGACTCGACGACACACATCTCGATGATTTTGCCCGACAATGTCGCGATGTGCCGG
>Ga0315268_10003123_pt1 | contig 18361 bp, 17 predicted proteins | sample C1_top_MG_FD_204535 | JGI IMG/M metagenome (GOLD analysis project Ga0315268, IMG submission 204535) | Sediment microbial communities from Yellowstone Lake, YNP, Wyoming, USA - C1_top | ecosystem: Environmental > Aquatic > Freshwater > Lake > Sediment | place: USA: Wyoming | collected 2017-08-01
CCAAGATTTCTACTGTAGCGCAGCTGTCAGTAGTAAGCAGGAGGAATTTTTGTCGTTTCAGCTTCAATTGTGCCACTGGTTTAGTGGCGCAAGGATGACGGCTGAGTGTCTAAAGTTGAGTTATTATAATAAAACAATAATTCAGGAGAGGATGTTTATGTTTGCAGGATTCATTGATTTGCCCTGGTGGGGATATATGCTGGCTATACTGGCTTTAACCCATATCACCATTGCTTCCGTTACGATATATTTACACCGCCACCAGGCACACCGCGCGCTGGATCTGCATCCCGCCGCCAGCCATTTCTTCCGCTTCTGGCTGTGGTTGAGCACTGGCATCGTCACCAAGGAATGGGCTGCCATCCACCGCAAACACCATGCCAAATGTGAAACCGTGGAAGACCCGCATAGCCCGGTTGTTCTCGGCATCAGAAAAGTGTTGCTGCAAGGCTATGAGCTCTACCGCAAGGAAGCACAGAACCGGGGAACGCTGGGCAAATACGGCCATGGCACACCGGACGACTGGCTGGAGCGCAATCTGTACAGCAAGCACAACAAGGCGGGCATAGTGCTGATGCTGGTTATCGACGTGCTGCTGTTCGGCCCGATCGGTTTGACCGTGTGGGCAGTGCAAATGGCATGGATACCCGTCAATGCAGCCGGCATCATCAATGGCGCGGGGCACCACTGGGGCTATCGCAACTACGCTTGCGCCGATGCTTCCACCAACATTGTGCCGTGGGGCATTTTCATCGGCGGCGAAGAGCTGCACAACAACCACCACGCCTATGCTTCTTCTGCAAAACTATCCAGCAAATGGTATGAAATCGACATCGGCTGGCTCTATATCCGCATTCTGGCAAACTTAAGGCTGGCACAAGTGAAGAAAATTGCACCGCAGGTGCGGCTCGACATCAGCAAGACCGTGTGCGACCTGGAGACGCTGCAAGCCGTTGTTACCAATCGCTATGAAGTGATGACGAAATATGCGAGGTCGCTGAAAAAAACCTATTCGGTAGAAATGGCAAGGATCAAGCTGCAAGCCCTGGACAAACTGGATGTGTCGCGCATCAAACACTGGCTGCATCTCGACGAAAATGGCCTTACCGAGCAGCAGAAGGTCAAGCTCGGCGCAGTGATCCATGCCAGCCCGATACTGCATACCGCCTATACCTTGCGCCAGGAACTGTCAGTTATCTGGCAGCGCTCCACCACCAGCAAGGAACACCTGGTCAAACAACTGGAAGACTGGTGTCATCGTGCCGAAAATAGCGGTATTGCAGCGCTCAGCGAGTTTTCGCAACGCTTGCGCTGTTACGCGTAGATTTATTTCGCTTAAAATCAGCAAGCAACCCGGCGTCCCGAGCAATCGGGACGTTTTATTTTGCACACACGATTGATCCAAGAAAAAGTAGTTATCCGCAGATTACGCAGATTACGTATGATTAAACAAAGAGTTATCGATATTGGCTCGTTAACCAATCGGGTGTACGATTAAACATTCGTAAGTGATTCAAAATCTGTGTGAATCTGCGAAATCTGCGGATTGTACTTCGGTTTTTTAGGTTGATTTTATAGGCCTATTTGTCGCAATCGCCCCGTTCATTGCCCGAGCCGGTAAAATAACAAATTATGACTCATTCACTGCTTGCCGCCCAAACCGGCCACACCCAGTTGCGCCGCCTGTTCTGGTTGCGCAATATCGCCATCGCCGCGCAATACGCGACCTTGCTGCTGGTCTATGAATTTCTCAGCCGCGACTTGCCGTGGTTGCCGATGCTGGGCGCCATCACCTTGCTGGCACTGGTCAACGCAATAAGCTGGTGGCGGCTGTCGCTGGATTACCCGGTCGGCAATACCGAACTGCTCATGCAACTGGTAGTCGACGTGGCGGTGCTGAGCGTGCTGCTGTACTACAGCGGCGGCTCAACCAATCCCTTCGTTTCCCTGTATTTGCTGCCGCTGGTCATTGCCGCGGCCACGCTGCCACGCGTGCATACCTGGGTTATGGCGACGTTGACGCTGAGTTGCTACAGCCTGCTGATGTTTTGGTACGTAGCGCTGCCGATGCATGCCAGCCAGGCGCAAAACAACGCACGCATCCTCCAGACAGAACACATACACCCTCTGGCAGGAATTACAGATCCTGCTGACTTTTGTCTTACCCGCCCTGACCTGTCCGCCTCGCCGCTCGCCGCCGGCAACATTACTTTCAATACTCACATCATTGGAATGTGGATGGGTTTCGTAATCAGCGTGCTGGTGGTCGCCTATTTCGTGGTGGAGATGGCCCGCGCGGTGCGCCAACGCGATGCGCAACTCACCCGCGTGCGCGAGGAAACACTGCGCAACGAACGTATCGTGGCTCTCGGCATGCAGGCTGCCGGCGCCGCTCACGAGCTGGGAACGCCGTTGTCCACGCTGGCGGTAGTCATCGGCGAACTGCGCCATGACACAGACGCTCTGCCCGAATGGCGTGACAGTCTCGCCTTGCTCGACGGACAGGTGCGTGCCTGCAGAGTCATCCTCGACAAGCTTCTGGCCAATGCGCAGGACACGGTAACTGCAAGCAGCCAGGCGCTGGATCAATTTATTGCAGAGACACTGGATGAATGGCAATTGCTGCGCCCCGAAGCGCACTACAGCTACCGCTCCACGGCAACGCTGCCTGCGCCGCAAATGCGCATCGACCCGGCGTTGCGCGCCGCACTGATGAATTTGCTCAACAACGCCGCCGATGCATCGGCGCAGGGCATTGAAATCCAGACACACTGGAACAGTGCGCGCTTCACGCTGGAAATTCGCGATCACGGAGCGGGCCTGAGTGTTTCCGCCGCCGCCAATGTCGGCACCGCCTTCTTCACAACCAAACAAAACGGGCGCGGGCTGGGTTTCTTTCTGGCCAATGCCACGCTCGAAAAAATGGGCGGCGCGGTACACCTGTTCAACCGCGAGGATGGCGGCGCCACCACCGAAGTGACACTGCCGTTGGCGAATACGGCATGAGCACGCTGCAGAATGAACAGGCCAGCTTGCTGCTGGTGGATGACGACATCACCTTTTGCCGGGTTTTAAGCAACGCGCTGGGAAAGCGCGGCTACGCTGTAACGGTAGCGCACAGCGTGGAACAGGCGCAGCCGCTTGCGGCCGCCAATCCACCGGAATACGCCGTGGTGGACTTGAAGATGGGCGGTGCGTCCGGGCTGCAGCTGATCCAGTCGCTGCACGAACTCGATCCGGCCACACGCATCGTTGTATTGACCGGCTATGCCAGCATCGCGACCGCGGTCGAGGCGATCAAACTGGGTGCCACGCAATATTTGCCCAAACCGGCCAATGCCGACGAAATCGTCGCTGCATTCGGCCATCAAGCCACTGCCGTGCAGCCGCTCAACGCCCAGCCGTCCTCGGTCAACCGCCTCGAATGGGAGCATATACAGCGCGTGCTGCATGAAAACAATGGCAATATCTCTGCCACTGCCCGTGCACTCAATATGCACCGCCGCACGCTACAGCGCAAACTGACCAAGCTGCCCTCTTCCTGATCAGGATTTCATCTTCATTTGCCGGCAAACCATGTCTTGCAGCTCCCGTTAAACTGCAGCGCTCACCCCGCTCATCCGCCGATACTGTTGCGCGCGCGTTTATGGGTTAAAATGCAAATTGACCGGCAATAATCTCCTGTATCTCCAAGGACTATCAATGAATATCAGCAGCACACCCGTAAATTTGCGCGAGGCCATCAAGAACCTGGATTCCCTGCCAACCCTGCCGTTAATCGCGCAGAAACTGCTGTCCCTGCAAACCGATACGGATGAGGGTCAACGTCAGCTTCTGGTGTTGATCGAACAGGACTCGCAAATTCTTGCAAAAATTATCGGGTTGGCAAATTCACCGATGCTGGGAACTTCGCGCAAAATCAGCTCCATTTCAGAAGCCGCCATCATTCTCGGCGTAAATCGAATTAAATCAGTAGCTTCCGGCATCGCCATCATGTCGCTCAAGTCCGGAAGATCCACCGGGAATCTCAACTTGCAGGATTTGTGGATGCATAACCTGGGTATTGCTTTTGCGATGTTTGCAATAGGTCGCGCCATGCCCAAACAAACCAGGCCGCAGGACGATTTTATTTTTCTTGCCGGAATGCTTCATGACATCGGCTATCTTGCACTTGCCTACCTCGACCCGCAGCGCAGCAATGAGTTGCATACCTATCAGGCGGCATCGCCCAACCGTCCTGTACTGGAAATAGAATACTCCCTGCTGGATATTTGTCATGATGAATTGGGCGCGGAACTTGCCCGTTACTGGAATTTGCCCGACGAAATTATCTCCGTGATTCGCTATCACCATACGCCGGATGCGCCCGACGCACCAAAAGACCAACTGCTGATCCGCATGGTTTACGTGGCAGAAAAAATGCTGCCTTCTTTCGGCATGGGCGAACACGTAGATTCCGGCATCCATGACTCCGACTGGGAAGCATTAGGCATCGTACCGTCCAAGGCAGAAGAGATATTGTGCCAAGCCGCAGAGCAGGCGGATCAGGCCACGCTATTTGCAGCAAATCTTGGCTGATCTTGCCGCTCAAGCCGGACTTAATCGATATCGGGCTCTGTTACGATTGTATTAAAAGCCATACCTGACAATGCCAACTATAAATCTACCCTAAATTTTCACGGATAAGAAATGAAGTTAACCCTGACACTAATACTCGCGCTGCTCTTTCCCGCTTTTTCCAATGCAAATCCCGTTGCTGCTGTCAGCGATCCCGTCCCCGCTGCAGAAAATCAGGCACAAATTCCCAAGCTGTCGGCACAGGCTTATTTGCTGTATGACTACACCAGCAAACAGATTCTGCTCGAACAAAACAGCCATGAACGCATCGAGCCTGCCTCGCTTACCAAGCTGATGACGGCCTATATAACCTTTGCCGCCCTCAGGCAGAACAAGATCTCGCTGGATCAAACTGTTACACCGTCGGCGCAGGCCGTACGCACGCAACGCGCGGAATCCCGCATGTTCCTTGACCGCGGCAAATCAGTGACGATAGCAGAATTGCTGAGCGGCCTGATCATCATCTCCGCGAATGATGCCGCGCATGTGCTGGCGGAAACCATTGCAGGCAATGAAGAGGCGTTTGCCGTACTTATGAACAAGGAAGCACAGCGGCTGGGCATGCAAGATACACATTTTATAAACTCCACCGGCTTGCCCAATCCGCTGCATTACAGCAGTGCTTATGATCTGGCGCTGCTGTCCGCAGCCATTTTGCGGGATTTCCCCGAACATTTCCCGCTTTATTCAAAGCGCGAATACGAATTCAACCATATCAAACATTACAACCGCAACCGCCTGCTGTGGCTGGATCCCTATGTGGACGGCATGAAAACAGGCAATACCGAAAACTCCGGCTACAACCTGGTCGCAACGGCGACACGCAACAATCACCGCCTGATTTCAGTGGTGCTGGGCACCGCTTCAGAACATTTGCGCAGCGAGGAAAGCCAGCGCCTGTTAAATTACGGTTTTCAGGATTTCGAAATTTATTACCTGTACAAAAAAAATCAAACGGTCAGCGGCATACGTTTATGGAAAGGTACCGAAAATACAATCAAGGTGGGACTGCGCGACGGACTGACCCTTACGCTCCCCAAAGGCCAGCGCGCACTGCTCAAGGCGAGCACAGAGACCCGGCAACCCCTGCTGGCGCCAATCAGCGAGGGGCAACAGCTGGGCGTACTGAAGCTCGCGCTGGATGGCAAACCGTATCAGGAATACCCGCTGGTGGCGCTGGAATCGGTGCCGCTGGTCAATATCTTTTCACGCGGCATAGACAGCATCCACATGATGTTCATCAAGTAATGACATGACTATTTACCTCAATGGCAAATTTATGCCCATCGCGGAAGCGTATGTCCCGGTACTGGATCGCGGTTTCATCTTCGGCGACGGCGTGTATGAAGTCATCCCGGTCTACTCGCAGCGCGCCTTCCGCCTGCCCGAGCATCTAAAACGCTTGCAATCCAGTCTCGACGGCATCCGTCTGCACAATCCGCACAGCGAAACGGAATGGACCCGGCTCATCAACGAGCTTATCGCGCGCAACGCGGCGGAAGACCAATACCTTTACCTGCAAATCACTCGCGGCGTGGCCAGGCGCGACCACGCCTTCCCGCAACCGCCGGTCGCGCCTACCGTATTTATGATGAGTTCACCTCTGCTCCATCCCGCCGCCGAACTGCTCGCCAGCGGTGTAAGCGCGATCACCGCCAGCGACAACCGCTGGCTGCGCTGTGACATCAAGGCCATCTCGCTGCTGCCCAACGTGCTGCTGCGCCAGCAGGCCGTTGATGCCGGCTGCGCCGAAGCCATCCTGATCCGCGATGAATCTGCAAGCGTGGACGGCTTTATGACCGAGGGCGCTGCCAGCAATATCTTCGTGGTCAAGAACGGCACCTTGCTCGCTCCGCCGAAAGACAACCTGATGCTGCCCGGCATCACCTATGACGTGATCCTGGAAATCGCCGCTGCAGATCGCATTCACTGCGAGGTGCGCAGGATTGGCAAGGCTGAAGTATTGAGCGCCGACGAACTGCTGCTTACGTCGTCAACCAAGGAGGTTCTCCCGGTTACCACGGTGAACGGCAAGCCGGTGGGCAATGGCGAGCCCGGCCCGATGTTCCAGCGCCTGCACATGCTCTACCAGAATTACAAACGCGACGTAATGCGCCAGCCATGACCAATCCAGAACAAAACATCTCCGGAAAAGAATTGAAAGCAAGCCTGATCGAATATCCGTGCGCATTCCCGATCAAGGTATTCGGGCAGAGTCAGCAAGGGTTTTTACAGGCGGTGACAGAAGTTGTGCTGCAGCACGATCCCGGTTTCACCGCCGCCAGCGTGACCATGCGCAACAGCAAAACCGCAAAATACGTGAGCCTCACCTGCACCGTGACTGCCACCTCGCGAGCACAGCTCGACGCGCTGTATCAGGCATTGTGCGACCATCCGTTGGTGGTGATGGTGCTATGAACGCAGTACTTTCTGCAAGCGTTTCGGCATCGCCGCCTCACACTGATGTAGAAGCGCCGCTGATAAAATTTCTCGGCCTGGCCGGTTACGAAACAACTTGGCGTGCGATGCAGCGCTTCACCGCCCAGCGCACGCCCGCAACACGCGATGAAATCTGGCTGCTGCAGCATCCTCCCACCTATACGCAGGGACAAGCCGGCTTGCCCGAGCACCTGCTCAATGCGCGCAAAATTCCGGTGGTGCAAATTGATCGCGGCGGGCAAATTACCTATCACGGCCCCGGCCAGATCGTCGCATACCTGCTGCTCGATCTGCGCCGCTGGAAAATCAACGTGCGGCAACTGGTGCGGCTGATGGAACAGTCGGTCATCGAGATACTTGCCGCTTATAACATTGCTGCCAGCGGCCGCGTGGATGCGCCCGGCGTCTATGTGAACGACGCCAAGATTGCCGCACTGGGCCTTAAAATCAAACACAGTTGCTGCTACCACGGCCTGTCCTTCAATATTGACATGGACCTTACCCCGTATGATTTCATCAACCCGTGCGGCTACAAGGGGCTGCGCGTCACCCAGCTCAAGGATTTTGGCGTCGATGCCACGCCGGATCAGATTGAACAATCACTTGCCAAACAGTTACTGGAATTACTAGCAGCCTGTCGCTCTTCGAGTTTTAATTTAACGTAACATATTGATTATGTTGATTATTTTTTCTTGCTTCAATAATAAGTACATCAATAAAATCAATGGGTTGTGAGAGAAGTCCGACAGCATCCAATTAGCGGGGATAAACCATGCCATTAAGCTGGAACGAAATACGTAGCCGCTCGCTGGAGTTTTCCAAGCGCTGGGAAAACGAGACTTCGGAAAATGCCGAGGCGAAGCCATTCTGGGTGGAATTTTTCAATGTCTTCGGCATAGACCGCAAGCGTGTTGCCAGCTTTGAGGAGCCAATCAGAAAACTTGGCGACAGGCAAGGCTACATCGACCTGTTCTGGAAAGGCATGCTGCTGGTCGAGCACAAATCGCGCGGCAAGGACCTGGAAAAAGCCTATACCCAGGCGCTCGATTACTTCCCCGGCATCAAGGAACGCGACCTGCCGAAATACGTGCTGGTATCCGACTTCGCGCGCTTTCGTCTTTATGATCTCGAAGCACCCTCTCCCCCAACCCCTCTCCCGCAAGCGGGCGAGGGGAGAAAATTGTCCGCTCCACACGCACAGAGCGGGGCAGAAGCATCCCCTCGCCCGCTCGCGGCAGGAGTTGGGTCGCTGCAAAGCAGCGGGGCACCCATCGGCGTACTCCTTGCGGGTGGAGAGGGTGGCCGCAGGCCGGGAGAGGGCGCCTTTTACGAATTCAAACTTGCCGACCTGCACAAGCACATCAAGCATTTCGCCTTCATCGCAGGTTACCGCACACAAACCATTGCGCCGCAAAACCCGGTCAACATCAAGGCCGCCGAGCGCATGGGCAAGTTGCACGATGCGCTCAAAGCCGCGGGCTATGAAGGCCACCCGCTCGAAGTGCTGCTGGTGCGCCTGCTATTCTGCCTGTTCGCCGAAGACACCGGCATCTTCCAGCCCGCCAGCGCGTTCCGTGCCTGGATAGAGGAACGCACCGCACCAGACGGCTCCGACCTCGGCGCGCAACTGACGCTGTTGTTTCAGGTGCTCAACACGCCCGAAGACCGCCGCGCAAAAATGCTGGACGAACAGATCGCCGCCTTTCCCTATGTCAACGGCAAACTGTTCGAAGAAATGCTGTCCATCGCCTCCTTCGACCTCGGCATGCGCGAAGCCCTGCTCGACTGCTGCGCACTCGACTGGAGCGCCATCTCCCCCGCCATCTTCGGCGCGCTGTTTCAGAGCATCATGGACGCCAAGGCGCGGCGCAACATCGGCGCGCACTACACCAGCGAAGAAAACATCCTCAAGCTCATCCAGCCGCTGTTCCTCGATGCGCTTTGGGAAGAATTCAATCGCGTAAAAAGCAACAAGAACAAACTGTTCGAGTTCCACAAAAAACTGCGCACCCTCACCTTCTTCGACCCCGCCTGCGGCTGCGGCAACTTTTTAGTGATCGCCTACCGCGAGCTGCGCAAGCTGGAGCTGGAAGTGCTGCGCACCGTACACGCAGGCCCCGGCTCGCGCTTCCTCGACATCCACTCGGAAATCAGCGTGGACGTGGACCAGTTTTACGGCATCGAGATCGAGGAGTTCCCGGCACAGATCGCTCAGGTCGCCATGTGGCTGATGGACCACCAGATGAACGTACGCGTATCGGAAGAATTCGGCATGTACTTCGCCCGCATCCCGCTCAAGACCTCGCCGCATATCGTCAACGGCAACGCGCTAACGCTGGACTGGAACGACGTGTTGCCAGCGGAGAAAGCAAGCTATGTGTTTGGCAATCCGCCGTTCATTGGCGCTAAATTCATGGACGATGTGCAGCGCGAAGAAACGCAGCATGTGTTTGCAGACATCAAGAGCGGCGGCCTGCTTGATTTCGTCGCCGCGTGGTATGTGAAAGCGGCACGCTACATTCTCCCCTCGCCCGCAAGCGGGAGAGGGGCTGGGGGAGAGGGTAATATTCGCTGTGCCTTCGTCTCCACCAACTCCATCACCCAAGGCGAACAGGCCGGTGTGCTATGGGGCTGGCTGCTGAATCAAGGCATCCACATTCATTTCGCCCACCGCACCTTCTCATGGAGCAACGAGGCAAAAGGCATGGCCGCAGTACATTGCGTCATCATCGGCTTCGGCGCATTCGACGTGGAGAAAAAGACCATTTACGAATACGAGGACATACGTGGCGAAGCGCATGCTGTCACTGTGCGCAACATCAATCCCTATCTGGTGGGCGCGCCGGATGTGAATATCTCTAATCGACGCCAGCCCATATCACGAGTGCCTGAAATCGTGTTCGGCAACATGCCCAATGATGGCGGGAATCTGTTGATGACAGATGCAGAAAAAACAGAACTACTCTTGAAGGAGCCAGCCGCTGAAAAATTTATTCGCCCCTTCATGAGCGCGAAAGAATTTATCAACAACGAACCGCGTTGGTGTTTGTGGCTGGTGGATGTTGCGCCGCATGAACTGCGGCAACTGCCGGAAATTTCGCAGCGCGTGCAGGCTGTTAAGAAACTACGTGAAGCTAGTGAGCGTCCAACCACGCGCGAATTAGCTGCTTTTCCAACATTGTTCGGAGAGATTCGCCAGCCTACATCTAACTACATTCTCGTGCCGCGACACTCATCGGAGAACCGAGCTTACATTCCTTGCGGCTTTTTCGATGCAAATCACATTGCTGCCGATAGCTGTCTCGCCATTCCAAACGCCACGCTCTACCACTTCGGCGTTCTGACCTCGATAATGCACATGGCCTGGGTACGTTATACCTGCGGACGAATCAAAAGCGATTACCGTTATTCTGCAGGCATCGTCTACAACAACTTCCCGTGGCCAGAAACCCCCTCCAGCTCCCCCTTGACAGGGGGAGAGCAATTCAGCGGAGATGGACAACGCAGCGACTCCTCCCCTGTCAAGGGGAGGCCGGGAGGGGTTTCAGCCGTGGAAGCCGCAGCCCAAGCCGTGCTGGATGCCCGCGCACAATTCCCGCAAAGCTCCCTCGCCGACCTCTACGACCCGCTCACCATGCCGCCAGCACTGGTCAAAGCCCACCAAGCCCTCGACCGCGTCGTGGATGCCTGCTACCGCAAAGCCGCCTTCACCAATGATGCGCAACGTGTGGAGTTCCTGTTCGAACGCTACCAGCAACTCACCAGCCTGCTGCCGACGGAAAAGAAAGTGACAAAGCGAAAGATGAGAACCTGAGCCGCTAAAAATTTTACAGCTCAGCCAAATGTCTACGTCCGCCTATATGCGAATCCAGGAGTAAGCAACGTGACAGAACAACCCAAGCAAATACCGCTACTCTATCTAGACCAAAATATTTTGTCTGAAATTGCAAAGGGCAGGTTTCACGGGTTGTTCAATAAAATCCGTTCAGGAGACATGCAGTTGATCTATTCCTATGTACACATCGCAGAAACTGCGCGTCGCAACAATCAGGAGTTTCAATCTAAAGTAGTTCAAGCTGTGGCAGACATGAATGGGGCGTACATTCATGAGGGGAAATTGCATTTTGATAAATCACCACAACTACGCCTGGATGAACACTTTGCAAACCCAGATGTGTACAGCAATCTTGTTGGCTCGATGGAGAAATTTGCACATAAGTTTTTTGGAGGGCAGCAAGGAAAAAATTTTCAATTATTAATCGAAGCTAAACAAAAAACATTTGCTGCATTAATGCAGCATTTGGTCGAAAATATCAAATTGTTAAGTGAGAGCAAAGCAGAGGGAATCCAGCGCTCTCTGCCAGAATTAGAATTATTGCCTGATCTTATGCAACACCAGTTTCAAGAAGCGGCATCAAAACTATCGGCAACATTAGCGGCCATCCCATCACCAGAAACTTTCGATGGCGCAAGTGAATTCCGTGCTGCTATAGAGGTTGCTCCAATTTCACTGAATAACATCCGCCCACCCAATGTTATGCAGAAGATATGGGATCAGGCCAGTGCTTCCGGGAAAATTCCTTCACAAATTAGCAGTGCAAGTGATTTCCTCGCCAAGGGAGTGTGGGCACACATAAAGGATGGTGAGCCAACATGGGTGGACAAGATTAGCAGTCTTTACAGTCTACTGAATCTCATTGGTTATTGTCCGGATAACAAACTTCACAAGGATGGTAAATTCCGCTCTTCGATGGGAGATCAATCGCACGCTACCTTTGCTGCCTTTGCACAAATACTAATTACTGGAGATGAGCGAATGGCGAAAAAAATCTACGCCGTTTACGAGTACTTGGGAATAGGAACGCTAGTGTGCTGGTATAAAAAAGATGCAAATGGCAGATTCGTTTTACTCATTGGGGAGGAAATTTTTCTGCAAACGCAGCCATGAAGGTTATGCATCCCGTGCCAACGCGGTTGCTGAATGACGCAATGTGTCATGGTGGGCAGAAGCTGCCACCCTACTTGATCCGCCGCAGAAGTTTACGCTCGATGTCGTCCGTGGCATCCACGGAGGCTATCATGTCGTTGGCGGCGTTTGTCAGGCGACTGAGGTCGCGCGATGGGATGGTGGACATATCCTGAAAGATTATCATCGAATTGAAGTCTGCTTTCGACGCGATGAGATGTTGCAGGATGATGGTTGCAAGTCTTGCCTTGTCGCGGTTAGGCACACCAAATAAATAAAGAGGCTGCTGTTCGCCGCTCTCGATGAAATAATCAACGGGGTAGTCAGCCCCATTTGCCACGCCAGGGACAATATAGTTTTCCTTCAAGCGTTCCGCATCCACGCAACCGAGCAGCTTCTCTCTTAGGTCTTCGTAAAACGTGCTTTCAGCGCGAAGGCGGTTCAAGAACGTCAAGTCGTGTATCTTGGTCAGCGCTTGCCCAAAGCGGAAGATGTTCGTGCCGAGTGCGGTTGCAGGGGTCTCCATGTAAAACTCTCCATCCGCATCGGATAAATCTATCTCGGATAATATTTGGCGGAATAATTTGCCGCGAGTGCCTTCCCCCCGGAATTTTTCTATATCGTTTTCATAACTCAGGCGCATCAGAGTGATGCCCATATCGGTTATTCGGAAGCCACCTGTTTGAAGTTTTTTAAGATAGATGGAGTATGCGTCTCCATCAGGGAAACAGAAGGGAGTCGAGACGAACAGAACCCCGTCTTCGCGTTCGGAGACTTTAACTTCCGCGCAAAGCGAGGAACAAATAGCTTTTTGTATTTCTTGAATGTCCATGTTATTTAAACAAGTCAGGTTCATCCTGTTCGGTCTTTAAACCAGCAATATTGCATAGTCGAACAATATGGTGCAATGCACCTTCAAGCGTGCGGTATTCCCTGGTTGCTTGGGCATAGCCCTCGCTCTTTTTACCCACTGCAAGATAGCGCTCCGTTGCATGGTGAATATGGCACGTAGTTTCAAATTTATCCCGTTCGATACTGTTAGTGTGGGGATGGTCTGAGCCATTACAGCGCATCAGTATTACGGATTCACCACTCTTGGCTAGCCAACGCAAACCTGCCGAGAAACCATCTGACAACAACAAACTTTGGCGGGTAAACAAGGCAAATTCATATGAGCCATCTACGCTAAAAACCCGAAAATCGCGCCTGGCATGCTTAGCTTCGATTTTCGTCTTGGTATTGGGGTTTTCTACCCGCTTCGGCATTGCCACAAGATCCAAAATTTGTTCTTCGGTGAGTGTTTCGGATGCCATTTCCGCCCAAGCCTTATATGTTTACGAGGTCATTATGTCAGAATTTCGAAAGCTAAAGGGTCGCATTACTTGTTTACCGAGCTGCTTACTCGCACGCTTCGCTTCGGCAAGCAGATTCAACCAATCATCCGGTGGATTTCCGCTTTTCAGCATGCGCTGGAACCTTTCCACAAGATGATGTGACTGCCACTTTGGCGCGCCACTACAAACCCCAAACGCTCCAGCGCCTTTACCGCCTGCGCACCGGAGATGTGCGGGAGTTTAGGCATGAACGGGAAGTTCGAACGTGGTCACCCAGGGGTGATCCGATGTGACAAGAGGGAATTCCTCCAGATAGAGCGCGGTTGCTTCTTGCAGATTGCTCAAGGCTTCGTTGATCGTTTCGCCTTGGGTTGTCGTGCCCGTTTCCGGGTTCAGTGCGATGAAGCCACCTTCTTCTGCGTGCGTGAGAACTGCTGTGAATTGCATGATATCTCCTTAACAAATGACCTTGCTGCATTCTCCCGCAGATGACGAGTCCATGCAACTTTTAACTACTCCCACCTGAAATGCCTGAGAAGCCCGGGTGAAGCCATCAGCCGCCTTGCGCATCTCTTCCCATATGGTCTTGCGCACCGCTGAGACTACAGGTAGAGTAGAAGACAGGCTATCGCCAGTCCTCCCTCATCAAACCGTGCATGCAGTTCTCCCGCACACGGCTTTCCGATGTTCTTCACACTAGGCATACGCTGATTTCCAGCCCGCTGTTGTCGGAACCTTGTATAGCCCATATTTCGTATAGAGCTGCTGGCTCGAGAAGCGGCTAATACCCGCCCCACGATCCTTGACCTTGTGGCGCTTCATCAGGTGCGTGCGCAAGCGCTGTTCTGCATGGTTCTTCACCTTGTCCAACACCTTGCTGGAATTGCGATAGTGGAAATAGTTCGCCCATCCTCGAAGGGTGGCGTTCATACTCCCGACAATATCTTCCAGCGGTATTGGTGTGCGCTCTCGTTCAGTCAATCGCGTTATACGATCTTTGATTTTCACAAAAGATTTCGGTGCCGGGCAGATATGCGTAAAGCTTTTTCCCGTCCTCCAGCTCTTGTTCACCCTGATTGCAAAACCCAAGAAGTTGAAGCTCTCTTGTCTGGCATCAACTATGCGCGTCTTGGTCTCGTTCAGCGTGAGGTCAAGACGATCCAGCACATGCCGCACCGTGTTCAAGGGCGCATCTACCTTGCCCGCACACAGCACCACAAAATCATCCGCATAGCGGACGATGCGCGCACGCAGTTTCCAGCGTAGTTGATGCTTCCCCCATATCCGGTCAAGCAGATGCAGGTAGCAGTTCGACAACAGCGGCGATATTACCCCACCTTGCGGCGTACCTTTGCTGTTGGCTTTGCCGCCGCCCACATTCTTCCTGGTGCCGTCCTTATCCTCTCCAATGACCGGCGCTTTGAGCCATAGTTTGATTACGTGCAGGATCGCACTGTCAACTACGCGCTCGGCTACGACAGCCAGCAGTTTGGCATGAGGGATGCTGTCGAAGTATTTCGACAGGTCGGCATCTATGACTTGGGTGTAGCCTTGATGAAGCGCTTCCGCTATTTCATCGACCGCATCATGGGCAGATTTCTTTGGCCGGAATCCATAAGAATTCGGGCAGAAATCCGCTTCAAAGATCGGCTCGATGACCAGCTTTACCGCCATCTGCGCTACCCGGTCGCGGATCGTTGGTATCCCGAGCGGGCGCATGCTGCCGTCCGCTTTGAGGATCATGACGCGCCGCACCGGACTGGGGTGGTAGGTTTTGTTTTTCAGGTCTTGGGCGAGTTCCGACAAAAACGTGTCTATCCCTGTCTTCTGCTCTATGTCCTCGAAGTTTGTCCCATCAACGCCGGGACTGCCTTTGTTGGCACGCACAAGGCGGTAGGCAAACATGAGGATGTCCGCCCGCCATACCTTGTCATATAGCGCATAGAAGCGATAGGCCGGGTCTTGCTTGGCCTTGGTGTAGAGCTTCCTCTGTAGTGTCCTGATTGCATCAGGGGTTGTTAGCATTTCGCAATCCCCTTCTCCTTCACTCTTTGGTTGCATGAACAAAGCAGGGTTGGCCCCTCGCTGCGCTCTCCCCTCGACCGGGGTTATGTTGTCCCTCGGTCTCAAATGGTACTATGAACCCCTCCGACTCCCGCTACGGCCTGCGGCGTTTTCGTTTCCTTATACGCAGCAGTCGATGGCCTCCCCACCACCGCAACGGGTCTCCAGCACTGGGCAATAAATCTACGACAACATGCCGACCCTGCTACCCCGGGAGACGACGTGAGCTACTTCCGTTATTTCAGCTCACATCCAGCGACCTTCCCCTTCTGACCACAGGGTCGGCTTCTCCAATTCGTTTACGAGGCTACGTGTAGGTTCACTTGCGTTACGGCCTGCTATCTTGCTGTTTGGAAACTCACGACCCCGTGTTACCACGACGCCGCTTCCTCATGCTACCGGGGCGTACGGACAACTCCCCAGACGGGACTTTAACCCGCTAGATTTACTGCTGTTACTGCGAACGGTCAGCTTCGCATTATTTTTTACCGAGCTTCTTACTCGCACGCTTCGCTTCGGCAAGCAGATGCATCCAGTCATCCGGTGGATTTCCGCTTTTCAGCATGCGCTGGAAAACGCGGTAGGCATCGGCATCGCTGCCGTATGCGCGTTTGGTGTTTTCATCATTGACCCAGGCGTAAACAATGATTTTGCTTTCCTGATGGTAACGGAAAAACAAACGGTATTGCTGGAAAAACTTGGCACGGAACCAGTGTTTGTGATCATCTCCCGGCGTTGCGCCTAGCCGGTACTCCGGTCGTGCCGGGTTCTGCGGGATAATTTCAAATGCCAGTCTGTCGATGGCGGCGAGGCGTTTACTTGCGTTCTTGTTGATATATCCGCTAGGGTCTTTCTGCTGCAACTTGGCTACTTGGGAAGTCAAGGCTTCAAGGGTATCGAGGAAAAGTGGATGTGCGAAAATCGTCCAGCCATTGATGACCAATGTGGGCGATGGCAATGTCATTCGTCTTCAGCCGACAAGGGAGAGTCAAGATCAATTTCGGCTTTCTTTACCAGCAATTTGATGCGCTTGCGTAATCCGGCATCAATACTTTTCAAGTGTTCGGGATGAGTAGACATGTCACGAGCCAGAAAATTCAGGAATTGCCCCATCACAGGATCATCCTCGGTCTTGCTGGATGCGCGCGCCAGCACCACACCGCCGTCCGGCTGGATGAGATAGCTGATCTTGTCCCGTTTGCCCAGCTTGAGCGCATGACGCACCGCGTTTGGAACGGTGGTCTGGTAGCGGTCGGTTAATGTGGATTCGAATTTAAGTGTGTGAGCCATGGCGAGTTTCTCCCGGTGAAACGTTGAGAGGCGATGGTAATGCAAATGCATTGCTGCGTCAACCGTTAAACCATGCTCAATAAAATGTAATGCATGTAAAACCAACGGGCATTGCACCGGATGACACACGGCAATGGTGCCGGAGCCTCATGGCACTCGGTTAAGCGATCTCTGGGCATAAATGAGGTCACGCGCAACCTGCCGTGGCAATGTTAGCAGCGGCAGGTTTTTGGGCCGTCGTTTCTTCGCTCGCGGCTCGATTCGGTCGGGCCGATGCGGCAATCGCAGTGTCGCCATGCAGGCCGTCACTGTAGTAATCAAGTTGCGGATTTGATCGCCCGATGTTCGGCGAAGCTGATCGGCGAATGTTCCAAGCAAGCGCTTGGCCCCGGCGAAGCTCAACATCCTTGGCAATACGTCCGCCAGCAATGCCGCTTTCGCCATCGCCCAACGCACCAGGTTGTAGGCCAGGATATATACCGCAATCTCCTTGTCCACCATCGGCTGCGATTTGCAACGCAGCATATCCATCTCCAGCGTCGCTTTAATGGTGCGGAAATCGACCTCGATGTTCCAGCGCATCTTGTAGAGCGCACCAAGTGATTGTGCCGAGGCAAATGCAGGATCAAGCAATGTCGTCACCAGTATGCGCCCATTGATCTTCACCTCGCGCATCGTGATGAATTCCGGGTAATCCGCGTATTCTTCCGCACTCATCGCTTTCGGTTTCGGCGGTCGCGGCCATTGCACCAGATGGTCATTTTTACCCAGTCGCTGTCCGCGCGTGAAATCGGTGATCCGCACGCCATGCTGCGCCATCACAACATCAGCACCCCTGTTCATTGCGCCGTGAATGATCCACCAGGTCGCCAGCAACGCATCGGCTAGCAGGATGTCACTTTCATTGAGCTGGTACAGCAAGTTTGCCAGCAGGCTTTGCTCGCCCGTCCCCTTGCCTTTGCACGCCGCCACCTGATAGCCCAGTATTGAGCCGCTGGACAAGCCGATCAGTGCGCCAATGCGGGCGATGGGGAAACCCAATCCCGGCTTCTGTTCACGGCTTTGCGGGTAGGTCTGCTGGTTGCTCGGCGTGTCGGGCATGGTGATGGTGGTGCCGTCAAACAGCTTGACGCATCGTCCATGCCATCGCCATGCAGGCGGCATCATCGCTTCCAACCGCTCGCCGGCCAGAATACCTAACGTCACGGGTAGTTCGATCGGCAGACGCTTGCGCGCATCGCAGTAGGCGCCAGTGTTGAGTGCGTTGGCAGACTGGCCTTGTGCGGTTCGCTCGGACAAGCGACGGCTCACCACATCCTGGCAGGCGCGATCCGCAGACAGCACTTGACCCACGAATAGGCGCAGTGTATCCAGCGGGGGATAGATGCGCTCGCGGTGCGGTTCAACCAATACTGCCGCGACCGCAGCAATCTCCCGGTCGCCAAGAACCTGGTCAAATACGCCTGTGCCACCTTGTAAAAACTGCTGTTTCAGCATCATAACGTTCTGCCGGACTCGCTCAACTTTGTTATCATTCATTCGGGCTGACCTCCTGTGATGGGTGGCTTTCGTGTCGCAACAAAAGCTTACCACCAAGAAGTGCTCAGCCCACCATTTTTAGGGGCTCAGGGGCTTAACCGAGTGCCATGAG
>Ga0315268_10003124_pt1 | contig 18356 bp, 13 predicted proteins | sample C1_top_MG_FD_204535 | JGI IMG/M metagenome (GOLD analysis project Ga0315268, IMG submission 204535) | Sediment microbial communities from Yellowstone Lake, YNP, Wyoming, USA - C1_top | ecosystem: Environmental > Aquatic > Freshwater > Lake > Sediment | place: USA: Wyoming | collected 2017-08-01
CTCATGGAGTGGACGAACTGCCCGATGCCGATGGAAGCGGTGTCGCCGTCGCCGCTGACGCCCAGCGCCAGCAGGTGGCGGTTGGCCAGCACCGCGCCCGTGGCCACCGAGGGCATGCGCCCGTGCACCGAGTTGAAGCTGTGCGCGCGGTTCATGAAGTACGCCGGGCTCTTCGACGAGCAGCCGATCCCGGAGATCTTCGCCACGCGCTCCGGTTGGACGCCCATCTCGTACATGGCGTCAATGACGCGCTCCGCGATGGCGTTATGGCCGCAGCCGGCGCAGAGCGTCGTCTTGCCGCCGCGGTAGTCGATCACCTGCAGCCCGATGCGGTTGGTCTTGGGCGCGGGCGTGGATGCCGGTATGCTCGCCATTTACTTGCCCTCCTGGGTCACGATGTTGTCGGTGACGCTGCGCGCGTCCAGCGGCAGCCCGTTAATGTGCGCGGCGTTGCGCAGCTTTGCCACCTGTTCGGGAGCGACGTCGAGCTTGAGCAGCGAGAGCATCTGCGCGTCGCGGTTCTGCTCCACCACGTAGACGCGCTGGTGACGCGCCACGAAGTCGTGCACCTCGCGCGTGAACGGGTAGGCGCGCACGCGCAGGTAGTCGGCCTCGATCTTGTATTCCTTCTTGAGCTGGTCGAGCGATTCGATCACCGCCCAGTGCGAGGTGCCGTAGGCGAGGATGCCGATCTCCGCCTTGCCCGTGCCTGTCAGCTCAGGCTTGGGGACGAAGGAGCGCGCCGTCTCGAACTTCTTGTTGAGGCGCTCCATGTTGTGGGCGTAGTCGTCGGGGCGCTCGGAGTAGCCGGAGCGCTCGTTGTGCCCGCTGCCGCGCGCGAACCACGCCGCCGCGGGATGCTCCGTCCCCGGCAGCGTGCGGTAGCCGATGCCGTCGTCGTCCACGTCCTTGTAGCGCGCGAAGCCGCCCAGCCGTTCCAGGTCTTCCTTGCCCAGCACTTTGCCGCGCTGGATCGGCTTCTCGGGATACTTGAAAGGATCGGACATCCAGTTGTTCATTCCCAGGTCGAGGTCGGAGAGCACGAAGACCGGCGTCTGGAAGTGCTCCGCCAGCTCGAACGCCTCGATGCCGAAGTCGAAGCACTCGCTCACCGACGCCGGGAAGAGCAGGATGTGCTTGGTGTCGCCGTGGGAGAGGAAGGCGGTGGAGAGTACGTCGCCCTGCGAGGTGCGCGTCGGCAGCCCGGTCGAGGGCCCCACGCGCTGGATGTCCCAGATCACCGCCGGGACCTCGACGTAGTAACCCAGCCCGGTGAACTCCGCCATCAGCGAGATGCCCGGCCCGGAGGTGGCGGTCATGGAGCGCGCCCCGCCCCAGCCCGCGCCGATCACCATGCCGATCGCCGCCAGTTCGTCCTCCGCCTGCACGATGGCAAACGACGCCTTGCCGTCCGGCCCGATGCGGTAGCGCTTCATGTACTCGATCAGCGTCTCCGCCAGCGACGACGAGGGCGTGATCGGGTACCACGCCACGAAGGTCGCCCCGCCGAACATCGCTCCCATGGCGGCCGCGGAGTTGCCGTCCACGATGATCTTGCCCGCGGTCTTGTCCATGCGCTCGACCCAGCACGGATCGGCCTTGGCGAGCGACGCGGCGGCGTAATCGTAGCCCGCCCCGACCGCGGCCCAGTTCAGGTCGGCGGCCTTCTGCTTCTTCTTGAACTGCTTGCGCAGCGCCTTCTCGACTTCCTTGAGGTCGAAGCCCAGCAGTTGCGCCGTCACCCCGACGTAGATCATGTTCTTGACCAGCTTGCGCAGCTTGGCCTCGGGGCAGACCGCGGCCACGAGCTTGTCGTAGGGCACGGCGTAGAAGGTCAGGTCGTGGCGCAGTTCGTTGAGCTTCAGCGGCTCGTCGTAGAGCACTGCGGCGCCCGCGCCCAGCGCCATCACGTCTTCCTTCGCCGTCTCCGGGTTCATGGCGATGAGGAAGTCGATCTCCTTCTTGCGCGCGATCCATCCGTCCTTGCTGGCGCGGATGGTGTACCACGTCGGCAGCCCGGCGATGTTCGACGGGAACAGGTTCTTGCCCGACACCGGCACGCCCATCTGGAAAATCGTGCGCAGGATCACGGTGTTGGCCGTCTGCGACCCCGACCCGTTGACCGTCGCCACCTGCAAGCTGAAATCGTTGACCACCCGCCCTCGCCCTTCCCGCGAGGCGCTCGGCGCGGCCACTACATCATGGCTGGACATAGCCCTGCCTTTCCCAAGAGATACCTAGAAGATGTTTGGGGGTTGACCCTCGATGCACGGCAATTATTATAACCGCCCCGGGCCGCTTTCTCGCAGCTTCTATCGGAGGGCGATGCACTCCGGTTTTTCCGCTCGGGCAAAGGCCGGGAGACCGGCCCTCGTGCGTCCTTCGTGACCTTCGTTTTGAGCTTTTCACCACCAAGGACACGAAAGCAACACGAAGGTACCGGGCTGCAAACCGGTTGCCGGCTACTTCACTTCGGCGAAGAACTGCGCCATGCGGCGGAACTTGTCGTGGCGCTGCCGCAGCAGCTCTTCCACCGGCAGCTTCGCCGCCTCGCCGAGCTGGCGCTCCAGCGTCTCCGCCACCAGCGCCGCCGCTCCGTCGGCATCGGCGTGCGCGCCGCCCTTGGGCTCGGGAATGATCTCGTCGATGCAGCCCAGTTCCTTCAGGTCCCTGGCGGTGATGCGCATGGCCTGCGCCGCCAGCTCGCGCTTCGTCGGGTCGCGCCACATGATGGAGGCGCACCCCTCGGGCGAGATCACCGAGTAGATGGAGTTCTCCAGCATGTTGACACGGTCGCCCACGGCGATGGCGAGCGCGCCGCCGCTGCCGCCTTCGCCGGTGATCGTCACCAGGATGGGGACTTTCAGCCGGTTCATCTCGCGCAGGTTGAGGGCGATGGCCTCCGCCTGCCCGCGCTCCTCCGCACCCAGCCCGGGATACGCGCCCGGCGTGTCGACAAACGTCAGCACCGGCCGCCGGAACTTTTCCGCCATGGCCATGGCGCGCAGCGCCTTGCGGTAGCCTTCGGGGTTGGGCATGCCGAAGTTGCGGTGGAGCTTCTGCTTGGTGTCGCGCCCCTTCTGCTGCCCGATCGCCATGACCTCATGGCCGCGGAAACGCGCCATGCCGCAGACGATCGCCGGATCGTCGCCGAAGTGACGGTCACCGTGGATCTCGCTGAAGTCGGTGAAGATGCGCTCCACGTAGTCGAGGAAGTAGGGACGCTGGGGGTGGCGCGCCAGCTCGGTGCGCGCCCACGCCTCGAAGTGCGCCGTGATCTGGTCGCGCAGCGCCGCCACCTGCTGGTGCAGGCTCTGGAGGTGCCGGTGCGCCTCGGCGTTGTCCCCCGCCGCCGCCTCCAGTTGCTCGATCTGCTTCTCGATTCTCTCGAGTTCCTGCTGCGCCTTGCTTGCCATTCGGTTCCTAGTCGATGATGCGCACGCTTCCCCGACCGCACAGTTCCTCGACGCGCGCGATGAACTTCCGGTCCGGAAGGACATTATAGCCGTGCGGTTCCATCACCACCATGAAGTCGCCCTCGCGCTCCACGTCGAACAGCACCTTGGCCTCGCCCTTGCGCTCCGCGCAGAGCGACGCGAGCGCGTCCACCGTCTGCTCCGTCGCCGTCTCCAGCGGGATGCGGATGCGCAGCGAGCGCGGCAGCTTCGGCCTGGCTTCCTCCAGCGGCGTGATGTCGCCCACCAGCACCTTGGCCGCCGCTCCTTCTTCCACGCGGATCCCCGCCCGCACCAGCACCGGCACCTCCAGCTTCACCTTGTCCGCCAGCCGCCGGTACGCCTCGGGAAACACGATCAGGTCCACCGACCCGGTCATGTCTTCCAGGCTCCCCTGGGCGTAGAACTCGCCCCGCTTCGACTTCAGCACGCGCAGCCCGGTGATCACCCCGCCGGTGTAGATCTCGTCCTTGCCGGTGGAGCGCTTCATCGCCGCGATGTCCTCGGTGGTGAGCGCGCCGAAGTCCAGCAGCTTCTCCTTGTATTTCTCCAGCGGATGGCCGGTGATGAAGAAACCCAGGATCTCCTTCTCCGCGCTCAGCCGCTGCTGCTCGTCCCAGTCAGGGACGTTGGGCAGCTTTTCGTTGCCGGCGTCGGCCGCCGCCGGCGTGTCGTCGAAGCTGAGGAAGAGCCCGTGCTGCCCGCTCTCTGCGTCGCGTTGCGCCTTCTGCGCCCGCTCCATGGCCTTGTCGATCACCGCCATCAGTTGCGCGCGCCGCCCCAGCGCGTCCATCGCGCCCGACTTGATCAGCGATTCCAGCACGCGCTTGTTCAGCAGCCGCAGGTCCACCTGCTCGCAGAACTGGAAGAACGACTGGAACGCCCCGGCCTTCCTGCGCGCCGCCACGATGGACTCGATGGCGTTCTGCCCCACGTTCTTGATGGCCGCCAGCCCGAAGCGGATGGAGTTGCCGTGCGGCGTGAAGTTCGCGTCCGAGATGTTCACGTCGGGCGGCTCCACCTGGATGCCCATCTCGCGGCACTCGTTGATGTACTTAACGACCTTGTCGGTGTTGCCCGTTTCCGACGTCAGCAGCGCCGCCATGAACTCCACCGCGAAGTGCGTTTTCAGGTAGGCGGTCTGGTAGGCCACCAGCGCGTACGCCGCCGAATGCGACTTGTTGAAACCGTAAGCCGCGAACTGCTCCATCAGGTCGAAGATGTGCCCCACTTTCTCCTTGGGGTAGCCGCGCTCCACCGCGCCCTGCACAAAGCGCTCGCGCTGCTTCGCCATCTCCTCGGCGTTCTTCTTGCCCATGGCGCGGCGCAGCAGGTCGGCTTCGCCCAGCGAGTAGCCGGCGAGCTGGTTGGCGATCTGCATCACCTGTTCCTGGTAGACGATCACGCCCAGCGTCTCGCGCAGGAGCTCTTCCAGCTCCGGCAGCAGGTACTCGATCTTCCTCCGTCCCCACTTGCGCTCGATGAAGTCGTCGATCATCCCGCCCTGGATCGGCCCCGGGCGGTAGAGCGCATTCAAAGCGGTCAGGTCCTCGACCGAATTCGGCTTGTAGCGCCGCAGCACATCCTGCATGCCGTGCGATTCGAACTGGAAGATCCCCGAGGTCAGCGCCGAATGGAAGACCTTTTCGTACGTCTCCTTGTCGTCGGGGGGGATGGTCTTCAAGTCGAGATCCACCCCGCGGCTCTGCCGGATGAGCTTCAATGCGTCGTCGAGAATGGTGAGCGTCGTCAGCCCGAGGAAGTCCATCTTGAGAAGCCCCAGCTTCTCGATGGCCTTCATGTCGTAGGCGGTGACGATTTCCTCGTTCTTGGTGCGATGCAGCGGCACGAGGTTCGTCAGCGGCTCGGGCGCGATCACCACCCCCGCCGCGTGCACCCCGGCGTTGCGCACCAGCCCTTCGAGCTTCTTCGCGGTGTCGATCAGCTCCCGGATCTGCTGCTCGTTCTCGTACGCCTGTTGCAGTTGCGGCGAGGCGCGCAGCGACTGCTCCAGGGTGATGTTGAGCTGCTGCGGCACCATCTTGGCGATGCGGTCCACGTCCTGGAAGGGCATGTTCATCGCCCGCCCCACGTCCTTGATTGCCGCCTTGGCCTGCATGGTGCCGAAGGTGATGATCTGCGCCACCTGCTCGCGCCCGTACTTACGCGTCACGTAGTCGATCACCTCGCCGCGCCGGTTCATGCAGAAGTCGATGTCGATGTCGGGTAGCGACACGCGTTCCGGGTTCAGGAAGCGCTCGAAGAGCAGCTCGTGCTGCAGCGGGTCAATGTCGGTGATGCGCATGGCGTAGCTCACCAGCGAGCCCGCCGCCGAGCCGCGCCCCGGCCCCACCGGGATGTTGTTCTCCTTGGCGTAGCGGATGAAGTCCCACACGATCAGGAAGTAGCCGGAGAACTGCATCTGCTGGATGATGGCGATCTCGCGCGCCAGCCGCTCCTCGTAATCGCTGAGCGGATGCTTGCGCCGCCCCAGCGACTCCAGCCGCTGCAGCTCCTCCTTGCGCCGCTCGAAGCCCTTGCGCGCCACCTCCTCGAAGTAGCTGTCCAGCGTGTAGCCGGGGGGCACCTCGAAGTGCGGGAACGGGTTTCGCACCTTCTCCAGCTTCAGGTTGCAGCGCTCGGCGATGGCCAGCGTGCGGCTGAGCACGTCGGGCGCGTCCTTGAAGACGCGATGCATCTCCTCCGCGCTCTTCACGTAGAACTGCGTCCCCTGGAACTTCAGCCGGTCGGTGTCCTGGATGGTTTTCCCCATCTGCACGCAGAGCATCACGTCCTGGGCGTGCGCGTCGTCCTCGCAGAGGTAGTGCGAGTCGTTGGTCGCCACCAGCGGGATGCCAGTCTCCTTTTCGAGGCGGAAGAGATCTGGATGAATCTTGTGCTCCAGGTCGAGCCCCTGGTCCTGGATCTCGAGGAAGAAGTTGTCCTTGCCGAAGGTCTCGCGGAACCAGCCCGCCGACGAGCGCGCCTCCTCGTACTTCCCCGCCGCCAGCAGCTCCGGGATCTCGCCCTTCAGGCAGCCGGAGAACGCGATCAGCCCCTTGCTGTGCGCGGCGAGGAATTTCTTCGAGATGCGCGGCTTGTAGTAGAAACCGCGCAGCGACGCCTCGCTCGTGATCTTCACCAGGTTGCGGTAGCCCTCTTCGTTTTCCGCCAGCACCAGCAGGTGGTTGTAGGTATCGCCGTCGGGCGGGGTGCGCGAGGTGTCGTGATCTTCCTTCTTGCAGATGTAGAGCTCGCAGCCCACGATCGGCTTCACGCCCACGTGCTTGGCCGCGTTGACGAAGTGCACCGCGCCGAAGATGTTGCCGTGGTCGGTCATGGCGACCGCCGGCATCCCCAACTCCTTGGCGCGCGCCGCCAGCTTCTCCACGTCGCAGGCGCCGTCCAGCATGGAGTAGTCGGTGTGCAGGTGCAGGTGAACGAATTGCGGCATTACCCTCTATGTTCGCCGACCGGCAGGGGCGGGCGCAACGCCGGAATCGGCGCGCCTGTGGATTACTCGTCCCAAACTTTCGCGCGCATGAGGCGCCCGCCTACTTCTTGCCCTGCATCAGGAATGAAATCCCACCCACCCGGTAGATGACCTTCCCATCTTCCGCCGGGCTCGCCTTGACCTGTCCCGCGCGCACCGCCTCGAACGCCTCGACCAGTTGCCGCAGCACCGAGGGCGGTGCGACCGGTATGTTGTGCGCCCCCAGGACCATCTTCAACTGCGGCGCCAGCGCGGCTAGTTTGCGGATCGAAGCGTCGTAGGCGGCGAGGTCGGTCTCGGGACGGAACAGCCAGATCGGCGCCGGATAGTACGTGTCGCCGCTGAACAGCAGCCCGTTAGCGCGGTCGAGCAGGGCGATGGCGTCGGGCGTGTGCCCCGGCGTAGCGATCACCTCCAGCGACCGGCCGCCCAGGTCGATGCGTTCGCCGTCGTGCACGTAGGCCGCGGTCTTCCACGGCCGTGTGGCGTACGCCTTGCGGTCAAACCCCCTGGGCAGCGCGCCGCAAATCTGTCCCGGCCCGAGCTCCGCCTGCGCGTCCGCCCGCGATCCGCGCGCGTTCCTGCGCGTGAACGCGGTGTCCATCCCGTACACCGTCTCGAACTGCCAGTTCCCCCCGACGTGATCGTTGTGCGTGTGTGAGTTCAAAACGACGACCGGAAGCCGCGTCAGATCTCCGGTAACCTTCTTGATGTCGCCGATCCCCATCCCCGTGTCGAAGAGCAGCGCCCGCTTGTCGCCGGCGATCAGGAAGCTGATGACCTCCTCCGCCTGGTGCGGCTCGTAGATGGCGAAGACCCCGGGCGCCACGCTGTAAACCTCGAACCAGGCATCGCTCACCGGGACGCGCTCGAGCCTCTTGTACTCCGGCCGCGGCAGCGCGCGGCACCACGCGGGTTTCTGCCCCTGCGCGAACAGCGGCACAGAAAGCGCCAGGCACACGACCACCGCGATCCCCGCTCCCACTCTCATGGCGACACCTTTCATCGGGATGTTCCGCCTCCACGGCACGCCATTCTACGCGATAACACGCCGCGCCCATCAACTTCGGGGTACCCGGCCAGCGCGATTCACCAGGCCCAACTCCGGTGAACGATCTTTGCCAAGCCGCGCCGCCCTCCTCTGGCGTACCCTGCTCCCGTCACCAGGGGAGATCATCATGGATCCTTATCTCGAAGCTGCCATCGAAGAGGCGCGCCAGGGGATGAACGAAGGCGGCATCCCCATCGGCTCCGTCCTCGTGCATGGAGGAAAGATCCTCGGCCGGGGACACAACCGCCGGGTGCAGAAAGGCAGCCCGATCCTGCACGGCGAGATGGACGCCCTGGAGAACGCGGGGCGGCAGGCGGCTTCCGTCTATCGCGCCAGCGTCCTCTACACCACGCTCTCGCCCTGTTCCATGTGTTCGGGCGCCATCTTGCTCTACGGCATACCGCGCGTCATCGTCGGGGAGAACCAGACCTTGCTGGGGGAAGAGGAGCTGCTGCGCTCGCGCGGTGTCACCGTGGAAGTGGTGCACAACGAGGAGTGCGTCCGCCTGATGCGGGAGTTCATCGCGCGCCACCCCGCGCTCTGGAATGAAGATATCGGCGTCTGAGAGTTACTTCTTCTTTTTCTTCGCGGGCTTCGGCGCCTGCTTCTTCGCCGGCTTGGAGGCCTGTTTCGCCGCCGGCTTGGGCTTCGCCTTGGCGGCTGCCTTGGGCTGAATCTTCTTCGCCCCCTCGGGGGCGGCGGGCGCGGATTTGTGTGCCGGCGCGGCCTTCTCCGCCGGCGGCGGTGCGGGCGGCGCCGCGGGAGCGGCCCCGGCCTTCGCCTTGCGTCCGCGCTTGCCCGCAGTCGCCGCAGCCTCGGGCGCTGCGACCGGCGCGGCATGCGCCTCGGCGCCTTTGCGTCCCCGTTTGGCGGCAGGCGGCGGAGGCGGAGGCGGAGGCGCGTAGGGCTTGAGGAACTTCAGGATTTCGGTGCGCGAGTGCAGCTTCCCGTCGAGCAGCAGGAAGAACGCCTCTTCCGCCAGCTTGGGATAGACCGGCAGCTCGGGCGTGATGCGCAGCTCCGTCATTTCCGGCAGCGGCAGCTTCTCCTTCATCTGCCGCCACTTGCCGAAGAAGTTCTTGAGCTTCTGCGCCACCGCGTGGTTGCGCGTGGTGACGGCGAGGAACAGGATGCTTTCCGGACGCGCCGCGGAGAGCACGTGCCAGGCGCGCGACGGCGTCGCCGCTTCCTTGCCGGTCAGCAGATGGGCGAGCGCCCTGGCTTCGTCGTCCAATCGCCGCCAGCGCTGCACGAAGTCCTTGCGCGGGATCAGGCGCTGTATGTCGGCCACGTCCTTGGCGGGGAGGCGCGCGGTGAGGAAGTGCATCTCCGCTGGCGCGGCGTCCACCGTGTAGCCCAGTTCCGTCATCTGCTGCCGCGTCTTGAGCAGGTCGTTGAGCCCGCTCGTGTCCACCTTGGCGATCGACCAGTGCGGGTTGAGCAGTTTCAGCCAGCCTTCCTTCTCGTAGGCGCGCAGGATGGGCAGCGGGTCGTCCTCGTAGGCCAGGTGCTCGATCTCGTAGCCGATGGCGTCGTGCAGAATGTACTGCATGTACTCGCCTTCGCGCGCCGCCTCGAAGCGCGCCTGCGTGCGCTCCTCCAGCGGCCAGTGGAAGCGCGCGCTGAAGCGCACCGCCCGCAGCAGCCGCGACGGCTCCTCCAGGAAGGCGTAGTTGTGCAGGATGCGCAGCACCTTCAGCTCGATGTCGGCGGTCCCGTTGAAGGGATCGAGCAGCAGCGCGTAGGAACCTTCGTTCAGCGACAGCGCCATGGCGTTGACGCTGAAGTCCCGCCGCCGCAGGTCTTCCAGGATGGTGCCGAAGCCGATCTCCGGCGCCTTGCCCGGCTTGTCGTACTTCTCCCAGCGGGTGGCGGAGATCTCGCCGCGCACGTTGCCCGCAAACGCGACGTAGAGGATGCGCCGCTCCTCGTCGCTTCCCTGGATCACCACCCCCGCCTTCTCCAGGTCCTTTTGCAGCTTGAAGGGGTTCCCTTGCAGGGCGAGGTCGAGGTCGCGGATGGGGAACCCGGTCATCATGTCGCGCAGCGCGCCCCCCACCAGGTAGAGGTTCATCTCGTGGGCGCGGGCCAACTCCTGCACCAGCGCCACCGCCCGCTGCTGGTCCGGCGAGAGCCGGGATTCCATCATGTACTTGTAGTCAGCCATGCTTTGGCGCTTACCGGCTCCCTGGGCGCTCGGCCGCGAGTGCCGCGCGGATGGTGCAATCCAGCTTGGAAATCCTGGATTAGCTCTTTGTTTTGAACAACTTAGATACTGCCCCAAGGCTGTGGCAAGCGACTCACGATAGCACATCGTTATTGATTTGGCTACTCTGCGCCTCCGGGCACTGCTTTTGCCCCCCATTCGGTGCGACAATGGCGGCAACCGCGCCACTATCCCTTGGGGTGGCGGGCGCGGCGGTAGAACCAGCCATGCCCTCGACCCACAAGAAGGTCATCGTCCGCAAACTGGACCGTGACGCCATCTCCGGCTACGTTGCTCCCGGCGGCTTCCTTGCCGAGGGCAAGGTGGAGATCCTGAACACCGCCGGCAAGGTGGTGGGGATCGAGCTCAGCGACATCAAGGGCGTCTATTTTGTGCGCGAGTTCGCCGACTCGGAGACGCTGGGGCGCAAGACCTTCACCACCCGGCCGCGCACCGAGGGACTGTGGGTGCGCCTCCAGTTCAAGGACGGCGAGGTCATCGAAGGCATGATGCCCAACGACCTGGCGCAGATTCCCCCGGAGGGCGTGACCATCAACCCCCCGGACACCCGCGCCAACACGCAACGCATCTTCATCCCGCGCAATGCGCTGGCCAGCCTGACGGTGTTGGGCGTGATCGGCGGGTCGGCGCGGCGGCGGCGCGCGGCGGAAGCGGTCGAGGTGCAGCAAGCCGGCCTCTTCGAGACTTAACCTCCTTCCCCACACGAGCACAGGGACCGCCTCCCGATGCTCCCACGGCGGCATGAATCCCAAAACGAAAACGAAGTATGGTTTCCGAAAGGGGACAGGATTAAGATTGCCCCCGGCAAGGTTTAGAAAAGGCGCCGGCCGAAGCGCAGTAGTATGAATCGGGCTTCGTCCCCCAGGAGTTCCGATGAGCGGCACCAGTATCGGGCCGTACCGCATCGACGAAAAACTTGGCCAGGGCGGCATGGGTGTGGTCTACAAGGGCTTCGACACCACCCTGCAGCGCCCCGTCGCCATCAAGACCATCCAGGCGTCGCACAAGGAAAGCGCGGGCAAGGACAGCGAAGCGCGCTTCATGCGCGAGGCCCGCGCCGCCAGCCGCCTCCAGCATCCCGCCATCGTCACCATCTATAACTTCGGCGTCGAGGGCGACACGCAGTACATCGCCATGGAGTACGTCGAGGGCAAGACCCTCCGCAAGATCATCAACGACGAGCCCATTCCCCTGGAGCAGATCTACGACATCGGCATCCAGACCGCCGAGGCCCTGGCGGCGGCGCACGAGGCCAACATCGTGCACCGCGACATGAAGGCCGACAACATCATGGTCACCAGCCGCGGGCACGTGAAGATCCTCGACTTCGGGTTGGCCAAGCTGAAAGATCCGGTGCTGACCGCCGGCGAAGGCGAAAGCATCTTCCAGACGCAGGCGGGCGTCGCCCTCGGCACCGTCACGCACATGTCGCCTGAGCAGGCCATGGGACGCGAGGTGGACGGCCGCTCCGACGTCTTCTCCTTTGGCGTCGTGCTCTACAACATGGCGACCGGGCAACTGCCCTTCAGCGGCCCCAATCCCACCGTCACCATCGTGCGCATCGTCGAGCACGAGCCTACCCCGGTGCGCCAGCTCAACCCCTACATCCCGGAGCGTTTGGAAGAACTGATCCACCGCTGCCTGCAAAAGAACCGCATTAACCGGCCGACTTCGGCGGAGGTGGTGCAGGCACTGAAAGACTTGCGCGACGCGCCGAAGACGGCGGACGTGGCCGCCACCACGCCCTCGCATCCGGCGCCCGCTGCCGTCCCCAGCGCGGCGCCGGTTGCCCAGCGACCGGTCGCAGCGCCCCAACCAAGTCCGTCGGGGCCGTCGGCCCCGGCGACGGTGATGGCTGCGCCGTCGGCTGTACCCTCCGCCCCAACCATCCCTCCCGCTGCTCCCGTCGCGCCGAGTGCCGCTGCTCCAGCGGTCGCGCCACGCAAGCCGCTCGCCGACCGGGCGTATTGGGTGGTGCGCTCCGTGCGCCTGGGAGTTTCGGTCGTATTCATCGCGGCGACCGCGCTTCTGGTGGTGTACTTTGCCGGCAGCGGCGAGCCGGCGGTGCGCCGTCTGCTGAATTCCTGGGGGATCTATACCGTAGTGAAATCGCTCGCCGCTTCCCGGGTGACGCAGTTCGACCAGTTGCTCCCCATCAAGACCCTGTCCGGGACCTGGGACTTCGGGTGCCTCATCCTCGCCGGCCTGCTGCTCGTCCTGCGCGCCTTTTTCGTCGCTCCGCTGTGGAGCCTGGAAGACCGCCTGCGCGGCCGCCGTAACTCGCGGAGGCGATAGGGCGGGATAGGCACCCTCGTTGCCTGTCCCTGGCCGCGCTCGGCGTGGGGCGCTCGGACTTCGGGCCTACGGTAAACTGATGCAAGCACACCCGGGGCCCTGTAGCTCAGATGGATAGAGCAGCGGTTTCCTAAACCGCGTGTCGGCAGTTCGAATCTGCCCAGGGCCTCCACTTCAGTTGCCAGTTGTCAGTTGCCAGAAAAGCAAGACCCGCCGGCGAAATCGCACGCCATACCAGTTACAACTTTGGTGGGAGCGAGCGGAGCTCCTCGGTACCGTTACCTCCGGGCGCGGGGCGTTACCAAAGCCATCTTTACCGCGGCGCGGGTTCGCCGTACTGTGGGCGCCATCGGGGGTGATTTATGGTGCGCTACGGATGGCGGTGGCTCTGGTGGGTAGGGCGGCTGTGGCCGGGCCGCCAGGAATGGGTGATGGACCCTGTCTTCCGGATGCGGCAAGCCGGACTGTAAGGAACGGATGACCAGGCGATCCGGTGATCTGAGATACCGGTACGCCGGCGGTTCGGCTAGCGTTCAAGCTTCGCGGTCGCTTCTCCTTGGCAAATGAGAACGGCCCTCCCGCGGGAGGGCCAATTTCTTTCCCGCGTTACGGAGCGAGCAGGGTGAAGGGAGCGTGCGGGATGTTGCGCAGAATGGCGAAGGCCACGAGCAGCGCGCCCAGGGCATAGATGGCGCGGCCCGTCAGATGGAAGGTGGGGAGGCGGCGCCCGCGGAAGGCGAAAAAGACGTAAGAGGCGCCCGAGTACAGAACAAAGGGCAGCGCCAGGAGCATGGCGAAGTTGAAACCGGCGGCGGCGCGCAGGTGGCCGTGGAGAAGCTCATGCAGCGCGCGCGTGCTGCCGCAGCCGGGGCAGTAGATTCCCGTCAGGAAATGGAGTGGGCACGGCGGAAAGAGTCCGGGGTGCGTGGGGTCCCCAAGATAGAGCACGGCGGCGGCGCAGGCTGCCAGGACAACCATGGCCGCCGCGGTGATGCGGTGCGTGTTCCGGTCGTGCTCGTTCATGCGCGCTTCAGTGCATGTTTCCGCTGAGGATGGCGCTCATCATCCCCAGGCCGAAGATCACGAACCATAGCAGGACGGCGGCAGCGCCGATGCCAAACGAGATCCAGCTCCACATCTTCGCCTGCTTGGATGCCTTGTCCGCGCCCGCGTAATCGCCGCGGTCGTAAGCGCCGTTGACCTGCGCGGCGAAGATGATGGAAACGATGCCCAGCGGCAGGCAGCAGAACAGGGTGACGAGGATGGCCTGCACGAGGTAGTTGGCGGGCCGGGGCGGGGCCACGCCGGGCGCGGCCATGGGTTGAGCCGGAGGCTGCGCGCCGGCTGGCGCCAGCGCGGTACCGCACTGCGCGCAGGTGACGGCGTTGGGGGCATTTTGGGTGCCGCAGTTGGGACAAAACATGGGCTTGCTCCTCCGCCGCGGGACGCGGCCGCGCTGTCCCGGCGGGGGCCTGACAACTCGCTTAAGACGGGAAGATTCCAGGACAGGCGCAACAGGAATAGCACGCCCGCCGGGGCGCGACAAGGGAAAAGCTGCGCGCGCGGCGAGGTCTAGGAGCGGAAGCTGGCGCGCAGCTCGGCCACGATCTCCGCCGCCGCCTTGCGGGCCTCCTCGCCGCGCTCGCGGGGGAAGCTGATGGCGCCGACGCGCGCGTGTCCGCCGCCGCCGTAGCGCTCGCAGATGGCCGCCAGGTTCACCATGCGCGCCGTGTCGGCCCACGGGTTCGATCCCACCGAGACCTTGGTGCGGAAGCTGCTGCGGCTCAGCCCCACGCTGTAGGAGCACTCGGGATGCAAGTAATAGGGGATGAACTTGTTGTAGCCCTCGAGCTCGCGGTCGGTGATGTCGAAAAAGATGGTGCCGTCGCGCGCGTCGGCGCGCTCGCGCAGCAGCGCGATGGACTGCTGGTGGCGCGCGAGCAGCGGCGGGATGCGCTCCGCCACGAAGGGCTCTTCGAGGATCTCGCGCAGCGGCTTGGTCACCAGCAGCGGGATGAGGCGGGGTACGAAATCGTCCTGCGCCGCCTCGATCACCATGGTCAGCTTCGGGGCGGGCTCGCGTAGTTCCACCGCGCTGGCGGCGTTGGGAAACTGCGCGCCGTCGATGATGTCGGCCCAGTCGATGAGCTCCGCGAGCGGCGCGGAATCGAAGCCGAAGCGCTGCCGCGCGATGGTGGCGATGAACTTGGTGCAGGACTTGAAGTCCGGGTCGAAGAACTTGGTGTTGCTCTGGTTCTGCTCGAAGTGGGCGGCGTCTTCCGGTGTCAGAAAGGCGCTCTGGTGATGGTCGAACCACCAGGTGATCCTGGGCGAGTTGGAGTACTTGAAGTCGACGATGGCGTTCTCGTCGCCGTCGAACTGCGTCTCGTCAAAGAGCGCTCCGGCGCGGTGCACCAGCCCGGTGAACTGGAAGGTGACGTCCTGGCGGATGCGCTCGCGGTAGAAACGCGAGAACAAGGCGGCCGAAGCGGCGCCGTCGAAGCACTTATCGTGATAAAAGACCCGGACTCGCACGGTTCCTTTCAGATTCGGAAAAGTAAATAGGAATGACACGCCGCGCGGCGCGTGTCAAGCGGAGATGCGGGCGGAGAAAGGAAAGCGGGAGCCGGGGCTCCCGCTTCCTCTAAACCGGTGGCTAGCTTATGCGTTCGCCTGCTTCTCGGCGAAGTCGCCGATGATGGGCAGCTTGAAGCGGCTGCCCGAGAAAGCCTTGATCAGGCAGACGATCCACAACACGAAAACGGTGAGGTGGCCGAGGATCCCGATGATCCAGCCGAGGATCGGTATGATCATGATCATCGAGAAGGCAATCGCGGCGACCGCCAATCCGAGGCATTGAAAGGCGTGGAACTTGATGTTCTTGTTCCGGTTGTACGGTTCCATCACCAAAAAGATAATCGCCGGGATGATGGTCACGTAGGCGAGGCCGCACGCCGCGTTCTCCGACAAGCCTCCTGCTGCCGCTGGTGCGGCAGGCTGGGCCGCACCGGCCGGGGCGCCACCCGCCGCGGCTGCTGTTCCGCACTTAGGGCACGCGGTCGCCGTGTCCGCCATCTGGGCGCCGCAATTTCCGCAAAAGCGAGGCATCGCTTCCTCCTGATTGTGTCTCTTCGCTCGACAACGGGGACCCGCGCGCCCCCCACGGGCGGCGGAACAATATCCTGCGGCGCGGACATTATCAAAACTCCCGCCAAAAACCAAGGGAAAAGGTGAGCGGCGGCTTGACCCCGGAAACCTCCCGCGTTTACGCTAGTTGCAACACGTTGCAAGTGCGATCGAGGAGGTCCCCCATGCCCATGCCGCAAAGCGAGGCCCCGGGCCATCTGCAGTCGGAGTTGATGGCGCGTGGAGTGCGCATGACGCGCCAGCGCCGCACCATCCTGGGAATCATCGAGACCGCCAAGACCCACCTTGATGCCGGTCAACTGCTGAAGCGCGCGCGCAAGGTGGATCCCACCATCGACCGCGTGACCATCTACCGCACCCTGCGCCTGCTGAAGCGCCACGGTCTGGTGGACGAACTCGACCTCTTGCACATCCACGGCGAGGGCCATTATTACGAGCGCCGCCCGGCACGCGACCACATGCACGTCACCTGCCTGCGCTGCGGCAAGGTGATGGAGTTCGAGAGCGCGCACTTCGAGCGCCTCAAGGGGCAGGTGGAGCGCGAACTGCGCTTCCACATCATGGTCTCGCGGCTGGAGATCGGCGGCTACTGTCCGGCGTGCCGCGCCGCCTGAGCGAGGCGGTGGCAGTTTGCGGCCCCGGGTCTTCCTCCCTACAATGCCGACCATGACCGGTCCTGGCCCATCTTCCTCGCATCCGCGGCGCCGACTGCGGCGTCTCGTCTCGGCAATCCTCTTGGTGGCGGTGCTGGTGGCGGCGTTTCTCGCGGTCGTGGTGGGGTGGGGCTACCACGTGGAGCGCGCCGCGCTGCCGCAGACCGACGGCACCATCGCCGTCCCCGGGCTGGCGGACAAGGTGACGGTAGTGCGCGACCGCCTGGGCGTGCCCCATATTACCGCCTCCAACCTCGACGACCTGGTGTTCGCGCAGGGTTACGTGACGGCGCAGGACCGCCTCTGGCAGATGGACGTCATGCGGCGCTATGCCGCGGGTGAACTGGCGGAGGTGTTGGGTCCCTCGGTGCTTCCGCTCGATAAGCGGGCGCGCATCCTGGGGCTGCGGCAGGCGGCGGAGCAGTCGGAGATCCTCCTGCCCGCCGAAGAGAAGGCGCGCCTGGAGACGTACGCGCGCGGCGTCAACGCCTTTATCGCCGCCAGCCGCGATCGCCTGCCTCTGGAGTTCCGCATCCTGCGCTACCGCCCGCGGTCCTGGAAGCCGACCGATTCCCTGCTGCTGGCCTCCTACCTGGCCGACATGCTCAGCGGCGAACTCTACGCCGCGCAGGTGGCGCACGAAAACGTCATCGCCAAAATGGGGCCGGAAGCGGCCCATTGGCTCTACGACACGGCGTCGCCGCGCGATCACGCCCCGGGCGACGATGCGCCACCAGCGGACAACAAGCAGGGCGCGCCGGACGATTCCACCCTGCTGCGTCTGCCGCCGCAAGTGGCGATGGCGGCGCTGGCGCAGCGCGCCGTCCAGGTGATCGACGGGCCGCTCCCCGGATCCAACAACTGGGTGGTGTCGGGGGCACACACCGCTTCGGGCAAGCCGCTGCTCTCCAACGACATGCACCTGCCGCACCAGTTACCCGACATCTGGTACATCGTGGACCTGAAGGCGGGCGCCTTCCACGTGGCGGGGGTGAGCGCTCCCGGCGCGCCGTTCGTGATCGTCGGGCACAACGACCACATTGCCTGGGGTGACACCAACCTCTGCCCCGAAGCGCAGGACGTCTTCGTCGAGACCTTCAACCGGCGCGGCGAGTACCTGACGCCGAATGGCTGGCAGTCGGTGCAGCGCCGTACCGAGGTGATCAGGGTCAAGGACCGGCCGAACGTGACGCTGGAGGTGGAGAGCACGCGGCACGGCCCCATCATCAGCAGCCTGATCCCGGGGGAGACGCGCCAGCTGGCGCTGCGCTGGACCCTCTACGATCCCGGCTCCATCGTCCTGCCCTTCTACGCGGTGGATGCGGCGCGCGACTGGCAGGAGTTCCTGGCGGCGTGGCGGTCCTTCACCGTCCCGGCGCAGAACATCGTCTACGCCGACGACCAGGGACACATCGGGTACCATGCCGTGGGCCACGTGCCGCTGCGCGCCAACCCCACCAACATGCTCCCCGTCCCGGGCGCCGGCAACCAGCACGAGTGGACCGGCTACATCCCCTTCGACCAGTTGCCCAGCGCCTTCGATCCGCCGTCGGGAATTATCGCCACCGCCAACGCCAGGATCACGCCGCGCGGCTACCCCTTCTGCGTCACCGACATGTGGGAGAAGCCTTACCGGACCGAGCGCATCTACCAGGTGCTGGAAGCGGGCCGCAAGCTGACCGCCGCGGACATGCTGAAGCTGCAGACCGACGTGTACTCCGCTTTCGACCGTTTCCTGGCGGAGCGCTTCGCCGCGGCCATCGGGCGCACGCCGGGAGCTTCGCCGCGCGCCCGCCAGGCGGCCGGCCTGCTCCGCGCTTGGAACGGCGAGATGAGCGCGGACGAGGCGGCGCCCACCATCGTGCAGCGTTCGCAGCGCGAGCTGTGGCAGTTGATGCTGGGCCCCAAGCTGGGTGAGGGCGCTGTCTTCCCCGTGGGCAAGGCCGGGCACGGAAAATACTATTGGTTCCGCGCCAACGTTGCGATGGAGAACATCCTGCGGCAGCAGCCGGCGGCGCTGCTGCCCCCCGGCTAT
>Ga0315268_10003125_pt1 | contig 18349 bp, 17 predicted proteins | sample C1_top_MG_FD_204535 | JGI IMG/M metagenome (GOLD analysis project Ga0315268, IMG submission 204535) | Sediment microbial communities from Yellowstone Lake, YNP, Wyoming, USA - C1_top | ecosystem: Environmental > Aquatic > Freshwater > Lake > Sediment | place: USA: Wyoming | collected 2017-08-01
CTCGTTTCTTCGATTCTGCAATTCTCTTACATGAGTTTTCCCGACGTTCTTTCCGAAGATGCGTTTATTATTGCAGAAGGAACATGGTTTGTCCTGTTTTTGGAATACGTGGTAGCACTTTTCACCTAGGATTTTCTCTCCGAACAATTCTTTGGCTTTATCATTGACGAAGAGTATGTTGTGGGTTCGTGGGTTCGTGACGTAGATTATCTCATTGAGCCCGTCGCTTAGAACTCTCAGCCTCTCCAATTCTTGTTGGAGCTGTTTCTTTTCGCTGGGTTTTCGATTGCGTTGTGGGTTCATTTTGTCACGCGTTCCCTTTCAGACGTGGTTCGTTTTCTTGCCGTGTATACGCACCCTAGGAAATCCGCGCATGTATCATCAGGCTTCAACCCGAGTTTTTCGTGAAGACGTTTTGTGATGGTCTTTTCGATGTATGGCGCTCCGGGTCCAAACAGGGCCTCCAATGCGTCCTTGAATCCTGACAGGTTTTTCGGAATGTTATCTTTTTTTACTTGGAAAGAGGCTTCTAAATGGAAGAATATGGCTTGTTTCGAGGATTCGCCCAATGAAGAGAAGCCTTCTTCAACTGCTGATAATAGGATTTTGCTGAAGTCGTTTTGAAGCAAGTCGTACCCTCGCAATCGTAATGTAGTCTTGGAAGGAAACTCGATGAAGCTTTGATAAAACGTTTGTGAACTTCGAATATGAATTCCTAGAATTCACGCGCAATGCGGATTAACGGATTTTTATGTTTTAGTTTTCCTTCTTTTTTTGTGAGAAATGTCGTTCAGCCGCTTTAACGTAGTCAACAAACCTGAACTGCCTGCTTTCATCCCATTTCAGAATGTTTCCTTCTGATCCCATCTTTTCATACAGTTTTCTCATTATGAGTACTTCAAGAAACCGGTTGCCTTCTCCAAAGATCTTTTCAAGCCCGTTTTCAAAATCCTCGATTCGACAAGGGATTTCGTCTTTTGCTATTTTGAATTTGTTTTCAAGGTGGAAATAGATTGATTGTCTGGCGGATTCGCCGAGGGAGGAGAAGGCGGAGTCTACGGCTTCAAGGAAGAGTTTCTGAAACGCCTTGTCCATCAACCCCGAGATTCCTCTAAAGTGCTCCAGCCAAGAAAACCACGTTGAGTTTCTCATAAACAAATCCCTTATGTCTTCTTAAATTTAATCCTCATCTTCGCGTGTTTCGAGGTCATGTTCGAATCAGATAATTATGAATTGTATGAAATCTAATTCCGGTTATCTCATATTCTGGATGCGACTCTCTTGACCCAAATGGAGTCTTGAATACAATCTTGTTTTTCAGTGGTCCGTGAAGGTGCGTTCATCCGCTCACTTTACTGTTCGAACCGGCCCATGTTTGCCGAAGTATCTTCTCGACGTAGTACTTGGACATCTTTTCTGGAGTCAATCCTGTCTTCTCCCTTATTACAGGAAGAACTTCGTGCCAGATCTTTCTGGTCACTATCAGTCTTCTGTTGAAGTCTTCTGCTGACAGATTGTTGACACGAAGTGCTTGTCTCAACAGTTCCTTGTAATTCTCAGGCAGGCACTTCAACTTGTAGGAGTAGAATATTCTCCATTTTGGCGGAGGCAGGAATTCTTCGTTCAAGGCAAAGATTACGTTGAGCAATAGCTCCATGGCATAATTCAAAGAGTAGTGTGAAGACAACAGGTCCCCTCTGTCGATCCATGCTTCGGCTATGGTGCCTATGCCTTCTTTGGGAGGGCAGCAGTACCACTGCAGGTATTCGCCACACGTTGCTATGCGTCTGACCCAAAATTCACATGGCACCTTTAGCTTGGCTTCAAACATCTTTTTTGTTTTTCCTTCTGGATCGAAAACAATCTTGGCGTGGGAATAATCCCATCTCTCTGTTTCGTTCCATTTCCATTCCTTGAATTCCCGGAGAAAGTGGATTTCGAGGTCGATGTCTACTGCGGAGCGTTTTCTTTCCTCTGAACCTAGGTTATAGATTTGCATGCGCAATCGCTCGTCCTTTCTGCTCAGAAAAACGGTTATGTCTAGGTCTGAGGATTTGTCTGTGAAACCTCTCACCACGCCGCCGAGAAAGACTATCCCAACCACGCTTTCGAGAGCAGCTATTCTTGAGACGAGTCTTTCGGCGGTTGCTCTGAAGAGTCCTATTTGATTCTTGCCTTTTAGTTTGGGTTTCATTTTTATGTCCTTCTGTCTCTTCTGTTTTGGTAACTTGGTTTACAGCCCTCAAGAAGGAATCGCGCGGTTTCCGAGTTTAACGTTTCGCCTTTTCTCGTTCTCGAAGGGTGAGTTTCAATCTTGATTCTGCATTCACAAAGTCCTTTTCTGTGATGGAAATCAGTCTATGCGAGAGCCATTATGGAACGGGTGGATTTCTCTTGAAGATGGAATCGATTGCGGTCGTAATCCTTGCGGTCTGCGTGTTCCTATCGTTCTATTTTGCGTTTTTGACGTTTCAAATGGTTGATGAGACCTCGAAGAGGGAATTCACGGCCTTGGCAGTGTCCTGTCTGGTTGCCAGTGTGACGATTTTCGTTTGTCTGATGATCTACTTGCCGCTGAAAAGGGCTTTTCGAGAATAACGTCTTGCTCAGCAACTGAGAAGATCATGAAAGCAGACGATAAGACCTTGGATCCCTGTCATGGTCGGACACAGAAAAAGGGAGAATTGAGTTTCTCAGCGTTTTTTCATTGATGCTATGAATTCGTCTATCGGGAGCGCTGCCAAGCTCATGATTTTAACTGTTCCCCTCGAGCCTAGTTCGATTGAGACTTTGCCTATGGTTTTGTTGTCTGGGGCTTCGACGATGTTCACGAAGTCGTACGGACCGAGAGCTTCTAGTTCCTTGTTGACTTCCTTGATTCTTTCCGGTTTCTCTTTTACTGTTTTCCACCCTTCGTCTGTCAGGTTGGAGAGTAAAATGTAGTAGGGCATCTGCGTCACCGACCACAAGTTATGTGGCCTGTCGGCTTTTCAGCTTTTCGACTTCCATTTCATATGGAAAAATTGGGGGATGTCTCTTTGAAATTTTGGTGGAGGCTTTTGATATTGCTTGTTTGATGGTGTTTCTGTGCTATTCTATGCCCCATTTCTTGGTGACCTTCACGATGAGGAAGATCACGAACGCCACGATGATGAAGGTTATCACCGCTACCAGGAAGTCTCCTATTCCGAATATTTGTCCTCCGTAACCAGCCGGTGGGTTTCCTTGGGGATCCAATGTTGTCGAGGGAATTGGAATCTTGAAAGTCGCTAGATTTCCAAGTCCAGGTATTGCAAGACCTATTAATGGCATTATCAGGTCTTTGACTAGTGCCAGCACTACGGCGCCTAGGTAGACGCCGATAATGAAAGCAACAGCGAGACCCATCACCTTATATTTCGATATGAAGTCCATGAATTCAGCCCACAGGCCCTTTGGCGCTGGTTTAGTTGGAGCAGGCTTTGGTTCTAGCAGCGTCCGAATCTTCTTGAGTTCCTCCAGCATCTCGTCCTCTTTAGCCAAAAAATCACCCTTGCACGATTCCTCTTTCCCCTTAAGCTAATAAGACTTTGGGCACGCTGAAGAATGGGCTGGGAGAGATTTGACTTCTTTGCGATCCCTGTGTTTTCTTTCTTGTTCGAATTCCAAGCACGTTTTACAATGGGTTGTCTTCACGAGACCCGCAAATGATATTTGCTCATCAAATCTATTAGGAAGCTTGGAGAGCATGTTGTTGAATAGACTGTTCTCTGGAATTGTGCTTGCGCTGTTGTTAGGAGCATTTGTCTGGGTCGTCTTATCATATGCGGCTGAAACGAAGATTTCGCTTTCTCCAACATATGCAGAGGCGCTTCCGGGCAACTCTTTCACTATTGAAGTCTCGGTGAGCAACGTCAGCAGACTAGGCGCTTGGCAAGTTGTCGTGAAATATAACGGCACTATAGTGGACTGTACTTCGGTCTGGATTCCGGAGGACAATGTTTTTCACGGCAAGACATGCGTGCCGGTGCCGTCAGTTCTGAATGAACGCACCGTCGACGGGTACAATTACACACTTTTTGGCAGTACATTGTATACAGGATCAGTAGACGTGTCAGACGGTTTGTTGTTCAGAATAAACTTCACAGCCCAGACATACGGTTTGACGCAGCTGCAGATAGCGACGAAGGAGAACCCGGCGCGATATGGCACGAGACCATATGAGATGCACTATTCTGTGCTCATGGATGGCGATGGGCAGGAACTTCCTTTCGCGATTGAGAACGGGAGCATCGAGGTTGGAACTCGGCAGACCCTCACGTTGACGACTTCTAAGGGAGGAACAACCGATCCTCCACCGGGAACTTACGAGGATGCTTACGGACAGAATGCGACAGTGAAAGCAATTCCAGACACCTATTTTGTTCTTGACCATTGGTTGCTCGACGGGAACCGCGCTGGAACATCTACTTCAGTCGTAGTCCTCATGACCGAAAACCACACGTTGCAACCTGTTTTCGCAAGAAACAACTTTACTCTGACAATATCTGGTGTCGTTGGAGGCACCACCAGCCCGCCCCCGGGAACATACACTTTTCCAGCCGGAGAAGTCGTCCAAGTCTTTACCACCGCCAACGCGCCGTACAGATTCGACCATTGGATTCTGGATGGCTCCTCAACAATTCTCGACAATCCGACCAGCATTCTCATTGATCACAACTGCACTCTAGAAGCAAATCTATCCGAAGTTTCCTACACGAGGACCATCTACGTAAGGCCTAACGGAGCTGTGGATCCGCCGGATGTTCCGATTCAGACCTTTGACAACGTGACCTTCACTTTCACTGGATCCATTACCGATTCAATCATCGTGGTGCAGAGAAGCAACATAGTAATTGACGGAAACGGTCATGCACTTCAAGGCAGTGGAAGCGGAGAGGGCTTCAGCCTGTACGGCGTGAGCAATGTGACGATCAAGAACGTGAATATCAGAGGCTTTGACCGTGGCATATGCCTCTTTGGGTCATCGCTAAACGTCATTTCTGGAAACAACGTAACATCAAACAAGTGGCTCGGCATAGCGCTCTACTATTCCTCCGACAACACGATAGCCCAGAACAATCTAACGGCAAACAATGACGCTGGGATCCGTCTTGAATATTCTTCCAACTGGAACACGATAGTTGAAAACAATGTGGCCGCAAACGAGTGGCTTGGCATTTACATCGATTCTTCTTCAAACAACTCTATTCACCACAACAACTGGGTGGACAACACAAACCAAGCCTATGTCGCAGGCAACAGCTGTTTCTGCGGCAACTTCTGGGATGATGGTTTCGAAGGCAACTATTGGAGCGGGTACGCTGGCATTGACTCAGACCATGACGGGATAATCGAGGCGCCATTTGTCTTGGATGAAAACAACATGGATCATTATCCGCTGACGGGGAAGTTTCATCGTTTCAGCGCCTCGGTAGGCTATCTCGTGAATGTGATTTCGAACTCGACAATAGAAGGCTTCCAGTATTCTGAAGCTGCTCGGAAGATCACTTTCAATGTCAGAGGTATGAGTGGCACAATTGGTTATTGTAGGATCGTAACTGAACATGGGCTGATGGACGCGAACCACGTTCAGGTATTGATCGATAGCGGGCGCACCGCGTTACTATTTGTGAACTATGTTTTGCACGATAACACGACGCACAGGTGGATCTATTTTGCATACGAACAATCAACACACATGGTGGAGATCTTGGAAGATTTCATGCCACCCGCCGTTTCTATTCTCTCTCCAGAAAACAAGATCTATTCTGTGGGCAATGTCTCCTTGGTGTTCACTCTTAATGAATCTGCATCTTGGAGTGGCTACAGTCTGGACGGCCGGGCTAACGTGACTGTTGGCACGAACACGACTTTGACCAATCTACTCGACGGAACGCACAATGTCGTTGTCTATGCGAATGATACGGTCGGCAATATGGGCCATTCAGGAGTCGCACTTTTTACGGTTGACACGGCACCTCCAAACATAACTGCTGCGTGGCAGATGCCGGACATCAATGATGTTTCACCTGATGATATTGTGAAAGTCAATGTCACGGTCAAAGATGACGTCAGTGGAGTGGAGAAAGTCACTCTCATCTACGCATACACTAACGTCTCAGGCACATGGAACGCCGTTGTTGAAATGACAAACATTGAAGGAAGTATTTGGAACGCCACCATCCCCGTCTTTCCATACGGGACACACGTGATTTACACGATCATGGCTGAGGACAACGCCGGCCACACTGCAACTACTCTGGTTGAAAGTCAATATCAGGTAATTCCAGAGTTTTCACCTCTACTTGGTCTCTGCCTCTTCGTGATTACTTCACTTTTGGCAATAGTAGTCTGTAGACGACGGAGAAAGGCTGCGCAAACGGACGCTGAAAGTTTGGAGATTTTCGCGTAGATTCACACAAATAACAGAGGGCGTGCTAATCTGCCAAGAGCTTCTTGATTCTCGGGGCTACGTGAAGCAGCAAGGCCAGAAATAGTGGAACCAATATGAACGTGTGCAGGTCGCTGCCCAAACTTCTGTTCAGTAGTCCGCCACTCAGACCAGTTATGAAGTCACTTGTCCTTATGTCCCAGGCAAAACCTGATACAACACTCACTATCAAAAACAGTAGTGCGAGCCACCCGGACCACCGGCCTATCTTGCTCCACATCCCTGCACTCAATGCTCTATGCTCCTACGGGAGCGCGTTTGAGGGCCTGAGTTTGACTTCGGCTTCATCTGAATAGCCTCGACTCTCCCAAGTGCCCTTGAAGTCGTAGTCTACAAGTTCTATGTGATCAGGTTTGCTAATCCATTTGTAACCCCATTTTCCCGGAACCACCAAACGTAACTTTTCAGGCAGGGGTGCCCCGTTTTGCTGGTATGCCAGAATCACGTCTTCATGCTCTGCTGTCGTCAAGTTTAAATCTGTTGAATACCCGTCTGCTGCGCGAAACACAACCTTGACCGCACTCTGAGAGACGCCGGCTCTTTCCAATACGAGCGCAAGCCTAACGCCGGTCCATTGATCCCCGTCTCTGACAGGGGAGGTGGGAAAATCCACGCAGTATAGGGCAGCAACCACTGTTGCGTTAGGCATCGCGGCAAGTTCTTCTAAACTCAGATTAAGAGGATGCTCAACCAAACCGTCGACCAACAGCATGTCTCCTGTACTTGGCTGGATCGACGCGTCTGGGGGCTTCCTGCCAATGATGTTCAGGTTTGAAGCCAACACAACAACGCCTGAAGTCCATAAAACAATACCTAACAGGACAAAGAGTAACTTCTTGTTCATGATTGTCCTCCTTTACAATCGTCTTGTGATCTCGGTTGCAATATGACTTATGTCATATTTAAGGTTCATGGGCCAGAAACAAACTATTTACGTGTCAACTGCCCCTGTTAACAGCAGTCCAAAGAATGAGAAGATCTGCCTCCTTGCTCGATAGAAGGCCCATACGAATGGTGAAGCCGCTGGGATATGAAGGATTCGTTGCGAAATTCGTAGTGGGCCGGGAGAGATTTGAACTCTCGACCTTTCGGTGTATGCAAAAGCTTCGGGAGACTCAACGGTATGTTGGCTCTCCCTCAACTCCTTTATCAGCCGAACGCTCCAGCCAAGCTGAGCTACCGGCCCTCATCGGTGTCATCTAGTATAGATGGTTGATTATTTTTAAGGGTTTTCGGATACTCCCCGTCATTGGCGACATCTTCCGCATACCTCCATTTCTTACTGCAAATCGTATCTGGGAAGCCACTGAAACTGTCAAACTTGGTTTCGACAATGTATCATTCAAGCATGCAATGCATCGAGCCTCGTACTTTTTGTATCTTGGGCGCGCTGCTTTCGCCTTCAGGCAAGCATCAGTATGGCTAAAACTATCAGGTTGTAAGTCGCATGGGTAATGGCAGTGGTGACGTAGGAGTTCCAACGATGATAGATATAGCCCAACACCAATCCAGATAGGAAGGCGTAGACAAAGTAGATCATTTGTGGATCGAAGTGAAAAAGTCCCCAGGCTGCGGAGGAAACGACGAGAGCGGGAAGGAAGGAGTATTTGCGGTTTATCGTGTTCTGTAGGAAGGCTCTGAACGTGAACTCTTCGCACACCCCGGCCAAACTCAGGCCAATCGCAACTGAAAGTAATCCAACTGGAGAGCCGCCGAGATCTGTGATAATTCTGTTGGACTCCTCAGCTGCTTGACTGGTTCCAAGAATTGGCGTGAGGACGCTAGTAACAACGATGTCAAACAGAAGTAGGGCGCCTCCTAATGCAACGCCTCTTAGAATGGTTCCAGGTTTGACTTCTAGTCCTATGTAGCTCCTGACGTCAACGTGTTTTGATAGCATGTAGGTGAGGGGAACGACGATTATGAGCAGCTCAGAAAGGATCAGTGCAAGGCCGTATCCAAGCAGCAGAGCAAGTGCGCCTCCGACGAATAAGAGAAGCAGGAAGGAGACTATGACAGCCAAAACGGCCGCGAAAGGAGTTACAGTGTTCTCTTTCGTCACAGGGTTCGCCTCTTTTCATACTCTTGTTTGTGAACGTACAAGAGGATTTGCTTATTATGTGCCCGCGCTGCGGGCGAAATTTTGAACCGAGTATGCATTTGAAGTTTTATATACTTTTGTGAAGAAATCCATTTTGTGGTTGGTTGTCTTGATTGAATCAAAGGCTTTTCCGTTACTTAAGTGGGCGAATGTTGGCGCATTTCTAGTTACCGTCTTGGTGAACGCTTTGGCGAGTACGGGCGCACTGAACGGAAAATCAACCGGCGAAATTTCTGATAGATACGCGACGTTGGTGACTCCTGCGGGATATGTCTTCGCTGTCTGGAGTGTGATCTACGTTCTGCTTGCCGTCTTTGTTGTTTTTCAGGCGTTGCCCAGCCAGAAGGACAAGGCGTTCCAAAGGGAAGTCGGTGTTCTTTTTGTGCTGGGCAGCGTCTTCAACGTTGTGTGGATCTTTCTCTGGCAGTATGAGTTCATCACGTTGTCTGTTCTTCCGATGTTTGCATTATCGGCGACTTTGATTGCGACCTATTTGCGTTTGAACATCGGCAAATCGAATGTTCTGACGAAAGAGAAGTTGAGTGTTCACTTGCCGTTCAGCGTCTATCTAGGTTGGATTACCATAGCGTCCATTGCCGATGTCGCTGCCGCATTAGTTTCCATAAATTGGAATGGTTTCGGTTTTAGCGATGTCACGTGGGCTATTATCGTGATTGTCGTAGCCCTAGCTATTACGTTGCTAGTTGTGTTTACAAGGAGAGATATTGCTTATGGCCTTGTCATCATATGGGCTCTAGTCGGCATTGCAGTCAAACAGAGTGGAAACCAAAGCATTGTCACGGCGACTGAGATAAGCGCAGTAGTCATCGCGATTGCATTGGTCCTGTCGATTCTCATCTCCAGATTCAAACGATGAAAATCGCGGCGCGTGCGTAGCTGATGGATTGAAGGATACCCGGGAAATCATTGTGAGACCTTCGGAACACTTTTAATTGCTACTCGCCTATTTCTGCATTGGGCCCGTAGCCCAGTCTGGATTAAGGCGCCGGCCTTCGGAGCCGGAGAACGGGGGTTCAAATCCCCTCGGGTCCGCCAAGATTTCCACATCGGCGCGGTGAGTTGGCTCTTCATGTATTGGCTTGTTTTCAGGTTCTAAGGCAAAGGAGAAACAGCGTTTGCTTCCAATGGTTGACCGAGGGATTGGTGATGCTGAAACGACGCGCCTTGTTGAAGAATCTACATGAGCCAGTGTCTATGCGGTTCTTCTGAAGTTCAGTGCGACGCGCGCGCAAAGAAGATTCTGATCAGAAGAGACAGTTAGACAGTGCGACAGAAGAGACTAAGTGGTCTTGCCGTAGTCGACAGCAATTGCGAAGATGTCGAGGATGTTTACAACTTTGTCGTTGTTTGTGTCTGCTGTTTGGTTCCAGTTCGGGTCGCCCGGCTCAGATCCAAAAGCTTGTGCAACCAGGAATATGTCTAGTATGTTGACTTTTCCATCTTTGTTCAGGTCGCTAAGTAATTCTCGTGGAGAGAAGGGATCCATAAGTGGGTACTGATCTTGGTTGCTTGGGTCAATGACGTACGGTGTGTCGCCTATGCCATCTTCATTTAAGTCTGTTCCGTTGTAGTCACTCCAATAGTTTCCGCCAGAAGGATAGCCATTGTCCCATTCGTTTGCTGCGCCAAAAAGTGACACCTGAATTGTGTTGTTGATGATACTGTTGTGGTAGAAGGTGTTATTGCCCGAGTTGGTGTCTTCATTTACGCCTTGATAGCAATTGGATAGCGTGTTTTGTATGACAATGTTGTTTGTTGAGTAACTTTCAAGCGTCAGTGTTTTTTGCGAGCAGTTGAATTCAAAGTTTGTGGCAATCTTGTTTTGTGTGCTTTCATACAGTGATATTCCGAGGTATTCATCTGTAATCGTGTTGTTTTCGATGGTGTTTCCGTTTGCTATAGTCAGGCTAACTGCACTGTAGGAATTGCTGAAATGATTTTCGAGGACGGAATTGTTGTCTGCAAAGATCTTGATGTTCCAGAAACTCGCGTCCATTATGCATGAACTTATATTGTTGTATCTGCCCAAGACCGTCAGATCCATCCAGTTCTGAGTAAAATAAACGTCGGAAATGTTGTTGTACCAAGAATCAATGTTTATTCCCCCTTTTTCTTTTCCCAAATATATGCAGTTTTGGATGCTGAAGCCTTCGATTGATACATAATTAGCTGTTATGGAAAGCATAGAATCTTGCGTGTAGTTGCCATCGATTATTGTGCGGCTTTTGTCTTCTCCGACTAGAAATACAGTACGATTCACGACTACATTGTTGCAATAGTTTCCTGAAGCTACGTGAACCGTTCCTCCATCGGATACCGCGTTGATTCCATCTTGAATGTTCTTGAAATGGCTTGAACCCCAGCCTATTGTTGTTTCGTTATAGTCGTCATCAACCCATGTTTCATTTATTGCGTACGTCTGCGTGATTGAACTCTTATTATTCGAGTATGTTGCAAGGCTCGTTGTTGAAACTTGAATCATGAAATGCAACGCTACTAATAAGAGCATCAGCGTTACGAGAGTCTCTCTGTCTACTGCTCTCTTTCGCATTCGCAAATCATCTAGCCCTACTGTTCAATTGCAGCAAAAAAGGGGGAGGTGACTAGTCTGCAGTTCTGTTTACGGCCAAATTATCCACGGTATTTTTTGGTAGAGGAAGTAGTAGGATGTGCGGAAGCTTAGCTCGTATCCCGGTTGGGCCGCAATTATCATGGTCACCGGGCCATACTTGACTTTGGCATTGTTTATCATCGGAAACGTGGCTATTCCGTCATTGTCGCCGTTGAGGTTCAGATGTGTTATAACATTGTCCTGAACAAAGTTCACGCTGAAAGCCATCGCGTAGGCTCCCGTGGTTATGTACCATCCCGCATCCGAAGGCACGTTGTACGTCGTCCACCCAGTAACTCCTTCAACGTCGTCGTAAAAGCCGGTTCCGACGATTTGTATGTTGTCGATGTACCACCCGGCTCCGAGGGTATATGGGTCTGTCCAATATGTGAAGTACAGATCTATCGTGTGACCTTGGAATGGTGTCAAGTCCATCGTTTCTTGGTACCAGCCGCCACTGTTGCCTGTGTAGCCATACCACTTTCCATTTGCGAGATACGTGGTGGGTTCGAATTCGTCAGGGCAGTTCGGATTGTTGGTGCCTTCTACGTTGACGGTTGAAGTAGTCTTAGTTCCCTGCAGAGTGCACCATAATCCAGTAGTGTGGTCGTAGACTTCGACGTAAGCGAAATCATAGTCTTCCTCTGTGTCGTAGTTGCTATAGAATTTCAGTGTCGCTCCTCCCGATGGTATATCGAAGGTGTGGCCAAGTCTAAACCATGCGTTGCCCGTGCCGTCTGAATGCCATTCATGTGTTGGGCTGGGCGGGAAGACGCCGACATAGTTGGGACCATTGAAAGCTACTTTTAGTGCGTGATCACCGAGCTGCAGGAAACGGACATAATTCACTGTGTATGGAAGACTGTCACCGTAGGGATATGGATAGCCAACTTGAACATCACCTTCCAGTTGAGGCATAAAGTTGAAGGATTTGCGGTACTCTCGATCCCAGTAGGCCATGCTGACTGGAATGCTCCATCCCAAGGTGTGCTGTGGGGAAGGTATGACCAGTCCTTCATATCCGTAGATTCCGCCATCATCAAAGTAGTTAGCTAGGGCCCAATCTTGGAAAATCTCATCAAACGACTTGTAGCCGTGCGCGGCCAAGACGTTGTTATAGCCCGCTATTCCGTTTGCTTGCTCGTGAACAAGGTCCCAAATCAAATTCCCCAGACCCCCTGGTTGTTGGCCATAATGCTCATAGACGTAGTAGGTCCACAGGAAGACGACTCCGTAGTTTTCCAGATTGTTGTACCAAGTCACCAGTGATGTATCCCAGAAATAGGCAAAGTAGTAGTAGACGTCAGAAGACAGCGAGCTGAGAGGGTATCCACAGATCGGTATTGCTAATTGCGAGCAGCCTTCATTGACCCACGAAAACTCATCGGAATCTATGTCATGGTGGATCAAGTGCTGGAACTCATGCGCGAACGTGCCTTCATATTCGTATGGTCTAGGTGCTCCACCTGATGGAGACGGCAGCGGACTAGATCCAAGTCGTCTGTACCATTGCCAAGTGTCCATGTGGAATATGTTTGCGTGGTTCAAGTCACTTGCGTAACTCCAGAAGTATCCTTCTATGAATGAAGTGGAAGTGACTGGATCCCAGAACAGATCGTCACGGATGTTAAAGATCAACACTTGAATCTTGTGGTCGGAAAGGGGACCTGGTCTGTCGGCGTACATGCCAAAGAATTGTGTGTCTTTCTGCCAGATGTTCGTATCAAACTGATCCAAGACATATGTCAGGTTCTTTCCGTATATTATGTCGTGGTATCCATCGGGATAGCGTGGGTCAATAACGACAGAAGCTTCCCAACTCCAAGGATACATGAAGTGCCATTCCTGTTTATCAAAGTCCACATTGTCTACGAAGTAGTCTGCTTCTGTATTTCCCGGCCAAACGGTATCATTTAGTCCAATCCAAATGTTGGCATGTGTACCATGCAAGACGCATTCAAAATCTTGCATGTAAAATCCACCGTAGTAGTCATCGATTATTGGTACCGTCCACGTGTTTCCCGTGTCTGGCTGCGCACCTATAGCCTCAATGCCCACATAGCGTGATGTGCCGTCAATTCCTTCGATGTCAGAGCTGCTACCTGAAATTGATCTGGTCTTCTGTTTGGGTAATTGAGCTGACAACGCTCCATAGCTTGGCTTGGCAGCGCCCTTGACCGATATTGTGTTCATGGGTACTAGAGATGCTAGAAACACTGCGACTATAATCACAGCTAATAGTTTCTTCATTCTCCTTTTCTCCTTCTTACTTTAGAGCACTATCATATTACGCATTTTTGTTATTGAATCTTCCGGAAGATACTTCTATCCAACGGCAGGCGTGGTCTGCACATGCGGAGGGTGGGAGGGGGAGACAAAAATAGTGTATATACTAACTAGGGCGCGCAAGATTAGCGCGCTCGCGCAAGCTCAATCGCGCAATCGACAGTCTCATCCACCCATTGTCTTAGCGCAATCCCACGCCAGTCGTCCTTGATGTCATCCTTCACGGTCTGGTGGAGCAGAAACCCACAGAAACAGTTGCCAAATTCATAACCTACAGTTTACCGCAGCTCATCGACGAATTGACAAAGGGCAAAGACCACTGAAGTGTGCGCGCCAGAAACACGCTGAGGGCATCTTCCCTGGTAATGCAGAGTTAACTCCAATTACCAGGCCAACGACTTACCAAAGCAGAAAGCGGAAACGTACCTGTCAGGGACGTGACGGCTCTTCACCCACGCTTACCACGGAAATGGTGCACGCTAGAAGATGAAGTCTGCACTGAGCCACTCAGGATACCATTTATACTTTTCTAGCGGTCCCGCCTTGCGAAGGCCCTCATAGGTTCCTTTGACAAGAGTTATGACTCCTCGTCCGTCCTTGTAAAGTCTGACTAGTTTCCCTGATTCAAGATTTTTCAGCAACTTGTCGAGATTTTCGTCACTTGCATCTGTAAGTCTATCCTTGAGATCTTCGCGTGTCATGTATAGACCCGGATTCACCGTGTAATCCTCAGCTAACACTTTCGAAATGTTGTCTTCGGTGGCCTGCTGTTTTGGCAGGGGCTCAACCGTTGACGTCGGAACCTTGAGTCTTTCATGTACACGCCGACGCGACATTTTCAGGTCTTTGCTCATCGCTTTCAGTCCGCCTCTGAAGATGACCAGCTTCATGATCTGGTTGGTTCCGGCTCCGATCTGGTTGACTTTTGCGTCTCTGAGATAGCTCTCGACCGGGTAGAACCGTGTCCATCCGTCGCCTCCCATCACTTGGACCGCATCGCTTATGAGTCTTTCAAACGTGTCAGAAGTGAACATCTTGGCGGTCGCAGCCTCCACCATCGCGTCCATGTGCTGATCCAAGAGGTGCGCCGCGTGATAGGTCAACAAGCGTGAAGTGTACAGTCCTGAAAACATTTCAGCAATCTTCGCCTGATTGGACGGAATGTCAATCGTTGGCTTGTCAAACTGCATTCGCCGCTGAGCGTAAGCAACGGCGTGACGTATTGACTCTCTCATTGGACCAAGCATGCCTGCTGAGTAGACAACGCGCTCAAAGTTCAGCCCTGCCATCATCACTTTCCAACCTGCTCCCTCGGCGCCTATACGGTTTTCAGGCGGAACTCGCACTTCATTGAAATCCAGGAAGCCGTTCGGAAGACCGAACCAGCCTGAAAGCTCATTTATCTTCTCAACCGAGAAGCCCGGCATTCCCTTCTCCACAAGAAAAGCGGTTAGGTGCTGGTACTTGGCTCTGTCTTCGGGTTTCTCGCTTGTCTTGCCATACACAACATAAATGCCAGCCAAGCCGGCGTTGGTTATGAAACGTTTCTTGCCGTTCAATACATACTCTCCGCCTTGGCGTCTCGCCGTCGTTTCAATGCCAGCCGCATCCGAACCGACAAACGGTTCTGTTATGCAAACCGCGCCGATGACATCGCCTTTGGCGATCTTTGGAAGCCACTTGCGTTTTTGCTCTTCTGTCCCGAAAGTCAAAAGCTGTTCCACGCCGCCGAACATGGACACCGCGTAAGCACCGGACAAGGCAGAGCACACCCGGCTGAGTTCCTCAGTCACGATGCCGACCCCAGTTGCGCCGGCGTCCATTCCGCCATATTCGGATGGAATTAGCGTTCCGAACCATCCTTTCATGGCTACTTCTTTAAGGAGTTCGGATGGAAATTCTTTCGTCCAGAAGATTTCCTCGCCTCTTGGCAAGCTCTTGTCGGCGAAGACTCTTGTTTCTTCCATTAGGGTTTTCTGCTTCTCGTTCCACCATGAGAAGGATTCCATGCTTGATGCACCGCAACACTATTGGCTACAGAAGCCTAGTCATTTTAAACTTTCGCCAAAAAATAAGAAAGATATCATCGGATCAGGGCGCATTTCATTGCATTGAAAAAAGAAGGGAACTTTGCGGACTACTATCCCGCAATCGCTCCGCCGATTAATCCTCCAATGGCTGACACGATTGCTCCGAAAATCCCAACTATGATAGCTGCTATTCCCACGGCCAAGCCTGCCAAAGCACCAAACAGTGCTCCAAAGACGCCTCCTAACATCGCACCCCCAATTGTTGAAAAAGCAACTGCCAATATAGTGATGACTATTCCACCAAATATCCCTGCGAGAAAACCCGCCAACGCTCCTCTGCCTACTCCTCTAGCTATCAAGCCAGCGACAAAGCCACCTATCAGATGCCCGATGAGCGGAAGTATCCATCCCAGAACAACAGTCACGATGAAGCCCACGAAAGCTCCAAGCCAAAGATGACCAGATCGTTGTCCCAAACCGACACCTAGTCTGCTAGTTGAATCAACCATAATAAAAGATTTGCCAAGTTTCCAATGTAAATGCATACGCAGTCTGGCGCCCGAGCCGCTGAGCATGTCAAATTTTATATTAGTGACCACCAGAATAGGAATGTGTCCTACTCGGCCTTGTTGGAATGTGCGCGTTATGAGAAAGACTATATTCAAGAAGCTTGAAGCTCAGGGCTTGATCATGAACTACAATCATTTGAGAAAGAACCTGCCCCCAAAACTTCCTGAAAGAGTTTTTGTCTGGGATGAAACCTTAATGGAAGGAGCTCAGGCTCCGGCCGTCTTTTTGACTTATGTTGAAAAGGTCAAGCTTGCAAAGATGATGGACGAAATGGGCGTGTCCATAATAACAGTCGGTTTTCCCGCATCTTCAGAAGAAGAAAAGAACACAGTCAGAAAAATAGCAAACGAGGGTTTTCAGCAAGCAAGCCTCGCGGCCTCGGCACGACCAATCAAAAGTGACGTTGAAACTTGTATCGAATGTGGAATCGGGGAAATCCAGATATTTACGCCCTTCAACGGGCTGAACCTTCAATTCAGGCTAAAGATGACCAAGGAGCAGGTTCTGCAAAAGACGGTGGAATCTATTGATTATGCAAAAAAACACGGCGTAAAAGTAGATTTTATCTTAGAAGATGGCTCCAGAACACCCTTGCAGGACATTCTGCAGATTTTTGAGGCAGCAACAGAAGCTGGGGCAGATCGGCTGATCATCGGGGACACGGTTGGATTCATGAGGCCCCTGTCAATGCGCTATCTGATCTCACACGTCAGAGACGGCCTGTCAGAAACGATCAAGAAAGAGGTTCCCCTTTCAGTTCACTGCCACAACGATTTTGGACTCGCCACGGCAAACAGCTTGGCTGCTGTCGAGGAAGGGGCGACCTACGTGCACACCTGCGTTGCAGGATTTGGCGAGAGGTCAGGATGCGCGCCCTTGGAGGAAGTGTGCACCGCGTTGGAACTACTTTACAATGTCGATACTGGTGTAGATTTGGACAAGCTCTATCGACTGTCTCAGTTGGCCGAGAAGACCTTCGCTTTGCCCATTCAATTTCACAAGCCGATAATAGGGGAAAACGCCTTCTCATACGAAGTAGATGAACATGTTAAAGCAATGCTTGCCAACCCCCTCACATACGAACCGTTTCCACCCGAAATCGTCGGAAGAGAAACCATGTTCTACCTCGGCAGACAAGCCGGAAAGAACCTAGTTGAAAGCCGCCTCACGCAGGCAGGAATCAAATCCACACCAATGCAGGTAGAAGAGATTGTTAGAAGAATAAAGGGAACACACGAAAGCCTTGACAAGGGCGAGGCGCAAATGACCTTCTATCAGGTTAAAAAGTTGATGAAGGATCTTCGCAAGGGTTTGACCGAGGAAGAGTTTTGGAGAATAGTGGAGCAAGTCACGAAGCAGAAGCCAAAGCTTCCACTGCCTGCAACAACTTTGCTTACTTAGCTCTTGGTATATAGATTCCAGTTGGATCTATTGCCCTCAAAAGCTCTAGCTCTTCAGAAGTCGGCGGTTCTGTCGTTGGCACATTCTTTGGCACAATCAAGTCAAAGCCTGTGTTTTCAAGAACCTGTTGCACCGAAACGCCAGGATGAACCGAGGAAAGCCTAAGGCGTTTTGTCTGAGGATCAAAATCCATTTGGCAAAGGTTCGTCACCACAAGCGAAGGCCCGCTTCCCATCAGACCTGCTTTTTCTCTGGCCCCGGGTCCATCTAGAAAGCCTGGGCTTGTCAAGTAGTCCAGCTTCTTCACCATTTTCCTCTTTTCGTGAGTCATCATGACTACAACACGCTTCGCTGAGGACACTATGTCGTTTCCTCCGCCGCTTCCTGGCAGTCTGACCGATGGTTTTTCGAAGCTCCCAATGTAGGTCGTGTTTATGTTTCCGTACTCGTCGATTTGTGCCGCGCCAACAAAGCCCAGGTCAACATGACCTCCCTGTAACATCAACCCGAGAGTCTCGATCAGACCGATGGCTCCTGATGCTCGATATCCAAGCCTGGAGTCGGCTATGGACAAGGCGATTTCCTTGGCGTTCGAATCAATAAAACCTGCCTCATAGACGATTTTGGCTCCCGGAGCATGCGTTTTTTTCGCCAGCATTGCCGCGATGAGCGGGAGGCCTGTTCCTATGAAGACGACTTCTCCATTCTTTATCTGCTTGGAACCGCAAACTGCCATTAGCTCCAAGGTGTTGAATTCTTCGGGTTTCGCGTGTTTCTTGCTCATCTTCATGTCCTCCTTCTAGTATGGAAGCGGCTTTTTCGCCCTGAGTTTCATCAGTCGTTCGATGCCTACTTTT
>Ga0315268_10003126_pt1 | contig 18347 bp, 11 predicted proteins | sample C1_top_MG_FD_204535 | JGI IMG/M metagenome (GOLD analysis project Ga0315268, IMG submission 204535) | Sediment microbial communities from Yellowstone Lake, YNP, Wyoming, USA - C1_top | ecosystem: Environmental > Aquatic > Freshwater > Lake > Sediment | place: USA: Wyoming | collected 2017-08-01
GCGTGCCCAACTGGTGAAGGCGCTCCCCGGTATCTGATATTTTAACCTGGCCGATTGCGTCTATTAAATATATGATCTCGTAATGGCCGTACACCTTAAAGGCTTCCAGTCGGCTAAATATTTGTTTGCGCAGCTTTTCATCGGAGGGCCTGGCAAACCATTGCTTAATGATGGTAACCAGTATCTCGCTTTTTGAAAGCACATGGGCGTCCCCGTAGCGTTCCCGGCGCCAGGCGGTGATCTCCTCGCTTTTCAACTGGGCTATGGTATTCAGATCAGCTAAAATGTGGTCGGTGGTTTTGGCCCTCTGCTGCTTATAATAAAAATACCCCCCCAGGCTTATGCCCGCCGCCAGCAGTAAAAATACCGCCAGCAGTTTAAAGGGGATCTTTTCCATGATCTGACGCTTGGTCATCTTGGTTCCTCCTTACTTTTTGCCACAAAGGCACAAAGACACAAAGGAATCTTTAAACTTTTATCCTCAGATGTCATTCTGAGACTTGCCCCCTGCCTGCCAAGCCGAAGAATCAACAACCGGCAAGATGTTTAATTGTTTTTCGTGCCTTTTCGTGCATTTAGTGGGTAAGTACCTTGTAGGTAGTCATTGTCCCAAACTCAGCAGCCTCTCGCATTCCTCCAGGAACTTCGCCATCCGGAACGGCTTTCCCAGGTAACCATCGGCCCCGGCCTTCATGATCCTCTGCTTGTTCTCCTCGTTGTCGTACCCGGTGATGGCCAGCACTTTGGTCCGGATGTGCTGCTCCTTGATCTGGCGGCAGACCTCGAACCCGTCAATGCCGGGAAGCTTCAGGTCCAGCACCACCAATTGGGGGTCATGCAGGCCCAGCAGACGCCCGGCCTCAAAACCGTCGGCGGCGGTGAGTATCTGGTATCCCTTCTTGGCCGTCTTTAAAAAACCGGTCACTAATTCCAGTATTTTGGGATCATCGTCCACCACCAGGATCTTCGTATCTTCAGAAACCAGCACAGCCGGAAAAGGCATGTTGTGCTGTTTTAAAAATCCCCTGAGATCTTCCGGCAGCACTCGGCGGTGCCCGCCCGGGGTGTTGAAAGCCTTAAGTTTCCCGCTGTCCACCCAATTGGCAATGGTGGAGGGATAGACGCCCAGCATCTTGGCGATGGCAAAGGTAGTAAATGTCTTCTGTTTCATGGCCTTTGTGCAGTTCAATTATGCTTATTTTACTAATTATACTGATTTTACTCATTTTGTCAATAGTTATGTGATATTTTTATAAAAAAAACTCAACCCCCGCCCCCTTCTCTTGAACCCGTGCTGAGTGACACACTGAGTATGCCGAAGTGCTTGCCGAAGCAAAGAGAAGGGGAACAAGGGGATGAGTTTAAAGTGACCAGCGCTATTGTTTTGGTAACTCTTCCTGCCTCTCTCCCATAAGGAGAGAGGCATTTGCACTATGTACTATTATTTATTCAGAAGGATAAAATATTTTCGCGTTTTTTCGTGGTTTTAGTGGGGAAATAAATCTGCGGGAATCTGTTAAATCTGCGGATTGTTAAACGCATTCGTGATCAACTCCCGAACAGCGACACCACCCGGTTCTTGCCCGCCCTTTTGGCCTGGTACAAAGCGTCGTCGGCCCGTTTGATGATATCCTCTCCGCTGTTGTCCTGCTTTGAGGCCTGGGTCAGCCCTATACTGACCGAAGCCGTCTGGTCCTTACCCTCGATGAATTTTTTCTGCTCCACCGCCGCCCTTATCCTTTGGGCTATGATCATGGCCTGATCCTCCTTGGTGTCCGAGAATATCACTATGAACTCGTCCCCGCCATAGCGCACCGCCAGGTCGCTGGTCCGGATCTCGTCCTTTAGTATCCGGGCCGTGCCGGTCAGCACCTGGTCGCCGGACAGATGCCCCAAATTGTCGTTGATGGGTTTAAAATTGTCTATGTCCATGATCATCAACGAGAACATCCGGCCGTGCCGCTTGAACAACGCTAACTCCCGGTCCATCACGGTATCCAGATAATGGCGGTTGTAAAGCCCGGTCAGGGGGTCGGTGATGGATTGCTGAAAGGTCTCGTCCAAACTGTATTTCAGCTCCTGCTGGGCCAGGTGTTTTCTGATGTTGGCCTTCACCCGGGCCAACAGTTCCAGGGAATTGACCGGTTTCACCAGGTAATCGTCCACCCCCATATAAAAGCTCTTGACCTTGGTCTTAAGGTCGCCCAGAGCGGTGATGATGATCACCGGGATGTCCTTGGTCACGGTATCTTCCTTCAGTTTTTTCAGCAGGTCCAGGCCGTTGATCCCCGGCAGCATCAGGTCCAGCAGGATCAGGTCGGGAATGGCGGCCTGCAGGTATTTCTGGGCCTCCTCGCCATCCGGCACTATATCCACCAGATAGCCCCCGGTGCCCAGGATCGTCTGGCAGATATTGGTGATTCGCTCGTCATCCTCCACTATCAGGATATGGCTTCGGTAGGAGGAAAGCACCTTTTTCACGTGTACCGGCATCGGCTGGCGTTCGTTCATCTCCTTCAACTGGTCCTGAAGTTTCTTCATTTTTATCAGCGAATGCACCCGGGCCAGCAGTTCCTGCAGGTTGAAGGGCTTGGTCAAAAAATCATCGGCCCCGCTCTCCAGCCCCTTCACCTTGTCCTCCACGCTGCCCAGTCCGGTCACCAGCACTATGGGAATGCCGGCCGTGGCCGGGTCAGCCTTCAGTTTTTCGGCCACCTGATAGCCGTTCAGCTCGGGCATCACCACGTCCAGCAGAATGACGTCGGGCAGAAAGCTGCGGGCCTTTTCCATGGCCTGGGCCCCGTTGACGGCCGATTCTATCTCATAACCCTGGTCGCTTAGGGCCGCGATGAAGAAGTTCACTATGGTGGGCTCGTCGTCGGCCACCAGTACTTTGGGCTTTGGATCCTGGTTCATGGCATCCCCTTTTGTGGTTGTTGTCTTTAGTGAGCTTAAACTCAACCCCCTTCCCCCTTCTCTTTATAAGAGAAGGGGCCGGGGATGAGTTCGTAGTATTTACCCCGACTTGTTACTCGCTGACGGAGCTTGTCGAAGCCAGCGCCGTCTTCACCGCCGCCAGCAGTTCCGTCACCTGCACCGGCTTGGACAGGTACTGATTTATGCCCTGCCGGGCCGCCCTTTCCCGGTCGGCCGCCTCCGCCACCCCGCTGATGAATACGATGGGAATGTCCCTGGTGGACGGGTTGCCCCGGACCGCTTCCGCCAGCTCAAACCCGTCCATGCCCGGCAGTATGGCATCGGTTATCAGCAGGTCTGGGAAGAGCTGATGAACTTTATCCAGGGCCTCTATCCCGCTGGGCGCCGTATGAACCTCGTATCCGGCTTCCTCCATAATAGACTGGTAGACCCAGTTCAGGTTGGAGTCATCCTCAGCCACCAATATCTTTAATGTCGAACTCATGTTCCCTGCTCCTTTATGCGTGTTTTTTCAAATTACAGTTCACGATTCACAATTCACGAGCCCGGTGGCGTTTCCATTTCTTCGTTCTTTTTATCCGGAAAGTAATCCGGATAGAGCTGGTGGGCACATTCGTCGCACAGGCCGTGGGAAAAGTCGGCTTCTGTGTGATCGGCCACATACTCCTCCACCTGCTGCCAATAGCCGCCGTCGTTGCGGATCTTCTTGCAGGAGGCGCAGATGGGGATCAGCCCTTTCAATTGTTTGATGTTGGCCAGGGCCGCCTTTAGTTCGGTGATCATGGCCTCCCGCTCGACCTCAGCCTGTTTGCGTTCCGTGATCTCCCTAAAGAACCCCACGATGGCGGGACGGCCCTGGTATTGCACCGGACTGCCGGTCACCTCTATCGGTATCTCCACCCCGTATTTGGAGACCAGCGATATTTCGTATATGCCAGGTAAATCTTCATTGTGCAGCCTGGCTTGGGCTCTCTTTTGGGACTCTTCCCGGAACCGGGGATGGACCAGGTCCAGCCAGGAGATCCTCTTAAGCTCATCCTGGGAATAGCCGGTTATCCTGACCGCTTCCTGGTTAGCCACTAAGCAGGCCACCTGTATACCACCTGAGTTTTGCAGCATCACAATGGCCTCGCCCGCCCGGCCGGCCGATTCCACCAGGGCCCGGTTCTGGATCTCGGAGGCTCTCAGTTCATCCTCCATCATCTTGCGCTCGGTAATGTCCTCTTTCACCGCCAGGTATTTTACGACGTTCCCCTCTCCATCCCTGATCCCGGATATTGCGGCCTGTTCCCAATACAAACTTCCGTCCTTGCGTTTGTTATGGAACTGACCCCGCCACTCTCCGCCGGTGGAGATCGTTTCCCACAGTCTCTTATATTCTTCGGCCGGAAGTTCGCCCGATTTTAAGATCCTGGGGTTTTTGCCCAGTGCTTCCTGAATGCTGTAACCGGTGGCCTTCTCGAAAGCCTGATTAACATATTCAATATTGCCATTCAGATCTGTGATCACTATTATACTGGGACTCTGCTCCACCGCCACCGATAGTTTCCGCAGTTCGGAGACCAATTTTTTTCTCTCTTCTTCGTCGTTCTTCCGGGCTATGGCCTGGGCGATATTGTCCGAGACGAAGTTCAACATCGACAGATCTTCCGCCCCAAACCTGATATCTTCTCTGTAAGACTGGACCACCAGCACGCCCAGCGTCCGATTGCCGACTTTCAGCGGAACTCCGGCCCAGTCTATGGCCGGTGTGCCCACCATGGACACCTTGCCCTGCTCTATCAACAGATTCAGGACCGTCGGCGAAGCCAACAGCGGCGTTCCGGACCTCAGCACATATTCGGTCAGTCCCTTGGCCAGTTTGCGCGGCAGTGGAGCGGGGTCCACTTCATCCACAAAATATGGGAAGCTGAGCATGTCCTCCTTTTGGTGGTAGAGAGCAATGTAGAAATTTCTGGCCGATATCAGTTCGCTTACAGTTTTATGTATTTCACCGTAGAGCGCTTCCAGGTTATCTGATTTTACTGCCGCCTCGGAGATATGGTATATTGCGGCCTGCAGTATTTCTGATTTTTTACGTTCTGTAACGTCCATCATTACGCCTACAATTCCTTTGGTATTTCCCATGGCGTCTTTGAATATTGATTTGTTAAATTGCATTTCCCGCAATCCCTGTTTGGCGCTTTTTACCGGATATTCGTAGGTTTGGATTCCGCCTTCTCTAAGCAACTCCATATCCATATTATGATACTGAGCTGCTTTATCCGGTGGTGTCAGTTCAAAGACCGTTTTCCCGGCAATTTGCTCTTCCGGGATTCCCAATAATTCTTCAAATGCCTTGTTACAACCCAAATATTTACCTTCGGAGTCCTTATAAAACACCGGATTCAGGATCGTGTCAATAAGCGTTTCAAAAAACAGAGCTTGTTCCTTGATCACTTTCTCTTGTTTTTTACGCTCGGTGATATCCCGGAAATACCAGACCCGTCCTTGATATTTTCCTTCTTTTGTGATCATGGGCGATGAATACCGGTCAAATACCTGCCCGTCCTTCAGGAGGATCTCTTCCTGGCTTTTTTCCTCTCTATGGGCGTAAAGATACTGCACCCGCTTAAGAAATGCCTGGGGGTCGGCCTGTTTGCCGGTGACGAATTCCAGCAGCGGAGTGTCTTCCTTATTGGCGATAATTTCCGGAGGAACTCCGAACATCTCTTTGAATCTTGAATTGTATGACACTATGTCTCCGTTCTCCCCCACCACCAGGATGCCTTCTATCGAAGCCTCCTGCTGGGTGGATAACAGCACATTCCTGAATTGCAGCTCAGTTTCCATTTTTTTGCGATCGGAGATGTCCACAAAGCTTTCCACCAGCACCTTCCGTCCGGCCAGTTCCTCCTCCACCACGGTCTTTAGAATGGGTATCTTTTCCCCTGCCGCTGTCAATAGACATTTATCCGAATTGTCAACCTTTTGTCCCAGGTCGGTAATGGGGCAAGCGCCGGCCTGGGCCGGGCAGATGAACTTGTGGCAGGGATGGTCCATGATCTCATCCTGCGGCGCGCCGATCATCTTGGCCGCCATCTGGTTTACGTAAGCTATGGTGTGCGTCTCCCGGTCTATCACTACGATGCCAGCCTGAATGGAGTTGAATATCACATCCATTCTTTCCTGGTTTTCCCAATTCACCCGCTCTATCTTTTTCCGTTCGCTGATATCTTCCGATACCGTAGCAAACTCACCAAGAGAGGGGCTGTAAGCTGTAATATTGTACCATTTTCCTAAAGCTTCGGAATATTGCTCGAATTGAATTTTTCCATTATTGAGGGCCACCCGGCCATAGGTCCCGATCCAGTCAAAATTATCTTGTTTTAAGCCCGGTATGACCACCGTTACCCGTTTTCCGATGATATCCCTCCGGTTCAACCCTGTCATCTTTTCAAAGGCATCGTTTACCTCCAGAAACTCGTAATCAACCGGTTTGCCGTTTTCATCTACTACGATCTTGTGCAGGGCAAATCCGTTAAGCATGCTTGAAAATAAACCCCTATACTTTTTTTCATTATTCTCCAATTCCTCTTCCATCCGTTTCCGGGCAGTAATGTCGCGGTTGGTGCCCCTGATGCCCATGTGCTCGCCGTTGGGTCCGGTCACCGGCTGGCAGGCATGGCTGATCCAGCGCACAGATCCGTCTGCATGGTTGATCCTAAATTCCACTTCGTGCAGGCCATGTTCTAATTCAGCTTCTTTGCGGTGCAGATCGTAAACCGGCCTATCCTCCGGGAAAATGATGCTGTCCAGAAAATCAGGGTCTTGGTTGAACTTTTCCGGGGAATACCCGCTAACGCGAAATGAAGAAGGCGAAGTAAATATGAACTTACGGTCCGGGCCGGTCCAAAACTCCCAATCGTAGGTGTTTTCAGCCACTATTTTAAACTTATCCTCGGCAACCTTAAGGGTTTCCTCGGCTTTTTTCCTGCGCTGCGCCATTTGTTGCCCAATGAAACCAAAAGCAATGAACATCAAGGCCACAAAACTGCGGTAATATATTTCCAAGGGCTGGGGCGAAAATAAGTGTGTTTTTACCGTTCCCTCTTTAAAAATATACACATCCACGATAATGTCAAAGATACTAAACAACAAAGCAAAACCCAGGCTTGGTACCACCAAATGGGCTTTTATTTTATCAATAAATTGTTTCATAATAACCTTCTATTTCTTTTCGTTCTTGTGCCAGTGCTTGTGCCCGTCTTTTTCGGCTCCCCCGCTGAACTCGGGATACAGCTTGGCCAGACAGTCCTCGCAGATGCCGAAAGTGAAATCGGCCTCGGTATGCTCCGCCACGTATTCCTCCACCTGCTGCCAAAAACCTTTGTCATTGCGGATCTTCTTGCAGTTGGCGCAGATCGGGATCAGGCCCCTCAAGGTCTTGATCTTGCTAAGGGCCGTTTGCAGTTCTTTCAGCAGACTGTTGCGGGCCTGTTCCTGCTGATGGCGCTGGGTCACATCCCGGGCCACGCTCAGCACAACTGGCTTTCCTTCCAGGTCCATCAGGCTGGCATGGACCTCGGTGAACAGTTCGGTATTGTCCGTTTTCATCCCCTCCATTTCAAAGGTCAAGCTTCCCTTCTGTTCCAGTTCCTTCATTTTATCCTTTAGGATCCCGCTGTTTTTGGCTTCGGAAATAATGTCCCGCAGAGCATAGGAACCGGAGCTGCCCTGCTTTTCCTTTTTCAGACCGCCCAGCCGCCCGGCCGCGGCATTGGCGTAAACAAAATTGCCCTTCAGGTCGTGGGCCACCACCGCATCGTTGACCTCGTCCAGCAGCCGGGCTTTCAGCTCGGTGTCCGCCTTGAGCTGTTTTTGCCTTGTCAGCATCCTTTGGGCCAGATATCCGAACAAAACGAACAGCGAGCCCACGAACACCCGGAAGTAAACCTCCATCGGTTCGGGAGAAAGCAGCTGGTCAAACATGGTCCTTTCGTTAAACAGCAGCACGTCTATGATTATGTCCAGCAGCCAGAACCCCGCGGCGAACAGGATCCCTATGGCCGTAAGATGTTCAAAAATGAACGGCAGATATGTTTTGTGATTCGCTCTCATATTTTTCTCCCCGGACCTTTCCTGGGGTCCGCTGATTATCATTCAATTTCTTCCGGCTCGGCATGAGTCTTGTATATTTCCTCAAAGGCCAGATGCCTTTTCCTGAATACTTCGATTATGCCAGGATCAAAATGCCCGGGATGCGAGCGGTAATCGCCCTCAGTCAGTATGTTCAAAGTCTGACGGTGGTCCATTCCTGACTTGTAGGTCCGCCGGCTGCGGATGGCATCGTACTGATCCACCACGCTGGCAATGCGCCCGGCCAAAGGGATCTGTTCACCGGCAAGCTGCTGAGGATATCCACTGCCGTCCCAGCGCTCGTGGTGGGTCAAAGCTATCTGCTGGGCCAGTTCCAGGATCTTGGACTGCGATCCGGTCAGTATCCGGCCGCCGATGGTGGTATGTCCCTTCATCACCGTCCATTCTTCGGAAGTCAGGGGACCGGGTTTCAACAAGATGGCGTCGGGAATGCCCACTTTGCCGATGTCGTGCATGGGCATGGCGTAGTAAATGGTATCGACGAATTCTTTATCCAATCCCAGTTCCAGGGCCAGGGCCTTGGCATAGTGGCTGGTGCGGCGGATGTGATTGCCGGTATGTCCGTCCTTGTACTCGGCCGCCAGGGTCAGGCGGAAGATGGTGTCGATGTATCCGTCCTTGATCTTGTCAAAGGCCTGGTCCCGCTGAGACAGGGCTTTTTCCAGTTTGACGGTCCGTTCCTGGACCTGTTGTTCCAGGGTCCGGCTGTAGTCCTTCAAAAAATCGTGGTATTCCTTGACGCTCAGGCTGTTCTTGATCCTCAGCGACAGTTCCTGCCAATCGAACGGTTTGATGATGAAATCGTTGGCCCCGCTGGCTATGCCCTTAAGCCTTTCTTCCCGGGAGCTGGCCGCCGTCACGATGATGACCGGGATGTGGGCGGTGGCGGGATCGTTTTTTAATATCCGGGTGGCCTCGAATCCGTCCATCTCCGGCATTAGCACATCCATCACTATCAGATCGGGGTCAAGCGAAGAAGCGGCCGCCAAAGCTTCCCGGCCGTTGGCTGCGGTCAGGCATTGGTACCCCATTTTTTGGCACAGGTTTTTCAGGAGGTTGCGATTGATCTCCTCGTCATCCACCAATAATATTTTATTTTGTTCGCTCATTTTATCAGCCTAAGGTTCAGACCACCACCATTATTTCGTTTATAAGGAATCTCGCAAGCCCTGAAAAATTAACGGTGAGCATCTTTATAAATTCCTGTTTTCCTGCCTTCCTTATTAATATCAAGTATCCCGCTCAGGAGTCTCCGATCAGTTTTTTCACCTTTTCCAGCAGCTGCCCCCGTTCAAAAGGTTTGGACATGTAGTCGTCGGCTTCTACCCGGTGCCGTTTCAAAGGCTCCAGCACGCTTTCCTTAACGGTCATCAGTATGAACTTCACGCTGTCCAGGCTGCGCCGGTCCCTCACCCATTCCAGGAGCTGCAATCCATCCATATTGGGCATTACCAGGTCGGCTATCACCAAATCCGGCCTTTGATCTTCGATCAGTTTAAGCGCCTGACTGCCGTCGCTGGCCCACAGGACATGGTACCCCTGGCGTTTCAACAGCAAGGCTACCGTTTCGGCCAGCACCGCCTCGTCGTCCACTATCAGAACCTTTTTCATCAGTGCTCGCTTCCTCTGGGGGCATATGATTTGGAACTGATCCCGTATTCCCTTAGTTTAAGCTGCAGATTCTGCCGGGCGATCTCGGCCATCTCGGCAGCCTTGGTGACATTGCCCCCGGTCACTTTCAAAAGGCCTATTATATAGCGCTTTTCGTATTCGTCCCTGGCCTGGCGCAGCGGCTTGTCTATCATCAGCGACACTTCCTCGGTCCGGGTGCTGGTTCGCCGCTGGGGAAAATCCTCCGGCCGGATCATTTTCCCTGTGCACAACGCCACCCCGTGCTCCACCGCATTCTCCAGTTCCCGGACGTTGCCGGGCCACTCGTGCCGCAGCAAAAAGTCTGTGGCTTCGGGGGAGAATCCTTCTATGGTCTTTTCCTGTTCGGCGCAGTATTTCTTTAAAAAGTGATGGGCCAAGATCATTACATCATCGCGCCGTTCCCGCAATGGCGGCAGTTTTATCTGGATGACATTCAGCCGGTAGAAAAGGTCCTCCCGGAAAAGCCCCTTTTTAACGGCCTCCTCCAGGTTCTGGTTGGCGGCGGCGATCACCCGGACGTCCACCTCGGTGGGAACGGTGCTGCCCAGGGGGTAAAACACCCCTTCCTGCAGGGCCCGCAGCAGCTTGACCTGCAGGGACATCGGCATGGTGCCGATCTCGTCCAGAAAGATAGTGCCCTTGTCGGCGATCTTGAACAGGCCTTCCTTGCTGCCGTTGGCTCCGGTGAATGCCCCCTTGGCGTAACCGAACAGTTCCGATTCCAAAAGTGTTTCAGGGATCCCCCCGCAGTTGATGGGCACGAACTTGGCCCCCTTGCGCTTGCTGTTGAAGTGCACCGCCCGGGCCGCCAGCTCCTTGCCGGTGCCGGATTCTCCCAGTATCAGCACCGTGGTCTTGGTCTCGGCTATCTTGCGGATGGTGCCGAAGACCGCCATCATCGGCCGGCTCTTGGCCACTATGTTCTCAAATCCGTAACGTTCGTTCAGTGTCTGCTGCAGGTATTTATTCTCGGCCAGGAGGTTTTTCCGCTCCGCCGCCTGGGCCACCGATAAAAGCACGTTATCGGCGTGGAGCGGCTTCTGAAGGTAGTCGTACACTCCGGCCTTGACCGCCTTGACTGCGTCTTCTATGCTGGCATGCCCGGTGATCACTATCACCGGAATATCGGGATCGATCTCCTTGATCTTGGGTATCACATCCAGGCCCCAGGCGTCGGGCAGGCGCATGTCCAGCAGCACCAAGTCCGGCTGGGTTTCGGACACCGCTTTTAGTCCGGTTTCGGCGCTGTTGACCGAACTGGTCTGATATCCGGCGCTTCCCAGTATCTGCCGCAGGATGAGGCAGATGCTCTGATCATCGTCTATGATCAAAACTTTGTATGATGTCTTCTGGCTCATGTCTTTTATCTCTCGGCTGTTTATTGATTCTTGAATTTTACCGTGAATAACATCGTATCCGGCTGGCCGGCATTAAGTTTGAATTCGGCCCCGTTTTCCTGGAACAGGTGCCGGGCCAGCTGCGGTCCCAGGTCATCGGCATTGGGTCCCAGGGGAAGTTCGGGGTTCATTATCCTGGCTCGCTGTCCGGCATCAAGGGCTGGTCCCTGATCGTGAAAATTCAACACCACGCTTTGCCCCTCCGGCAAAACCTCAATCAACATTTTGCCGCCCTGGGGCATTCTTTTGGCCGACCAGACCATCATATATACCAAGCCCTGCATCATCAGGCTGGCCCGGCTGGTGATCCAAGGCTCCTGGGGCGAGTCGGTGATCTCCACTTTAACCTGATGGCGGGTGGTGAAATAATTGACCAGGCTTACTGCCTGTCTGACGATCTGGGAGATACTTACCGGGGTTTTTTCGGTATTGCCGTTCTGATAATATACCAGCAGGCTGTCCAGCAGAGCATTCAGCTTTTCCGATGACCTGTAAATGCTCCGGAGCGTCTCCTTTTGGGGATCACCATCAGCAAGATTCATGTCAAAAAATTCCATCCCCAAAGTTATGGCCGAGATCGGATTTTTCATCTCATGGACGAATGAGGTGGCGATCTCTGAAAATACGGCATATTTGAAGGTCTTTAAAATGCCGCCGTAATTGTTTTCCATTTGCAGTCTCCGATCATTTGTTGATTAATATAGACTAACACCGGAATTCAGTGATGTCAATAGATTGGTATGAATATTTTTCCCCAGTGTCACTTTTTATTATGCATAAGACATGCCAAAAACAGACAATACCATATAATATATTGGTATTAAAGGTGTTATAACGATTGTCATATATGTCGGACTTTTATGTTTTTGCGAATTGATATGACTAGTGTCATTATAATATGACATTTATTAATGTTGCTTTATTTTCTTCAATTCTTCTAACCATTTGACATATTAACTAATTAGCAAAGATGTGATTTTTGGCATGCTGGATGCTTCCTAATGTAATCGAGGAAGTATGAAAAAGAAACTACACATAATGATTATCATTGCAGGACTTTGCACAAATGCCGCTTTTGCCCAAAGCCTTTCACTGCTAACACCGCCCGATGTCACCACCAGTATCAATGTCAGAGTGACCGTGGCAAAAAAGGCCCGGCTGGAACTTTTGAACAGCCAAAGAGCAATTGAGGTGTCCCCTGCCGATCTGGAGCGTGGTTATGTAGACATCCCGCGGGCCATTGCCCTGGAGCTTTGGTGCAACAGCGTTGACGGTTCAGTGGTGGAAACTGAATTGACCGGAGAGATATATGACCGCAACGGATACCGTTTCCCCCGTGGTCTGTTAATGTACAAGCTTCCTGAACAAAGAGAATATCAGGCCTTCGGATCTAGCCCTCAGATCTTGTACCAAAGCCAAGGAGTAGAGCGCGGAAATCCTTTAACGGTCGATCTGCGGTTATTGATAACAAGCAAGATGGCTCCCGGAGAATATTATTACCAGGCCAGTTTTACTGCTTTGCCCATTTAAACTCGCCCTCCGTTTGACCCAGGTCAGGTTTACTTGGAACCCGCCCGTTAACGGGCGGGTTCCTTTGTTTCGGTTCCGCCTGGAGTTAGCACATCCGTAACATCTTTGTTCTGAACGGGACCAAGAGTCATTCGCCAGTAAATTTTTAATGACAACGGCAATTAAAACGTTCCCCCGCGATTGCGCTGCCAGCCGATGACCGGATTTATCACTTGTTTTAACGCATTATTACTGCAAGGGGTTGCTGGCATTTCTTGTTCCTTCCATTCCCTGGCACACGATTTGCGTGATTAATGTGACATGAACCTGATCACCAATAAAAGGGAATGAAGATGAAGACCATAAAGAACCTATTGCTGGCGGTTCTGATCACCTCTGGACTTTTGCATACCGCTGAATCTGCCACCATCAGTTTTTCTCAGACCTTTTCGGCCTCGGACTTCTCCAGCCTTCCAGTGCTTAACGGCAATACCGCTTACCACCGGCTCGCGGTCAAAGGCTGTTTGCCTTTCAACGGCCTGCCCGGCAGTCCAGCTGTCCCGGTAAAATATGTCAATATCCTAGTTCCCTTCAATGCCAAAATCACAGGGTTGAATGTGACCGGATCCACCGCCACGGTTTTGACCGGCAGTTTCAATCCCCTGCCGGTCCAAAGCCAGGTCCCACTGAACGGCCAGGCGGCCCCAGAGTTCGTGGCGGCCGATCCGTTATTTTACCAAGCCAAGGGAGATTACCCGGGCAAGTTGGCCCGGATCAAGGGTGCAGCGGCCTGGGGCGAACACCAGATAGCAACGGTTGAGATCATGCCCCTGCAGTATAACTCCTCTTTGTCCCGGCTTACCCTCTATACTTCGGTCAGTTTTGAGATCGAGTACGTCCTGAAAAACAATGCCGTTATCCCGGTGAAAAGGCGCAGCCCCCTCGCTCAAAGCCTGGTGGAAAACCAGGTGAAAACTGCTATCGCCAACAAAACTGACTTTGCCCGGCTGGCGGTTCCCCCCAAAATTATAATCAATGAAGCATTGGCCAAATCTCCGGCCTCGGAATCACCTTCTCCCGTGGGCAGCCCCGTGGATTATGTGATCATTACTTCGGAAGAACTGGCGCCTTACTTTCGGAAATTAGCCGACTGGAAAAACCAGAAAGGAATTTATACCGCCGTTAAGACCACCAGCTGGATCGCCGCCAATTATCGGGGATCCGATCTTCAGGAAAAGATCCGCCATTTTATCCAGGATGCCTGGACCAATTGGGGTACGGTGATGGTACTGTTGGGTGGAGATACGTCCGTGATCCCGGTCCGTTATATCATCTGGCTGACCTATCCCCAGTATATACCCGACCTGCGGATCCCTTCCGACCTTTATTATTCCGACATTGCAGATACTTCCAGCACCGGGGGATCGTATCACTATGATTTTGATTCCAACCATGACGGACAGTACGGGGATGTGCTGGGCGGCGATGTCATCGACCTGCAGGCCGACCTTTTGCTGGGCCGGGCTCCGGTGACCACCGCCGAACAGGCCCAAACCTTCGTAGACAAGGTTCTGGCATACGAAAAGAACCCTCCGTCCGGCTTCGGGTCCAGTTTCCTGATGTTAGCCGACGGCGGGTTTGCCTGGAGCCCGGAATCGGTGAATGACTCCCCCTTGAAGATCGACGCTCCCTGGATTGACTCCTACGAGCTATACCGCCCGGCAGCGGATTCTGTTTCCTTCACCTGGGCCGGGGACAAAGACCTCTATACCGGATCAGCCCTGGCCGAACTTAACAAGGGCTACAATCTAATTTATCATTTTGATCACGGCGGACATTACCAGCTGGGAGCTGGAGTCACCAGCGGCGGCGGCTGGCTGTACCGCCCGGATGCAGACCGGCTGCTGAACATCGGACGGTCGTCGGTGGTGATCACACCGGCCTGCGATGCCAATTCCTTCGATTACGATTGCTTTGCCGAACATTTGTTGAATAACCCCAAGGGCGGGGCCGTATCATTCATCGGTAATTCCCGGATCGGCTGGGGTTATCAGGGTTATCTATGTCAGGAGTTCTTTACCGCTATATTCCATAACCGCCAGCTCATGCTGGGCCAGGCCTTTGCCGCCATGCATCATTACCATGACACCTACTCCCTGTTCTCAATGAATTTAATGGGCGATCCTTCGATGCAGGTTTGGAGCGCCGAACCCCGGTCCATTACGGTCGGGCACCCTTCCCGGCTGACCGTAGCTGATTCCCTGATAACAGTTGACATTGACGGACCGGCCTCGGGAGGACCGGTTCAGGTAACAGTTTACAAACAAAATGAGATCTTAAGCCGGGCCTCCGCTTCGGTCCCTTCTTCGGTCACCCTGCCGGCATCGGCCTTGACCGAGGGTCAGATTTTGGTGACCGTCACCGGTCCGAACACCATCCCCAGCCAAACTTCCTGCCATGTAGTGTCTTCCGTTGCCGCCCACCCCTGCATAAGCCGCTATTTCATCCGCGACGACGGACGTACCGCCAGCGACCCAAGCAACGGCAACTGTGACCAGATAATGAATCCCGGGGAAACCATTGCCGTTTACCCGGCCATCACTAACAACGGCCTGTCCTTGATGACCGCTTCTTGCATGATAATGCGGTCCCCGGATTCTCTGGTCCAGGTGACCGATCCCATAATTGAATTGCCGGCACTCGGGCCAGGACAGACTTTAGTTTGCGATACCATTTTGGGACCCTGCTTTTTAATATCTGTTTCCCCTCGAATAAGATCAGACCGTCCGCTGCAGTTGACTGTGTTTTTTGCAGCCAAGCCGGACACGTCAAAATGCAATCTCAAGACAACGGCATTGATCGGGTCCCAGGACATAAAGACCACTGTCAAAACAGACTCTTTGGTTGTGGCTTCGTACAGGATGTCCGTCTCTCCCAGGCGGGGCGGCTCCAATAAAGGCTTGCTTGCCGTTTTGGATTCGGTGGTTATCGTAAATTTAGGGACCGGGCAGGCAAGGGGAATAAGCCTGACCGTTGCTGCTGTTTCCGGAAATCAGGACGAATCCCCGGTCGCGGCGTTGGGATTCGGCAATATTGCTCCGGGAGCGGCTGGGACCTGCCAGAACCATTTGATCAAACAGCTGAGGACAGATACCCATGACCCATTTCCCCTCCTTCTCACCATCAAGGACGCTTACGGGCGGGAGCAAAAACAGGTGATCCGCTGGTCCCAAGTGAACAACCCAGTCTGGGGCCTTCAAACCAAAAGCCTGGGACCCGACCGGAACCAGATAAAATGGATCCAGCTGGCCGAGGATGCCGGGATCAAGGGTTATAACCTTTACCGTAAGACTCTGGGACAGAGGTCCTTCAGTAAAATCAATCTGGTCCCCGTTGAGGCTACCCGCTGTTATGTGGATCAGGGACTGGCCGCTAACCAAAGTTACATTTATACCGTATCAGCAGTGGATACGTTTGGCTGCGAAAGCCCGCTGTTCCCCCGCCCCGATACCGTTAAAACGCAACCCGCATCAATGCCGGGTTTTCCGGTGACATTGGGCGTGGGAGCCTGGGGCACCCGGATGTGGGCTTCCCCCGCCGCCGGGGACATCAATAACGACGGGTTTGAGGAGATAATCCTTGGCAGCGACGACGGCCAGGTCTATGCTTACGATCATCAGGGGGGCATTTTATCCGGCTGGCCGGTGGAGATTGGAGGCAGCATCGATCAGTCCAGCCCGGCCCTGGCCGACATCGATGGCGACGGGTTTATGGAGACCGTTATGGGCAGCGGCGGATGGTCCACTGTTCCCGGGGACCGCCAGGTCCACGTATTTAGATATGACGGGACTGAACAACCGGGGTGGCCCAAGGCCGTAAGCGGGGATGCCTTTGCCGGAGCAGTGGTGGCCGACCTGAACTACGATGACCGCTATGAAGTAGTGGCGGCAACAACCGGGGGTTACATATATGTATGGGATGCCCAGGGGAATTTGCTTCCTGGTTGGCCGCTTTATGCCGGCGGCCCGGTTTGGTCCGCCCCGGCCGTGGGTAATCTGGATGCCGATGCCCAGCGGGAAATAGCTGTTACCAGCAACTGCGCCGGAGCGTTAAGGCTTTTGATCCTGAATCACGACGGGACCGACCTTCCCGGATGGCCCCAAATAATCCAACCCAGCGCCGGTTATGCCATGGCCTCCCCAGTCCTGGCTGATATGGACGGCGATGGTAAGAATGAGATCATTTTGGGGGCCGAAACCTACTCCCCAAACCTTGCCACCAAATGCTATGCCTTCCGAGCTGACGGCAGCCAGCTTGCCGGATGGCCGGTAGGGTTTGCCAGCGGGACCCGGGTCGTCTGCTCCCCGGCCATAGCCGACCTGGACAAGGATGGAAAACTAGATGCAGCCTTTATCGCCTCCAACGGCTTGCTTCGGGCATATTCAGTAAACCGCATGCTGTGGGAGGTCCAAACCGGCTCCAATGGCCGCACCAACCCCATCGCCGCCGATATCGATTCGGACGGGATTACTGAGATACTGCTGACCACCGAATCAGGTTATTTATATTCTTTTGAAGGCACCAATGGTTCACTGACCCCGGGCTATCCCATCTGGATGGAGCCCAGCTGGTCGGCTCCGGTTTTAAGTGACATTGACCGGAACGGAAAGATGGACCTGCTGGCCTTCGGCTGGGGCAGCCATAAACTATACGCCTGGGAGCTTGAAGCCGGAGCAATTAGTTCAACCGCCGGCTGCCAGGTTTTCCGGGTAAATATGTGCCGTACCGGATGCGTGAACGACACTGTCGCCGCCAATAAGAGTGGCCTCATGCAGTCCGATTTGACCGGGCCTGTCCTTCCTGTTTCCACTTTGGGACAGAATTACCCCAACCCGGTTAAACAGCAGACCACCATCAATTTTCAAACATCCCGGCCGGGTCAGGTCAAGCTGAATGTCTATAATCTGACCGGGCAACTGGTAAAAACAATTATTGATGATAACCTGTCCCCGGGTGATCATCGCGTAAAATGGGACGGGAAAAATGACCAGGGCCACAATATTGCTTCCGGGACGTATATTTACAGGCTGGAGACACCTGGCTTCAATTCAACCAAAAAGATGCTGGTTTTGAGATAAAAAGATATTTGCTGAAGAAAAAGCCCCCCGCGTACGCGGGGGGCTTTTTCTTCCTGTCTTTGCCCTTGGTTGGGCTGATTGCAAATAAAAACTGCCTGCAAAAGGCAGGCAGCAGCAATGGTGGGCCCAAGAAGAGTCGAACTTCTGACCTCGTCCTTATCAGGGACGCGCTCTAACCAACTGAGCTATGGGCCCTCATAATCGGTCACTCTCCCACCAGGGGAGGGATTGGTTAGGGGTAAGAAAAAAGGTCATAGATTATAAGTTTATTACCTATAACCCATAACCTTTTCCTAAAAAACCGAAAAGCAGAGCACAGGTCATACAATTTGAGTAACATGGATTTATGTGCAGGACCCCGATCCCAATAAGTCTTGGGTGGTCCCACTGGTTCTCTAGAAAGGAGGTGATCCAGCCACACCTTCCGGTACGGCTACCTTGTTACGACTTCGTCCCAGTCACCAATCCTACCTTAGGCGCCGCCCTCCTTGCGGTTAGGCAAACGACTTTAGGTATTACCGGCTCCCATGACGTGACGGGCGGTGTGTACAAGACCCGGGAACGTATTCACGGT
>Ga0315268_10003127_pt1 | contig 18345 bp, 18 predicted proteins | sample C1_top_MG_FD_204535 | JGI IMG/M metagenome (GOLD analysis project Ga0315268, IMG submission 204535) | Sediment microbial communities from Yellowstone Lake, YNP, Wyoming, USA - C1_top | ecosystem: Environmental > Aquatic > Freshwater > Lake > Sediment | place: USA: Wyoming | collected 2017-08-01
CGCCGCAAGCTGCAGGTTTGTTTTTTGCAGGTCGTTGACAAGGTCTATCGCCCAGGTAAGATTGTTCTCTGCTGCGGTCGCGTTTTCAGCAGGGGAGCTACCTTCGGCTGTTGCACTGTCCTGACCGGTGCTGTCCGTGGGCTCTTCTTTGCCGAGAACCGGCGGCAGCTCGAATATGCGGTATTCCTCGCCGAATTTACCCTGGACAAGCACGTAGGGGATTTTGCCATCTTTGATGTGGCGACGGATAGTTTTGGGGGATACGCCGAGGATTTTGGCAGCCTGGGTTATAGTCAAACCCTGTTCAGTCATGGCCTTTGTGAAGAGTATATAGGGAAAAGATGCCATGTCAAGGGGTTTTGCCTGGATTTTCCAAAAAAGAAAATCCGCATGGGTAGTGGCTGTCCCCTACCTAGATTCCCGGAATAACTTCATACCTGAAGTCACAGACTGATGCTCCTTGAGCGAGGGTTCCGGAGCGTTTGAACTGATACTGAGGCCCAGCCATGCCGAGCACCCTCGGAATGGTGACTTCATCGCCGTAGCAGGTCGAAGGATAACACAGATAAGGATTGCCGAAAGCCTTGGCGACCTCATGCCACACACAATACTTGACGTTGAAGGCAAGCACACACGGTGAGTCCTCTACCATTTCCACCACATGCAGACCAGCGCGCTGGTTCTGCTCCATGGCAACCCAGGTATACTTCTTGAAGGCTACAAAGAAATCCCCACATGCGTAGTAATCCTCGACCGAAGGCCACATCGGTGACATCGATTCATACATAGTTTTCTCAAGAAGCCTGCATTGTATCTCAGACGCCTTTTCCATACCCACCATATCCGCCATAGCCTTCATCAATGCGATACGCCTGATCACGCCCTCGATGAATCTCCCATCTCTAAGCCCGCGCTGACTCAGAACAGACCAGTCACGGGACTTCATGCGCTCGACCTCCAGCTTCACTCTTGACATAAGCTCATGGTAAACTTCATGCCCCAACTCTCGACACAATTCCTGGCGCATCTTCTCGCTTGTCTCTCGTTGTCGCTTCAATCCCTCAGCATCGATAACAGCGTTCAACAATCCCTTACCATAATTCTTCAACTCTTCTACTCTCATCTTCAAGCTCCTCAAAAGTCGCAGCTTGTGCCAGGATAATTCTACCGTCTGATTCATATTACGTCAAAGCTAGGGCTTTCAAACTTGACAGAAGCATGTGCTTCGAAATATAACAACTGATGTGCCGCTGGCGCAAGGAAGGACTGAGATGATAGAGGTCAACCGTTTCGGAGAGGTTACGCAAATCAGGATGGGACGCGATGCGGACAGCAAGGCAATGCCAGGGTTTCGAGGGGAAGTACTCTACTGGACTGCAGCCTACCTTGTCGATGGGTTGCTCATAGATACAGGCTGCCCACACACTGCAGAGGAGTTTGCCCGGTTTCTCGAAGGTCAACGCCTCAAATTCGCTGTGAACACTCATTATCATGAAGACCATATCGGTGCCAACTACCTTTTGCAGAAGAAGTTTGGCCTGAAGATATTTGCTTCCCGCGAATCAATCCCCCGCATCAACAAAGTCCCCAAGCTGCGCCAGTACCAGGAGTTGGTTTGGGGCTATCCTGTGCCCACCAAAGTCGAGCCCATGCCAGACACCATAGAGACCGAGCGTTTCCGCTTCGATGTAGTGCCCACGCCCGGCCATTGCGTAGGACATGTGGCCTTGGTAGAACCCACACAGGGCTGGTGCTTCTCCGGCGACCTTTACGTCTCCAATGAACCGAAGGCTATACGCCCTGATGAGGATATAGCCGAGATGGCAAGGTCAATGCAGAGACTGGTTGACCTGAAAACAGAGCGGCTTGTTCTGTTTACCTCGCTGGGCAATGTGGTTCCGGATGGACGTGAAGCCTTGAAATCCTGCATAGCGTACCTGAAAGACCTTTCGCAGAAATCGAAGACTCTGGAGAAGCAGGGGCTCTCGCCTGCTGCAATTAGAGACAAGCTTTTCGGCAGAGAGACCGTCCTCGCCAAGCTCACAGAAGGGGATGTCTCCACGGAGAATATGGTGCGCTCTGCCTTGCGGGCAAACTTCTGAAAATGTCTTAAAGAAGTCCTCGACGCCTCAGATGCTCCAAGCATGCCAGCCTGCCCTTCTCAATCATCTTGGCAGTACGGCTGAAATCCCAGAAACGAACCTTCTCGAATCCCCCCACTTCGATATAGTGAATCGCCTCTCCGGGCAAGCCTTTTGACCAGCCCAGCTCGTTCGCCAACTGGTGGGATATTACGGCGTCGATAGTCTGTCCAGCCACCCTTAATACGCCTTTGGGCGTCCTTCTGGCTAATTGGAGCGGTCCGATATCAATGGCATACAACTCTGTGGCACCAGCTTCCACAGCTACCCGCAGGGGCAGGTCGCTGACCACACCCCCATCCACGTATTGTCGACCTTCGTATTTCCAAGGGGCAAATACAATAGGCAGTGCGCTGCTCGCCATAACGGCATCCAGAATAGACTCGGAGCGGTCTTTGCCGAAGACGCGCAATTCTCCGGTTTGAAGGTCCACCGCTGTTATATAGAGTTCCACAGCCTTTATGTCGGAGAATTGCCGTATGCCTTCCGGGAAGTAGGACTCCAGCAAGTCTCTCAGCTTATTGCTGTCATAAAGGCTACTCTTTCTTGTAACCAATCGCCACACAGCCGATATATAGTCTTTTTGCGAGAACACCTTATCCGAGACCTCAAGCCATACCCTCTCCAGTGAGCGTGCACCTTCAAGGGTAGGGTTTGTGGCAAGGAATGCGGCATTTATGGCTCCCACCGAGGTGCCCACCAGGATTTGAGGCTGTATCTCATGCTCCAGAAGCACCAGAAGCGCCCCGACCTCCAGCGCGCCGCGATTACCCCCGCCACTGAGCACAAAAGCGACCTTCTTGGCCTGTTTGTTCTTTTCAGGAGTACCGCGCTCTCGCGCATCCGCAGCGTTCATCATCAGAGCTCTCCTCACGGAGCAGAATAGCAGACAGCTTTACAGGTGTCAACGAGATGAAGGCTCGTCCAGCGGTTTGCCCCTAATATGTCCCTGGCGCTGGTTTCTCGCCTGGGTGCAGCCTGCGCCATTTCGCCAGCAATTGTTTCTTGGTCTCTCGATGCGCCGGGTCAGGCACACAGGCCTCCGCAGGGCAGACCTGAGCGCACTGAGGCTTCTCATATGCGCCAACACACTCGGTGCATCTGGTGGGGTCTATAGTGTGGGCAGTGCCAATGGCCTGGTTGGGACAGCCAGGCCGGCAGTCCCCACAGTGCCAGGGAACGGTTACACATCTCTCGGTGATGATTTTGTAAGCCATTCACCCTAAGTTTATCCTAAGTCTGAGAAAAACAGAAGACCGTGACAACAACTATTTGTCGTCACGGTCTTCACCCTCTGGGAGGAGGGAAATGCCCTGAGATAAGTGATTGTGAAACTAGGCGAGCGCTCCTACCACCTCACCCTCGTCGTCCATTACCACAGTAACCTTTCTGCCGGAGGGGAGCTCATAGGTGTACTTATTCATCGCCCTTTCGACAGGAACCCGGACACGCTCCTTCTCTTCCTCTCGCCCCATCTCACAGAAGGCACAAATAACGTCCCTAACATCCACCGGACTTTACCTCCACAGCACCCATTTTGCCCTTGATAAGTGGTAAATTTCAATCCTACTAGTGTACTTTTTTCGATATACTTTAGTTTAAAGATACGAAACCAAGCTACGTGAGAGACTTTTGTCACAGACTTTGCCGATATTATGTAAATAAAATGCAAAAATGGAGTCGGGCCTGCTCCCGGCCCAAACCCCGTTCGCTCGGGGTAGGTCGCTCTCCTTCCCACCCTGAAGCGAGCGGGGGCCTTACTATTGCAAAATATAGGAGCGACCCGCCTCCGGCGGGTCGCTCCTTTCTCGCTAGTAATACTCCAGACGATGTGTTGACCATCGGCAACCGAAGTTCCGTAGGGTGTGGACATCTTAGCCTGACTATTAATCATACGAGCATATTTACACCTAACATAGCTGCCGCGCTGCCAATAGGAATCGTCAGGTTATCATTTAACCGCAGGGGCAGGGCTTGAAACAGGGTAGCGAAGGCTGCCCCCACGACTGCAACAGCGAGCGGCGGAGCGCCCCGAACAAGGAAGATTACAGCCCCGGTCAAGAGGCAGATGAAAAGACAGGTCAGATGTCCTTCGAAAGTTTTATCTCCAAGCTTGATGCGTCCCTTCCATACCCCAAACACCGTTGCAGCAGGGTCACCAAGAGCAAGGAAAAAAATGGCTGTACCTGCGATATCCCGCGGAAAGACCAGCATGGTAATCAGGCAGCCTATCAGTAAATAGCTAGCTCCGGTGAGTCTGTTCTCTTCCGGCTTGCGCATAAAAGGGATGAACCAGAAAGAGAACCATCCCCTTAATGAAGGTATATAGAGCCTCACCATCTCCAGAGCTAGAAAGACGACGATGACTGTGCCCACCGCCGCTAGCACTGCCACTCTAGGGAAGATGAATAAGGCAATTGCCAGTGCCACGCCGAGAATGACATGAGGCACTCCTCTTAGCAGTGCATGTCTCAATGGCGGCGGTTCCATATGTGCAAGTGTAGCGCTGGCATCCCGATCGGTCAAACAGCAGCGACGAAATTCTCCATCAGCCCATCCCCCTAGCCCCCTTCCCTTCAGAGAGAAGGGGGCTAAATGGGTGAGGCAAACAATTTCAGAAAGACCATTGTGGATGACCACCGAGGACGCCAATGAGTATTGAGTAGATTGAATAGAAACCTACAATGAGCCCAAAGATAGCTATCGGGATAGCCACTCTCCACCAGCTCTTTCCGCTCATTTTCCTCAAAGAAACAGCTCCAAAGAGGAGCGAGAGCCCAAAGCCCGCCCATAAAAAGCCATTGCTCACACAATTTATTGAGCTCAGAGGGATAGTGTAGAAAGCGGCAACGATGAAGTAAATAGATCCAATAAGGGCCATGGGGAGAACAAAGATTGAGAAATTCATCAATGTCGAAGTGAAACTGACTTTGAGCAGATACTTCGATACCAAGGCGCTGACCAGGCTTCCCACAAGGATACCCGCTAAGAAGTACAGGAATATGAAATGGAACGATACCGTGATTTGCCCTCCGGGTATGTGGGCATAGTCACTCAGTCGCTCTGCTATCAGAGAGTCCGGATGCACTCCCGGGACCACGCTGTAGATGGTCTGCACATCCAGGAAATTGGTGGCAGCGACTATCAGAAAGACCGCAAGCAACGAAAGGATGGCAAGAGCGACCTGCGTGCGAAGTGGCATCTCCAGGAAAGCCAAAGCACTACCCTTAACGGAGCGGAATCTGAAGCCTAGGGTTAACACAAAAGCTACGACAAGCCCCAATCCTATGACGAACAAGAAGACAGGGAAGTAGCCAACGCGCTGAGCCTTCGCTTCCTCAAGGAAATAGGATATCTGGGGCGCTTCTGTGTACGTATCGTTTCTGACGGGCAACACTGTGCCCTGTGCATCATCTGGCAAAGGCAAACCTGTCAAGTCTACTATAGTGGGCACGATATCAACGAGCTTTGCTCCACCCTGGTGCAGGACGCCTCTGTCAACTTTAGGGCCGAAGAACACCAGGGGAACAGAGGTCTCAGAAAGCCCGGCGTGAGTTCCTTTTTGGCCATCAGGGCCGAACACGAAGAACGGTGTCATTGCTTTAGGAATCGCATTGTAGTAAGGTGGAATCACGGAGAAGTAGATATCTCCAGTATAGGGCGTGACTATATGAATCTCATTCCTGTCGTCGCCGCCCCACACGCCGTCTACTATCCCCGTTTCCCACAAGGCTGCGACAGCCCTATCCATGTCCTCTTGATTCCGGAGGAAAACGTGCCCCGAGGTAAGCTCTGGGATGACCATACAGTCGATCCCCCGCTCAGAAAGGAACGCGTGGAAATCGAATGGCTTAAAGACATTGCTCTGACCGTGGTCGGCAGTTAATACGAGGAGTGTGTTATCAAGTTTTCCCGAGCTCTTAAGGTATTCGACGAGCCTGCCCACCTGATGGTCAGCCCAATGGACTGCTGCCAATGACTCTTTGGACCCAAAACAAAAGTTATGCTGGGTTTCATCCACCCAGCCAAGGTTGACGAGCATCACATCTGGGTCTTTCTTCTTCAGGACCTCCAGAACAAAGTCCATAACCACGCTATCATTTGAGTCCGAGTATAGCTTCGAAGGGAACGTATATATGTTGGGTAGCTCTTCCTTTACTGAATCAGACAGTTTCGAGGGTGCGACCTGATAATCTGCCCATATGGGGACTCCAACATAGTTCTTCCCCGCCACTATTGCTGAAGTGTATTCAGGATTTGCCCTTTCCATCGCTTTGAAGATGGTGTCCCCCGTTATCATCTCGGGGTGTTCCCAGGGCTGTACCACGGTTATCCCACCCCACCCGCCCAGCGGGTTCTTGATAACCACATTGCCAGGAATTCCGAATTTCTCGGTATAAGCGCCGCTGACTATCGTCAGGTGACTGGTCTGAGTCATAGCCGGTAAGGAAGCAGTGGCATTCGCGAAGGCGACACCATTTTTCACCAGTTCTCCGATGTTAGGGGTCAGCATGAAATTTTGATTTTGATGGTTATTGAAGATGTAGTCGCTATTCATGGAATCGATTACGATTATGACCACCCTATCTATCGAATCCTCGGGAATAAGACGTCCGGTTGTCGGGGCAGCGGCGGGACCTGTATCGGCGGAAACTTGAAGCGCACCAAGCAAGGAAACGAGCAAAAGGAGCGCCACTGTAGCTAGCAGAATTCCCCTCATGAGCATCACCTCCTGAGATTATTCAACGCAGCGCCGAAAAAGTTGCTTCAACCCAGTTGGCTGGCGGGGCAATCAAACCTGTGTTTGCCTGCAGCTGTCAATATTATAACTGCCTCTGTCAATAGCCCACCGCACAGATTTTTTAGTGGTTGTATTATGGGAAGCGAGAAATCCCGCGTTCCGGAATTGAAAAAGCCTCGGAGCGCCGCTCTCTTTGACAACTCACTCTGCTTCGTTCAATTCCAGTATGCTATAATTTCAGTTATGAGCATCAAAGTCATCCCCGGAGGCACCATAACCTCACCGCAGGGATTCCTCGCCGGCGCCACCTACATCGGGCTAAAAACCAAGGGCGACGACCCCTTAGACCTGGGCATCCTCTGTTCCGAGGTGCCCTGCGTTGCCGCAGGGCTTTTCACTACAAACAAAGTCAAAGCGGCCCCGGTCATTTTATGTCAACGAAACCTCAGGGGAAACAAGGCTCAAGCCATCGTGGTCAACAGCGGCTGCGCCAACGCCTGTACCGGAAGGCAGGGGCTCGCTGACGCTGAGCACATGGCGGCGCTCGCTGCCAGAAGCCTGGGGCTGCAGCCTCAGGACGTGCTGGTTGCCAGCACCGGCGTCATAGGCAAGCATCTCCCTATGAAGCAGGTGAGCGAAGGTATCCAGAGCATGTCCATCTCCTCCGAAGGTGGGCACACCCTGGCGAGCGCTATCACCACCACCGACACCTTCCCCAAAGAGATAGCTGTGCGAGTCAAACTGGGGCGGGATGAGATAACCATCGGCGGCATCGCCAAAGGCGCAGGCATGATTCACCCCAATATGGCCACCCTGCTCTGCTTCCTGGCTACCGACGCTGCGGTCTCGCCCGTTCTCCTTAAGAAGGCACTTAAAAACGCGGTGGATGCCTCATTCAATATGATTACAATTGATGGCGACACCAGCCCTAACGACTCTGCAATAATTCTGGCCAACGGCCTCGCCGGGAATAAGGTCATCAGAAGCGGCAGCACTGAGGCAGAAGAGTTCCAGAGGGCGCTAAACGAGGTCTGTCTTTACCTGGCTAAATCAATCGCCCAAGATGGCGAAGGAGCAACCAAGCTCATCCAGGTCACCGTGGAGGGCGCTCTAAACGTCGAGCAGGCGCGCATTGCCGCTCGCACTATAGCAGGCTCATCACTAGTCAAGGCAGCGATACATGGCTCCGACCCCAACTGGGGGCGCATCATCGCTGCGCTGGGTCGTAGCGGAGTGGACATGCAAGAGTCAAAAGTTGACCTCTATTTCGATAAACTGCGCGTGATGGGAGCGGGGTGTCCGCTACCCCTGGACAAAAAGCGGGCTAAGTCCATACTGGACAGGGCAGGGGTGCCTATTCGTATTTGCCTCAACCTGGGCAAGGCCAAAGCCACCGCCTGGGGCTGCGACCTCTCCGAGGAATATGTTACAATAAATAGCGAATACACCACTTGATTTTAGACTCACCACAATAATCATTAATATAGGGTAGGTTGGAGCAGATGCTCCAACCTCAGTGTAGTTGCCCAATGAAATGGGCAATCGGTTTGACAAACAAGGCAGATACAGGAAGGATGCAACTATGGAACTCATGGATGTCATCAGGAAGAGGAGGAGCATCAGGAAGTATAAGCCCGACCCTGTGCCCGAGGAGGAGATTAAGTATATTCTGGAGGCTGCCAGGCTGGCGCCTTCCTGGGCTAATACTCAGTGCTGGCACTTCGTAGTGGTAACCGACCCCGCCATCAAGGAGAAGATTGCTCAGGCAGGGAACGGAAACAAGTGGATAAGAAGAGCCCCTCTGATAATAGTTGCCTGTGCTGACCCCGAAAAGCCGGGAATGAGGGACGACATACCGAACTATCTCGTCGATATGGGCATCGTGGTAGAGCACCTTATACTAGCTGCCACCGACCGCGGCCTGGGCACTTGCTGGGTCGGCGCATTTCGCGAGGACCAGATAAAAGAGGCTCTAGGCGTTCCCAAGAATATCCGCGTCCTTGAATGCATACCGCTGGGCTATCCCGCTGAGGAACCTCCTGCTAGAAGCAGAAGGAAACTCGAAGAGATATTCAGCTACAACAGATACGAGCAGAAATAGTCAAATTGGCTATTTCCAAGGCAATTCTACATCGTAGGGGCAATCCATGGATTGCCCCTACATTTTGACTGAGTACTGAACGCCTCCCATTGAGACAAACGTCACATACTATATTCGCCCCGCGTTTTATAATTTATTTGATAATTAAACGTTATTACTTTAAAAAAGAGTATCAATGAAAGATTCAAGGTTTTCGCCGGGGCAGTCAGTTCGGAGGCGCGATGCCTGCAACTAAAGTCAAAAAACGCAGACATGAGAATAACGCAAATCCGCCCCCGCTGCTAACTACAGGCGAAGCATGTCGAATCCTTTGCATACACGGCAACACTTTGAGACGGTGGTGTCAGCGTGGTCTGATAGTTTCATATCGAATTGGCCCTCGAGGAGATAGAAGGTTCAAGAGAGAGGATGTTGTTGCCCTGCTAGTCGAGGTAAACAAACATGGCCGACGCTAGTTTATGAGCCAAGGCATTCAACCAAAACGGGTCAAGGTAACCTCGCCCCGTTTTGCATTCCTAATTTGTCTATGATTTCACTCTAGGTAGGCGTGTGCTGCGCCCAGAAGCTGACATTCTCAACACCCTGCTGACGGCAGAAAAGAGCCCTAATCTCCCCCCGCTCGTCCTCAGTAAACGGCTCATCTGAATCTGTATATCCTATCACCTGAGTGAAGGTTGAGGCCAGCCTGCTACCATCGTCACTGAGCATAAATCGACCCGACACATATAGCACTTTTCTGCCCTTATATTCAAATTCACACCACTGATATCCGCTCACCAGGTCTCCATACCACTCCTCCCACTTCTTCTTGAACTCCTTCTCTTTCTCACTCATTTAAGTCACCTCAATTCGATTTTGGCAGCGTCCAGCCGTCAGTTGCTTGTTGTTGCTGAAAGCTGAGTGCTTTATTCAGTTGCTCCAGAAAAAACTCCTTGTTGGATGGCGATATCACCACGTTGCAGCCCTTCCTGCGCGTTATCTCCACAACCCCTCTCGAAGAGGTAGCGAAACGAACACCATTGTAACCAAAGGCCTTCCAGCCAGGGACTGAGTGAGCTTCCTTTATCGTTTGAAGAGGGATATTCCAGGCAAAAGGCCCACCCAGGACTATTCTCACTCTATCGCTATAAATCTGAAATCGCTGTGGCATAATCAGCTTGAACAATAAAGCATAGAATACTGCCACCCCGAGACTGATCAAAGCATCCTCTAAACCTTCAAACAGCAACACGATTCCTATAACCACAAACAAAACTACAAGGCCACCAATCAGCAACTTGAACCATACGTCTACCTTGGGGATATCCTCATAGAGCAAGAAGGGAGGGCTTCCCAATTCCGCTACCTTCCGGTTATTCCAAACGAATGGCGTAGTAGTCCTTGCCCCCTATCGTCTTTTTTTCGACCAATCCCTGTTTCACTAGGTCAGCAAGAGGGAACTCTATCTTCTTAGACCTTGCCGAGATCTCAGCCGAAGTCTTTGCTGGCGATGTCGCCCCGAATACCGCTTCCGCCAGTTCACTAGCCTCAAATGCCTCATCGGAATGTGCTTTGAGAAATGCGATTACCTTGTAGTTCATATCCTCCATGCCTTTTTCGAACTGGGCTCTCGATATAGGCATCTCTTCCTCCTTACCAAGTCGCTTCAGCCTCTAAAATTCTAGCACCTGCGGGCGCAGGTATCAAACCCCGATACAACGACGCTAAAGTGTAAACCTCGCTACCTCGGGCGCCTTCAGAAACTCCCACCTACCTCTCACACCGCTGTCCAGCGCAGCCACCTCGATGTGCAGCATGGCGATGCCGCAATCGAGACGCTTGGATATGCCCCATTCCAACAAAGAACTGTCCACAGAGACAGTTATACTATTTTGCTCGACATAGAAGCGCCAGGGCTGTCTGTTGATGGCCGAAGGTGCTAATCTCGCCGCTTCCAGCGCCGCTTTTATCCAACTGGGCCACTCCCTTTCACCCAGCCCACCCACCAACTCAGATAATGGCTTTCGCCGATGGAACATCCCAAAGGCTGTCTGCGCCCTTTCCGCCACAGACAACTCCTTTGCAGCGTAGCCAACAGGGGTTACCGCAAACACTCTCTCGTTTTCGCCAGCGCCCACGATAGATTCAGCGACACCTCGGCGGAAAAACAGAGAGCCACCTACCCAGCACGTGCCCAATCCCATAGCCGTAGCCTCGAGAATAATGCCCTCGCCCACATAGCCGATTTTTTCGTTGATATTAGAATCGGTCTTATCGCCGATGAAAGCGATGAGCGCAGGAGCGCCTTCGACCTTGCCGTAGGAGCCGACAATGCCCCTGAGCACGTCGTCAGGCGACTCGACTATCAACTCAGCGCGAACCTGAGAAAAGGGCCTGAACTCCCGGCAAACCGCCCGAAGCTGAGCCAATTGCGCTGGGTTCAATGGAGTAGTATCGTACCTGCGCCGCGCCCTCCTCAGTGGTATGGCAGCATGCCATCTGGTGTACGGAATCTCCATGGCTTAATTCCCCCTTCAGACATAATGTCATTTTTGAACCAAAACTGCAACAGTCAGCTTGTAGGGGCGACCAAACGGGGTCGCCCTAGACACCCTTGGACACCTGTGATAACATTGATACTCAAATTTGTGTTATGATTAGGTGTCAAAAGGCATAATTTCATGCAGCGCAAGCGCAGTTCAAGTAAATCAATCATAATCAAAATCGGCGGCTCGATGCTGGGCAGCCATGATACCACGCTCAATGACCTGGTGACCCTTCAGAAGAGGGGCATTCTGCCCGTGGTGGTTCACGGCGGCGGCAATAAGATAACTGAATGGCTCAATAAGATGGGAGTTGCCACCAGGTTCGTGCGTGGTATGAGGGTCACCGATGCTCCGACGCTTGAAGTAGTCGTAGCTGTGCTGGCCGGCCTGATAAATAAGGAGCTTGTCGCTGCAATCACAGCCAAGGGTGGCAAAGCCATGGGATTGAGCGGCACTGACGGCGGGCTGATTCACGCCAAGATAAAGAACCCCGAGCTAGGCTATGTGGGTGAGGTGACGAAGGTCAACCCAGAGCCTATCAAAGCCGTGCTCAACGCTGGATACATTCCCATTATCGCCCCCAATGGCTTCAGGGTGTCAAGAAGGGATAGCGACCCTGTGCTGCTGCTCAATTTGAACGGCGACGTTGTTGCCAGCGAAATCGCAGGCGCGCTCCAGGCTGAGAGGCTCATCTTCCTCACCGACGTGGCGGGGGTTCAAGATAGCAAAGGGAAATCCCTGCCAAAGCTTTCCGCTGCTGAGGCGAAGGCTATGATTGCCTCTGGGGCTATCTCAGGGGGCATGATACCCAAGGTGGAGGCATGCCTTAGTGCTCTTGCCAAGGTTCCCTCGGCCCAAATAATAGATGGACGCAAGGCAAGGGCGCTGCTCTCCGCCATAAATGGCGAGCCCATCGGCACCAAGATTGAAAAGGTTTGACCCTTTAATTAACATAACGAGTTGAATGCTGATAGCTTATTTGAAAAGGACGCTAACATGAGCGAGTGGCAAAAACTGGAAAAGAAATACTTTATGCCCACTTTTAAACGCTTGCCGGTGACCCTGGTCAAAGGCAAAGGGGTACGGGTATGGGACGAGAACGGGAAAGAGTACCTTGACTTCACCGCAGGCTGGGCTGTGAACAGCCTCGGACATTGCCATCCAGCGGTGCTCAGCGCCATCGCAGAGCAGGCAAAAAACCTGCTTCAGGCATCCAACCAGTTCTACACCGTGCCCCAGATACAGCTCGCTGAGATGCTGATAGAGAATAGCTGCTTCGACAGGGTCTTCTTCTGCAACAGCGGCACCGAGGCCAACGAGGGTGCGGTGAAGCTGGCGCGCCGCTATGGTAAGCTGCATTTGGATGGTGCCTACGAGGTCATAACCGCCATGAATTCTTTTCACGGACGCACCCTTGCCATGACCGCTGCCACTGGTCAACGCAAATTCCAGGAACCTTACACTCCGCTTCCAGATGGCTTCGTCAATGTGGAATATAATAATGTCAACGCTATCAAGAAGGCGACCACCTCGAATACCTGCGCCGTGATGCTGGAACCCGTACAGGGCGAGGGCGGTGTAAACATACCTGACGATAAGTATCTCCTATCTGTGCGAGCCTGGTGCGACGAGAGGGGAATCCTACTTATTCTGGACGAGGTGCAGACGGGCATAGGGCGACTCGGTACCCTCTTCGGCTATGAGCAGTTCGGCATAGAGCCCGACATCATAACGCTGGCCAAAGGTCTGGGCGGAGGCATACCTATCGGTGCGTTTATGGCTAAAGAGGATGCCTCCGTCTTTGCCCAGGGAGAGCACGGCTCCACGTTCGGCGGCAACCCCTTGGCATGCGCTGCCGGCTATGCCACCTTGAAGTTTATCATAGAAAATGATATACCAAATAAGGTAAAAAAGAACGGGGCTTACTTGTTAGCACAGCTTAACAAACTCAAGTTTAGGTACGACTTCATCACGGAGGTACGAGGTCGCGGCCTGCTGGCCGCAATCCAGTTCGATAGCGACCTCACCGATAAGGTGGTGAAGTCCTGCATGGAGCGCGGACTCCTGCTCAATCCGGTGAAGCCTAACACTGTTCGCTTTATGCCGCCGCTGACCATCGTCAAGAAGGAAATAGATGCAGCGATAGGCATATTAGATAAAGCCCTAGCGAAGTTATAACAACACCTTTCAAAATTCCCTCTTTTGAAAAAGGGGCTACGGGCATTACGTAGGGGGCAATTCATGGATTGCCCCATTCAAGGAAAGAGAGGCATAACATTGAAGGACAAGGTAGTTCTAGCTTATAGCGGTGGACTCGATACCTCTGTAGCCATCAAGTGGATTGGCGAAAGATATAAAATGGACGTCATCGCCCTCAGCATAGACTTAGGGGCGGAAAAGGACTACGAGTCGATTCGCAAGAAGGCGCTCAAGGTGGGTGCACGTAAAGCGCTGGTCGTGGATGCCAAAGAGCACTTCGTCAACGATTACGTCTTCCCCGCCTTGCAGGCGGATGCTATATACGAAGGACAGTATCCTCTTGCCACTGCCCTGGCCCGCCCGCTGATTGCCAAGACCATGGTGGAGGTCGCTCTAAAGGAGAAGGCAACTGCCGTAGCTCATGGCTGCACCGGCAAGGGCAACGACCAGGTCAGGTTCGATGTAACCGTACTGGCCCTGGCGCCTCAACTTGACGTAATAGCGCCGGCGCGCGAGTGGGGCTTCACCAGGGAGCAGACCATCGAGTACGCTCACCGCTACGGCATACCCGTGCCGGTCACGGTGAAGAGCCCTTACTCCATAGATGAGAACCTCTGGGGCAAGAGCATAGAGTGCGGCATTCTAGAAGACCCTTGGGCTGAGCCGCCCGAGGACGTATTCACTTGGACCAAACCTCCTGAGAAGGCTCCCAACAAGCCAGCGTATGTCGAGATAAGCTTCGCTGGGGGCATACCCACCAGTCTTAATGGTAAAGATATGGGCGGCGTGGAACTGGTGGAGAAGCTGAACAGAATTGCCGGTGAGCATGGCGTGGGCAGGATAGACCACCTGGAGAACCGACTGGTGGGCATAAAGTCGAGGGAGGTTTACGAGGCTCCGGCAGCAACAGTGCTTCTTGCGGCACACCTTGCCCTAGAGCAGATGACGCTATCTAAAGACCAAATTCGCCTCAAGATGAAGATAGCCCAGGACTATGCCGACCTGATATACAACGGCCTCTGGTTCTCGGCGATGCACGATGACCTCAGAGCTTATGTCAAGAGCACACAGACTCACGTGGATGGGACGGTTCGGGTAAAGCTGTTCAAGGGCAAGGCGACTGTAGTCGGCCGCAAGTCGCCCAAGTCGCTCTACAGCTACCATCTCGCCACATACGACAAGGAGGACAAGTTCGACCAGAGCCACGCAGTCGGTTTCATTCAAATATTCGGCCTGCCGGTGAAGACCCAGGCACAGGTGCAACAGAGGCTAAACATGAGTTTGCGTAAAATCGGGGAGAGCGAATTCGTTTAAAATATCATATGAACTATGAAGACTCAGGTGTAGATGCAAGAAAGAGGTAAATTAAATATTATTATAGAGAAGAACCCAAATGAACAAACCCTTGCGTGACCGCTTCGGAAAAGACCTCAGTAAGCTGGCGAAGGACTATACAGCCTCGGTACCCTTCGATAAGCGCCTGTATCGCCACGACATCGCTGGCTCCATTGCTCACGCCCGTATGCTGTGGAAACAGGGCATCATCCCAGAAAAGGACGCTGAGCTAATAATCATGGGCCTCACCTCCATCAGAGAGGAGATCGAGAGAGGCGCATTCCAGTTCAAACAAGAACTCGAGGACATCCACATGAACATCGAGGCTCGCCTCATCGAGAAAATAGGAGAGGCAGGAGCCATGCTTCACACCGCCCGCTCCCGCAACGACCAGGTAGCGCTGGATATGAGGCTATTCACTAAAGAGGCTATCTCAGAGACGATAGCCAGACTTAAGGGCCTTCAGCACGCCCTGGTCGACCTGGCCGAGGCTAACAAGGGTGTGTCCATGCCTGGGTATACCCATTTGCAGAGGGCGCAGCCTGTGCTTCTTGCCCACCATCTCCTCGCCTATTTCGAGATGTTCCAACGCGACATCGAACGCTTTCAGCAGTGCCTGGAACGCACCGATGTCATGCCACTGGGCAGCGGCGCCCTGGCCGGAGTGCCTTATCCCATAGACCGTTCCCAAGTAGCAAAGGAACTCGGCTTCAGTACAGTGAGCACCAATAGCATAGATGCCGTTTCCGACCGCGACTTCGTCCTTGAGTATGAAGCAGCAGCCAGCATCGCCATGATGCACATCTCACGCCTTGCCGAGGAAATCGTGCTCTGGTCAACAGCGGAGTTCGGTTTCATCGAGATAGACGATGCCTGCGCCACAGGCTCCAGCATCATGCCCCAGAAAAAGAACCCCGATGTGGCCGAGCTGGCGCGAGGCAAGGCGGGCAGGGTCTACGGTCACCTCATAGCTATGCTCACCACGATGAAAGGTCTGCCCCTGTCCTACAACCGCGATATGCAGGAGGACAAGGAAGGCTTGTTCGACACTGTGGACACCCTGAACTCCACGCTCGAGGTCTTCGCTGCCATGATAGGCAGCCTGCGTGTGAAGGGAGAACGCACCCACCAGGCCGCCGGAGAGAGCTATAGCCTAGCCACCGACCTCGCAGATTACCTAGTGAAAAAGGGCATCCCTTTTCGCCAGGCTCATGCCATAGTGGGCAGGCTGGTGCGCCACGCTATAGAGAATAAGAAAACCCTGTCCGAACTCGACATAACTGAATTCAAAAAGTTCTCACCTAAATTCGATGAGGATGTGAAGTCCATCACTGTAGAATCCTCGCTCATAGCGCGCAGCGTTCCCGGAGGCACTGCCCCCGAGCAGGTACATAAGGCGTTGGCGGCAGCGAGAAGGACGCTCGATGGCAAATAAAATCAAGCTCGCCCCATCTATCCTTTCCGCCGACTTCAGTCGGCTGGGTGAGCAGGTCGTTGAAGCGACCAAAGCAGGCGCCGATTATATACACGTAGACGTCATGGACGGGCACTTCGTGCCCAACATCACCATCGGGCCTGTGGTGGTAGCAGCCATTCGACCTTACACCACTATCCCCCTCGATGTGCACCTGATGATTGAGTCGCCGGAGAAATACATCCAGCAATTCGCTCAGGCTGGAGCCAACATCATCACTGTCCACGTTGAGGTATGCCCCCACTTGCACAAAGTGGTAGAATCAATAAAAGAGCTTGGGGTCAAGGCTGGGGTCTCATTGAATCCCAGCACGCCGTTGACGGCGGTCAACGAGGTTCTGCCCAGTCTGGACCTGGTGCTGCTGATGTCGGTGAACCCCGGTTTTGGGGGGCAGCAGTTTATCGAGAGCACCATTGGCAAGATAGCCCGCCTCAGGCGCATGCTAGATGAGTTGGGGCTTACCGCTGAGCTTGAGGTAGATGGCGGTATCAATGCGGAGATAGCGCCCAGAGTAGCCCAGGCAGGAGCGCAAGTGCTGGTAGCTGGTGCTGCTGTATTCAACAGAAAGGAAAGCGTAGCTCAAGCACTGGGGAGAATCAGGGAAAGCCTAAGTAAGCTTGAAAGAAGTTGACCAAGAGGCTAGCCAGTGATTTTCTGCTGGGTACGTAAACACCTGGTGCAGATGTTGATTCGCTTCCTTTTACCGTCTATCACGATGGTTGTCTTGCTGATGTTGGGGTACCAGCGCCGCTGGGTATGGCGCTTGGAGTGGGACACGTTGTCCCCAACCTGTGGCTCCTTTCCACACAACTCACACTTCAACGACTTCTCCTTTGACTATGACTTCATTTTCATGTAGAATTCGACTAATAAATATAACAGAGTCAAGCCAATATGGCAAGCGCAGCTCAAGTAAGCCCGGTGAAGCTCGAGGTGTTCAGTCTTGAGTAATATGACCCATTGCGATGGACATGCCTTAAAAGGCATGTTCAGCGCCGGCACCCTCTGGCTGGAGCGCAACGCCCAGTCGATCAACCTGCTCAACGTCTTCCCTGTGCCAGATGGCGACACAGGTACCAATATGCTTCTGACTATGCGCGCAGCGATGGAAGAAGCCAGCCGCTCCACGGACGGAAGCGCAGCCGCTGTCGCCCAAGCTATAGCCAGGGGCTCACTGATGGGCGCACGGGGCAACAGCGGCGTGATTCTATCCCAGATATTTCGAGGATTGGCGCAGGGGCTGATGGGCAAACGCTCCTTCAACGGCAACGACCTCGCCAAAGCCCTGCAGCAATCATCCGACTTCGCCTATAAAGGCGTTACCAAACCTGTGGAGGGCACCATCCTCACCGTCATAAGGGAAGCCGCTAGTGCTGCCCAGGCCAGAATCTCCTCGAAAAACGTTGGGGTGCTCTCGATAATGGAAGCAGTGGTTAGCGAGGCAAAAGCCTCGGTGGCAAGGACACCAACACTGCTCCCGGTGCTGCAACAGGCAGGAGTGGTGGATGCAGGAGGACAAGGACTTTATGTAGTACTCGAGGGCGCTCTTCGCTACCTTCGTGGCGAATCACAGGCCGAGCTAACTGAGGTAGCACCAGTTGCGGCCGCAACCGAGACTGCTCAGAAGCTCACAGAGAAGGCTTATGGCTACTGCACCGAATTTATGCTTCATGGCAGCAATCTCAACCTGGAAGCTATCAGGGAGAAGCTAAGCACCTTTGGCGAATCCGTTTTGGTAGTTGGCGATGAATCTATGATAAGAGTCCACCTCCACACCTTTGACCCCGGTGCAGCCCTGAGCTACGCCGCTTCCTTGGGCACCATGAAAC
>Ga0315268_10003129_pt1 | contig 18338 bp, 13 predicted proteins | sample C1_top_MG_FD_204535 | JGI IMG/M metagenome (GOLD analysis project Ga0315268, IMG submission 204535) | Sediment microbial communities from Yellowstone Lake, YNP, Wyoming, USA - C1_top | ecosystem: Environmental > Aquatic > Freshwater > Lake > Sediment | place: USA: Wyoming | collected 2017-08-01
AAAAATCCACCCATCACCATCCATCGCAAAGACTACACCGCCCCGGCCTACTGGGTGAACACCGTTGAAATGGGTTTCGATCTCGACCCCGCGGCAACCCGTGTGTCCACGCGCATCACGCTGCAGCGCAATAGCGCATCGCCCAACAAGGATGTGGAACTGCTGGGCGACGGTGCCAAGCTGGTGGCCTTGCGCATGAACGGCAAGGCGCTCGGTAAAAACGCCAAAGGTTACTCGATAACAGACGGGAAATTGCGCATCGCAAACGCACTGGACGAGATCACGCTGGAGATTGAGACTCTGGTTCAGCCCGAGAAGAATACCTCGATGATGGGTCTGTTTGTCTCCAACGGCAATTTCTTTACCCAATGCGAGGCCGAAGGTTTCCGCAAGATCACTTGGTTTCCCGATCGCCCGGACGTGATGGCGAAATACACCGTGATGCTGCGCGGCGACAAGAAAAAATATCCGGTGTTGCTCTCCAATGGCAACCTGATCGAGCAGGGCGACCTGCCCCGCGGCCGCCACTATGCCAAGTGGGAAGACCCGTTCAAGAAACCTTCTTATCTGTTTGCGTTGGTGGCGGGCAAGCTGGTGTGCCAGGAAGAAACATTCAAGCTGAACAGCGGGCGCCGCGTGCTGCTGCAAGTGTGGGTAGAGCCGGGCAATCTGGACAAGACGCAGCATGCGATGGATTCGCTCAAGCACAGTATCCGCTGGGATGAGGAACGCTACGGGCTGGAGCTGGATCTGGACCGCTTCATGATCGTGGCGGTGGGCGACTTCAACATGGGCGCGATGGAAAACAAGGGCCTGAATATCTTCAACACCAAGTATGTGCTGGCCAACCCCAGCATCGCCACCGATACCGATTACACCAATATCGAGTCGGTGGTGGGCCATGAATATTTTCATAACTGGACGGGTAACCGCGTGACCTGCCGCGACTGGTTTCAGTTGTCGTTGAAGGAAGGCCTCACGGTGTTTCGCGATCAGGAATTCTCCGCCGATATGGTGGGCACGGACAGTGGTCGCGCGGTGAAGCGCATTGAGGATGTGCGCATGCTGCGCCAGGTGCAGTTTTCCGAAGATGCCGGGCCGATGGCCCATGCGGTGCGGCCCGACTACTATGTCGAGATCAGCAATTTCTACACCGCCACTGTTTATGAAAAAGGCGCCGAGGTGGTGCGCATGTACCAGACCCTGCTGGGGCGCGACGGCTTCCGCAAGGGCATGGACCTGTACTTTGCGCGGCATGACGGGCAGGCGGTTTCCTGTGACGATTTTCGCGCGGCCATGGCAGATGCCAACGGGCGCGATCTCTCCCAATTTGAACGCTGGTACAGCCAGTCCGGCACGCCGCAGCTCAAGGTGGAAAGCCACTACGACGCTGCCAAGCAGACCTATGAACTGACGCTCAGCCAGCGCTGCAAACCCGGCGCCGGACAAAAGAACCCGCTGCCGTTTCATATTACTGTTGCGGTTGGTTTGCTGGATGCACAGGGCCGCGACATGGCGCTGACACTTGAGGGCACCCGCTCATCTAAATCTGCTACCACCTGCGTGCTGGAGCTGACGAAGGAAAAACAGACGTTCATTTTTAACCGCGTCAGCACAAAACCCACGCCATCCTTGCTGCGCAATTTCTCTGCGCCGGTGGTGATGGAATACGACTATTCCGATCAGGAGCTGGCGCAGCTGATGGCGCATGACAGCGATGCCTTCAACCGTTGGGAGGCCGGACAACGCCTCGCGATGCAACGCCTGTTGAATCTGATTAAGCAGGTGCAGCGCGGTGAAGCGCTGACGCTGGATGACCTGTTCATCAACGCCTTGCGCACCACGCTCAATGACCAGACGCTTGATCCTTCTTTCATTGAGGTGGTGCTGACACTGCCTTCAGAATTGATGCTGGCCGAACAGTGCGCCGTGGTCGACCCGCAGGCGATCCACACTGCGCGCCTGTTCATGCGCAATACATTGGCTGAACGGCTCAAGGCCGATTTCATCGCCGTCTATGCAGCCAACCTGACACCCGGCAAATACAGCCCCGATGCCAGATCGGCCGGCAAGCGCGGCCTGAAGAATCTGTGCCTCTACTACCTTTTAGGATGGGAAGATGATTCCACGCTGCAACTGGTCCACGCGCAGATCGACGCCGCCGACAACATGACCGATCGCCTTGCCGCGCTGATGTGCCTGGTGAACACCGGCAGCAAGACGGCACAGCAGCCATTGAACAACTTCTATCAGGATTTCAAGAACGAGGCGCTGGTGGTGGACAAATGGTTCAGCCTGCAGGCGGTAGCGATGCATACCGATGTAACAGCGATGCGCAAGCTGATGACCCATCCCGCGTTCACACTGAAAAATCCCAACCGCGCACGCAGCCTGATCTCCAGTTTCTGCAACGGCAATCCGTCACAGTTCCATGCAGCGGATGGCAGCGGCTATGCCTTCTGGGCAGAACAGGTGATCGCGCTGAACAAGCTCAATCCGCAGGTGGCCGCCCGTTTGGTGCGCACGCTGGACCACTGGAAAAAATACCAGCCCGCGCTGAAACAACAGATGCAGGCTGCGTTGCAAAAAGTGGCCGCGGCCAAGGGCTTGTCGAAGGATGTGCAGGAGGTAGTGGGCAAGACGTTGGGGTGAGTTTGATTTCCGCTGACCCGGTTTTCAGCCTGCTTGGCGAGACTCGGCAATATGCAGTATAATTAGGCAACTGATTTAATTGATTTAATTGACTGATGCTCTAGTAGGGAATTAGGAATACGAACCTTGATTCGCAGGTCGTAGATTCGAAGCCTACTCAGGGTGTCAGACATAGCAAACGATCAGGCCATCCTTTGGGGTGGCCTTTTGTTTTTTCCGAGTGCGCTGTTTCGGCGGCGCAGAAGTCCGGCGGGTGAGCCCGGTGGGCTTGTCCAAATATTAAGGAGTATGAGCAGTGACCAACGCACAACGCAAAGCACTCAGCCGCATGGCTGCAATGAATTCATCCAGTAACGTCAGCAAGCCTGAGCCAACACTCAGCAGTGCGTTCTGCCCGCATGAGGCCGGCGCGTATTACCTTGCGACGGTGGGGACGGTCGCCAAGGTCATCAATCTATTCGCCAGGGAGATCGAGCCGCCCGTTTACACCTACGCCATCACCAGCATTCATTTTGAACAGGATGCCGATACCGGTAAATGGATCTGGTTTGATGGCAAGGAAAATCTATCCCCGCGCAAAAACCAGGATGGTTGGCGTCTTGGCAGCAAGACGTTATTTGATACACGCGCAGGCGCAGAGGCTGAGCTTCAGCGCATGATGATGAAAAACGGTGACCGGGTGACCAAGGTGCATGACCTGCCCGACGATATGACCAAGCTGAAAAAGATCCGCAGTGCCCATCATCCAGATCGCAACAACCCCGATTCCGACCACGATCTCTATCAGGCTGTTATCGAGAAAATCGACAGGATGCGTGCGGTGAGTGTGTGAACCACGCCGTAGCCTGACCGAAAAACCCACCCTTGCCCGGTGGGTTTTTTTATGGATCGGTTGAGATGTAGCCCAATTATTTTTGAATTGCGCCGTCGCGCCGGGCGATGTAGTCGTCAAGACTGGTGGCGATGAAAACCGATTCGGTGATGCTCATAGTGTTTATCTTCTTTTGTGTGAAAGCACGAAATATATTTTATTCATTATCTGTAACCTTTTTGTTGAAATCGGAGAATCGATGTTAGAGCGGTAGAAGCACTTCTGTGTTGATCCCGTTCATCTTACGTATATCCACTCACTTATATAAGGTAACCATAATGAATACATACATCTCGTCAGCTCTGACTGCGATAATTGCCGCAAGTGCACTCTTTGCCTCGACTTCAACTTTCGCCGTTGAGGGAAACATGCATCGCTATACGGTCACGGTTACAAACATCACACGTGGACAGGTTCTCGCACCTCCTGCAGTGATCGTACACAACGAAGGCTACAAGCTTTTTGATTTGGGTAAACCCGCCAGCCAGGGATTGGCAAAACTTGCTGAAGAAGGTGATGGTTCTTGGCTGCTGAGTGATGCAGGCGCATCGCCATTTGTTATGGGCACTGCCTCGGGTAGTGGTCCGATAATGCCAGGTGCGTCTGCAACCATTGAAATCACAACGTCGAAAAAATTCTCCTCAGTTTCGGTTGCGGCAATGCTTGTTACTACAAATGATGGTTTTATGGCGGTGCGCGATGTTCAGATTCCAAGCAGTGGCGGGATAATTGCAGAAGCTGAAGCATATGATGCAGGAAGTGAAGCTAACTCTGAAAGTTGCAAATATATTCCTGGCCCACCCTGTGGACAACATGTTCATGACATGTCAGCAGGGGAAGGCTATGTGCATATTCATGCCGGGATACACGGCATAGGCGACTTGACCCCATCCATGCACGACTGGAGAGGTGCGGTTGCTCAAGTTGAAATCAAACGCATAGATTAATTGATGATTCTAAAACAAGGAAAGCTATAGGGTCAGTCTTGATTGATCAGAAATAACAAAGCCCGGTGAAGCCGGGCTTTGTTTTTACACTTTTAAATACTTCTCAAGCAGAATGGAATTAAACGGGCCAGGGTCAAGTTGTTTCCAGCAACCTAAACCGCCAGTCTTTTCGGGAGCGCGAACTAAAGGAACTAAAGGGTTCAGCATCGCATTTAACTTTGCGTCACCATGGCGCGTCGCCCATGCATTTACCGTCTTGATTGCTGCTTGAACGTAAGGCACTGACTGCGCGGAACTTGCCGCTATAATGGCGCAATAACTTTACTGCAGACAGACCATGTACCAGAGTTATTTTGGCCTTGCTGAAGCGCCTTTTTCCATCGCACCCGATCCTCGCTTTCTCTACATGAGCCAGCGTCATCAGGAGGCGCTCGCGCATCTGCTTTATGGCGTGAATGCAGGCGGCGGGTTTGTGTTGCTCACGGGCGAGGTGGGCGCCGGCAAGACCACGGTGTGCCGCTGCCTGTTGGAGCAGATCCCCGAATCTTGCGATGTGGCCTATATCTTTAATCCCAAGCTGACGGTAGCGGAGCTGCTCTCGACCATCTGCGCGGAATTCGGCATTACCTGCCCGCCCGGCAATACCAGCGTCAAGGTGTACATCGATTGCATCAATGCCTATCTGCTGGATGCGCATGCCAAGGGCAGGCACACCGTGTTGATCATCGATGAGGCGCAGAATCTTTCTGCCGACGTGCTGGAGCAGTTACGGCTGCTCACCAATCTGGAAACCAACCAGCGCAAGCTGTTGCAGATCATCCTGCTGGGCCAGCCGGAACTGGCGACCATGCTGGCGAAGCCGGAACTGCGCCAACTCGCGCAACGGATCATCGCGCGCTATCACTTGGGTCCGTTGAGCAAACAGGAAGTCGCCACCTATGTGCAACACAGGCTGGAGGTTGCCGGTACGCAGCATCGGCTGTTTCCCGCCGCACTGATGGGGCAGCTATACCGCTTGAGCAGCGGCATTCCCCGGATCATCAACGTGCTGTGCGACCGGGCACTGCTGGGCACCTATTCGCAAAGCAGGGAGCGGGTCGACGCTGCGACGCTGAAGCAGGCGGCGCGCGAAGTGTTCCACACAGCGCAACGCCGCAGCTTGGTACGCCCGCTATTGGCAGGCCTGTTGCTGGCCAGTGCCGTGCTGGCAGTAGTGCGTTACCAGGCCGCAGAACAAATCTCGCCGCAGCCGATAGCCGTGGTTCAAACGGCGGCTCCCAAGCCGGTACCGGTATTGCCGGAGGTGCTGGAATGGCCGGCGATTTCTCCGATTGCGAGCAGCAAGGATCTGGCCTACGCAGCGCTGTTCAAGATATGGGGTGCGGACTATCAGGACGGTGACGCGTGCCAGCAAGCAAAAGATATCGGCTTGCGTTGTTTTGCCGCACGCGGCTGGCTGGATGAACTGCGTCAGTTGAACATGCCCGCAGTGCTGCAGATGCATGACGCACAGGGACAGACATTCAATGCGACGCTGATCAAGCTTGATGATAGATCCGCCACCTTTGTCGTCGGCGGTGAAAGCAGGGAAGTCGCACTGGGTGCTCTGGCGCAGCAGTGGTCTGGCCATTACACGCTGCTGTGGCGCGCGCCGGCGGTCAAAAGTGTAAAACTTCGCCCGGGCGATTACGGGCCGGATATAGGTTGGCTCGCCGCACAGCTCGCACACCTTGAGGGCCGGGCCGATGAGGGAGCCGGTGGTCGGCTGTTCGATGCAGCCATGATGCGCGAGGTCAAACAGTTTCAGCGTGATCGTGGACTGGTAGCCGACGGCAGGGTAGGGGAGCAGACCATGATGCACCTGAGCAGCACGGCGGACGAGACCCCCAAGTTGATTCAAAAGCCAAGCCAACAGCAAAACCAAAAAACAGCCCAGTCAGAATTGAACCACCCTTTGTTAAACAACGGGGCGAGCCAATAATGTCGTACATACTGGACGCGCTAAAAAAGTCCGACCAGCAGCGTAAGCGCGGCGCGATACCGCCATTACAAACCGCGCAGGTGACGGTGGCTGCGCCCCAGCGCAACATGTTCGCCCTTTACGTCCTGCTCGCGGTGGTGCTGCTCGGCGCTGGCGTCGTGGTTGGCTGGCTGAGGCCATGGCAATCTGAGCAATCGCCAGCTCAACCGACAAGTATCGTCGCAGTGGCGCCTGTCCCGGTTACGCAACAAGCCGTACCGCTGCCTGCGCCAGCTGAAAATCTCAGCAAGCCCGAAGTGACCAGCGCGCCAGTGCTCACCCAGAGAAAATCCCCCGCAGTTAACGTTGCTGCACAGGAGCAGCAAGCGATACCCTTTGACGAACTGCCCCTTCAGATTCAGCAGGAGATCCCGGCCATGAAGGTTCAGCTTCATTCATATACAAAAGCACCCGGCGAGCGTCTTGTCAGTATCAATGACATCAGGTTGCGGGAAGGCGCGTCTCTGATGTCGGGACTCCGACTGGAACAGATCACACCAGATGGCATGATATTCAGCTACAAGGGATATCGTTTCCAGCGCGGTATTCGGTAGAGACAAATTCTGCGCTGACTTATCAGGTTGCATTAAGAAGGGGTTTTTTATGGCTAGTCTGGATGCACACTATTCGGCCCGCGACATCGAGGAGCGAATCCTGAAGGCCTTGCGCGCGGTTGGTCTGGATCCCGAGCAAGGCATCACGCCTGAGCAACTGGGGGCGCTTGACCATTTTCACACGGGCGGTTTCAAGGCTTCACTCGAGTTGAAGGAATTGGCGCAGATCCGCTCTGAAGATCGCGTACTCGATATTGGCGCCGGGTTGGCCGGTGCCGCCCGAATGCTCGCATCCTCGCCCGGTTGCCGAGTCGACTGCATTGAATTGACGTCCGATTACTGCGCCGGTGCGGCACTGCTCAATCGGCTGACCGGACTTGACGATAAAATCAATGTGCACCAGGGCAGCGCGCTAGACCTGCCTTTCCCCGACGATACCTTTGATGTCGTGTGGATGCAAAATGTCGGCATGAACATCGCGGACAAGCGCAAGCTCTACTCAGAGGTCAGCCGTGTTCTCAAGCCGGGTGGACGTTTCGCGTTTCAGGAAATGACAGCTGGCAAGGAAGACGCCACGTTCTATTATCCGCTGCCGTGGGCCACCGACCCCGCCGATAACAACCTGATCACGATCGAAGCAATGCGAACTGTGCTCGGTGATTGCGGGCTCCTATCCGAAATCTTCGAGGATGCCAGCGACATGATATTGAACAGTCCACCTCCCTCGGCCCCCTCTGTGAGCGTGACGCCTGCAGCGCCACCGCAGGCGCAACTTGGCCTGTCGGTGTTCGTGGATGATCTCGCGCAAAAGGCCACGAATGCGCGACGCAGTCTCCAAGAAGGTCAGACCCGGTTTGTCAGGGGTGTCTTCAGCGTGAAATAAGAGAGTGGTATAGGGGCGGAGCCCAAACGACTTTGTGAAAAAATGGGGGCTTACTCCGCCCTCATCGATTTGTTGTCACTAATCTTGCCCGCAGCGCGGTGAGCGATTACGTCGACAATTTTACCTTTTACTTCTGACAATTTGATGGCTGAGGGTTTTGCAAATTGCGGCGGAAATGAAGGAGGCTCTTTTTCAAAATAACTTAGATAGCGGCGCAAGAATGCCGCAGGCGGAATTTGTTTTGAATCATCGATCAAGCTTGGCAAGAATCCCTTCACAAAATACAAGTCCATGTTGCTGGGTACCTTTGCGTTTGCTTTGTTGTACTTTTCACATTCAAAAAAATCTTTGATACGCAAATAGGTTTGTCCGGACAGGGCGATACGGTTGGGTTCGCTGCAGGATTCCACGCGTGAAGCGTAATTGACGGACTCGCCCCAGATGTCGTATGAGAATTTTTGTTTGCCAACTATTCCGGCTATCACGTGCCCTGTGTGAATTCCAACCCGTATAGCGAGGTTATGCTGATTGTCTGAACCTCTGCGCTCGGTTACGGCGCGAATGATCTCCATCGCTGCCATGACGGCATCTACCGGATGGGATGGATTGCGTTCCGGCAATCCCCCGGCGCACATATAACTGTCGCCGATGGTTTTCAATTTTTCCAGGCCGTAACGTGCCGCGATCTCATCGAAGGTGCTGAAGTATCCATGCAAGATCTGAACCAGATCTTCTGCCGCCAGTGTTTCGGCAGTGGAAGAAAACCCCACGAAATCGGTGAATATGATCGTGACGTCTTCCAGATATTTTGGTGCGACCGACCCCTTGGTCCGAAATTCTTCGGCTACCGTGGCGGGCAAGATATTGAGCAATAGAGAGTTGGAAACTTGGCGTTGGTTTTCGATTTCAACGTTACGTTGTGCCAGTTCATTTTCAAGGTTGGTTCGCTGGCTTTTGGTTGTACGCAAGTCATCAGAAAGGTTGTTGAAGGAATTGGCGATTTCGCCAAGCTCATCATCTGATTTCAGTTCGATCCGTTGTTCGGTGTCTCCGTTGTGGATAGATCGAACGCCCTGGTTTAACGTATTTAACCCTTTGTCGATACGGCGATATACCTGCACGGCGATGGCGACTGCCATGCAGAGGGAAATGATAAAAGTTATAAGTGCTGTTTGATTGGTCCACCGTTGCGCGACCATGAGCTGCTGGTGTGCGGTTGCTATCTGTTGCTTCTCAAGCCCTTCTAGGAGTGGTATTGCTTCATGCAGCACTTGTTGACTTAACGGCTCGGTGTGCAGAACCAGTTCGGTGAGAGCCTGATCATGTTCGACACCAAAATTATTGTAAAAAACACGCCATGACGTGGCCAAATCCGCGTAGTTTTTTTGCAAAGCATCTACCCGGAGCTTCGTTTCGGCATCCGAGAGATTTTGTAGCATCACAATCTGTTCGGAGATCGCGGCTGTCTGGAGATTCAGCTTTTCGATCTCGATGGGTGCCAAAGGGGTTGTCGTGCCAACAAGGTGGACCTGTCCCAAACGGTCGACCTGGCTCTGTATGTCACTGGCACCTTGTTTGATCGTCGTCGTTAATGCCTGGCGGGAAGTTGCTTGCTGCAGCAATTCGGTCGCAGCCCCTTTTTGGTGGGTGCTCCAAAAATTGATCGAAAAATTCAGGGCGAATAAAGCCAGAATGGCTATAAAGGACAGCTGAAGGTGTTTTTTAACAATCATTGCTTGGCTTATTCGGAATCATGGGAAGGGTTGTAAGTATAAAGCTTGCCGGCAATAATCAATAGCAATAATCATCGGGTCAGTCTGAGCAGAAAGATATCTTTCTGATACTTGATATAGCTGGCAATACTACATCTTCTATTTCGATGGACAAAATGCACAAAAGTTCCGTGCGGGACGTAATAGGAAGCGATACAGCTAAGAAATTCAAGCTTACTGCGGTTAAGCCGCCGAAATCCGGAAATTAAGCGGGTTAGCATCAAAATACATTTTATGAAACAATCCAGAAATCTTTAAACTCCTCGCAATTCTTCTCAAATCTACTTTGATTTTCGTTTCTCACTCCCCAATGCATATTGCCCATAAATGCCAAAGTTTGCATGACCTCGGCGCCAAGCCGTGCCACGCAAATCGCCTGCTGTGCGGATGGAAAAATCTAGAATGAACAATAAGAATATGAAGCCATATTTGAGGGAGAGTGACGGGATACTCTCACTGCAGTTTGATGATTGGTCCACACAAAGCGAGATGAGCATCGATGACACAGATAAGTTGGTCATCCCCTATACCAGGGTCATCATGAGCTTTTTATTGCTTGAACCATCGCCCAGGCATATTGCGATGATCGGTTTGGGTGGCGGTTCCCTGGCGAAATATTGCTACCGCTATTTGCCAGACACCGAAATCACCACTGTTGAGATCAACCCAGATGTGATCGCGCTGCGCAATGAATTTGCCATACCCACAGATGATGCGCGCTTTAGGGTGTTGCTGGGCGATGGTGCAGAGTGGGTGTCTGACACCACCAGTCAGCCGGATGTGTTGATCGCGGATGGATTTGATGCGGATGGTTTACCCGCTCAATTGAGCAGCCAGCAGTTTTACGATGATTGTTTCGCAGCGTTGGCCGACAACGGCATCATGGTGGTTAACATGTGGAAAGGTTATCCGCACTATGATGAATACATGGCGCGTATCTGCAACAGTTTTTGCGGGAACAGGGTAATCGTTGAGGTAGAAAATGATCTTAACCATATTGTACTCGCCGTAAAGAGTACCGTTTTTCCGCCTGCAGCCTCGGCGATACGTCACCACGCCAAGCTACTGAGCCAGTCTCACCCCTTGAATTTTCAAGCTGAAGCCAACCGGCTCGTTCGGGCCCTGCCGACCAGTGCAGTAGAATCGATTGATGGAGGGAAACAAGATGAGTGAAAATGTTGTCGAGATCCGGGATGGTTTGAATGATAACGATCGGGTTGAGCTAACCAAGCTTCTGGTAGAGAAATTGCAGGAGTTACACAGCTTGACCAACGCCACACCGTTGGTGCGTGCGCGCTTACAAATGGATGTAGCGGAAATACTGGTGCAGCTGGGGCGTAAAACAGAAGCATGGACCCTGGCGCGCGAGGCCTTCGATACTGCGCTGAAAGACGATGCTTGGCAGGATGCCGTAGAGGCGTGCAATGTGTTGTTCCAATGCGAACAGGATGACTCCGTAGCCGCGCTGGGAATGGGCGTGTGGCTGGCGGTCAGCTTCCCGGTTGATCCCGAGCTGACGCTGGCGATGCTGCAGCATATCGTCGATGAAACGCCGAATCATTCAGACAATGCTGCACTCGCTGCCGTCACCGCGCGTTATGTGGTCGATCTGCGCGCCGATAATGAAAGTCACGAAAGCCAGAGCTTCTTTGCCAACAACCTGATTGCGAGCGTGGCCGAGCGCCACAGTAATGTGCGCAATCAGGCCGCCCTCGACAAGTGGATGGATATGCTGGAGCTGCGCGATCCGGAAATATTCCTTCCTCGCATGGGGCGGGTGGTCAATGCTATCGTGGGTGATGCGTGGTGGTTTGACCGCGAAGAGCTGCGCAAAAAGCTGGATTGAAGCGCGCGGGACACGCCTTCAGTGAACGCGAGCAAAAATTAAGATTGAAATTTCCACAACCCAATGAAATTGTTATGGAAAGTGTCCGTACTTGTACTTTAGTACACCAACACTTTAGTACAATAGTATTTGCTATTGAAATAGATACAATCCGCTCCCAGAAAAACTAGCGAATGTAGAGTGCGAAATTTTCCCATCGGTCTCATCTGATTGATCAGTGATGAATATTTAACCGATTTTGACGCAGTTAATCAATTTTTTTGCCTACGATTACTGTCTGAATTTTGTTTGTTAACCCTGAATAATGAGGACGTCATGACCATAAAAATTGCACGCACCATAAAAACAGTATTATTTTCAGTCGTTGTAACATGCTTTTTCGCCGGTTCGTTACCTGCGTTTGCTACGCAATTTAGCGATGCAGTTGTCAACAAAGAGCCTTGCCCGGTAAATGCGTATCCAGGTACCCCTTATTCCCTTTACCCGCCATCGGTTGCAATCGATGCCGAGTTTGGCGAAGGTGCCCAGGCCATAACACAATGCTTGAAAAATCGTAAAGGCCTTAAGGTCGTTGTGCGTGTCGATAACACCTTTATGACCGATCCATATGGCGCGGCTCGTTTGAATGCACCATTATTTCTTACCAATATCGAAAAAATGATCACGCAGTATGAAGTCACGCATGGGTTAACCATCGGTCAGGACATAGATATCCGGGTTGTGTTCAGCGGCACTGGTGCAGCCTTGGCAACAACCAGTCACCCTATTTTTTCTAAAGCAGCCACACTGTGGAATGCAGAAATCGCAGCGGGAAAGCACGGCGGCAGTCCATTGACCGTTAGCACAGACAATCCATATAGACTCATTGTTGAAAGAGGTATGGCAAAAGGCATGAAGTTCTATTTGTGCCAGGAAGCTTCGCGTACGTTGGGTATCACAATGGCAAACAAGATCCCGGGAATTAATTTTGTTCCTGCGGCGCATGCGGCCACTGCTGATTTTCAAATGGATGGTTACGCACTCATCATTCCGTAAGGGACGAATTTCGGGGTGAGGTTGAAATATCTCCTAAACGGTAATTAACGGGTTTAGCACTTGAATACCGTTTATGAAGAAAGCCCGGCGCCGCCGGGCTTTCACTTTGTAACAAAGTACCTGTCACATGCCATGGCAAAGCCTGGGTTAAAATCACCGCAAGCTTTGCTACGTAATCATTTTCAAACACACTTTGATTTCTGCTCCCCAAACACCAATGCGTATCGCCCAGCTGCGCCAGCGTCTGCGTGATCTCGGCGCCAAGCCGTGCCACGAAGATCGTCTGCTGCGCGGATGGAGTCAGGTCGGCTCGTACGACAGGCCACGCAGTTCAGCCGAGGGTTTCTTCCCGCTTGCATTGCGCAATGAGTTGTCCGCCATTGAGGCGGAACTGAAGGGACTGGCGCAGGTGCATAGCGAACATCCCGCCGGTGAAGGCGTCGCACGTCTGTTGGTGGAGCTGGCCGATGGCCAGATGGTGGAGAGCGTGCTGCTGCCGCGCGGCGGCCTGTGTGTTTCGACGCAGGTGGGCTGTGCGGTGGGGTGTGTGTTCTGCATGAGCGGCCGCGACGGCTTGCAACGTCAACTCGGCAGTGCCGAGATCGTCGCCCAAGTGGTGCTCGCGCGCCGTCGGCGCGCAGTGAGCAAGGTGGTTTTTATGGGCATGGGCGAGCCGGCCCACAATCTCGATAATGTGCTCGAAGCGATCCAGCTGCTCGGCACACAGGGCAACATCGGCCACAAGAACCTGGTCTTTTCCACGGTCGGGGACCTGCGCGTATTCGAGCGGCTGCCGCAAGAAAAAGTGAAGCCGGCGCTCGCGCTTTCGCTGCACACCACCGACGCGGCACTGCGCGCCAGATTGCTGCCTCGTGCACCGCAGATTGGAATCGAAGAGCTGGTGGAACGCGCCGAGGGGTATGCGCGCGCCACCACCTATCCGGTTCAGTATCAATGGACGTTGCTCGAGGGCGTCAACGACAGTGACGCCGAGCTGGAGGGTATTGCACGCTTGCTTGCAGGAAAATACGCGGTGATGAATTTCATCCCCTTCAACGCAGTGGATGGGCTGAACTATCGCCGCCCTTCAACTGATCGCATAGCCTCTATGGTGCGTACGCTGAAGCAAAACGGCATCCTCGCGAAGATACGCGATTCAGCCGGGCAGGAGATCGAGGGCGCGTGCGGACAGTTACGCGCGCGGGCAGTGAAAGCAAAGTAAAGTAAAGTAAAGGGTAGCTTCGAGTAAAAGACGCCAAGTTAAAAAAGTTTCTGAGTCGTGATATTTTCGAACTAAGGAGTCAGGGTCGAAGTTGTTTTGAGGATAACAAACCATTCGACCCCGATCCATTAAATTTGCACAGCCAAACAAAAGGCGACCCAAGGGCCGCCTTGATCGCGCCGCCACGGGCGCACTTTACCCCCCCCCGAATGACTAGAGGCCAACCATAGTTGCCACAGGATCGAGCCTGCGCACTATGTTCAGTATCGTCATGCCTTGAATGGCGTCGGGGTCATACTTCACCATCAATGAGTGCGGATGTGCGTGATGGTCGAACTCGGCGCAATCTACCCCGATACAACCAGACACCCAATTCTCCAAATGATGCCTTCTCTTGGCGTCAAATTCTGGATGCACGTAAATCAATATATTTGCCATGTTCATGAGCACCTCCTCGTATGTAAGAAGTTTGAAATGAGGATGAGAAAAACACCCACCACATCCCTTGTGGCATTTGACTGATGAGGGTGTGAGGAGTTCAACAAAAGTTTCCAATGATAAATCAGGCTGCTGGAATGAAGTAGTAACAGAGTGAGTTAACCTGGATTAATTCCGACTGTTCCTGTTTAGTAATATGCTGATTATTTGCTTGCCAAATAATTTGCACATGACATATGGCAAGAGTATATTGGCCTGATAATTTGTAGGTCTATCTAAGGGGGTGTCATCATGAACGTAACCCGTCGCGATTTTCTTAAGCAAAGTGTAGTTGTCTCCTCAGCCGCTGCAGCGGGTGGCTTGCCGGTGAGCGAGCTTGTACAAGCCGCAACTCAAAGTGCCGAAACGAACTGGAGATGGGATAGAGGCGTGTGCCGCTTTTGCGGCGTGGGCTGCGGTATCCAGATCGCCACCGAGAAGGGTCGGATCGTCGCCACCAAGGCGGATATTGATGCGCCGGTGAACCGCGGGCTTAACTGCATCAAGGGCTACTTCAACGGCAAGATTCCCTACGGTAAGGACAGGCTGACCAAGCCGCTGCTGCGCATGAAGAACGGCAAGTTCGACAAGCAGGGCGATTTTGTCGAGGTCTCGTGGGAACGTGCCTTCGACGAAATGGAAAAGCAGTTCAAGCGCCACTACAAGGAGCTCGGCCCAACCGGCGTTGGCTTCTTTGGTTCCGGGCAACAGACTGTTCAGGAAGGCTATGCGGCGGTCAAGCTTTTCAAGGCAGGCTTCCGCAGCAACAATATCGACCCCAATGCGCGCCATTGTATGGCCTCGGCGGTAGCCGGGTTCATGCAGGTGTTCGGTATCGACGAGCCCTCTGGCAATTACGACGATATTGAACATACAGACACCATGGTGCTGTGGGGCGCCAATATGGCGGAGATGCATCCCGTACTGTGGACGCGCATCACTGATCGAAGGATGAATGATCCAAATGTGCGGGTAGTCAACCTGACCACGGTTGGCAACATGTCATCCGGGATCGCAGATATTGAGATCATCTTCAAGCCGCAGACTGACCTCGCCATCATGAACTACATCGCTCGCGAGATCGTGACCCGCGATGCGGTGAACTGGGACTTCGTCAACAAACACTGCGCATTTGCAGCAGGGCCGACCGACATCGGTTATGGCATGCGTGGTTCAGACAAATTCGATTACGCTGCCGAGAAGGACACCAATGGCAAAGAATTGACCATGCAGTTGGACAGCGCGGAAGCGATCGCGCAAGGCAAGACGGTGGGCATGACCGTGGAGCAGAATAACCGTGCCACGCCCGATAAACACTGGCTGATCGGCTTTGAGGATTTCAAGAAGGGCGTTGAACCTTATACCCTGGATTTTGTGGCCGAGCTGTCCAAGGGCGATTCGGAAGAATCGATCGACGTATTCAAGGCCAAGCTCCAGCACCTGGCCAATCTGTATATCGAAAAGAGCCGCAAGGTCGTGAGCTTCTGGACCATGGGGTTCAACCAACACCAGCGCGGCACATGGGTCAACGAGCAGGCATACATGGTGCACCTGTTGCTGGGCAAGCAAGCGATGCCCGGTAACGGCGCGTTCTCGCTGACTGGCCAGCCCTCCGCCTGTGGCACCGCTCGCGAGGTGGGTGTGTTCTCGCACCGCCTGCCTGCCGACATGGTGGTGAACAATCCTGCACATCGGGCGCATTCTGAGCACCTTTGGAATCTGCCCGCCAAGACACTCAACCCCAAAATAGGCAGCCACTTCACCAAGCTGCTGCGTGATTTGGAGGACGGTCAGGTCAAATGGGCGTGGGTGCAGGTGTGCAATCCGTTCCAGGATACCGCCAATGCCAACCACTGGATCAAAGCTGCACGCGAGAAGGACAATTTCATCGTGGTGTCGGATGTCTATCCCGGCATCTCCACCAAGGTGGCAGATCTGGTTCTGCCTTCGGCCATCATCACCGAGAAATGGGGCGCATACGGCAATGCCGAACGCCGCACCCAGTTATGGCGCGAGCAAATCCCGCCACCGGGTCAGGCGCGTAGCGACATTTGGCAGATCATGGCATTTTCCAAGCGCTTTAAGCTAAAGGAAGTTTGGGGAGAGCAGAAAATCCCGGGGCTCAAAGAAGTAGATTATGCCGATGGAATATTGCCTGACGTGTTGAGGGGCGCAACCTTGTCGCCGGATGCAACTCTGTATGAAGTGCTGTTCGCCACCCCTCAAAACAAGCAATACAAATGGCCTGACCTCATCGCCAACGGCCATGACAACCATACATCCACATTGTTGGGTGATCACTGGTTCCCGGAGAAGGCGCTGTTCGAGGAGTACGCACAGTTTGGTCGCGGCCACGGACATGATCTTGCCGATTTCGATGTGTATTTCCGTGATGATGTACGCGGATTGAAGTGGCCAGTGATCAACGGAAAGGAAACGCACTGGCGCTTCAATGAAGAGTATGACCCCTATGTCAAGAAAGGGAGTGGCTTTGATTTTTATGGGGACGCACTCAAATCTCTTCCGAGCGGCAATCTGGATGGAGTGACTAATCAGGAGAAAACCAGTATCGCCGGCAAAGCGAAGATATTCTTCCGTCCCTATGCGGCACCGGTGGAACAGCCGGATAAAAATTTCGATATGTGGCTCACTACCGGACGCGTGCTTGAGCACTGGCATTCCGGCACCATGACGCGGCGTGTGCGTGAGCTGCACTGGGCCGTGCCTGCAGCGCTGATCTACATGCACCCGGAAGATGCCAAGGCGCGTGGTTTGAAACAGGAGTCAGTTGCGTGGATCGAGTCGCGTCGTGGCAAGATCAAGGCAATGGTGGAGACCAAGGGACGCAATCGTCCACCACAGGGTATGGTGTTCGTTCCCTGGTTCGACGAGGGCGTGTTCATCAACAAGGTGACACTGGATACGACCTGTCCAATCTCCAAGCAAACAGATTTCAAGAAATGTGCAGTGAAGATCTACAAGGCGTGATCTCAACGACAAAGCCAAGGAGAGACAAAATGCGCTATCCGAATGTAATGACCGCAAGCCGTTTTATATTAGGCATCACGTTGATGGCTGCGGGAATGAGTACGACTTTCGCGGCCCAATCCATCAAAGCAAACGACACTGGCCTGAGCAAGACCAGTGTTTTCGATGTGCCTGAACCCAAGGTATATCACTACGGTTCCTCGCAACCGGGGCAGAGCAAAGTACTGCCACGTGCATATTCGGGTGCTCCGCCGCAGGTACCGCATGACATCAGCAATTTTCTGCCAATCACCGCGCAGAGCAACATGTGCATCGCATGCCATGACCAGCCAAAAGAATGGGGCAAGAAGCGCGAGAAGGGCATGGCCACGCCTATCCCACCCAGCCATTACACCGATTTGCGCAATGCGCCGGGCAAGGTCACCGACCATTTGATCAAAGCGCGCTTTAACTGTAATCAGTGCCACGTCCCACAGACCGATGCACCGGCACTGGTGGAAAATACCTTCTCATCAGGCCGCAAGCGCTGAATCGTTTCAGCTAACCCGGCTTCCCGTCTGCGCGTGGTTTGACAAGGATGGGGGCGTACACCCAGACGATTAGTACAAAGGCGATCAGCCATGCCGCCTGTGCTATGCCGATCCACAACAGGTAATGCGCCGTAGCGATCATCGGTAACATTACCCGCGCAACGAAGGCCGCGATCAATAATATAAAAATCGGAACAAGCAGCTGCGAGTGTTGCTGAATGTCTCGGCCGGTGTGCCCGAGCGAGATACGCGCCATCATTCCTGCAGTGATCATGCCGATGCCGCCCAATGCGAATGCATGCAACGCCAATGAAGGCGAGAGGGATGAAAATGGTGCGAGAGCCTTGAGCAGGAAGCCGAATGTCGCGCCGCCATAACCAACGTATAACACCCACAGCAGCGGCTTTTTCCAGATGCCCTTGGTGTGCCATCCCACCAGTCGCAAGGCGTGAATCGCGAACAGCAACCCGGCGAGTGTGGCGGTGACCGGGACATGCTTCCAGAACACATCGGCGATCCAGAACAGCAGAAACACAACGAG
>Ga0315268_10003131_pt1 | contig 18331 bp, 20 predicted proteins | sample C1_top_MG_FD_204535 | JGI IMG/M metagenome (GOLD analysis project Ga0315268, IMG submission 204535) | Sediment microbial communities from Yellowstone Lake, YNP, Wyoming, USA - C1_top | ecosystem: Environmental > Aquatic > Freshwater > Lake > Sediment | place: USA: Wyoming | collected 2017-08-01
ACTCTGAAGGAGTAGTTCGGGCCACTCCATCAGGTGATGGCCTCTCCCACCTTGCGATGCGATAGTCCATCCCCACCTCTGCAACTCTCAGATCATTCGGTACATCGACGTGAATAAGCTTACCAGCATTGACAAATTCCGTGTTCCCGTGGGTAATCAGGAAATTGAATTGCAGCAGATCGAGTTCGCGGCCGGCGGGGAGCCTTTGTTGCGTTTGCGCATTCGTGAACATACCCGTTTTACCGTTTTTGATATCGATGCAGTCACCGCCGGGCATTGGGCCGAAGTCATGGCGGCCTGGTCGAAGCAGAAACTGGAAGCAGCCCACTTGGCCACGAAAGCGCCGTAATGAGTTCTGCCGAGCACGTTGCTGCGGAGACGTTCGTTGATCTCCAGTTCGCCTTGCAGGGCCAAGCCGTGCCCCCCGATTACGCTGATGCACTGTGGAGCGCCGTGCGTGAAATCCTGCCCTGGCTCGAGACCGATGTGCTGGCCGGCATTCACCCCCTCTCCGGGCTGAGTCCGAGTGCCGGGGGGTGGTACCTTTCGCGCCGTTCGCATCTGACCTTGCGTATCGAGCGCGAACGGGCAGCCGCCGCACAGCCGCTCGTGGGCGCGCGCTTGCAGCTTGGTGAACATGTTCTTGAGGTCGGCACCCCTCATGTGCGTGAGTTGGCGCGTGCGCCGGCACTTCAGGCCAAATTTGTTGTATTCGGCTCGGCAAGTCATGATGTCGCAATGGCCGAAGAGGCTTTTCGGGAGGCCTGCGTGGAGGAGTTGGCGGTGCTGGGTGTGCCGCCTCGCCTGCTCTGCGGAAAACCCCAACGCACCAGTACCCCGGATGGGATGCTGACAGGCTTCAGCCTCGTCCTGCTGGATTTGAAGGCCGATGCCTCCTTGCGCTTGCAGCGCCATGGCCTCGGCGGCGAGCGCAAGCGTGGCTGCGGAATTTTCATCCCCCACAAGTCGATGGTCGCTGTGAGAACGTTAGAATGATTGGCTATGCAATTTGCTACCCTGTTTATTTTCCAACCCGAAGTCAAAGGAGGAGCCCGTGAGCATTGTTATCAATGGTGTAGAAAAGGAAGTTGACGATTACGGCTATTTGCTTGAGCCGGATTTCAGTGAAGAGGCTGTGCTGGCCTTTGCTGCCGCTGAAGGTATCGCGCTGACCGATCAGCACTGGAAAATCATCAACTACCTGCGTGAGAAGTTCAAGGAAGACGGTCACACCCCCAACGCGCGCAATCTGGTCAAAGGCCTGCAGGACGAAGCCGATATGCCCGAGGCTGACAACAAGTTGATGTTCGACCTCTTCCCCGATGGTGGCGCTGCCAAGCAGGCCTGTCGCGTCGGTGGCCTGACCCAACCTAAAGGCAAGGGTGGCTACTAAGAAAGTCGGTGCTGGCGGGACGGTGATTCGCCGTCCAGTTGCCGGCCTGGGGACGGTGGCGGTCGCCTGATATGGCTGTCAGAATCCGTTCCCGCTTTCACGCGGATGGCCGGTCGCGTTCGATGGCCACGCTGGCCAGCGTCGTGGCGGTGTTGGCATGGAAACTGGCTGTCGATGCCCTCAATCGTATGCGCCAGGCCGATTACGACATCGATATCGGCCGTCCCTACCTTGATTTTGTTTCCGAATTCACCGTTTTTCTTGCTTTGCTGGCGGACCGCATTGCCTATCGCGATCTTGACGCCGACCAGCGGATTGAATTCACCACAGCCCTTGCCAAGCGTCTCTCTGCATTGGTTGAGGAAAATTTCGGCACCTATCTTGAAGATGTCGTGCCTGGCGAAACGAGCCGCCATGTTCTCGAATTGTTTAACCGCCGCAGCGTAGATTACGCCGAATTCAATTACACGGAAGCTGGCCCGGACTTCGGTTTCAAGCGCTGTTTTGCCGCCTGCCTGCGCGAAGGGTTGCCCGAAAAGGACAAGCTCTGGGTGGTCGATCAGGTGATGGATATCGAAGTGCCTGAAGCCTTGAAGGCGCTGAATAAAACCTTGGCCGGGCTGTTTAGCCCCGCGACCAGTGAAAGTCGGCGTCGCCAAGACGCTGCCGCAACGGGAGATTAAGCATATGTCCGGCCCCTTTGATATTGACGATACCGTCGCATACGCGCGTTGGCGTGAGCAGAAACTTGATACCGCTCCGCGTCGTGTGGAAGATATTGTCCTCGAACTCGACGATCCGCGCCGGCTCAGTCCAGCCGAGCGGCAGGGTCTCGTCGCTCTCAATGCCCGCTGCAACATGGCGATCTATGTCGGCAAGACTGGCACCGATCCCGACAAGGATATCCCGCGGTTGCTGGGTCAGCAGTTGGGGCTCAAGACGCTCGATGGCCACTGGCTGACCGACAATGACGGCATTTCGCCGCTGTCGGTGACGGGTGCCGAGGCACGCGGCGAACGCAAGGAATTCATTCCTTATACCGACAAGCCGATTCGTTGGCATACCGACGGTTACTACAACACCCCTGATCACACCATTCGTGGCCTGATCCTGCATTGCGTGCGCAGCGCGGCGAATGGCGGTGAAAACCAGTTACTCGATCACGATCTCACTTATATTTTGTTGCGCGACGAGAATCCGGACTTCATTCGCGCCCTGTCGGTACCTGATGCGATGACCATTCCGCCGCGCCTGGACGATGACGGTGTGGCACGCGCGGAGCAACCCGGCCCGGTCTTTTCGGTGGATGCCGACGGTTTTCTGCATATGCGCTATACGGCGCGTACCGTCAGTATTGCCTGGCGTGATGATCCCCTGACAAAGGCCGCACTGGCTGCCTTGACGCGCATCCTCGCCGCGCCGACGCCCTGGACGCTGCATGGTCGTCTTGAGCCTGGCATGGGCCTGGTTTGCAACAATGTGCTGCACGATCGCAGCGGTTTTACTGAAACCCCAGAGAAGCGCCGCCTTCTCTATCGTGCCCGTTACTACGAGCGCGTCGCGATTGCCTGATTGGCCTATCGATATAAGCTATTGCCCCGTGCCTACTGCAATGTCCCATCTCACCCCGGAGCTCGAACGTAGGCTGATGACTGCCGTCGAGCGCATGCCCGCTTTCCCCAAGAGCGTGCAGACGGTGCTGGAAATGACGCGCAACATCAACTGCTTGCCCAAGGAACTGGTGGGCGTCATCGAGAAAGACCCGGTGATGACCGTCAAAATTCTGCGCGTCATTAACTCGGCCTACTATGGCCTCCCGAACAAGATCACCTCGGTGGGGCAATCGGTCGTCTATCTGGGCATCAATACCATCAAGAACCTGGCGCTGTCGTTTGCTGCCGTCGGTATCCTGCCGCGTTTCAACACCAGTGGTTTCGACATCCAGCGCTATTTGCTGCACTCCTTGACGGTCGCCGCCGTGGCGCGCCTGCTTTGCGATAAATATGCCCGCGCTGAAGCTGATCCGACTGATTGCTACATCGCCGGCCTGCTGCACGACTTTGGCAAGGTGGTATTCGCCCAGTTCATGGCCGGTGAGTTTCTTCAGGCACTGGCGATTTCCGCCGATTTGGATAAACCGCTCTATCTGGCCGAGCAGGAAACCATTGGGGCCGATCATGCGTATGTCGGCGCCTTGCTGGCCAAGAAGTGGCAGTTTGCCGAGCCCCTCGTCAATTGCATTCGTGACCACCATGCAGAAGCGGCAGAACCTTCCGCGATGATGGATTGCCTGCGCATGGCGGACATTCTCTGCCGCAAGCATGCCTTTGGTGACGCGGGCAATCCGTGGCATGAGGACGAGTTGGCGAAAATGCCGCAACGCTTCGGTATCGATATCGAGGTGGTGATTGCCGCTCTCGGCGATCTGCAGAAAATCGTCGAAGATGCCCAGTCGTTCGCGCAGATTGGCACGGGAAAATAAGGAGCAGCCATGAAAGTCAGAATGTGGGGCGTTCGCGGTTCAATCCCTTCGCCCGGCCCACGTACCGTGCGCTATGGCGGCAATACCACCTGCATCGAGGTGCGTAGCGATGACGACAGCCTGATTATTCTCGATGCCGGCAGCGGCATATTCCCGCTGGCGCAAACGCTGCTTGCGAAACTGCCCGTCACCGCCAACGTCTTCATCACCCATACGCACTGGGATCATATCCAGGGCCTGCCTTTTTTTGTGCCACTCTACATCCCCGGCAACAAGGTGCGTATCCATGGCGCCTACGACATTGTTTCGATGCAGGGTATCGAGCAGATCATGAATGTGCAGTTGCAATACAGCTATTTCCCGATCCGCGAGGCGGAACTCAAGGCCGGCATCGAATATCAGACGCTAACCGTCGGCGAGCCGGTGATGATCGGTGATGCCACCGTGACGCCGGTACTGATGAATCACCCGGTTACCGATCTCGGCTACCGTGTCGAGTGCAATGGCAAATCGATGTTCTTTACCGGGGATCACGAGCCTTGGGTAAATATTTATGCGCCAGATGATCCTGAGTATGCCGAGTATCAGCTGATGATCGATCAGCGCCAGGCCGAACTGGATGCCGCTATTGGTCCAGTGGATGTGCTGGTCGGTGATGCCGCCTATACGCTCGCCGAATATCCACCGAAGATCGGTTGGGGGCACGGCACGTTCGATAGTACGATCCTGATGGCGCAGCGTATTGGGGCCAAGCGGCTGATCTGTACCCACCATGAACCGACCCGCAGCGACGACGATCTCGAGAAGGTGTTTGGCGAGGCGCTGAGCCGTCACCCTGAGACTGGCTGCGAGATCATGCTGGCCCGCGAGGGCCTGGAAATCATCCTCTAGCCCGGTGGGCTTGCCGACGCCTTGGTTGCCACGGTAAGCATTCGATCCAGCGCGGACTTGGCCAACTCTATCTGGTTATCCAGTCGCTTGGCCATTTCCTGCAATAAATCGCGTCCCTGGCGGGTGGCAACACGCGCGGCGGCAAATAACTCATAAAGTTTCGAGCCGTAAAGCCGGTCAAGCTCGGTGACAATCGCGGTAAGGCGCCGGCGAATCTTTGCGACTTCCTCGGCCAGTGCGGCAGCGTTGGCAGAAGTCGGCGCTGGCGAGACGGTGCCCGTGGTCGCGCAACGGCCACTGTGCTGCCCCTCGAGCCAAAGGCTCAGGACCTCATCCAGGGCGCAGGCATCGCCGGCGCGATAGGCGCGGTTGGCCTCGCTCATCAAATGGGTGCGCCAAGCGCGATCATCTTCGTTTGACGCTCGGTCTGGATGGATCTTTTGCGCCAGTTGCCGGAAGCGCTTTTTCAGCTCGTTAGTGGGGGCAAAGCGCGCCTCGCTCTGTGCCTCCCGGGCCTTGAAGTGGTCACTTTCGCAGCGCGATTGTTCGGCGCGTGCATCGGCTTGCCGAGCTTTGGCACCCAGGCCAGGGTCATCAGGCTCACTTTGCATGCGCAGGTTTGCCAGGTCGGCCTGTAGGCGGTCAAGCTCGGCCATACGCCCGGCGATGAGGCTATGGTAGTGCTCGGTAAAGCGGGCGAGTTCGCCTTGCGCGGTGGCGAGTTCGAGTTCCATTTCCGCCAGTTCTTGGCCGAGTACTTCGATTTCGGCGCGCAGACGTGCGGTTGCGTCGATCACCGCTAGCCCCGTTGAACCACTCAACGGCCCCGGTGCCAGCATCAGGGTGCAGCGGGCACCCACCCACGGGGTGCGAACACTGGCGGGCAATTGCCCGGACTGGATGAGCATCACCCAGTCGGCGGGGGCGGCAAGGCGTTCTGCGAGTGCCCATGGGCCGATGCGCACCGGGAAGAGCTTGCCGATCCCGGCGGGGGGATCTTCGCGATCGAGCCCGCGCGCACTCCAGGCGAGACAGGCACGCCATAGTTCATCATCGTCCTGCAAGCGTTCGCGCAGGGTGGCCCAGGCGGGGCCGGCGCTATCCTCGGCGGCGCGTGTCAGGCGACTTTTCAGCAGCGAAAGCGTGGCGCGCAGGGCAATACGCCCCGCGTAGTCTGCGCCGGGCAGCACGAGACAGAGCGGGCGCAGGCGCAGGTCAAGGGCGTTTGAGATATCCGGCAACAGTGAGTCGTCGGCTGTGACGATCCACAAGCTACGATCGCGCGCTAGCGCTTCGGCGGCGAGTGCGGCAAGCGCCGGTACGATGACTGACGGATCGGCGGGCGCGCCGATTTCACGAAAAGTCGGCGCTGACGGTACGGCAGGATAAGCGATAAACTGCCTGAGCCAAGCATCAAGGGCAAGCGCAATATCCGGAGCCGAATCCATAAACCATTGTAGTCGTCCATCCTGACAGTGGTTATCGTTTCAAGCCACGACAAAAGGGTGGAAAACGGCGTATTTCCCTCTTGCCAACGGCGAATGTGTCGTCGCGGTTCGTAGTAAAGTGCCGGCTCTTACAGCTTCACCTCGGAGGAATATCCGTGTTTTCAATCATTCAGGCTGCTGGCTGGCCAATCTGGTTTCTGCTTTTTACCTCGGTGATTGCTGTTGCACTCATCATCGAACGCGGTACCGCGCTGCGCGGTGCGAAGATCGTGCCGCCAGGCCTATTGCAAAGCGTGATCGCCGAGTATCGGCGCGGGGGTGCCACGGATGAGTTCCTGCAGCGACTGGATGGGCATTCCCCTTTGGGGCGGGTGCTGGCGGCGGGCATCAAAAACGATAAAAGCTCGCGCGAAGTTATGAAAGAGGCTATCGAAGAAGCCGGTCGAAGCGCCGCCCACGAATTAGGGCATTTTCTCACCAGCCTCGGCACCATCGCCTCAATGAGCCCGCTGATGGGCTTGTTTGGCACGGTCGTCGGCATGATTGAAATCTTTGGTTCCGCGACTGCGGCCGGCAACAATCCGCAGCAACTCGCCCACGGTATTTCGGTGGCGCTCTACAACACCGGCTTCGGTCTGATCATCGCCATACCCGCGATGATTGCCTACCGGCACTTTCGTGCCCTGGTCGATGGTTTCGTCATCGAGATGGAGCAGCAGGCGCTGAAACTGGTCGAGCAACTGCATGGGGAACGCAAGTGAACTTCCAGCGCGGCCGACAACCAGAGGAACCGGAGATCAACCTGATCCCGATGATCGACGTGCTGTTGGTCATCCTGATCTTTCTCATGATCACGACGACGTATTCGAAGTTTTCCGGCCTCGAAATTAACTTGCCGACAGCGGATGCGCAAACGCAGCAGGATAAACCCAACGAAATCGATGTGGCGGTCACCGCCGACGGCAGTGTTTTAGTGAATAAGGTGCCGGTGACGGGCGGTGTCGAGGTGATCGGCGTGGTGCTGCGCCGGACTGCCGAAGGGACGCAGGATCCCGTGGTCATCATCAACGCCGACGCGAAGGCGACGCACCAGAGCGTCATCGATGTAATGCAGGCTGCGCGTAACGCTGGTCTTTCGCATATTTCCTTTGCCACTCAGCAAAAGCAACCTTGATCGTCTGACGCGCGCCTGGCGGCATCGTGGTGCGCTGGCGTGGCTATTGTTACCGTTGGGGTTGCTATTCTTTGTTGTCGCTGCATTACGCCGCCAGGGGTATCGGTGGGGCTGGTTGCGCGTCGAGCGTTTGCCGGTGCCTGTGGTTGTGGTGGGCAACCTTATCGCCGGCGGGGCGGGCAAGACGCCTTTGACACTTTGGTTGGCTCGACGCTTGATCACGTTAGGCCGTAAGCCGGGCATTGTCAGCCGTGGCTATGGTCGAGTGACGCGCGGTGTGCTTGAAGTCAAAGTCGGCGCAGGCGGGACGGCGGCAAGTGTCGGCGATGAGCCGCTGTTGCTCGCACAGCGATCCGGCAGCCCGGTGTTCGTCGGTAGCGACCGTGCCGCCGCCGCACAGGCCTTGCTGGCCGCGCATCCCGGTTGTGATTTGATCCTCTGTGACGATGGGCTGCAACACTATCGCCTGGGGCGCAATGTCGAAATTGCCGTGGTCGATCGGCGCGGGCTGATGAATGGCTGGCCGTTGCCGGCGGGCCCCTTGCGCGAACCGGCGCGTCGATTACAGGAGGTCGATGCGCTGGTGCTGAATGGCACCGACGTGGCGCCAATCGCGGGCGCGCCCGTGTTCAGCATGCGGCTGGAAGGTGAGCGCTTTTATCGGCTGGATAATCCCGCCATCCATTGCACAAAAAATGATCTGGAAGGCCTAAAGTTGCACGCCGTAGCTGGCATCGGTGAGCCGCAACGTTTTTTTGATCATCTGGCTGCGTTGGGTTTGCGTTTTGCGGCGCATGCCTTTCCTGATCACCACCATTACACCAGCGCTGATTTGTGCTTTGCTGGAGATGCACTACTGATGACAGAAAAGGACGCGCTAAAATGCGCCGGCCTCACCGTGTTGCCGATCTGGGTGTTGCCAGTGGAAGCCCATATCGAACCCGATCTCGCCCGCTTTGTCTTGGAGAAAATCGATGGACCCGCGTCTGCTTGAAATTCTTGTCTGCCCGCTCTGCAAGGGCCCGCTTGATTACCGCAAGCCGCAAGCGGAACTTGTCTGCAAGGCCTGTCGGCTTGCCTATCCGATCAAGGACGATATTCCGGTGATGCTCGAAGATGAAGCGCGCCAACTCCCTCCCGAAGAAGATTGAAATGACATTTCGCGTCGTCATACCGGCGCGTTATGCCTCGACGCGACTGCCGGGCAAGCCGCTGGCCGATATTGCCGGCAAGCCGATGGTGGTGCGCGTGGTCGAAGCGGTGCAGAACTGCGGTGCGGCCGAAATCATTGTGGCGACCGACGATGTGCGGGTGCGTGACGCTGTTGCTGACCATGGTCATGCAGTGGTGCTGACGCGCGCCGATCATCCCAGTGGCACCGATCGGATTGTCGAAGTGGCACAGCAGTGCGGCTGGAGCGAAGACGATATCGTCGTGAATGTGCAGGGCGACGAACCGTTGATCGAAGCGGCGCTGGTCGCTGAGGTGGCGCAAGCCTTGGCCAGCGACAGCGAGGCGGCCATTGCTACCGCCGCTCATGCCATTACCGACATGGCAGATTTCCTGAATCCCAATGTGGTTAAGGTGGTCACCGCCGCTAATGGTCGGGCGCTGTATTTTTCGCGGGCGCCGATTCCCTGGCATCGCGATGGCTTCGCCATGCAGCGTGAGGTTCTTCCCGCCGATTTGATCGTCCGCCGCCACATCGGCCTGTATGCCTATCGGGTGAGTTTCCTGCGTTGCTATGGGCAATTGGCACCGGCACCGCTGGAGCAATGGGAAGCGCTAGAGCAATTGCGTGCGCTCTGGCACGGTTTCCACATCCAGGTGATCGAATGCATGCATCCGCCCGCGCCGGGTGTCGATACGCCAGAGGACTTGGCGCGTGTGCGCGCGATGTATGCTGCAGCGCACTAATCAGGGCAACTATCTTCGAATAGATAAAATCTAGTCAAGCTTTGAATTAATAGTGCGAATATCAGAAAATCAAAAAGATTAAATACAACACACGTTCATCACTGAGGAGCTACAAAATGCGTTTAATTCTCTTAGGCCCACCGGGCGCCGGCAAAGGAACACAGGCCAACTTCATCAAAGAAAAGTATGGCATTCCGCAAATTTCTACGGGCGACATGTTGCGCGCCGCCGTCAAGGCAGGTACGCCGCTGGGCGTCGAAGCGAAGAAGATCATGGACGCAGGTGGTTTGGTGCGTGACGACATCATCATCGGCCTGGTCAAGGATCGCCTCAAGGAAGCCGATTGCCAGAACGGCTACATGTTCGACGGCTTCCCGCGCACTATCCCGCAAGCCGACGCGATGAAAGATGCCGGTGTTGCCATCGACTTCGTTCTCGAGATCGATGTGCCCGATAGCGAGATTGTCGGTCGCATGAGTGGTCGTCGCGTGCATGTGGCTTCAGGCCGCACTTACCATGTGAAGTTCAATCCGCCCAAGGTTGAGGGTCAGGACGACGACACTGGCGAAGCGCTGATCCAGCGTGCCGATGACAAGGAAGAAACCGTGCTGAAGCGCCTGGAGGTTTATCATGAGCAGACCGAAGCGCTGGTCGGCTATTACGGCAAGTGGGCCGAAGGCGGCGCTGCGGGCGCACCGAAGTATCGCAAGATTGATGGTCTCGGCAAGGTTGACGATATCCGTGATCGTGCTTTTGCCGCTCTGAAATAACTCAAAGGGGAGTAGTTCTATGGCAGCGAAGAAAATGAACGCGTTTTACGCACAGTCGGGTGGTGTTACCGCCGTCATTAATGCGTCGGCCTGCGGTGTCATCGAGACCGCGCGCAAGAACAAAGACAAGATCGGCAAGGTCTATGCAGGCCGCAATGGCATCATCGGCGCCCTCACTGAAGACCTGATCGATACCACCAAGGAAACCACCACCGCCATCGCCGGCCTGCGCTTCACGCCGTCGGGCGGTTTCGGTTCCTGCCGTTACAAGATGAAGAGCCTGGAAGCCAACAAGCGCGAATACGATCGCCTGATCGAAGTGTTCAAGGCGCACAACATTGGCTACTTCTTCTATAACGGTGGTGGCGATTCCGCCGATACCTGCCTCAAGGTGTCGCAACTTGGCAAGGCCATGGGTTATCCGCTACAGGCGATTCACGTGCCGAAGACAGTGGATAACGACTTGCCGATTACCGATAACTGTCCGGGCTTTGGCTCTGTTGCCAAGTACATTGCCATCTCCACGCTGGAAGCCACTTACGATGTGCGTTCGATGTGCGCGACCTCGACCAAGGTATTTGTCCTTGAAGTGATGGGTCGCCACGCCGGCTGGATTGCTGCCGCCGGTGCAATGGCGTCGACCGCAGGCACCGAGTTGCCAATCATCGTGCTGTTCCCCGAAGTGCTGTTCGACCAGAAAAAGTTCCTCGCCAAGGTTGAAGATCTGGTGAAGAAATTTGGCTACTGCACCGTGGTGGTCTCCGAGGGTTGCCATCATCCGGATGGTAAGTTCCTTGCTGAGCAGGGCACTCGCGACGCGTTCGGCCATGCTCAGTTGGGTGGCGCCGCACCGGTCGTTGCCAATATGATCAAAGACGCACTGGGCTACAAGTTCCACTGGGGTGTCGCCGATTACCTGCAACGTGCCGCCCGTCACATCGCTTCCAAGAGCGACGTGGATCAGGCTTACGCGATGGGCAAGGCAGCCGTCGAGTTTGCCATCCAGGGCCACAATTCGGTGATGCCGACGGTTGAACGCACCTCGAATGCACCGTACAAGTGGAAGGTTGGCATGGCGTCGTTGTCCAAGGTCGCCAACGTCGAGAAGATGATGCCGAAAAACTTCATCACCAAGGATGGCTTCGGTATCACTGACAAGTGCCGCGAATATCTGGCGCCGTTGATGAAGGGTGAGGACTATCCGCCGTATGGCGCCGACGGTCTGCCCAAGTATGTGACATTGAAAAATGTCGCGGTAGAAAAGAAGTTGCCTGAGTTCAAGCTGTAATAGTTTTTGTCCCCAATACTCCGCCCGGCAAATTGTCGGGCGGTTTGTTAATAAAACAAGCGTTTGTTGCTGTCCATCAAATAAGGGGGAGTCTATGTCTTCTGGTCTGTTATTCGCTATAGCTTGTGCGCTTGCTGCGCTCGCGTATGGCATCCAATCGAGTAAGTGGATCATCTCGCTGCCCACCGGCAACGACAGGATGCGCGAGATAGCCAGTGCCGTGCAGGAAGGCGCACAGGCCTACCTCAAGCGCCAATACACGACGATCGCCTGGGTCGGGATTGTTTTGGCGGTTTTGATTGGCATGTTTCTGGGGATGTCGACGGCCATTGGCTTTATTCTTGGCGCCGTGCTTTCGGGTGCAGCTGGCTTCATCGGCATGAACATCTCAGTGCGAGCCAACGTGCGCACCGCCGAAGCGGCGCGTAACGGCATCAAAGAGGCTCTCAACGTTGCATTCAAGGGCGGCGCCATCACCGGCATGCTGGTGGTGGGCCTTGGCCTGCTCGGTGTTGCCGGGTACTACGCGGTGCTTAAGGCAACCGGTGGTAACGCGAGCATGGATCAGATCCTGCATCCGCTTATTGGCTTGGGCTTTGGCTCCTCGTTGATCTCCATCTTCGCCCGACTCGGCGGCGGCATCTTTACCAAGGGCGCTGACGTTGGTGCCGATCTGGTGGGCAAGGTTGAAGCCGGAATTCCGGAAGATGATCCGCGCAACCCCGCCGTAATTGCTGACAACGTCGGCGACAACGTCGGCGACTGTGCTGGTATGGCGGCCGACCTGTTCGAAACCTACGCGGTGACGATGGTTGCCACCATGCTGCTGGGTGCGCTGCTGTTCAAAATGAATCCTATGTTCGCAGAACAGGCCGTCACCTATCCGCTGGTGCTCGGTGGCTTCTCGATCATCGCCTCCATCATCGGTGTCATGTTCGTCAAATACACGCCCGGACAGAAGATCATGACGGCGCTGTACAAGGGCCTGGTTGCCGCCGGCGTTTTGGCGCTGATCGCCTTCTATCCGATCACGACCAGTTTCATTGACGACCACGTGCTCGATGCTGTGCTGAACATCAACGGTGGCGCCCACATGCGCCTTTACGCGGCGTCTGTTGTCGGCTTGATCCTGACCGGCCTGATGGTGGTGATCACCGAGTACTACACGGCAACTGAGTATGCTCCCGTGCGCCACATTGCTGAAGCCTCGACGACCGGTCATGGTACCAATGTCATTGCCGGCATCGGCGTGTCAATGCGCTCTACCGCGTTGCCGGTACTATCCGTGTGCGCCGCCATCTGGGCATCCTACATGCTTGGTGGCCTCTACGGTATCGCCATCGCGGCGACGTCAATGCTGTCGATGGCGGGCATCATCGTCGCGCTCGACGCCTACGGTCCGATCACCGATAACGCTGGTGGTATTGCCGAGATGGCTGAGTTGCCAGAGTCTGTGCGCAACGTGACCGATCCGCTGGATGCTGTCGGCAACACCACCAAGGCGGTAACCAAGGGCTATGCCATCGGTTCCGCTGGCTTGGCTGCGCTGGTATTGTTTGCCGACTTTACCCACGGTTTGTCGGCCATCAAGCCGGGCGTGATGTTCGCATTTGACCTGTCCGACCCGGCAGTCATCATCGGCCTGTTCGTTGGCGGCATGGTGCCTTACCTTTTCGCTGCTATGGGCATGGAGGCCGTAGGCCGCGCCGCTGGCGCCATCGTTGTCGAGGTGCGTCGCCAGTTTCGCGAGATCAAGGGCATCATGGAAGGCACAGCCAAGCCGGAATATGGCACCTGTGTTGATATGCTGACCAAGGCGGCGATCAAGGAAATGATGATCCCCTCGTTGCTGCCCGTGCTGGTGCCGGTCGTTACTGCCGTGGGGATGAATATCCTCATGGGCCCCGGTGCTGGTGTCCGCGCGTTGGGCGGCGTGCTGATGGGTACCATCGTCACCGGCCTCTTCGTGGCGATTTCCATGACGACCGGCGGTGGTGCCTGGGACAACGCCAAGAAATACATTGAAGAAGGCAACTTCGGTGGCAAGGGCTCGGAAGCGCACAAAGCTGCCGTGACCGGCGACACCGTGGGCGATCCCTACAAGGATACGGCCGGCCCGGCGGTTAACCCGCTGATCAAGATCATCAATATCGTGGCCTTGCTTATTGTGCCGCTGGTGGCTTGATTGTTTTGTAAGTAGGAAATAGTAAAACGGGCAGCCTGCGGGTTGCCCGTTTTATGTCTGAAAGTCGGCGCTGGCGGGACGGCGCTGGCGCAGTTCAGGCAGTGGTGCCGCGCTGGCGGAAGTCTTGCAGGCGGAAACCGAGTAGCCAAAGCGTGGCGAAGTAAACGGCAATCCCCGCGGAAACCACAGCTGAGAGATGCGCTATACGCTCAAGCGTCGGTGCGACCAACCAATGTGCTTCCTCACCCATGCCAAACCACAGTGTGACGGTGAGCATCGACAGCGCTATGGCTAGTTTGATGAAGAATTTCCCCCAACCGGGGCTGGGCACGTAGTTGTCTTGTCGCCGCAAGCCGAGAAATAACAGTGCGGCGTTGAGGCAGGAAGCCAGGCCGATGGAGAGTGCGAGGCCGGCGTGGTGCAGTGACGTGATGAAAGCGAGATTCATCGCCTGCGTGGCAGCGAGCGTCAGCAGCGCAATCTTTACCGGTGTCTTGATGTTCTGGCGCGCATAGAAGCCTGGTGCCAACACTTTGACCAATATCAGCCCGATCAACCCGATGCTGTAAGCCACCAGTGCCTGGCGGGTTTGCAGCACGTCGGCTACGGTGAAGGCGCCGTGCTGAAAGAGCGTTGAAATCAGAGGTACGGAAAGGATGGCGAGACTTAGCGCGGCGGGTAGCGTGAGCATAAAAGTCAGTCGCAGGCCCCAGTCGAGTAATGCGGAAAACTCTTTTGGATTGGCGCCGGCGTGTGCCCGGGAAAGGCTGGGCAACAAGATCGTGCCCAGCGCTGCGCCGAGCAGCCCAGCTGGAAACTCCATCAGACGATCGGCATAGTAAAGCCAGGACACGCTTCCCGAGACGAGGAATGAGGCGAAGATGGTGTTGATGACGAGTGAAATCTGTGCCACCGAAACACCCAGCACAGCCGGTGCCATGAGCTTGAGCACCCGTCGGACGCCCGGGTCATGCGGCGCAAACTCAAAGCGCGGTAGGATGCCGATCCGCTTGAGTGCGGGCAATTGAATCGCTAGTTGCAGTATTCCACCTAGAAAAACGGCCCAGGCGAGTGCTAGTACCGGCGGATCGAAATACGGTGCGGCAAACAATGCCATACCAATAAATGACAGGTTGAGCAGTACGGGAGTGAAAGCGGGCAGCGCGAAACGGCTCCACGTGTTGAGAATGCCTGCGGATAGAGCAACCAGCGCCATGAACAGGATGTAAGGAAAGGTGATGCGTGTCAGTTCTACCGTCAGCGCAAACTTGTCGGCGTCAGCGGCAAAGCCGGGCGCGGTGACGTGGATTAACAACGGGGCGCCGATGATGCCTAGCGTGGCAACGGCCATTACAATCAGGAACAATGCGGTGGCGACGCGATTGACTAATTGATGGGTTTCCTCCGTGCCGCGCTGATTCCGGTATTCCGCCAGCAATGGTACGAAAGCCTGTGAAAATGCCCCTTCGGCAAACAGGCGGCGCAACAGGTTGGGTAGGCGAAAAGCGACGAAAAATGCGTCAGTCAGCAGGCCGGCGCCGAAGGCGCGGGCGATGACGAAATCGCGAACGAAACCGAGGATGCGTGAGAGCAGCGTCAGGCTGCTAACGGTGGCGAGGGTGCGGAGCAGGTTCATGAGCGAGGATGGTAACTGTTCCGTACGGCGCGCAATGTCTGAAAATGACTTGGAAAAGTGCCTTGCAAAGTCGGGTAACTCTACTTATAATCGCGCGCTTTCACCGATCACAAGCTGACTATCCCATGGCCAATACCGTACAAGCCCGCAAACGCGCCCGTCAATCCGCCGTGCGTCGTGTCCATAACATGAGCCTGCGTTCTGAATTGCGCACCGCCATCAAGAAAGTGCGCAAAGCTGTTGGCGCTGGTGACAAGGTTGCTGCACAGTCAGTATTCAAGGAGTCGCAGTGCGTCATCGACTCCATCGCCGACAAGCGCATCATCCACAAGAATACCGCGGCTCGCTACAAGAGCCGCCTGGCTGCAGCGATCAAGGCGCTCTAAGCACCTCGCATAGCATTCATGGAATGCGGCGTGGATACCCAGGGTGTCCACGCCGTTTTTCTTTATGCCTCATTTATGTGCGAATGGAAGCCTATACAGGCAACCAAATATCACTTAAGATTCTTCTCGCGCAAGAGCGGTGGCCTCTGTATTCATGGCCGCCGTCTTCTTTTTTATAGATGCTGAATTATTAAAAGCATGCAAGACATACTCCTGCGGAGCGAATCATGTCTCACCTGATGAACAATTATGCCCGGCAAGCCGTGGCTTTTACGCATGGCGAAGGTTGCCAACTCTTTGACGAGCAGGGGCGGCGCTATCTCGACGGGCTGGCCGGCATTGCCGTCAATACGCTCGGACACAATCATCCACGTCTGGTGCGTGCCCTAAGTGATCAAGTCGCCCGCTTGATCCATGTTTCCAATGTCTATCGCATCAAGGAACAGGAAATACTCGCCGACCGCCTGGCAGCCTTGTCCGGCATGGATGAAGTATTTTTCTGCAATTCCGGCTGCGAGGCCAACGAGGCAGCCATCAAGCTGGCACGCATGTTTGGTCATCAGAAGGATATCGATCAACCGGCCATCATCGTCATGGAGCGTGCCTTTCACGGACGCACGCTGGCGACCCTGTCGGCAACCGGCAATCGGAAGGTGCAGGCCGGTTTCGAACCCCTGGTGCATGGTTTTGTGCGCGTTCCCTATGCCGATCTGGCGGCGATCGAACAGGTCGCGATGAATAATCCGAGCGTTGTCGCCGTGCTTTTCGAGCCGGTGCAGGGCGAAGGGGGCATTTATGCGGCCAGTGATGATTTCATGCGTGGCTTGCGGCGCATCTGTGATCAGCGAGGCTGGCTGTTGATGGTCGATGAGGTCCAATGTGGCATGGGTCGCACCGGTCACTGGTTTGCCCATCAACACGCTGGTATCAAGGTTGATGTGATGGCCCTGGCGAAAGGTTTGGGCTCGGGCGTGCCCATTGGTGCCTGCCTGACGGCCGGCGCTGCGGCCGGGATATTCAAACCAGGCAACCATGGCTCAACCTTCGGCGGTAATCCGCTTGCTTGTACCGCAGCGCTGACAACATTGGCGGTGATGGAGGACGATCAGCTACTGCCGCGTGCAGTCATTTTGGGGCAGCGCATTTGCGACCGTTTGCGGGAGCAGTTGGCCGGATTGCCTGCCGTGCTCGATATTCGTGGCAATGGCCTGATGATCGGCGTCGAGTTGGATCGTCCCTGCGGCGGACTCGTGGCGGCTGGACTGGATGCCGGGATTCTCATCAACGTCACCGCAGACAGGGTGGTGCGCCTCTTGCCACCGTTGGTGATGGCGGATGCCGAGGCGGATGAACTGGTCGATACGCTGGTGACCGTGTTGAAAGCCTTTCTGGACGCTTGAGGAGTGCATATGACAACACCCAGACACTTTCTGCAATTCAAGGATCTCAGCCGCGCAGAATTCGAATATCTGTTCGAGCGGACACGTCGCATCAAGCAGCAATTCAAGGCGTACCAGAAGTACTGGCCGCTGGAAGATCGTACGCTGGTGATGATTTTCGAGAAGGCCAGCACGCGCACGCGCCTGTCTTTTGAGGCCGGTATGCACCAACTCGGCGGTTCAGCGATCTATCTGAATACGCGCGATTCGCAACTCGGGCGTGGCGAACCAGTTGAGGATGCTGCTGAAGTGATCTCGCGCATGAGCGACATCGTCATGATTCGTACCTATGAGCAGGACATCATTGAGCGTTTTGCTTCGCACTCGCGTGTGCCCGTGATCAACGGGCTGACCAACGAATATCACCCTTGCCAGATCATGGCCGATATCTTCACCTTCATTGAACAGCGTGGGCCGATTCAGGGCAAGACGGTCGCGTGGGTCGGTGATTCGAATAATGTCTGCAATACTTGGCTGCAAGCGGCCGAGGTGCTGGATTTCAACGTTCATGTGTCAACTCCGCCTGGCTATGAGGTCGAGCCGGAACGCGCCGGACTTTACGGCACTGACCACTTCGAGCAGTTTGTCGATCCGATGGATGCGACGCGCGACGCCGATCTGGTCACCACCGACGTATGGACATCGATGGGTTTCGAGGCCGAGAACGAGGCGCGCATGAAGGCGTTTGCCGATTGGCAGGTGGATGCCGACATGATGCGTGTGGCCAAGTTGGATGCCATCTTCATGCACTGCCTGCCGGCGCATCGCGGCGAGGAAGTGGCGGCAGAGGTCATCGATGGGGCGCAAAGCGTCGTTTGGGACGAGGCAGAGAATCGGCTGCATAGCCAGAAGGCGCTGTTGGAGTTTCTGGTATTAGGTAAGGTCAAAGAAATCTAGGAGAATTGGGTCATGGCGAAAGCGAAAAGCAGTTCAGGCATCAGCAAGGTTGTGCTGGCCTATTCAGGTGGTCTCGACACCTCCGTAATTCTCAAGTGGTTGCAGGATACCTATGCCTGCGAGGTGGTGACCTTTACCGCCGACCTCGGCCAAGGCGAGGAACTGGAGCCGGCGCGCGCCAAGGCTATCAAGTTTGGTATCCAGCCCAAGAATATTTTCATCGATGATTTGCGCGAAGAATTCGTCCGTGACTTCGTTTTCCCGATGTTTCGCTGTAACACGATCTACGAAGGCGAATACTTGCTGGGCACTTCGATTGCCAGGCCACTGATCGCCAAGCGTTTGGTCGAGATTGCCCGCAAGACTGGCGCGCAAGCCATTTCTCATGGCGCCACCGGCAAGGGCAACGACCAGGTACGCTTCGA
>Ga0315268_10003132_pt1 | contig 18325 bp, 16 predicted proteins | sample C1_top_MG_FD_204535 | JGI IMG/M metagenome (GOLD analysis project Ga0315268, IMG submission 204535) | Sediment microbial communities from Yellowstone Lake, YNP, Wyoming, USA - C1_top | ecosystem: Environmental > Aquatic > Freshwater > Lake > Sediment | place: USA: Wyoming | collected 2017-08-01
GCCTATCCATTGTGAAGTCTTTTCCCAGGCTCCACCGTGAAGAAATAAAGGTCCAAATTCAAGACCGGCCAAGGACTCGAGCGCTCCAAGGGAACCAGGCAATGCTTGAGAACGAAGCCGAGGGTAAGCCCGCTCGATCTTGTCCCTCAAATCAGGCCGCGCAACGGCCAGTCGCCTAAGAAATCTCTGTTCCCACGCCATAGATTGTGGATTCAGGGGATTGGCTTCATCAAAGAGAGCCTCTGTCAGATTCTGTTTTGTGACCCCCGACATCGTGGTTGTCATCCCCTCAAACTTTAGACGGTAGATACCTCTGCCGATCGTGAACAAGCTGTCCGAAAGCGGAGTCTTGATAAGGACGAGAAGCGTATCGAGGCTCGGCATCGGAGGAACGTCCGACGCAGACTGATAAAGCCTGCCGGGAAACGGATACCCCTCGGCCGGGACCCGTTTCGTCAGAGCAAAAGTCCAGGCCGTGCTGTCTTGATTGGGCCAGATGTTATCAAGGGTTGGCTGAGATTTAGGTTCAGGCCTGACAGAATCGTGATGGTGGCAGCCTACTAATGCAAGGATTGCGAGTAAGATTGTGAATGCGGCCGGTAGTCGTGAAAACATCTCTTCCCCCGCCTACTATCTCAGCCCACTTTTCTATCTGAACAAGACCTTTATCCGACCCCAAGTCTCAACTCGTACGGCAGTAGACCCACAACATTCGCACAGTTTGTTCTTACCCGATTGGTTATTGGATCTCACCTTGGTAGACTTCAGGGAACCTATCGCGTCATGCATGTCGTCCATGGATTTCGTGCCCGGGTCCTGTCCGGTCCACCCTTTTCTGTATGTGTCACCGTACGCCGGCTCGTCAGCTTTCGCTGCAGCATAGACCGACATCGATGGACGAGTGGAATCGGCGACGGAAACAAATCCCCCCGAGTGGCATTGATCTGCGACGACGTATATTCGGCACGCCTTGCACCCCTCGGTATCAGTCTTGAGCTGAGAGGCGGTGTACAACTGGTCAACTCCAAGCTTGCCCTTTGTGGCCCACCCGCAAAGCGCAACCGGCCCGGTTTGCCCGGGCTTTGGCCCGGCTCCGTGGTTTGTCATGTAGATGAACAAGATGTCCCTGGCCGGATCAAGCTTTGCGCAAATGTCCTTGATGGTTTTGCTGATGTTGGACCTGCTTGCGTCGGACTTGTAGAGTGTGCTGATGTTGCTTTCGGGAAATCCGCAGTTACGAAGCGTCTGCTTCATTGCGTCGAGATTCTGACGAAAGAACGCATAGTTAAGGGAATCAGAGACGCCTCCGCCTATCAAGATCGCGTAAAGACACGACTTGTCAATCATCGGTAACATCGGGGATCTCGGCGGCGGAGAAAAAGAAACGGCCCTCACCGGGCAAGGGACCCCTGTGACGTCTCGGCAGTCAAACCCCGCCTCAGGACCTGTGCCGTTATCGGCCCACACGCTGGGAGGAAACACAGCGTCCACTGGCGCGGTGGACGAATCGAGACCGTCACTCACAAAAAGCCAACGACATCCGTGGCTCCAGTTGGCATCTGGATCGTCATCGATGAGGACCAACCACCACAGGCCGCCGGACGGAAATGATACGTCCGAGATGTCCGTATCGAGCTCACGGCACACGTAAGAATCATCCAGACCCGTCAAAGTCATCCAGAGCGTTCTACTACCGAACGATCCGCCCAGAACGTTGTCCCGGACGTAGTCGGCGACCTGTTGTTGGGTCGCACCCTCTGCAGCAAGGAAAGGAACGAGAAGGAACAGGGTGAGGAAAAGAAATACCGTTGCCAGTCTCATGATGCCACCTCCTAAGATCAAAGCTCGCAATAGCATATCACGAAAATACCTGCCACGCAAGCTGAAAAACCGCCGATAATTTTGTGACCACATCTTTTCATTTTTTCGCGCGATTGCGCTGAAAGAAGTTGACACGCGAGCGATGAGGGTTTAGAATGAATTAAGTTCGTTAGTCAGTCTGCTGATTCGACAGGAGATTTTGAAGGTGTCATCAATCGGTCGCAAAGAGTTCTTCTCAGCAGCTTCCACGTTCGCACCGTACTGGTATTGGTATTGTCAGTGCGATGGCGGGGCTGCGCCTGGCGACCGAGGAGACTAGACTAAGCCAAAAAGCTCCATCAAGTCGGCCCACCATCGTTTCAAGAGATGGTGGGCCTTTTCGTTTTCTGGAGGAAAGGGGCGCGATGATAAGCCCGAAGTTCGAAAGCTTTGAGCGCATGCTCAAAGATGCAAGAGGCGTCGCAGTGCGACGGAGGATTCCTGCCGACCTCGAGACCCCGGTCTCGGCTTTCTTGAAGCTCCGAAAACTCGGAGCCACATTCCTTCTCGAGAGCGTGGAAAAAGGAGAGAGCGTGGGAAGATACTCTTTCATCGGCCTCTCCCCCTCTCCGGTTCTCACGCTGAGAAACGGCAAGTGTCTTCTGCAATACTCCGACAGAACCGAAGAGACCGCGCTTGACAATTCCGATCCTCTCGATTTCATCAGGTCATTGATACGTTCCCGCAGCGTGGCGTCTGACGGGGACCTGCCCGGTCTGTTTGCCGGTGCCGTTGGATATATGTCCTACGATCTGTGTCGCCATTTCGAGAAACTCCCCTCCACTGCCACGGACGAGCTCGAACTGCCGGAATGCAACTTTCTCTTCACTGAGAAAATGGTCGCCTTTGATCACGTCAAACGGGAGATAGAAATCATCGTGATGGCGCACGGCAATCACTCTCCGAGGCGCGCGTACGAAGAAGCGGCAACGGAGATAGGCGCAATATTGAGCTGTCTCGCCTCCGCTCTGCCGGCCCCGGAAGAGATCGTGTCTCCTGTCCCGGCAGCGGAGCCCAGATCCAATTTCACCCAGCACGAGTTCGAGAACGCGGTCGCAAAAGCGAAGGAATATATTCTCGCGGGCGATGCTTTTCAGATAGTTCTCTCCCAGCGCATCTCCGGAGAAACCGGCGCTTCTCCGTTTCAGATATACAGAGCGCTCCGAATGCTCAATCCCTCGCCCTACATGTTCTTTCTTGACTTCAAGGACCACCAGCTCATCGGTTCTTCTCCCGAAGCCCTCGTCAAGCTCGAGGGAAGATGTGCAAGCGTGAGACCGATCGCCGGAACAAGAAAGCGCGGAAAAGACAGGAGCGAGGATCTCGCCCTCGAACAAGAACTTCTGAACGACGAAAAGGAAAAAGCGGAGCACATCATGCTGGTTGACCTGGGCCGCAACGACCTCGGAAGAGTGTGCGAGTACGGAACTGTTCAGGTGAACGAGCTGATGAAGACCGAGCGGTACTCGCACGTGATGCACATGGTGTCCCTCGTCAGCGGCACCCTGAAACAGAATCACGACATGTTCGATCTCTTGAAAGCGACGTTTCCCGCGGGAACCGTGACAGGCGCGCCGAAGGTCCGCGCGATGGAAATCATAGAGGAGCTCGAAGGAGTCAGACGCGGTCCTTACGCAGGAGCCGTGGGTTATTTCGGCTTCGGCGGCGACATGGACATGTGCATCACAATCAGGACGATGTTGATGAAGGGAAGGAAGTATTTTACCCAGGCAGGAGCAGGCATTGTGGCCGACTCCGAGCCCTCTCTCGAATACAGAGAGAGCCTCAACAAGGTGCAGGCTCTCCTCCAGGCTTTGAAACTAGCCGAGGAAGGTATTTAGCGGTGTCCGGGCAACGTAGAGGAATCAGCTCATGAACCCGATTCTGATAATCGATAATTACGATTCGTTCACTTACAACCTCGTCCAGATCGTGGGAGCGCTCGGCAAAGAAGTTGTGGTCTTTCGCAACGACAAATTGACGGCCCGGGAGGCCGAAGAATTAGACCCAAGCGCCGTGATTGTGTCTCCAGGCCCCGGTACACCTCTTGATTCGCGAGCTTCAATCGAGATCATCACACATTTCTCGGGCAGGATTCCGATTCTTGGAGTCTGTCTTGGACACGAGTGCATTGCCCACGCATTTAACGGAATCGTGGAGCGGGCTCGCCGTGTGATGCACGGGAAGGTGTCCTCTGTTTATCACGACGGTCACACCATCTATCGCGGTCTGCCCAATCCCTTTCCGGCCACAAGGTACCATTCCCTGGCAGTGAGAGAACAAGGTCTCCCTGAGTGCCTCGAAGTGAGCGCATACACTTCCGAAGGAGAAATAATGGGAATACGCCTCAGGGGCAAACCGGTCGAAGGAGTTCAGTTTCATCCTGAATCGATACTCACAAAGGATGGAAGACGTCTCATTGCCAACTTCCTTGAAATGACCAACGGATCTTGTGCCGCCAAAGCGCGCGCCGGAGGCCTGCAATGATTCGAGGAGACCTGAAATGATTCCGGGAGGCTCGAAATGATTCGAGGGGGCCTGAAGTGATTCGGGAAGCCATAAAGAAGATGACCGACGGCGCCTGCCTAGATCGAAACGAGGCTTGTGATGTCATGCGCGAGATAATGTCGGGACGGGCGAGCGACGCCCAGATCGGGGCGCTTCTGGTTGGGCTCAAGATGAAGGGTGAGACCGTGGAGGAGCTCTTCGGCTTCGCGTCTGCGATGCGCGAGAAGGCGACGCGCGTCCATGTCTCGACTGACCACCTTGTCGACACGTGCGGTACCGGAGGAGATGTCGCGGGCACTTTCAACGTGTCCACGGCGGCGGCCCTTGTCATCGCCGGAATGGGCATAGCTGTTGCGAAGCACGGCAACAGGGCCGTTTCGAGCAGGTGTGGAAGCGCAGACGTGCTGGAGGCCCTGGGAATGAAACTCACGGACGAGCCGGCTGTCATGACTCGATGCGTCGAGGAAGCTCGGATAGGATTTCTCTTCGCGCCCGCCCTGCATCCTGCGATGAAACACGTGATGCGGCCCAGAAAAGAATTAGGCATCAAGACCGTTTTCAACATCCTCGGTCCCCTCACCAACCCGGCCGGCGCGCGGAGACAGTTGCTCGGAGTGTTCTCGGAAGAGCTCGCCGCAAAGATGGCGCAGGTTCTCAGGCTCCTGGGCGCCGAAATCGCGTTCGTCGTTCACGGAGAGGACGGAACTGACGAGCTTTCCATTTCCGGGCCGACGCAAGTGGTTGAGTTGAGGCGAGGCGAAATCAAGGAATACAAGATCAGTCCCGAGGACCTCGGGATCAAGAGACGGAATCTTTCGGAAATCGCGGGCGGCTCGCCTGAAGAGAACGCGCGCACGATCCGCGAAATCCTGTCAGGCAGGACCGGGCCTCACAGGGACGTCGTCTTGTTGAATGCTGCTGCCGGGGCCGTTCTTGGTGAGAAGGCGCTCCGCCTCAAGCAGGGAGTGGCCCTTGCAGCAGAATCGATCGACTCGGGCAGGGCTCTCGATTCCCTGGAAAGACTCATTTCAATAAGCCGGGAAGATTCGGACGCTCCTTTGCCGGGGAGGTCCTGATGCAAAGAAATCCTTCGTTGCTGTCTCAAATAGTGGCGAGCAAGAGAAACGAGATTGTCTCGAAGAAAAGGAGAATTTCACTGTCTCAACTTCGCACGCAGACTTGGGCAAAGCGAGAGGCAGTGAGTCTCGAAACTTCGCTTTCGCGAGCGGCAAGGCACGACGGCAGGGCGCACATAATTGCCGAGATAAAGCGCAAGTCCCCTTCTTCCGGAACGCTCAGGCGAGACCTTGTCCCGGCCCGCATCGCAGCACTCTACGAAGCCGCCGGAGCTGCGGCGATTTCAGTTCTCACCGACGGACCCAGATTTGGAACCACTCTCGAGGACCTGGCCGAGGTACGAAAGACAGTGAAGCTGCCTGTTCTTAGAAAGGATTTCATAATCGAAGAGTTCCAGGTTCTGGAATCTCTGCTCGCGGGTGCCGACGCCCTACTTCTCATAGCACGAATTCTTACTCCGAAAAGGCTGAAGGCCCTTCTTGACATGACCGCCTCCATCGGCATGGAGGCAGTAGTAGAGGTGCACGACGAAGAGGACCTCGAGAAAGCTCTGCAGGCGGGCCCGCGAATCATCGGCATAAACAACCGTGACCTGGACACACTCAGCGTCGACCTCTCCGTCACTGAAAGACTGAAGCTGAGGCTGCCTGCCGGCTGCCTCGTAATAGCAGAGAGTGGATTCTCCGGCCGGAAAGAGATCGAGCGGCTGGGCAAGCTCGGAGTGGACGCCTTTCTAGTGGGCACCTCCCTGCTCAAGGCCCCGTCTCCAGAAAAGAAGCTGAGGGAGCTCATAGGAGGCACGGCGTGAGCGGCAAAATGGACAGCAACGACGCACTCGCAAGCAATCCGTTCTTCCGGAGGAATTCGTCCGGCGGAAGACCGCTCATCAAGATATGTGGAATCACTAATGTGGAAGACGCACGTACCTCTGCCGAGCTCGGCGCAGACCTCCTCGGTCTTGTCTTCGCTGAAAGCTCGCGAAGAGTGAGCGTGGAGACCGCAATTGCGATCCGAAGAGCGCGCCCGGATTCACAGCTTGTGGGCGTGTTTGAGGACCAGCCTCTGGAGCAAGTGGCGCGCGTTTCGCTCGACTGCGGTCTCGATTTTGTCCAGCTTCACGGCCGCGAGGACGTTGTCTTCTGCGTGCAATTGCGTAAACTCACAAATCTTGAAATCGTGAAGGCATTCAGGGCAGGAGACCCCGGAGATTTGTATCAAATCCAGGACTTCGCCGTGAGGCACGTTTGCGCCCTGTTGATAGATTCTTGTCACAAAATTGGACCGGAGTGCGGAGGCGTCGAAAAAGTTGCGGTTACTGGATGCAGCGCGGGTTTCGGCGCCGCCGTCCCGGTCCATTGGTCTATTGCAGCCGAGGCCAAGAAGCTCGGCAAGCCGGTCTTCCTCGCCGGAGGTCTGACGCCGGACACGGTCGGATCGGCAGTGGAAGAGGTCGGACCTTTCGGCGTCGATGTTTCGAGCGGGGTCGAGCGGGCGCCCGGAAAAAAGTGCGAAGAAAAGATCGCCCTCTTTATCAAGAGAACTAACGGTAAGAGAGCGGACGGCGGAGGAGCCTGCGCCGGAGACGCCGACTGCGCAGAACCCGGCGGCAAGCACATGAACCCGGAGAGCTAGGAACCATGGCGAAGGGACGATTCGGTAGACACGGCGGACAGTATGTGCCCGAGACCTTGATGTCCGCGCTGGAAGAGCTCGAGGCAGCTTTCAACGATGCCAGGACCGATCCGGGCTTCGGGCGGGAGCTCTCCTCCCTTCTTAGCGACTTCGCGGGCAGGCCCACCCCTCTCTATCTTGCTGGGAGGCTGAGCCAGTCTTGCGGAAACGGCATCAGGATATACCTGAAAAGAGAAGATCTAAACCACACCGGTGCTCACAAGATTAACAATTGTCTCGGCCAGGTGCTTCTGGCCGGACGGATGGGAAAGAAGCGCATAGTCGCCGAAACCGGCGCGGGCCAGCACGGAGTGGCAACTGCAACGGTGTGCGCTCTTTTCTCCGCAGAATGTGTCATCTACATGGGTGAGGAAGACACGATAAGGCAGAGAGCCAACGTCACCAGAATGAACCTTCTCGGAGCAAGGGTGGTTCCGGTCACTTCGGGGACTCGAACTCTGAAGGACGCGACAAACGAAGCATTGCGTGACTGGGCCACAAATGTGGAAAGCACTCACTACGTGATCGGATCAACGGTCGGGCCGCATCCTTATCCTGAAATGGTGAGGGAATTCCAATCCGTGATCGGGAAGGAGGCGAAGGCCCAGATAATGGAAAAAGAAGGCCGGTTGCCCGACATTCTGATCGCCTGCGTCGGTGGGGGCTCGAACGCCCTCGGCCTTTTCCACGAATTCCTGCCGGACACAAGTGTGAAGATGTTCGGCGTCGAAGCCGGCGGAAACGGCTCCACGCCGGGTATGCACTCCGCGACGCTTTCGCTCGGAACGCCCGGAGTGCTCCACGGTTCTTACAGCTACCTGCTTCAGGATGACGACGGCCAGATCTCGCCGGCGCATTCGATTGCGCCGGGACTCGACTACCCCGGAGTCGGACCTGAGCACAGCTTTCTCAAGGACTCCAGACGCGTCACCTATACCAGAGTTTCCGACCGAGAGGCCGTCGACGCGTTTGTTGAGCTTTCCAGGCTTGAGGGGATAATTCCCGCTCTTGAGCCTTCTCATGCCCTCGCCTTCGTTAAGAAGATCGGGGCGGACCTTGCAAGAGGAACGGTAGTGATCGTGAATCTCTCTGGCCGCGGAGACAAAGATGCGGACACGGTGGCCAGGATCTTTGAAGAAGCCCGTCGCAACGGAGGAAATGACTCAACGGAGGAAACGGGTCGTGAAAACCCTCGATAGAGTGTTCGAAAACCTGAGATCCAACAATAGAAAGGCGCTCATACCTTTCTTCACTGCGGGCTACCCGGACGTCCCTACTTTTCTTGCCCTGGTCATGGAAGCATCCAAAAGCGGCGCCGATCTCATAGAGATAGGGATTCCGTTCTCAGATCCAATCGCAGACGGGCCGACCATACAATATTCGTCCGCGAGAGCGCTCAAAACTGGAATCACACTCTCGCAAACTCTCGAGCTCATCAAGAAGCTCACCGAGATGATTCCCACACCCCTGCTCGTCATGAGCTATCTCAATCCGATTCTGAAGATGGGCGTCGATCAGTTCATGAAAGCCGCGAATGAGGCGGGAGTCGCCGGACTCATAGTGCCTGACCTTCCCGTCGAGGAAGTCGGCTTGCTCAAGAGCGAGGCCCGAACTGTGGGGATTCCCCTCATTCTGTTTCTCGCGCCTACCTCCAGCGACAAACGTATCGAGCAGGTCGACGCGCACGCGGAAGGATTCATCTATCTTGTTTCTATCGCAGGCGTGACCGGGGCAAGGGACCGTCTTGCGGGGGAGGCGCTGCGACTTGCTGCCAGAGTACGAAGCAAGACCACTCTCCCCGTCTGCGTCGGCTTTGGCATCTCGAACCCCGAGCAGGCTTTTTGTCTCTCCCGCGAAGCAGACGGCGTCATCATTGGCAGTGCCATTGTCGATATCATCAGGAAGGCGGGAGAAGGCACTGCGGCGATTTCTCAAGTCGGGAGCTTTCTTGCCGCCGTTAGAAGAGGCATAGATACCGGAAACGACAACGGAAACGGAGGTAGCTAAATTGGTCAGAGCTGTCAGAGGAGCAATCGTGGCTCACGAGAACACCGAGAGGGCGATCTTCGAGGCAACGCAGACACTTCTCAGAGCAATAGTCGAGAAGAATCAGCTTTCCGTGGATTCGGTCGTGAGCGTCTTCATCACTGCAACGGCAGACCTAAACGCCGCATTCCCTGCCTATGCAGCGCGGGAAATGGGTTGGGATCGAATTCCAATGCTGTGTGCTCAGGAAATTCAGGTGCCGGGAAGCATGGCCAGAGTCATACGAGTGCTAATCCACCTAAACTTGGACGAAGGGGCGGGAGCACTGCGGCATCAATATCTCGGGGAAACGCGCAAGCTCCGTCCGGACTTATCGGAGGCAAAAGAGTGATGATCGTAGTTATGAAGTGCGAAGCAAGCATCTCTCAGGTGAGCGCGGTCATAAAGGGAATCGAAGAACTTGGATTCAAGGCGCACCCTTCAAAGGGCGCCGAGAGGACAATAATCGGAGTCATCGGAAGCAACAGGACCGTGTCCCTGGAGGCTCTGAGCGATCTTCCGGGCGTGGAGCAAATTGTTCACATCGCCAAACCCTTCAAGCTCGTGAACCGCGAGTTCAAACCCGCGGACACGGTCATATCGATAAACGGCGTGACAATTGGAGGGCTGGAGGCAGTCGTCATGGCCGGACCGTGCGCCGTGGAATCGCGAGACCAGTTGCTGAAGGCGGCCCATGCCGTGAAGGACGCGGGAGCCAAGATACTTAGGGGAGGCGCTTTCAAGCCGCGAACTTCCCCCTATGATTTTCAAGGTCTCGGTGAGAGCGGGCTCGAGCTTCTGGCAGAGGCAAGAAAGGAGACCGGGCTTGCGGTCGTGACAGAGGTCATGACGCCTAGCGACGTCTCGCTTGTAGCAAGTTATGCCGACATTCTTCAGGTCGGAGCACGAAACATGCAGAACTATTCTCTCCTCGAGGCCGTCGGAAGAGCGGGAAGGCCCGTTCTTCTAAAGAGAGGGATGATGTCTACGATCGAGGAGCTTCTGATGTCTGCGGAGTACATATTTTCCGCCGGAAACAGCGAGGTGATGGTTTGCGAGCGGGGAATTCGCACGTTCGAGCGATACACCAGAAACACCCTCGACATCTCTGCGATACCTGTGATCAAGAAGTACTCGCATCTGCCTGTAATTGTCGACCCCAGTCACTCAACCGGGGACAGAGCTTTCGTCCGGTCGGCGTCCTGTGCCGCAATCGCTGCAGGCGCAGACGGCTTGATTGTGGAGGTTCATCCGAGCCCCGAGACTGCTCTTTGCGACGGACCGCAGAGTCTCAGAATTCCTGAGTTTGCAGAGATGATGACACAACTTGAGGCAATAGCGGCCGCGATTGGAAGAAGGATAGGTAAATGAGAAGGATGGGTTAATGCGAAGGAGAGGCTCGTGATTTCGCCGGCAAAATTGAGTATCTGCATTGTCGGGCTCGGGCAGATTGGCGGCTCGCTCGCAAAGGCATTTCGCAACTGCGGAGTGGGGCGAGAGATCGTCGGAGTGGATCGGGATGAGGACACGGCCCGAACGGCAATGAAAGAACGAATCGTCGACGCCGCATTCCATGACCCCGAGGACGCCGTCCGAAGACGAGAGCTTGTCATTCTCGCAGTCCCGGTCCGTGAGATCTTGAGGATGATAGATCCGCTGAGTGCCTTGATGGATGATGGCGCCATCCTGTTGGATGTCGGCAGCACGAAACGGAGCGTCTTGGCGGAAATGAAGCTGGTTGAGGGCCGAATCGCCTGCATTGGCGGCCACCCCATGTGCGGCACCGAAGCTGTGGGTCTGAGCGCTTCGATTGAAACGCTCTTTCGCGGGGTGCCCTTTGTTCTTGTCCCGAGCTCAAAGTGCAAACCGGGCGAGCTTTCCACTGTAGTCGACTTGGTAAAACAGATAGGAGCGAAGCCGCTCTTTCTTTCGGCAGAGAATCACGACCGGATAATGGCAACGATAAGTCATCTTCCCTACGTGCTCGCAATCACGCTTGTGAGACTCTGCGAAGAATTGGGAGCGGACGCCCAGACGGCATTTGAGCTGGCAGCAGGCGGTTTTCTCGGCGCCACCCGCCTTGCAGAAAGCGAGTCACTCATGGCTTCCGATTTCTGTCTCACAAACCCGGACAATATCGACTCTGCCATGACTTCTTTTGTGAAAAAGGCAGAGGAGTTACTTGCGCTTTCTAGAGAGGGAAAGGCGGACGCGCTCTTTGCGGTTCTGAATGAAGCGCGCTTGAAACGGCGGGCACTGCGTGAGGCCCGGCAGTCACAATCCGAGCAGCCGCAATCCGGGCAACCTCTCTCCGGCCGTTCTCTTTCCGAGGGCGAGGGAAACTGAAATGCTCACAATAACAGAGGCCACGAAATTGCACGGAGAAATCATCTTGCCCGGTGACAAGTCAATCGCTCACAGGGGGCTAATCCTCGGCTCTTTGGCAGCCGGGAAGACCACGTTGAGGAATTTCCCCGGCTCTCGTGATTGTCTGAGCACCGCCTCCTGCCTGAGAGCTCTCGGCGTCGAAGTCTCAATTAAACAAACCGGCGAAGTGATTGTGGCGGGAACCGCCGAAAAGGGGCTCAGCCCGCCGCGCGACGTTCTCTTCGCGGGAAATTCCGGGACCACGGTCCGGCTGCTGGCCGGAGTCTTAAGTGCTGAGAGTTTTGAGAGCGTCATCGACGGCGACGAATCGATAAGAAGAAGGCCGATGAGAAGAATAGTCGAACCCCTCACGAGGATGGGGGCGAGTATTTCGGCGAGAGACGGCGAGTTTACTCCTCTGAAAATCAGGGGAGGAAGATTGAAAGGAATTGATTACGCGCTCCCGGTGCCGAGTGCCCAAGTCAAGTCATCGATATTACTAGCGGGACTGAGGGCGTCCGGCCCCACGAAAGTTCGAGAAAACATTCCCAGCAGAGACCACACCGAAAGGATGCTGAGGGCAATGGGAGCAGGGGTAAAAGTGCGCAACGGTTCAGTCGTTATTGAGGGCGGCGCCCGGCTCGAAGGCATCGATATCGATGTGCCCGGTGACTTCTCTTCTGCGGCATTTCTTATCGTCGCCGCGCTGATTCTCCGCAATTCCGAGCTCGTTATAAGGGGAGTCGGGCTGAATCCGAGCCGGACGGGGCTGCTGGCAGTGTTGAAAAAGATGGGGGCGGAAATAAGAGTCGAGCAGGCGGGAAAACAGAAGTTTGAACCGCTGGGCAATCTCAAGGTGCGCACCAGTGCTCTCAGCGGAACAGTAGTCAGCGGCGACATGAGCACACTGCTGATCGATGAGATTCCGATACTCGCACTCGCAGCTTCTCAGGCGCAAGGCGAGACAGCAATAATGAACGCCGGAGAGTTGAGGAAGAAGGAAACCGATAGAATCAGCATGACCGTATCAGTTCTCCGGGCCTTCGGCGCGGACATAGAAGAGTTCGAGGACGGACTTATCGTGAGAGGACCCAGTGCTCTGAATGGAGCAATGATCGACGCGGGCGGCGATCACCGTATTGCAATGATGGCCGCCATCGCAGGACTTGTTGCGCGCGGCAAAACCCAGGTCGCGGATGACGACTGCATCAACGTGTCCTTTCCGGGATTTGATGAAACATTGAGGTCGCTCGTATCATGAAACGAACTGTTCGCGCGCGCTCCGCGGATTCCTCCTCTACGGCAATTGCCGGCCTTTTCGGCAATCCAGTGAAGCACAGCGTATCGCCTCTCATCCATAACCGCGCTATTGAAGAGCTCGGACTTGACATGCAATACATTCCATTCGAAGTCGACAGGACAAGCCTGGCAGAGGCGATTGAAAACGCAAGAGCCCTCGGATTGGTGGGCTTCAACGTGACCCACCCTCTCAAGGAAGCCATCATTCCCCACCTGGATAGGCTGACCGACACGGCGTCTGCCGTGAAAGCAGTCAATACCGTGGCGTTGTCCTCGGGAAAACTCGTGGGATACAACACCGACGCGTCCGGATTGATCAATGCCCTGCGGCTTTTCGCATCCTTCTCGATGGCGGGAAAACGTGCTGTTGTGATTGGCTCGGGAGGCGCGGCCAGGGCGGCTGTTTTCGGCTTTCTCGAGGAGGGTTCAAGCGATCTCACGATACTTGCAAGAAACGAGGCTGCCGCAGATGAGATAGCAAAGGAAATGCGGGCAATTTTCTCTTCAGCAAGCCTTTCCGTCGAAAACCTGTACGGCGACGCGAAGCGTCTCAGGGCAGCAGTAGCAAGAGCAGATCTGATAGTGAACGCAACACCCATCGGAATGGGCGCTAATGAACAGGGCCGGCACCCCATGATTTCTTCGAATTCGCCAGCTGCCGGCAGATTGTGGGCCAACTTGCTCGCGTCCGAATCGGAATCGTGCGAGCCGTTTCGCCGCCGGCCTCCTTGCCTGGTCCTGGACCTTGTCTACTTCCCTCTCGAGACGGCGCTCCTCGAAAAAGCGCGGGCTCTGGGCCATCCGACTCTCAACGGATTGACCCACCTTGTCTGCCAGGCAGGCCTGAGCTTCGAGATATGGACCGGAAGGCGGTTTGATGAAAGACGAATGATGAGCTGGCTTGAAGCTCGGAACAAAATGGAGTGCAGCCCTGGTTCGCAAAATAAAACCGAGCTCGAAAGTGGAACCGAGCTCGAAAGTGGAACCGATAGAACCCGGCAAACGGAGGAAAGGTAATGTTGCGGTTTCTCACTGCAGGTGACTCACACGGCGAGGCTCTTCTCGGAATTCTGGAGGGATATCCAAGCCGAATCCCCATTGATGAGGAGAGCATCAACCGCGACCTTGCACGAAGACAGTCCGGCTACGGACGAAGCGATAGAATGAGGATTGCAATTGACCGCGTCAGAATTGTGAGCGGCGTCTGGAAAGGAATTTCGACAGGCTCTCCCATCGGACTCATCATCGAGAACAAAGCAGGCCGAAAAGGCGGGGACCTGCCCGCGCAATTGGGATCCGTGCCCAGGCCGGGACACGCCGACCTGGCAGGCAGCCTGAAATATGGGTTCAAGGACGTGTCCCCCGTCTCAGAAAGGGCGAGCGCGCGTGAAACTGCCATGAGAGTTGCCATCGGCTCTCTCTGCAAGCTCTTGCTTGAACCTCTCTCCATAAAGCTCTTTTCGCACGTGATACAGATCGGAAACGTGGCTTCTCCACCATACGAGCGACTAAGTGCAAAGCAGAGATTGCGAGTGGAACGTTCTCCGGTGAGATGTTCGAACATTGCTGCAGAGAAGTCGATGCTGAGGCGAATAGACCTGGCTCGCAAGCGGGGCGACAGTTTGGGAGGAGAGGTCGAAACCGTCGTGCTCAATGTACCGCCGGGACTGGGTAGTTACGCGCACTACGACACGAGGCTCGATGCCCGGATCGCGCTCGCCGTGATGAGCATTCCCAGCGTGAAGGCGATTGAAATCGGGAGTGGAATCGAAGAGTCGCGTCTTCCCGGAAGCCAGGTCCAGGACGAGATGTTCCTGACGCGCAACAATTCGGTGAGGCGCAGAACCAACAACGCAGGCGGAATAGAAGGCGGGGTGAGTAACGGTGAGCCCGTCGTAGTAAGGGCCTTTGTCAAACCCTTACCAACAATACGAAAATCGCTTCGATCATTTGACATGAGAGTTTTGCGCTCGAGCCGTGCCCCCTTTGTGAGGTCCGACACGTGCGTCGTTCCGGCTGTTGCTGCCATCGCAGAGGCGATGGTCGCTTTCGAAATAGCCAGAGCGGTCACTGAGAAATTCGGAGGCGATAGCCTCAATGAGACAAAGCGCAATTTTGCATCGTACCTACGAACCGGAGGCCGAGGACTATCGTCGTGAGAAATGTAATCATCACAGGTTTCATGGCAACCGGGAAGACTTCCGTGGGAACCATACTCGCACGTCTTCTTGGCATGCGCTTTGTAGACACGGATGATCTGATCGAGAAGATAGAGGGAAAACCAATCCGCGAAATCTTCTCCGCACACGGAGAGGAGTACTTCAGAAAGCTCGAACGTGAAATCTGCACCTATCTCGCAACTCAGTCCGATGAGGTGATCGCAACAGGTGGAGGAACTCTTCTCGATCACGCCAATCTCGAGAAGCTCCGCTCCTCGGGCTCGATCTTTTGTCTTCACGCCCGGCCGGAAGTAGTCGAGGCTAGAATCACATCTGTAGAATCAAGACCGCTTCTCGATTCCAACGAGAAGGAGAAATCCATGCGGCGTCTCCTTGAGCACCGTGCCCCTCAATATGCGGCAATGGGCACGATAGTGGACGCCTCCGAAGCTTCCCAGATGGAGCTCGCCTTCAGGATCGCGGAGTCTCTCAAGATTCCGCACAATGAGCTCACGATCTGCATGGGGGATCAACAGTATCCGGTGAAGATCGGACGCGGCGTTTCTCTGGAGCTGGGAGCATTCCTTGCGGAGAAGGCGCCCAGAGCGTCGACCTTCATAGCTGCTACGAAAAAAGTGTTCGATCTCTTCGGCGCGCAGCTTCAACATTCTCTCGCAAGAAAAGGAATTTCCTCGCAAGCGATCCTGCTCCACGACGGCGAACAGTACAAGAGTCTCGACGAGGCGGAGCGTATCATCGATCTTCTGCTCGGAAAAGGTGTTGAGCGTTCGTCTGTGATAGTTGCTGTTGGAGGGGGCGTAACCGGTGATCTGGTAGGTTTTGTGGCATCGATTCTCAAGCGCGGAGTCGGGCTGGTCCACGTGCCGACGACCTTGCTTGCGCAGGTAGATTCGTCCGTCGGCGCTAAGGCGGCCGTGAATCGAAATGAAATAAAGAACATCATAGGCACCTTCTACAGACCCCTGGCCGTGTTCACCGATCCGTGTTTCCTTCTCACTCTCGGCAACGCCGATATTTCGAACGGAATGTCAGAAATAATAAAAGCCGCCGTCGTCGGTTCGGAGGAGCTTTTCACCCGGCTCGAGAATGCGCCGCTGGAATCTGTCCGTCACGAATTTCTCAGCGAGAAACTCGAGTTCGTCGAGGACATCACGAGGCGAGCAATCGCCGTCAAGGCAAAGATAGTTTCTGAGGATCCCTTCGAGGCCGACAAGCGACGAATCCTCAACTTTGGACACACCTTCGCCCACGCTCTTGAAAGCACACACGGGTTGCGAAATCTCGCGCACGGAGAAGCTGTGGCCCTGGGCATGCTCGCTGCGACAACCATAGCCGTGAAAAGAGGTTACGCTGAACCAAGCTTCTTCGAAAGGCTGAGGAACGTCATCAACAAGTCGAACCTGCCGGTCCGCACCCGCAATTCCGGCTTGGAGCGAATCCTACACGCTATGTCGTTTGACAAGAAAGTCAGTGAGGGCAAATTGCATTTCGTTCTTCCTGAAAAGATAGGCCGCATGAGGATCGTCAATGACGTCACAGAAAAAGAAGTCTCAGATGCACTGAGAGAGATTTCAGAGGAGTAAAAAGGGATGCCGTCCATACTTGTGATTCACGGACCGAATCTGAACCTGTTAGGAACCAGAGAGCCGAACATATACGGCAAGATCTCGCTGGAGGAGATAGACAGGCGCCTCATTGAGTTCGGAGTCTCCGAAGGTCTCGAGATACGCACTTTCCAAAGTAATCACGAGGGTGCGATTATCGATGCCATTCACGACGCAAGAAGCTGGGCCGACGGCCTCGTAATCAATCCCGGCGGGCTCTCCCACTACAGTGTCGCGGTCAGGGATGCAATCGCGGCCGTGAGCATTCCTGCCATAGAAGTTCATCTCACCAACATTTACGCGAGGGAAGGCTTCCGCCACAAATCGATAACTGCTGGTGCCTGCAGAGGCCAGATCAGCGGCCTTGGTTGGAGAGGGTATGTTTATGCCATACAGGGACTGAAGACGATAATCGACGAGGCGGCACATTGAGTCCCTTCCCTGGTGGATCCGCGTGTTCACTGTCCAATCATGATGTCTTCAACTTCTGTCGGTAAATGCGTCTCTTAAGAGCTTGCTTTGCCTGTCGAAAGCCTGCCGGGGATTCCTCGGGCCTTTCATGAGGGAGATTTCCTGTGTTATAAGGCGAGCAAGGTTCAGAGTGTGAGTGTCCACTCTTGATGCCTCTCTTTTGTAAAGCGGATGATCACGGTTTATGAAGATGGTCGTCTCTTCAGAGAAAACTTCGGGCCCCGCCTCGCCGAAGCTATCGACGACACAGGAAACTCCTGTTTCGCCGAATCTGATTTTCTTTATGATGGCGTTGGGAGTAAGCCTTTTTATTTTCGAAGCTCTCTTCCTTTTCTTGGGGTGCGTCTCGATTTTCCCTCCCCCTTCTTCCCTCACTTTCAGTTCCTCCTCAGAACGTTTTCCCTGTGCCTGCCGCGTGAGTGCTGCTCCTTTTCCCATGCCCGTTGTTTCGTCTCCGATCGGAAGTGCTCCGAACGGAGAAAGATCCGGGTTTATTGCCAGCGCCTTGTAAACCCGCTGCAGTGCTTCCTTGAGAGCTCTGCTGACCTTTCTTCCCTCTTTCTTGGCCGTCAATCTGTTGAGGTAACCCTTGGCCTCTTCCATCACATTTCTCATGACCCCGGCGAACGCAACATACTCGGGAGAATCGACGACGAAACCCGTCCGGTCGCTGGTTATGGGAAGAAACTCAGCATTGACTTCCCCTCTTATTCTTCCCATGCCCTTTCCCCAGGTTTCCATGCCGAAGAACTCTCTCTTCACGGTAACTTGTCTTACCTTTACCTCGATGCCCGGCAGTGCGTTACTGGAGGCCGTCTCGGAAAGGATTACTATTTCGCCGGTCACGGGCCCGAATGGCGTGCCTTCCAGAATTGGGAGCTTATGTCCGGAAAGACTCCTCGGAGTTACGGTGTGGCTGTTTATCTTCACGCGAAAATGCGGTGCTTTGATCGGGGTCCCCTCCACGATCTTGGCCTCTATGTCTTCAGGATCGTATTTTCGTTCCAGACCCGAAAGAATGACTGTCGTCCCATTCCCCTTTCTAAACTCAGGCGGAAGAATCTCAAGGGGAAGCTTCCATTCGTCGATCCCCTTCTCCCAACGCTCTTTGTCAAAAACCACCCTGCCGGCGAAGTCGTCCTTTCTGGTGATGACTTCGAATCGCCTGCACGCTGCCAGGCTTGCGAACTTGCCTATTCCAAATTGCCCTATTCTGTCCCTGCGGTAGAGGGGGGAACTGGGGGCGTACAGCTTTTCCTGGGA
>Ga0315268_10003133_pt1 | contig 18323 bp, 14 predicted proteins | sample C1_top_MG_FD_204535 | JGI IMG/M metagenome (GOLD analysis project Ga0315268, IMG submission 204535) | Sediment microbial communities from Yellowstone Lake, YNP, Wyoming, USA - C1_top | ecosystem: Environmental > Aquatic > Freshwater > Lake > Sediment | place: USA: Wyoming | collected 2017-08-01
GACGCTGGTGCCTGCCAGCAAGGCGCTCTCCATTTCGACGGCGACGACTTCGTCGAACGGCAGCACCAAGGCGAGTACGATGGCGTCACCAACATCACGCTCGAGGCCTGGATCAAGCCGGACAACGTCGCCAGCGAGATGCACATCGTGTCGCACCACAATTATGAGAGCCAGGTCGGCTACGTGCTGATGCTCAAGGGCGGGGTTGCCGAATTCAGAGTCTACGCCAACAACATCGAACACCGAGCCCCGCAGAGCAGTGGCGCCGGCCTGCCGCTGAGTGCAGGCACCTGGCATCACGTGGCCGGTGTCTACGACCACAGCGACCTGAGCGTCTACGTCGACGGTCTGCTCTCGTCCCGCACCGCGGCCAGTGGGCTCAATCTGAACAATTACAGCGGCCCGCTGCGGGTCGGTGCCGCCGCTTATACCAACAACTTCTACTTCGTCGGCACCATGGACGACGTGCGCGTCACCAAGGCAGCGGTCTACACGGGCAACTGGTTCGCGGCTCCCGGCGCGCCACTCGGGTCGAGCAGCGACACGGTGCTGCTCTACCACTTTGACCAGACCGCGCCTGACTTGTCTGCCACCGACTCGGCCAGCCACCACTACGACGGCAGGCTCGGGGCCAACATCGGCGCAGACGGCGCCGACCCCACCTGGGTTGGCGTCTCGTGCATTGCCGACCGCAGCCTCGGCGCGCCCGCATGCGGTACGCTGTTCGACAGCACCGACGGCTACCAGTACTGCACGTCGACCGCCGCCGGTTGCTGGTTCTCGGTGGACTACAACTCGGCGGCCACGTGCCAGGACATCTGCCAGGACATCGGCCACACCTGCCTCGACAGCTACGACGTCGACTCGATGTGCCGCCCGCAGATCGGCAACCGCGCCAACTGCACCGAGACCCACAACTCGCAGGTCTGCTACTGCGCGCCGTGACCCGCGCCACCGGTTGTTCTCGTGTGGACTCGCCGCTGGACTGCGGCTAGAGTCGCAGCGCTCTCGTCGACAAAAAGATGATTGCGGAGGCTGGTATGAGCGACAAACCGTTCGCGCCCATGGTTTCGCCCGAATCGGACATGCGCGAATTCACGGCCCGCGCCCTGATCATCGGCCTGGTGATGTGCGTGGTGCTGGGCGCAGCCAATGCCTACCTCGGCCTGCGCGCGGGCATGACCATCGCCGCCACCTATCCGGCCGCGGTCATCGGCATGGCCCTGCTCAAGCTGGTCAAGGGCTCGCTGCTCGAGGAGAACTTCGCGCGCACCGTCGGCTCGATCGGCGAGAGCGTGGCGGCCGGAGCCATCTTCACCATCCCGGCCTTCGTCATCCTCAATCTCTGGCAGTTCAAGTCCGAGACCATGCTGAACGAGTACCTGACCGCCTCGTCGCTGATGGTCCTGGGCGGCGTGCTCGGCATCATGTTCGTCACCATCCTGCGCCGGGTGATGGTCGAGGACAAATCGCTGCCGTTCCCCGAATCGGTGGCCGCCTCCGAGATCCACAAGGCTGGCCAGAAGGGCTCGGACGCCGCGATCCAGCTGTTTCAGGCCATGGGCGTGGGCGCCGTGATCAAGCTGCTGGGCGACGCCGGCGTGTTTCGCGCCTCGACCGACTTCATGATCGCGATCGGCAAGGTCAAGGAGAGCTTTGTCCGGCTCGGCCTCAAGGACGGCAGCAATATCGTCCAGACCGGCGGCGTGACCTCGATCGCGGCACCGGCCGTGACCCCGGCTTACCTGGGTGTCGGTTACATCATCGGGCCCGAGCTGGGCGCGCTCAACTTCGCCGGCGGCCTGCTGGCGTGGGGCCTGTTCGTGCCGCTGCTCGTCTTTTTCCTCGGGCCGTCGATGATCGGCAGCTACACCGCGCCCGACGGCGTCGAGAACTGGGCCGGCCTGGTTGGGCACCTGTACCGCTACATCGTGCGGCCGATGGCGGTCGGCGGCATGCTGGTCGGCGCCTGCTTCACGCTCTGGAAGATGCGCAAGAACCTGATCGGCGGCATCAAGCGCGGCGTTGCCGACGTCAAGAAGTCAGCCACCGCCACCGCGGCCACGCTGCGCACCGAGCGCGACCTCAACTTCAAGATCGTGCTGCTCGGCATCGGCATCGTGTTCGTGTTGATGATCGCGCTCTACTTCTACTTCACCGGCACCATCGTGGCCGCGGTGCTGGCTGCCATCGTCATGCTGATCACCGGCTTCTTCTTCGCCGCGGTGTCAGGCAACCTGGTCGGCATGATCGGCTCGTCCAACAACCCGATCTCGGGGCTGACGCTGGCGACCACGATCGTGGCCGCGCTGACCATGGTCATGGTCGGCGTCCATGGCAAGGAGGGCGTGGCCGCAGTGCTGGGTGTGGCCGCCGTCGTGTGCGTGTCGTCGGCCGTGGCTGGCGAGATGTTGCAAGACCTCAAGGTCGGCCACATCCTGGGCGGCACCCCGTCCAAGATGCAGATCGGCGACATCATCGGCGTCATCATCGCCGGCCTGGTCATGTTCTTCCCGCTCTACCTGCTGCACACCTCGGACCTGGCCAGCAATCCAGCGATCGGTGGCTTTGGCGGCAAGAACCTGCCGGCGCCGCAGGCCGGCCTGATGGCCGCGCTGTCGCAGGGCATCGTGGGCGGCCAGATGGCCTGGCCACTGGTCATCGTCGGCATCGCCATGGGCATCTCGCTCATCCTGATCAAGGTGAAAAGCCCGATGCTGTTCTCGGTCGGCATGTACCTGCCGCTCGAGACCACCTTTGCCATCTTCGTCGGCGGTCTCATCCGCGGCCTGGTCGACAAGATGACCGGCCGCCGCAACTACAATGCAGCGCAGAAGGCGCGCGTCGAGAACGCCGGCGTGCTGGCCGCCTCGGGCCTGATCGCGGGCGAGGCGCTGATGGGACTGATCGTGGCCGGGGTGGTGGCCTACCTGGCTGCCACGACGGCACCAGGTGCCGAGGTGGCGTTCCCGCAGGTGCCCGGCATGAGCGGCGTTGCCGGCTGGATCGCGGTCCTGGTGCTGATCATCCTGGCTGCGTACCTGGTCTTCGTGCCGCTGCGCAAGGCGGGTGCTGCCGACGAGCCGGCGCCGCCGACCGCAGTCATGTGACGTTGCCGCACCCGGCCGCGCACCGGTGTGGGGCTTGACAATTGGCTGTATCCTTAGTTTTTATGTGCGCGACACAGGCAATGGGCCGCCCCTGTCGAGGCGCCCGATTCGTTAACGGACCTCGCAGGTCCCGACCCGGAGGATTTCGATGAAGAAGCTGTTGGCACTGGCGATCGCGTTTGCAATGGCCGCTCTGATCGGTTGCTCGAGCAGCAAGGCCGAGACCAAGAAGGACGAGGCTCCGGCCGCCACCGAGCAGCCCAAGCCGGCCGAGGGCACCCCGGCGACCGAGACCCCGCCGCCGGCCGAAGGCGCGGCGACCCCGGCTCAGTAGTCGACTGAACCAGGTAGCACGGCTCTACCAGGCACGGGTCCAGTTGAACTGGACCCGTGCTTTTTTTTGGCGGCGAGTTGACCGCCAGCAGGAGTCAGCATGAAGATCGCGATTCTCGGGACGGGCGTCATGGGGCGCGGCTGGATCGCCCAGTGCGCGATGGCGGGCCACGAGGTGCACTGCCACGACACCAACCAGGCATCGCTCGACGCCACGGTCGAGTTCTGCAAGACGCTGGCGCAAAAGACCGCCAAGAAGTTCAAGCTCGAGGACCCCGAGATCGGCGACAAGACCGCCGCCAACATCAAGCCGCATGCCAGCAAGGCCGAGTTCATCCAGGCCGCCAAGGGCTGCACGGCGCTGCTCGAGGCGATCTTCGAGGACCTGGCGCTCAAGTGCCGCGAGCTGCGCGAGATCTTCCCGCAACTACCGCCCAACGTTTACTTCTGGTCCAACACTTCCTCGCTCGACATCGACGTGATGGCCGAGGCCGCGGGTCGGCCCGAGCGCTCGATCATCACCCATGGCATGAACCCGGTGCCGATGATGGCCGGGGTCGAGGTGGTGGCCGGCAAGAAGACCAGCGCCGAGACCATCGAGTTCGCGCGCCAGGTGCTGCTCGAGATGAAGAAGGCGCCGTTCGTGGCGCCCAACGTGCCGGGGTTCTGGATCAACCGGCTGCTGGTGCCGCAGATCCTGGACGCGGTGCGCTTTGTCGAGCAGGGCAAGATCAAGGTCGAGGACGGCGACATCGGCATGAACACGTCGCTCGGCCACCCGCAGGGCACGTTCAAGCTGGCCGACTTCATCACGCTGCCGACCATGCTGCGCATCTCGGTCGAGATGTATCAGGCCACCAACGACCCGCGCATCTATCCGCCGCAGATCCTGGCGCGCATGGTCAAGGCCGGCGAGCACGGCGCACAGACCGGCAAGGGATTTTACGACTGGTCGGACCCGCGCAATCCCAAGCCGCGCGATCTGTCGCAGTACGTGCTCAAGTCGACCGACGACTATCTCAACAGCGTGAAGTAGCGCGCGTCAGCCCACCCGCTCGCTCTCGTCGTTGAGTTCGGCCGCCGACTGCAGCGTGTTGCTGGCGCGCTTGGCTGCGACGCGCGTGCCCAGGTGGCCGACCAGCTCGCGCACGCCCTCGCCGGTGACCGCGCTGATGGCGAAGAAAGCCCGGCCGGTCTCGCGCACAGCCGCGGCCAGGTGCTCGGTCAGTACGCCACCGGGGTCGAGGTCGCGCTTGGAGAGCACAACCACTTCCTCGATCTCCTCGAGCCGGTCGCTGTATGCGGCCAGCTCGCGGCGCACGGTGTGGTAGTCGGCAGCCGGGTCGCGCTCGACCAGCGGACTCGCCTCGACCAGGTGTACCAGCAGACCGACGCGCTCGACGTGGCGCAGGAAGCGGTGGCCCAGGCCAGCACCCTGCGCCGAGCCCTCGATCAGGCCTGGAAGGTCGGCCACGGCAAAGCTCAGCGCCTCGTCGACCTTGACCACGCCCAGGTTGGGGGTGAGCGTGGTGAACGGATATTCTGCGATCTTTGGCCGCGCTGCCGAGATGCGCGAGATCAGCGTCGACTTTCCGGCATTGGGCAGGCCGACCAGGCCAACGTCGGCGATCAGCTTGAGTTTCAGCCGCAGTTTGAACTGTGCGCCGGCCAGTCCGGGCCGGGCGAAGTCAGGCGCCTGTCGCGTCGGCGTGGCAAAGTGCTGGTTGCCCCAGCCGCCGTTGCCACCGCGCGCCGCCACCCAGCGCAGGCCGGGCTCGACCAGGTCGGCCAGCACGGTGCCGCGCTCGTCGTCGACGACCACGGTGCCGGGCGGCACCCGGATCACCTTGTCCTCGCCAGCGCGGCCGCTGCACTGGGCACCCGATCCCGGCCGGCCGTTGGGGGCGCGCTGGTGCGGCACGTAGTACAGGTCGAGCAGGGTACCGAGCTGCGGGTCGACCAGGAACACGACGTCACCGCCGCGGCCGCCGTCGCCGCCGTCCGGACCACCGCGCGGCACATGCGCCTCGCGCCGGAACGAGACGCAACCGTTGCCGCCGTCGCCGGCGTGCACCTCCAACACTACCTCGTCGACAAACCACATGGCGGCCTTTTCAAGGGGCTGTCCCGCTACCGGGACTTCCGAGGGTCGTCGGGCAGCCCCTCTGCCGGCGGGCACAGGTCCCGACGGCATTCGCTCAACCAGCACCGCAACAAGATGAGGTTTGACGCAGGCGGGAAGCGGGGACTCAGGCCTTTGGTTCGGTCTCGGGCACCACCACCGCGCGGATCCGCTCGCGGCCCTCGCGCTGGTAGCGCACCACGCCGTCGACCAGCGCGAACAGCGTCCAGTCGCGGCCGACGCCGACGTTGCGACCCGGATGAATCCGCGTGCCGCACTGCCGGACCAAGATGTTGCCAGCCAAGACCGGCTTGCCGTCACCGCTCTTCACACCGCGAAACTTCGGGTTCGAGTCGCGGCCATTGCGCGACGAACCTTGTCCTTTTTTATGCGCCATGGTGAATCCCTCGTCTCATCAGCCGTGGATGGCCGTGATCTTGACCTCGGTGTACGGCTGCCGGTGACCGTGCTTCTTGTGAAAGCCCTTGCGCCGGCGACGCTTGAACACGATCACCTTCTCGTCCAGCGCCTGCCGCGTCACCTCAGCCTCAACCTTGGCGCCGCCGAGCAGCGGCTGGCCGATCTTGGGATCGCCCTCGCCGCCCACCATCAGCACGCGGTCGAAGGTCACCTTCTGGCCGACTTCGATTTCGATTTTCTCGATACGCAGCTTGTCGCCCGGGGTCACCCGGTGCTGCTTGCTCCCTGCTTCGAAGATCGCATACATGGTCCACCTCTTGGCCCCGAGATCGCCTGATCCCAAGGGGGGTGTGAAGCGCGCTACGTAGCTGGTTGCGATGCCATCTGTCAAGCGCGACCCGCGCGCCAACCGGTCGGGGCAACGGATAGTAGCTTGTTGATGGCTGTGCGCGCACCCAACTCCTCGGACCGACAGGCGGTGTCGACCTGGCTCGACCACCATGGTGTGGCCAGCGATCGACCTTTGGCCAGGGCGACGGCCGACCGCATTGCGGCCGACCTGAACCTGCCGCTGCCGGCCGTGCAGCAGATCAGCGCCGAGCTGGTCGCTGCGGCGAGTGCGCAGCACGAGCAGAGCGGTGCCGCTTTCGCCACGACGCTGCAGCAGCTGCGCACAACGCCAGCCAGCGTGCGCAGGCCGGCCGTGCTGAGCCAGCTGGCAGCGCGCGCCAACAGCAGCGAGGCCGCACTGGTCGACCGGCTGCGCTCGGAGCTGGCAACCGCCCGCTCGCAGATCGGCGCTGCGCTCGAGCAGACACCAGCTGGCGACGTGCCAGGGATCAACGCGCAGTGCCAGAAATGGTCGGCGCAGGTCGACGCACTGCTGGTCGAGCTTGACCGGCGAGTGGCGACCGAACTCGGTCCCGCGCCAGCCGGTGCCGACGGCCACCCGATCACCTACCTGCCATACGCGGTTGGCTCGTTTGGCCGGCGCGAGCTGTCGTTCTATTCGGACGTCGATTTCGGCATCCTGATCGAGCAGGACACGCCCGCGGTGCGCGACTACTTCAAGCGCTACAGCGACCGCATCGGCCAGCTGCTGCACGCGATCGAGGGCGACGGCGGTATCCACCCGTGTCCGGATCTCAGTCCCAACGGCTTGCTCGGTGCGGCGCTGGTCGACACGCCAGAGCAGCTGGCGCAGCGATTGGTCGGCCGCAGCGACGACATGGCGCAGCGCACGCTGCGCGACCAGGTCTGCATCCAGTCGGCGCTCAGCGCGGCCCGCCCGCTGGCGACAGGCGGGGCGGGCAGCGCACTGTACGATCGCTTTGCCGCGACCGCCGAGCGCGCACTTGGCCCGACTCCGCCGCAGCTGGCGACCGACAGCGGCCGGCGCGCGGCGCTCGAACGCGTTGGCATGGGACTGCGCGACCCGTTTGGCGTGCCGGACGAGGTCGCGCACTGGAACCAGGTCCCGGGCGACGGTGTCGACAGCGGCACGGCAGCGCGCGCCGCGGCCAAGAAGTTTGTCCCGCTCACCCCTGACCAGGCGCTGGCCGCTGGCCGCGTCAACATCAAGCACGACCTGCTGCGCGCCATGCAGATCCCGCTGCAGGCGCTGCACCTGCTATTCGCGACGCGCTCGGCCGCTGGCGACGACGTGCTGGCCGAGCTGGATCAGCGAGGCCTGATCGACCACCACTTCGCCGACAAGCTGCGCGAGACGCTGGCCGCCTGCCTGCGCTACCGTTTGCTCAACGACCGCCGCGCCGGCCGCAGCGAGCCGCAGCTGCTCGAGGTGACCGAGCGCGACCGCCGCGCCATCCGGCGCATGGTGCCTCTGCTCTACCGCCTGCGGCAGGGCATGCAGGCGCTGAGCACCGGCGATCCCAACACCTTTGCATTGAAGTGACCGGTGGCCGCATGGACCTGCTGCAACAGCTGCAACGAGAGCTCGGCGCGCGGTCGGACGAACGGTTTCTCGACGCCGCACTGACCGCCGTGCGCAGCAGCGCGCGCAGCGACGAGCTGCGGCAAGTGGCGAGCTGGGCGCTGGCCGGCGCCATGCAGCGCGACCAGGAGACCAGCTACGGGCTGCTGCAGATGCTGGCCGGTGCCGCCATGGCGCGCGCCCGGCTGCTCGCGGCGCCGGTCGCCACAGCGGTCGACGAGAGCGCGCTGCTGGCCGCGCTGACCGGCCTGCAGGACCGGCTCGACGCCGGGCTCGAGCGGACGCGCGCGCTCGATGAATTTGCGTTGCTCGGGGCGCAGCTGCTGGCGAGCGCGCTGCCGCGATACTTCGACATGCGGTTGCGCAGCGATCCCGACGACACCGTTTTCTACTGGGCGAGCGGGGTGCTGGCCCTGAAGCAGGGCGCATCCGCCGCCGGAGACCCCGCACATCTGCTATAATCTTCGCCAATGATCTGCAGTGCCAGACTCACGGCCCGTTGGGGCACGGCGCTCGCTGCCGGCGTGCTGGTGCTGGTCGCCGCGTGCGGTCCGGCCTTCAGCACAACCTGCCGCGTCGACAGCGACTGTCCGGTCGATTTTCGCTGCGACGGACAGCGCAGCATGTGCGTTGCTGCCGTGGTCGACGCCGGCGACGCGGCGGTGGCCGATGGCGCGCCGACCGACCTGCGAGCGCAGGACCGCGCAATAGATGATGCCGTAACCGCTGACGACGTGATCGCGTCCGATACCCGCACACCAGACGCTTCGGTTTCGGACACCCGGGTGTCCGACTCCCACCCCACAGACACCCACGCGGCCGACACCCTCATTCTCGACACGCGCGCGCCAGACACCCGCCTGCCCGACACCCGCATGCCCGACACGCACATGTCCGACACGCACATGCCCGACACCCGCATGCCCGACACGCACATGCCCGACACGCACATGCCCGACACCCGCATGCCCGACACGCGCATGCCCGACACGCGCATGCCCGACGCGAGCCCGACCGATCGGGGCGTTGGCGTCGACGTCCCTTGCGGGTATGGCTGCGTCAGCGGGGACACCTGCTACGCCTTCTGGGACCCACTGCCGACGAACCCGTGCGTCAAATGTAGCTGGAGCAGCCCATTGGGGTACCACTGGGCAGACTACACGGGACAGATCTGCGTTGGACAGCAGACCTGTACGTGCACCAACGGCGTGCGCGGCGCATGCAACAACTGCAACTACGGCTGCCTGGACTACAGCGGCGCCTGCTGCGGCGCGCGGAACCAGGAGTGCTGCCCCGGCAATGACTGCCACAACAGCGTGTGCACGATGAGCAACTTCTGTGCAAACACGTGCGGCAGCATCGGCGACGAGTGCTGTGCCGGTGGTTACTTCAACTGCATCGACGCGGAATCGTCCTGCTGCTGCGGCTATTGCATCAGCAATCCATCGTACTGCGACGTGTGCCCGCAGTGACGCGACCTTCGCGTTCGTTCGCAGCTGACCGTCACTGCGTGTCGGTGACGCGGCGGCCGCGGCGCTCGGCGCGCGCGGCCTTGGCCAGCGCAACGGCGGGTTCGATCCCGGCCGGCGGTGTCTCGGCAAACAGACCGAGGTAGAGCGCGAGCAGCGATGCCCGCGCGCTCTGGCCGGCCGGCACCAGCGGCGCGGTGAAGACCGACCGCGGCCGGGCATAGGCTCTCAACTCGTCGACCACTGCCGCGTGCTGCGCTGCCGCCGACTCCTGCGCACGCCGCACATTTTCCAGCCGCTCGACAAAGGCGCGCGCGCGATCCCGCTCGCCGGTCCCGCCGAGCAGCACGGTGGCGCGCTCGACCGCGCTCTCGAGCTCGCCAGGCGCCGGCACGAACGCCTGGTCCACCCGGTTGACGACGAACGCGGCCGCACCGCAGCCGGCCTCGCGCAGCCGCTGGTCGATGGCCTTGGCCTCGGCCAGGCGGTTGTGGTCGGGCGCGCACACCACCAGGAACACGGTGCGCTTGTCGCGCAGCAAGTTGCCGATCTCGACGCCGCGCAATCTGAAGCTCGCCAGCAAGTCGGCAAAGGTGCCAAAGAAGGTGGCGGTCTCCTGCGCAAACTCCTCGCCCGCGACCCGGCCGAGCAGCAGCAGCGCGGTCGAGCCGGCGCGGTTGAACAGGCGCGAGGTCCAGCCACCGCTCGGCTTGCCGGTGTTGGGCAGGAACCAGCGCACCACCTTGTCGCTGAAGAACAGCGCCACCCGGTCCGGCGTCTCGAGAAAATCGAGCGCATTGGTGGTGGGCGGCGTGTCGAGGACGATGCGATCGAACTGCTCGCTCTTGACCAGCGCATGCAACCGCTCAACCGCCATGTACTCGAGCGTGCCGGCCAGGCTGCGCGACAGGTGCTGGTAAAACCGATTGCCAAGCAGCGTGGCGCGGCGTTCGGGATCGGCGACCAGGATGCCGATCAGGTGATCGAAGGTCGCAGTCGGGTCGAGCATCAGCGCGCTGAGCGCGCCGTCTGGATGCATCTTGGCAAACGAGGTGACCGGTGCCGGATCGTTGGTCAAGCTGGTCATGCCCAGCGCATCGGCCAGCCGCCGCGCCGGGTCGATGGTGAGCACCAGCGCGCGCTGACCCGAGGCCGCCTGGCGCAAGGCCAGCACCGCCGACAGCGTGGTCTTGCCGACGCCGCCCGACCCCAGGCACACCACCAGCGACGCGCCATCGATCAGCTGGGCCAGATCGGGTGGAGTCATGCGCTCAACGCCTGCACCAAGGCGTCGACACAGCACCGTGCATCGGGCTGTGCGCACCGTGGCAGCTCGATGATCGGCGCTTTGACGGCGCTGCGCAACCGCTCGATCTGCGTACGCGCCTGGGCCAGCTGCTCGCTGTGCTGGCGTGCCGGCGCATCGTAGCGGCCGACGCCGGGGCCGTCCTGGGCGTGCAGCGCGTCGAGCAGCGGCCGGTCGTCGGGATCGAGCAACGACGCCGGCACCTGGTTGACGACCACGGCCAGGCAGGCCAGCTTGAGCTGGCGCGCGCGCTCGACCAGCTCGAGCGTCTCGTTGACCGGCAACTCCTCGGGCAGTGTCACCACCACCATCTCACAACGCGCCGGATCGAGCAGCAGCTGCTCGGCGCGAAGTGCCACCTGCGCGATCGGGCCGACCCGCAACAGGTCGCGCACCGCGCGCGGCGTATCGAGAAACGACAGCGCGTGGCCCGAGGCTGGCAGATCCGCAATCACCGGGCAATTCTCGGCCGCGCTGCGTTCGACCACATCGCGCAGCTCGTCCATTGCGATCATCTCGCGCGCGGCCGGCGACGTGTTGGCGAAGATGCGCACCACCCGGTTGTTGAGCACACGGCTGACGATCGCTGGCAGCCGCAACAGGCGCTGCAACACGGTGCCCACCACCTGGTCGGCCTCGATGTTGATCGCGCGCACTGCGGCTCCATCGATCAGGGCGGGCAGCCGCGGGGTTGCGTTGAACTCGACCACCAGCACGCGTTCGCACCGGCGCGCGGCCAGTGTGGCCAGCGCGGCCACCAGCGTGCTTTTACCGGTGCCACCCTTGCCGGTCACCAGGATCAGCTGACGCTGCTCGAGCGCGTTCAACAGGTGGCTGGTCTCGGCGCGCACGTCGGATTGCCTCCGCGATCGATCGCGATCGGGCGCGATCGGGCGCGATTGTGTTCGTTCGCGGCGACGCTGACAAGAGGTGAGACTGCAACGCGGGCTAGAAGTCGTAGCTGCAAGCGCCGACCGTGACGCCCGAGCCGCAGGCGAGCAAGAGCCCGCGCTTGCCCGGCATGCAGCGGGCGCTGCCCAACTCGTGCTGCAGCGCCACCAGCGTCGAGGTCGTCAGCGTGTCGGGCAGCTGGTCGGTCAGGTCGACGATGCGCTCGGCCGCGATGCCGATGGCGGACGGCAGCCCGGCAAGAAAATGTTTGGATATCTGCGGCGGGATCACCACGTCGATCTGGTCGGGCTGCAAGCCGGCGCGCGCCAGTGCCGCGGGCACGGCGCGGCTCAGGCCGGCCAGGTACAGCTCGTCCAGCGCCGGGTCGCGCTGCAGCGTCAGCCGGCCGCGCTTGACCCTGAGGCTGACCGTCGAACGGTAGCGGTCGGTCTGCTGGGCGTCCGTGTCGAAGGCAAAGGCGCCAAAGCCGACACCGGCGCGCGGCGTGCAGTCGAGCAGCACCGCGGCACCGCTCGGCGGATAGGGGTACGACGGGTCGGGCCGCGCGTCGCTGTCGATCTCGCTGGCGACCACCATGCCGACCTGCACCTCGCCGCTGCGCAGCAGCGCGTCGACGACCTGGATCGCGCTGAGCATGCCGCAGCCGCCATTGAGCAGATCGAAGGCGGTGGTGCGGCGACCCTGAAACTCGATGTTGAGGTCGAGACCGTGCGCGATGTAGGCGGCGATCGCCGGCTCGCAGACGTGGCCATCGCGATAGACGCCGCAGTTGATCAGCGCGCGCACATCGGTGCGGTGGTAGTGCGAGTGCGCCAGGCAGTTGTTGCCGGCGACCACGGCGTGCTTGAGCGAGCTCCAGGCCGGCCAGCTGCGGCGCGGCAGGCTCACGCCCAGACTCTCGATGCGGCAGCGCCGGTGGTTGACCAGGCTGACGGCTCCCGGCGCCGGCTGCGCCGCGCTGCTGGCTGGCTCGCCGCCGCTGATGATCGGCTGCGCTGGCGGTGCGGTGCCGACAACAGCGTCGGAACCAAGGGCCGCGCGATAGCGTGTCGGCAGGTCGTCCACGGTCAGCGTGGCGTGGGTGATGGCGATGCCAGAGGCGCCGCTGATCAGCAGCACATTGTGGCCTGGCTGCAGCTGGTCCTTGACCATCAGGTCGTGCAGCACCAGGAAGTGGCTGGTGGTCGTCGTGTTGGCATAGACGTCGGCGCAGCAGCGGACCACCTCGGGCAGGTCGCTGCCCACAAAACGCTTGAGCGCCTTGAAGCCCTGCATGACGGCGCGCACCGAAACCTGGTGCGGGATGACGTGCTGCAGGTCGTCGAAGGTCCAGCCGGTCGCGTCGAGCGCCTGCTTCGTGTAGAACGGAAAGTGCTCGTTGCCTTTTTTCTGGAAGTCACGCGCCTTGGTGATCAGCATGCCGCCCGGCCCGCGCGGCGATGGCTTGGAGTAGCAGTACTGGTCGTGCTTGGCGCCGGTCACCAGATCGAGCCAGTGAAAGCCGATGCGATCGTCGTCGCTGCGGTCGATGATCACAGCCGCGCCGCAGTCGCCGAGCGTCAGCGCCGCGATCTGGCCGTCGAAGCTGTGGCGAATCTGGCGGGTCGCGGTTTCGGCCAGCGGCATGTTGTGTTCGCCGCTGACCACCAGGCCGCAGCGCACCACGCCAGCGCGGATCAATCCCTGCACCACCCAGATACCGTTGAGCATGCCCGCGCAGGCATTGACGACGTCGAACACCAGCGCGCGATCGGCGCCAATGGCGCGGCGCACCAGCGCCGCAGTGGCCGGCTCCCAGGTAAACTCGTCCGGTCGGTTGTGCTTGGAGATGCTGGTGCAGACCACCACGCCGAGGTCGGTTGCCGGATAGCGCGACATGGCGAGCGCCCGCTGCGACGCCTTGATCGCCAGGTCGGACGCGTACTCGCCGACTGCCACCCGGCGCTCGCGGATACCGGTGATGCGCTCGAGGTCCCAGCGCGGCCGCTGGCGGCAGGCGCGCAGCAGATCCTCCATGCTGAGCGTCTTCTCGGGCAGGTAGACGCCCAGGCTCTCGATCTTGATCTTGTCGGTCATGCAGCGTTCTCTTTCACCAGCGCGGCCAGTCCGTCGGCCAGATGGACGACCGGAGCATAGCCGAGCTCGCGCCGCGCCTTTCCGATGTCATAGTGGCAGTGGCAGCTGACCAGGCGCACACCATAGCGCGAGATCGCGGGCGGTTGCTCGCGACCGCGCAGCCGGGCCAGCAACTCGACCAGCGCCGCGGCCCCGTGCACCGCCCAGAACGGCACGCTCGATCGCGGTCGGGCCAGGCCGTAGGTGTCGGCCAGTGCGTCCAGCGCCTGGCGCAGCGAGATCTCATCGCCGTCGGTCACGTGGTAGAGCTGGCCGGCCGCAGCCACGGTCTCGGCGGCCAGCGCGCAACCGAGCGCCAGGTTGTCGACGTGCGACATGCCGATGCAGTTGTGGCCGCCGCCGATATAGGGCAGGCGCTGCTGCCGCAGCAGCTCGACCAGCCGCGGCACGATGGTGAGCTCGCCGCGGCCCCAGATCACGCCCGGCCGCACCACCGTCGTTGCCAGCCCGCGCTGACCATGCGCCTCGCGCACCAGACGCTCGGCCGCAATCTTGCTCCGGGTGTAGGGGTCGGGTGGGGTCGCCGCGTACGGCGATTGTTCGTCGACCCGCCGGCCGTCGCGCGGCAAGCCGAGCACGGTCAGCGAGCTGACGTGAACCAGCCGCGCCACGCCCGCAGCCTGGCAGGCCGCGATCACGTTGGCCGTGCCGCCGTGGTTGACCGCCATGAAATCGTCGGCCGTGGCCCAGTCGGTGACCTTGCCGGCAGTGTGAAAGACCACGCGCTGGCCGGCGCATGCGCGATCGAGCGAGGCACGGTCGGTCACGTCGCCGACCACGATCTCGACGCCCAACCCGGCCAGCCGCGACAGATCGCTGGTCGGCCGCGCCAGCGCACGCACCCGATAGCCGCGCTCGACCAGCAGCGCCGCCAGCCGGCCGCCCAAAAAACCGGTGGCGCCCGAGACCAGCGCGCAGGCACCAGTGACCAGCGCGCTCGGTGTCGACGCGGGATCGGTCACGGCGTCAATGCCTCGGCGTCGCAGCGCAGATGCGACGGCTGGACCGGGCAGATCGACATGACGTCCTCGTGCATGGCGGAGCGCAGTGTACTCGATCTCGGCGCCGCGGGGGCACAACGTTGACGACACGCCGTGGCAGCTCGCCAGCTGTGCGGTCGTTTGCACGAACAGCGGTGCTGATCAGCGGCGGCGGCGGCCACCCAGCCAGAGCAGGCCACCCAGCGCAGCGAGCGACGTTGCGCTCGTCGCTGTCGGCGTCCGGCAGGCGCACCCTTCGGGTTCGACCGTGGGCGGCTGCGCCGCGTCGCGGCCGACGCCAGCGTCGGCAGCGGCATCGGTGGCGACGACCGGGATGTCGTGGCCCAGCGTGTCGCCTGCGCCGCTGCGGTCGCTGAATGCAATGTCGCGGCCGGTGGCGTCGGCGACCACTGCGGCATCGGGCCCGCTGGCCGTGTCGGTCCCGGCACTGTCGGTCCCGGCACTGTCGGGCCGGGCGAGATCGGTCCCGGCGAGGTCCGTCGGCGCCGTGTCAGGCTGCGCCGCATCGCGCGGGGTGGCCGTGTCGCGCAACGCCGCATCGGTCCCGGCCCGGTCGGGCAACCAGGCGTCGAACGGACCGGCGTCGCTGCCGGCCACCAGGCACTGGCCACTGGCGGTGCACAGCTCGCCGCTGGCGCAGGTGCCGCACGACGACTGGTTGCAGCCATCGTCGCCGCATTCGCGGTTGGTGCAATCGACCGCGCAGGTGCGCACGCAGACGCTGTCGACGCACCACTTGGTGTTGCCGCGGCAGCGGTGGCCGCAGGTGCCGCAGTTGGCCTCGTCGCGGGTGGTGTCGACGCAGCCGCCGCCGCAATCCTCACCCCAGATGCACTCGCACAGGTTGAACGCGTTGCAGCGTCGGTCCGAGGGGCAGCTGCCGCACTGACCGCCGCAGCCGTCGTCACCGCACATCGTTCCGGCGCAGCTCGGCTGGCACTGGCAGGCGCCCGCCGCACAGACCTCGTTGGGGTTGCACGGATGGTTGCAGGTCCCGCAGTGGGCAAGGCTGGTGTCGGTGTCAACACAGACCGAGTCGCACAGCGTACCCTGGCAGCTGCACGTAAAATTCACGCACGAGAGACCGTTGCTGCAACTGCCGCACGAACCGCCGCACAGGTCGTCGCCGCATGACTTGCCATCGCAGCTGGGCGTGCAGGCGCCGCACGGCGCGGGCCGCGTCGGGTCATAGTCGCTGGTGTTGCCGCTGCAATTGATGGTGAAGCTGCCGGTCGACGGATAGAAGACGTCGATTCCGTTCGCGTCGGTGAAGTGAAATACATAGCGCGAGCAGCCGCCGGGCACCGGGTTGACGGTCGCCAGGTAGGTGCCGTTGGTGGCGCTGCCGCGCTCGAGCGCCAGCGGGTAGCAGGCGCCCTCGATGCTGACGCGCGCGGTCAGCGGTCCTGCAGCGTTGTACCAGCTGGCACGAAAAGCCAGGTTGGTTCCGGACTGCGGATAATGCACGCCCGAGACAATGCCGGTGGGCACCGTGCCGCGGCCAAAGTCCTGGGTGTAGGTCGACGAGTAGAAGCCGACTCCGAGCAGCGACGACCCGCCCAGGATGTTGGCGCGATGGCCGTTGCTCATGCGCCAACCGCAGGCCGGGTTGCTGTCGCTCTCGTACAGCCACAGGTAGAAGGTGTTGACCGGGTCGGTGTAGCCGCGCGCGATGTTCTCGGCGGCCGCACCGGTGCCAAAGTAGCTGATGCGCGTCGACCACGAGGTGCCGACCGATCCGCAGCTCAGCGTGCCGGCCACACACGCGCACGACGGCGCGCCATTGGTGCAGCCGGCGAACGGGTCGTACAGGTCGCTGATGGTGGCGACCAGCGTGCACGGCGAGTCGTGCTGCAGCCCGCAGCCGCCGAGCGCCAGGTTGGCCGAGTGAAACCGCGCCGACCGATTGAGGTTGTAGTCCCAGTTGAGCGGCGGCACCGGCGAATAGCAGGCGCGCTCGGCGCACGCCGTGCAGCTGGCGAGGTCGGCCTGCGGGTCACAGCGCGCGCGGTTGGTCCAGACCAGGACCACGCGCTCGTTCCAGTCTGGAAAGCCGTTGCTCGGTTCGCCGAGCGCGCTCGGTTCGCGGTTGATCGTGGTGGCGACATCGACGTCGCTGCAGGCGGAAACCACGGACCCGACGACAAGGAGCAGAGTGTGGCGATTCATGGCCGCAGCATAACACGGACGGCCGCGACTGCGCGGCGATGCACCAGGTGCGATCGCCAGCCCTGATCCCGCCGGCGCCGGACCGCCAACCAGCCGAGCACGCTGGCCAACCACAGCGAAGGAGCTCCGGTCGCGGCCGAAGCCCGACAGGCGCACCCCGCGGGCGCGAGCTGGACCTGATCGGTCTGGCCGCTGGGTTTAACGGCAGCATCAGCGCCGGCGTCGGCGTTGGCTGCTCGCGTGTCCTCGCCACCGCTGTCGACGGTGACAGCCGAATCGGGCGTCACCGTCGAGTCGGGCGTCACCGCCGAGTCGGGCGTCACCGTCGAATCGGGCGTCACCGTCGAGTCGGGCGTCACCGTCGAGTCGGGCGTCACCGCCGAGTCGGGCGTCACCGCCGAGTCGGGCGTCACCGCCGAGTCGAACGTCACCGCCGAGTCGAACGTCACCGCCGAGTCGAACGTCACCGTCGCGTCGAGCGTCACCGCCGAGTCGAGCGTCACTGCCGAGTCGGGCGTCACCGTCGAGTCGGGGGTCACCGTCGAGTCACGCAGCATGGCGTCGACCCGCGATGCGGTGTCGGGTCGGGCTGCATCCTGCCGCGGTGCGGTGTCGGGTCGGGCTGCATCCTGCCGCGATGCGGTGTCGGGTTGCGTCGCATCCTGCCGCGGTGCGGTGTCGGGTTGCGCCGCATCGGTCTGTCCAGCGTCACCGCCAGGCAAGACGCAGCGGCCGGCCGCATTGCACAACTCGCCGCTGGTACAGGTGCCGCACGACGACAAATTGCAGCCGTCGTCACCGCACTGGCGGTTGGTGCAGTCGACGACGCAGCTGTGCACGCAGGTGCTTCCCACGCACCACTTGGTGTTGCCGCGGCAGCGCGTGCCGCAGTTGCCACAGTTGGCCTCGTCGCGCGTGGTATCGACACAGCCGCCGTTGCAGTTCTCGCCCCAGATGCAGTCGCATTGCCCGCTTGGATTGCAGGCCCGGTCCCACGGGCAGCTGCCACAGGTGCCACCGCAGCCGTCGCCACCGCACACCTTGCCCCCGCACGCTGGCTGGCACTGGCAGACACCACCGGCGCAGATCTCGTTGGCGTTGCACGGGTGGTTGCAGGTGCCGCAATGCTCGTGGTTGGCGTTGGTGTCGACGCAGGTCGAGTTGCACATCGTGCCCTGGCAGATGCAGGCGCCGGCGACGCAGGTCTGACCGTTGCCGCACGCTCCGCACGAGCCGCCGCAGCCATCGTCGCCGCACACTTTGCCGCTGCAGCTGGGAGTGCAAGCGCCGCAAGGAGCTGGCCGCGTGGCGTCGTAGTCGTTGGAGCAGTTGATGGTGAAGCTGCCGGTCGACGGATAGAAGACGTCAGCGCCGGTCCCGTCGGTGAAGTG
>Ga0315268_10003134_pt1 | contig 18319 bp, 10 predicted proteins | sample C1_top_MG_FD_204535 | JGI IMG/M metagenome (GOLD analysis project Ga0315268, IMG submission 204535) | Sediment microbial communities from Yellowstone Lake, YNP, Wyoming, USA - C1_top | ecosystem: Environmental > Aquatic > Freshwater > Lake > Sediment | place: USA: Wyoming | collected 2017-08-01
CGGTGTGGAAGCCTGCCGCCAGGTTGCTGTTGAAGTAAGCAGTGTTGCGGACCGGCGTGAAGTACTTGATCCACGGCGAACCTTTGGAGGTCAGCGGGTACTGGTAGGCCTTGATGGCGGTGGTCGGATTATTATCCACGTCGTTGATCAGCACACGCTGCTGCGTGGGCGTGACCATGAACCATTCCACGTTATTCCCGCCGCCACCCTCCTCCCAGAGGGTGCGGAACGGATACAGACCCGGGGTGAGGATGCGGAAGTAGAACAGCGTGTCACTGGCGCCGCGGCCCCCGTCATACTCGCCGAGGGTCATCGGGCGGCCCCGCCTGGTCGCCTCGTTGGGGTTGCCAACGGTGGTGCGGAAGCCATCGTCGCTGTTAACCCCCATGCAGTAGAGCCCTGCCTTGGTGAAGTCCAGCACCGTCAGGATCTCCTGGGCATAGTTGGCAAAGCCGTTTTCGTTCACGGCGGTGCCTGGGATGCCCGGCACATTAGGGGCGTTCGGATCCGGGAAGTTCCCGATGTTGCCGGATGCGCCGTTGTAGTTGATGACGTAAGCCTCCTCATAGTAGCCGCCCGGCCCGGTGAAGGCCGACAGGTCCGCCGTGTTCGGCCAGCCGAAGAGGCCGTGGATCATCGTCTCGGCGACGTAAGTGGAGTTGCCCGGGTAATCTTCCGGGTTCGTCCCGCTGCCCGCGCCCTGAATCCCTTGCTGGACGGTCTTGATCAGGAAACCAGGCTTGTTCTTGTCAACCACCGCCGCCGGCAAGGCCATGCTGGGCGGGATGGTGGTATAGCTCAAGATGGTGAAGGCGTTGGTGCCCAGGTAGCTCTGGCCGCCGGGGCCCGTGAAGGTTACCTGCATAGTGTGGCTCGAGCCGGAGGCCAGGAAGTCCGGCGGCGTGTAGGTCAACTCGGTCTTCGGCGCCGTGTAGCTCTTGGTGGGCGTGACCGCCGCGCCATCCAGTTGCAGGACGATCGAACCCTGGTCCACCGCCCCCGCGCTGCCGTCGGTAATCTCCACCCGCAGCACCACGTCCGGCGGATAAGGATTGCCCGAGTTGCGGGCGGGGTCAATGAAGGTGATGCCTGCCGGCACGGGCGCGGTCGTCTCGCGGTAGCATTTCAGCGCGGTGGTTACCTCGGCCTTCACTACGTCCGCGTTGAGCAGCGCCCGCGGGTTCTTCGCCGGCACCTGCTCCATGCCCGACCACTCCAGGTTCGAGCCGCCACCGCCCTGCTCCCATACCGTCCGCATCGGATAGTAGCCCGCTTGCGGGACATAGAGAATACTGACTGTGTCCGAAGCGCCCCGGCCGTAATCGGCCTCGCCCACCAGCAGCGAGGTCAGCACTTCGCCGATCTGCGGGTCGCAGGTCGTCCGGAAGCCGTCATCGCTGTTGAAGATCAGGTGGTAAACCCCCGCTTCCGGGAAATAGACGTAGGTCTGGATGTCGCACGCAATGTTCGACGTGTCCAGCGCCGGGTCAATGCCCCACATGGCAACGTCCGGCCAGTCATTCGGGCCGCCGGGGTCGTTGGCGTTAGCTTGGAAGGCGCCGTATTGAACGATGCTCACCAAGTCAGACTGCACGTCGAAGCTGTAGTTGATGACGTTTGCTTCGACGAAGTCCTTGGCCGCGGTCGTCTCCGTGGCCGGGGGCGTCGCCAGGCTCCAGAGCTTGTTTAGCCCGCGCAAGCCGAACAACTGTTCCATGGCCCGGGCGACGGTGTTGTCCATCGTGTAGCCCGCCCGCGTCTGGTAGGTCGTGCCGTTGTCAAACGACTCGCTGGCCGGATTGAAGTGCGCGCGCACTTTGAAGCCGCGCTTGGAGGTGTCCACGTTGGCCACCGCCCTCTCCGGCGGCACCGTCACGTAGGCCGGCACCGTGAAGGAGCGGTCGGCGCTGACCTCGATCCCGCGCGTGTCTTTAATGGACAAGCCTACGGTGTGGGTCGAGCCAGCCACCAGCGGTTTGGCCAGGTCCCAATACCGGATGGTCGTCCCGGTGCCGCTATGGACGGCATAGTTGGCCGTCACGGCGGTGCCGTCTAACGTCAACTTGGCCGTGTTGGGGTCGCCCACCGCGGGGCCTGAGTCAACGACGACAATATCGAAACCGACCGGCGTGCCGGTCGCCGCCCCGATGACGAGGGTGTCGGCCGGGATGGTGTCAATGACCAGGTTATCCATGTCGGTGTTCTCATTGCAGCCGCCAGTGCGCCCGCCGAACACCAACCGGCCCTGGCTGGGCGCGTAAGTGGTCTGGTAAGCGTCCAGGACCTTACGGCCCTTCCAAGTCACGGTCAGCTTGCCGTCCTCGCCCAACTGGACCTTGAACGGCTGCCAGCACAGGACCGACCGATCGCCCGGGTTGGCCTCGCTGTAGGGGCCGGTCTGGAGCGAGGTGATGTCGTCGCAAGCCCCGTTCCTGGTCTCCAGGGCCGTCTGGGAGACAAGATGGTTGTCCACCCGCACCATCATGCCAACCACGTCAGCCCACCCCGAATTGTAAGAGGGCCAAGACAAGTCGCCGTTGTCCCAGGTGTCGAACCCGACCGAAATGCCGGTCGTGGCGCCCTCTTCGGGCAGGCCCACCCCGTCCGGGTAGCCCGGCTCGCCTGCAGAACCCGACCAGCCGTCGGCGGAGGCGGTGCCCCCACCCGCGTCGCCACCATAGACAGATATCAGCGGGTCCGTCTGGCTGGGGTCCGTCAGGTCCGGCCCCGTGCGGACGTAATTCAAGGAGAAGCCGTCCGCCGGCACCCAACTGCAGCCTACCGGGCTGCCGATCCGCAGGTCGCAAGAGAAGGTAAAGGCCTTGACGACCAAGCCCTGGTCAAAGTCGTCAAAGATGATCTTCGTGCGCTGATTGTTGATGGCGTCGGTGATCGCCAGGTAGCCGTCGCCCGTTTTGCCGGTGAAGCCATCGTCCGGCCGCCATTCGCCACTGCCGATAATAGTGAGGACGCTGCTCGGGTCGGAGTTGAAGTCGCAGGCGAAGTGACCCGCCAGCGCGGCTGTGCAACCCAATCCGATTGCCCCCACTACCGTCAATAGGACAATTCGTTTTCGGACACGCATAATTGGTTGTTTGTTGGTCTGTTAGGTTTGTGGCTCAGAACCGCGGGCCAGTGCGCGCTCCTCACGCGCCGGCATGCCGCCGCGGGCCCGCGCCCCGGCTTCTCCCCGCCGTTCTTGCCACGCTCATCACGATAAGCAACGCATTTTCACCAAATCCCTCCACCACGGTCAACAAAAAAGTGATAAAAAATGACGAATTTTCCCCCTTGCCAGCGCGGGTTCAACGGAGCACGGGGCAGCGAAGGCGCAACCAAAGACGAACTAGGAGCTGAGGAAAAAGGAACCAGGGAAACCAGGAAAAAGGGACCGCGGAGACCACGAAGAAGAACCTTCCGGAGTCCCTGATTCATGAATTCTCCCGAAGATGCTTAGCTCGACAGATAGCGGTGCAACGGCCCGGGGAGCTCAATTCTAAATCTTCAATCTACAATTCTCAACTTCCAGTTCCTTAGCCGGCGCGCAACGATTCTACGTCGATGCAGGCAGCGCCCATCGGTCTTACCACTCGACATGAATGCCCGGATACTGGGGCATGACGGTATCGGGGGATAGCACAGCGGCCCCCAGAACTCTGGCTGTGGCAAGAATGAACCGATCGGCGGGATCGTTGTGAACTGGAGGCAGCATTTCGGCGACATGGGCGATTTCCAGGGTAATCGGTTCGCACTGCACTTGGTGCTGAAGCGCTTCGGCTTGAAACCAAACGTCTAACGAGAGGCCGCTTTGCAGCGCAATCTTCCCCCGCCGCAGTAAGCGATGAGTCTCGGTCAGACTGATCACCGAAACGTGCAATGGGTTGGCGCCATCGGCAATGACAGCCGCCGCAAGGGACGACAACTTGGGCCGGTCGCACGCCAGCCAGAGAAAAGTGCAAGTGTCCAGAATGTATCGCCTGGCTGCCCGCTGCTAAAGCGGTGCGATGCCGTCTTCAACCAGCCCCCAGGTCCCCCCAGTCTGCCGGGGGCAGCGGGTTCACCAATGCTTCCTGGTCCAGGATGATCAGAGCTTTAGACAATGTCGGATGAGGCGTCAAGCGTGATGGCTTGGCGCTAACAGGCACGAGTTTCACCGACGGCAGTCCCTTCTCGCGGCCAATGAGGATTTCCTCCCCTGCTTCCGCCTTGGCGACAAGCTGAAGGAAAGCGGCATTAGCTTCTTGAACGGTCAACGTCACGCGGACAATCTACCGGATTCGCCGGACAACTCAACCATTCTTTTCGGGACCACCGACAACGGCAATCTCCGCCAGCGCCGCCTCAAGCCTTTTGGCCGACACGGGCACGGCCGTGCCCAGCTCCTGGGCGAAACAGGACACTTTGAATTCCTCCACCAGCCAAGCGAACCGCTCCACCTGCTCCTGCTTGGCCGCTGAGTCTGCCGCCTTGGCGCGCAGGTCCCGCAGCGCCTCCACGTAAGGTTGCACGCGGCGGGCCTTTTCGGCGTCTTTGGCCGGGTTGAGGCTGGCGCGCTCGGCGCGAATGAGCAGGGCCTGCAGGTAGCGCGGCAGATGCTCCAATTGCGCGAAGGGAATGCGGCGAAGGAACTGGCGCGGCACCAGGGCTGCAAGTTCGGCCCGCAAGTGCGGAGGCAGGTCGCGGGCGGCCGCGGCGTGGCGCTTTTGGAGGATGGCGCTTACCCAGGCCACGAATCTGGAGGCGAGTCCGGGCGGCTTCTGGCGCGCGGTTTCCAAATAGGCCGCAAAAGCGGCGGCGGTGCGCGGCGGCGGGCGCGGCTCAGGGAACAAATGAAGTCGGATGTTCTCCCAGGCAGTTTCGGCCAGCTCGTCGGGCGGGCCTAGGTCAACGTAGAGGTCGCGCAGCCGGCTCAAAGCGCACAGCTCGCGCTGCACGCCGGTCAACTCCCGCTCCAGGGCCAGTTCCGCCAGGCGAGCCACGCCCGGCGGGTGAGCGGCGGCGGCTTCCTCCCGCCGATGGAACAAGCGCAGATTGACCTCGCCAGCCTCCACTTGCAGGGCCGGATAGGCCACGAGCGGATAACCGGCCACTTCAGTCACGACGATTCGCTCCGGCAGGTCGCCGCCGACCCAAGCCCTCAGCCCGTAACGCTCATGGGCTTGCGCTGCTTGCTGCCAAGCGGCGATTTCCGCCGGAGTATCATGCCGCTGAAGCGCGGCGCGCAAGGCCGGGAAGTCGCGGCCCGCGGCGAGTGTCTGCTGGTCGCGGCCAACGATTTCGTAGCGCGGGCGGAGGTGCGGGGGCAGGCTGGCGAGCGGCCACGCCGCCACGGGGATGTCCACCCCGTAGCGCTGGCGCACAAAGGCACTCATGGACGCCAGGAAAGAACGCGATTCCGGGGCCACGCCGCGCACGATCTCCCTGGCGGAAACGTCCAGCGGCATCAGCGGACGGCGCAGCGTTTTAGGCAGCAGGCGCAGCAATTCCAGCACGCGCTCCTCGCGCAGCGCCGGGACGGCCCATTCCAGTTGGCCGGGGTCCACCAACTCGACCAGTGGCACAGCCAGCCGCAGCGTTACCCCGTCCCGGTCCTCCCCCGGCGCATACGCATACGCTACCGGAAGGGCATGCTCGCCCGCCGGCACCGCGTCCGGAAACACACTGCCATCGAATTCGCCCGCGCGCTCGCCCAACAGGTCCGCCGCTTGCGCGCAGAGAAAGCTCGGATCGCTGTTGGACTTCAACGCGCGGTCCAGGTCCGCCAGCGAGGCCGCGCGCGGAAGGCGGCGGGTGTAGAACCCAAATAGCGCCTCATCCAAGTCCACCGCCGCCCGTTGCCGCACGCGGGTTTGCCATACCTCGAGCTTCTGCCGCAGTTGGTGGTTGTGGCGAAGGAACAAGTAGTCGCCCGGCACGTCCTCCTCCACCAGGGCGGAGCGAATGAAGATTTGTGCGGCCTCTTCGGGGTTGACGCGCGTGTAAGGCACTTGCCGCTCGCACAGCACCAAGCCGTGCAGGCACACCCGTTCGCGAGCGAGCACCCGGCCCGCCTGGGCATCCCACCGGGCCTGGTCATAGTCATGCCGGCAAAGATGCGGCGCCAGTTCGATGACCCACTCAGGCCGGATCTCAGCCACCGTGCGGGCATATGGCCGCGTAGTCTCCACCACCTCGCCGGCGACGATCCACGACGGCTGTTTTTGCCGCGGTTCACTAGGCGCCGGCGGCGCGGCGGCGGCTCGGGCGGGTCCGCGCCGGGGTCTTTCGTCGAACAAGCCGGAGCCGGGGAAAAGCAGCACCTCGCGGTTGCCAGGCAGGCGGTAGGTATTGCGCTCGGTGCGTTCGGCCACGTGGCCCCAAAGCCCGGTCAGGACCGAACGATGAATCGCCTCGTAGCCGGCGGGAGCGGCGTCGAGGTCCGACGCGCCCAAATCCTCAAGGGCTTCCTGGAGTTGGGCGTGGACGTCGCGCCACTCGCGCATCCGCGTGAAGGAAAGGAAGTGGGCCTTGCAGAACTTGCGCAGTTGGCTCTGGGTCGGCAGCGATTCCCAAGTGTCGTGAAAAGCGTTCCAGATGTTCAGCAGGGCGAGAAAATCGGATTTGGGATGATTGAACCGGCGATGGGCCGCTTCGGCGGCGTCGCGCTGCTCGAAGGGGCGTTCGCGCGGGTCCTGGATGCTGAGCCCGGCGGCAATCACCAGCACTTCGCGCAAAGCGTTTTCCCGCTGCGCCTGGAGCAACATCCGGCCAATCGCCGGCTCCACGGGCAGGCGGGCCAGGTCGCGTCCGAGAGCGGTCAAGCCGCGTTGGTCATCCAGCGCGCCCAACTCCTGGAGCAAGGCGTAGGCGCTGCGGATCGCTTGCGGGCTGGGCGGTTCAACGAAGGGAAACGTCTCCACGTCGCCCAACTGGCAAGCCTTGATGCGGAGAATGACGTCGGCCAGGTTGCAGCGCCGGATTTCCGGCTCAGTGTAGAGTGGCCGCGCCTGGAAGTCGGCCTCGGAATAGAGCCGCACGCACACGCCCTCGGCCACGCGCCCGCAGCGGCCTTGGCGCTGGTTGGCGCTGCTTTGGGAGATCGGCTCGACCGGCAGCCGCCGGCTGCGCGTGCCCGGATGGTAACGGCTGATCCTCGCCAGCCCCGTGTCTATCACGTAGCGGATGCGCGGCACGGTCAGGGAAGTCTCGGCGATGTTGGTGGCCACCACCACGCGGCGGTTCGGCCCTGGCGCGAACACCCGCTGCTGTTCGGCGGCCGTCAACCGGCCAAACAACGGCACGATTTCCAAACGCGCGCCGCCAATGTCCCGCAAGCGGTCGCAGGTCTCGCGAATGTCGCGCTCGCTGGGCATGAACACCAGCGCGTCTCCCGCGCGCGCCTCGGCAAGGATGGACTGGACCGCGCCCACGGCCGCGTCAACGTAGGTCAGTTCGCCCTCTCGCTCGGACTGCTCGTCCAATGGGCGGTATCTCGTTTCCACCGGGTAAACCCGGCCCGACACCTCGATCACCGGCGCGTCGTTGAACGCCTCTGAGAACAGCTTGGTGTCGAGCGTGGCCGAGGTGATGATGAGCCTGAGGTCATCGCGGCGCTTGAGCAGCAACCTCAGATAGCCCAACAGGAAGTCAATGTTAAGCGACCGCTCATGGGCCTCATCAAGGATGATCGCCTCGTACTCACTCAACAACGGCTCGCCTTGAACCTCGGCCAGCAGAATCCCGTCGGTCATCACCTTGACGCTCGTCTCCGGGCGCGTGGTGTCGGTGAACCGGATTTTGCAGCCTACTTCCCGGCCCCAATCCACCCGGAGTTCCTCGGCCAGCCTTTGGGAGATCGAGAGCGCCGCCACGCGCCGCGGCTGGGTGCAGCCGATGCGCGCGCGCATCCCCAAGCCCGCCTCCAGGCACATCTTGGGCAGTTGCGTCGTCTTGCCCGAACCCGTTGCGCCGGCGACGATCACCACCGGGTGTTGGCGCAGCGCGGCTACGATGGCCTCCCGGTGCGGCGTGATGGGCAGCTCGGCCGGATAGTCAATGTGCTCAAGGATGGCCCCGCGCCGCCGCCGGACGCTGGCGGATGCCCGCGCCTCGGCCAACCACCGCGCCAGCGGCAAACGCAGCGGGCCGCCCCGCCGCGCCTGCGCCAGCCCTTCGGCCAGGCGCGAGCCAATGCGCACCTGGTCGGCCAGCAGACAGTGCGGCAGCAACTGCTTGAGCGATTCGAGCGGATTACTTCCGCGCACCACCGGCCCTTGTCTTCCCACAGCTTTGGATTCCATGCTCACGAACGCAGCAGCCGTTCGTATTCATCATGCGGGCCAATCCAGAATCACAAGAAGCCGTCAGGAACAGACAGAGCCAAGGCCCGATAGGCAGGCCCCACACGGGCACACCAGAACCGTCCTTTGCGACGGAATTGGAGCGAGCCGTATCGAGGGTTTTGCAGCCACAGCCGATAGGCCCGGCGCGCCGTCGTCTGTGCCGCCCGGGCCAAGCTTGCGAAGGCCGCCCAGAACTCAGGCGTTGTCCAGGACTTCATGGAGCGGCTTCACCCGTCCGGCCCGATAGTGCGCCATCGCTTCTTCGGCCAGTTTGTCAAGCTTGCCGGTGGCGATGTCATCATCAATCTGGCGGTCCCAGCGGTCGTCCATGACCTTTTGAATCCAGTTCGCCAGCTCCCGCGCGTCCTTCTGCGGGAGTTGCTCGAAGGCGGCTTTGAGCTCAGTCACCGTGCTCACGGCGGGAAGCTACGCCATCCTGGGGCCAGTGGCAAGACCGGAGTGCGAGAGTCTGCTCCCGCTCTTGGCCTCCGACAGGCAGCTCCACCAGCTCCGCGCATCTCGTCTGTTGGGAGTGACTCCTTACATCGCCGCAGCACGGAAGGGTAGAATTGGAACTCTGCAATTCCTACGCGGACGGCCGGACTCAAAGGGGATGCGGGGAGCAGGGACAACCTACCCAGGCGCCCGGCCGGGCTTCACGTAACACGCATCACGCATCACGTTTCACGCTCCCCCGCCTAACTCCATCGCCGCCGTCCAGCAGTTCGCGCCGAAGCGGGCGAGGAACTTGTCACGCAACTGGCCGGCGGCTGCCTCGCTGGGCGCCAGCGCGAAGGTCGTGGAGCCGCTGCCGGACATGAGCGTGGCCAGAGCGCCCTCAGCGCGGAGGAATTCCTGGTAGAGGGCCAGAATGGGATACTTGGCCAACGCGGGCCTTTCGAGGGCGTTGTAGAACAGGCCGCTGGCAGCCGCGAGGTCGCCGGCGCTCAACCGCTCAATCAGCCGGGCGGCGCGCCCTGGCTGGCCGTGGAGCGCCGTGGGGAACCGGGCCAGCGCCTGGTAGGCCCAGCCAGTTTCAATCCCAAAACCAGGATGCACCAGGAGCGCCCACACCCCGCGCAGTGCCGGGAAAAAATCCAGCGGCTCAATGCGCTCGCCGCGTCCCGTCGCCAGCGCCGGGCGCGCTTGCAGGAAAAAGGGCACGTCCGAACCGAGGCCGGCGGCCAGCTCGCCGAGCGCCGCCAGCCTCAGTGGCCGCGCGAAGAGGTCGTTGAGGCCCAGCAGCGTGGCCGCCGCGTTGCTGCTTCCGCCGCCGAGGCCCGCGGCCAAGGGCACTTGTTTGTCCAGGCGGATGCGGACGCCCTCGTTGATGCCGGCGGCGGCAAGGAACGCCGTCGCCGCCCGATGCACCAAGTTGGACCGGCCGGCCGGCAGCATGGCAAGGCTGCAGGCAAGTTCCACGCCCCGGCCAGCGCGTTCGAATTCGAGACAATCAAACACCGGCACCGGGTGCAGAACGGTCTCCAGCTCGTGAAAGCCGTCGGCCCGTTCACCCAGCACGTTGAGCAGCAGGTTGATCTTGCAGGGAGACTTGCGCTGCAGGGCCATAAACAAAAAAGGCGCCAACCTCGGGCTGTTGGCGCCTCGGAAGCTGCCCCACCTTCAATAGTCAAACACGCGGAACCGGCTGCCGGGAACGAACGGCATCGCGTCCCCACCGCTGAAGCCCAGGGCCGCGTCGGGCTCATACGTCACATCGCTAAAGAGATGAGGCGTGTAACTCTCCGGGAATACAGGGTCAACGCTCGCGTCGTGCAGAATGGGGCCGCCCGGACGCAAGATCGGGTCATAGCTTGGGAACGGGCAAGTGATTACTTCGTAAAGTCCCACGCCGGTCCGCACCAGGCTGCGCTTGACACCGCGAATGACCCCGGTCGTGTAAGCCGTGGGCACGCCGTCCCAGAGGGCCGTCTGCTCCACGCTCCGGCGGATTTCGCCCATCCGGGCAAACTCCGTCATGTTGTTAAGGCCACGCCCCAGTTTCTTCTCCGGGCCGGCGCAACCTGCTGCCAGGGCGATGAGTGCCGCCGCTGCCGCTGCCACCGCAAACTTGCTTCGCATAGTTCCGTCTCGTTGGTCAAAGGTTATCGGCCCGCCGCCAATTGTAAAGGCCGATTTTGCATTTTTCGCGTTTGCCGTCCGTTGCCGAACCGCCAGGCGCCCTTCTGCCCTGGCCGGTTCAACGCCCCGAACCGACGATAGCCGCATGAATCGTGCCAGTTCGCGCGGGCCGCAAGCAAAGACCCGAACGCCGCAAAGAGGTTCTGCTCTTTTCGATTCGTCTTTTCTCGGCGCCCTTTGCGCCTTTGCGCGAGGAAGCAAGAAGACCGGAGCCTGCTATACAGGCGGGCTTTGGCCAGAGGCGGCGGCCGCGGCCGCCACCTGGGCGCGCTTTCGCGCCTTGCGCTCCCAGGACCAGGCGATCCACACAGTGATTTCGTAGAGCACCTGCAGGGGGATGGCCATGGCGATCTGCGTCAATGGTTCCGGGGTGGTCAGGAGCGCCCCCAGGATGAGATTGATCACAATCATGTAGGGCCGCATCTTCGACAGTTTCTTGTAGTCCAAGATGCCGATCTTGACCAGCGCCAGCAACACCACCGGCAGTTCAAAGCCCAGCCCCATGCCCAGCATAAACCAGGTGACAAAGCTGAAGTAGGCCTCCGCCCGCCAGTCGAGCATCTGCACTCCCATCCAATTCGAGTAAACCACGGCCGCGCGCAACGCCAGGGGCAGAAGGCCAAAGTAACAGAAGCAGACCCCGGCAATGAACAGCCCCACCCCGATCACCAGCGCCCGGCTGGAGTACTTCTTCTCCTTGAGCTTCATGGCCGGCACCACGAACTGCGCCACAAAATAAAAGACGAACGGCGCCGAAAGAAACAGTCCCCCATAAAAGGCGAGCTTCAGGGAAGAAAGGAACGGCGCCCCCGGGTCGAGGTAGATCAGGTCCGGGCCTTTGCCGGGAGCAGGCGTGAGCCGCGGGTTGGCGGCCCGGCGCAGCCCCAGCACTTGATTGGAACCCACTTGCACCGGCGCCAACTCCAACGCCACCGCGCGCGCGTTGCCCAGCTTCAGCGAGCCGAACTGGTTGGTGGGCAGCGTGAAGGTGCTCAGCCGGTTGGTGCCCAGGTAAAGCGCCACCGTCACCGACTCTCGTTTGTGCACGTAGAGCTGCCGCGCCCGCTCCAGCGGCCATCTGAGGATGCCGACGATCTTGTTGACGGCCAGCAGGCAAACGAACATGCCGATCATAATGGCCACCCCGCTCTTGATCAGCACCCAGCGCAGGTCCTCCAGGTGCTCCAAAAACGTCTTCACCGGGCCGCCGCCTTCTTCCTCTGGCTCAGGAGACGACGCTTCTGTCGGGTCGGCCATGACTAGCTGACGCAGCCCGCGTCAATCACGCTGCTGGCGTCGGGGACGCGGGCGGGGGATTCCCAGGGGTCGAAGGTTGTGCGGCCGGCGGCTTCGGCTCCTGGACCGAAGGCGCTGGCGCGGGAGGGGGCGAGGGGGGCGGAGTATAAGTCTCCTGCCCGGCCCGCTCGATCTCGTCCTGCACTTCGCGCGAGGCCTTTTTGAACTCCTTGATGCCTTGGCCCAAGCCCTTGGCGAACTCGGGGATTTTTTTGGCGCCAAAGAGGATCAATATGGCCACGGCGATGATCATGAATTCGCCGCCGCTCAGTCCCAGCGCTGCCAACATCTGGTTCATAACACTCACCTTTTATCCGGCGCTTCGCGCGAGGCTCTCTTGAACTCTTTGATGCCCTGGCCCAACCCCCGCGCGAACTCGGGTATTTTCTTCGCGCCAAACAGAATCAGGATGGCGATGGCCAATACCATCAACTCGCCACCGCTCAGCCCCAAGAGTGCCAACATTCCGTTCGTTGTCATCTGCCGGCCCTCACAATAAGCCCCGCCCTTGGAGAAGTAAAGCGCCAAATGTGCGCCGGGCCAAGACAATCCAGATGGAATCGAAACGGGGCCGGCGGCTGGCGATACCCCGAGGCACGGAGCGCGGAACTCATTCCGCTTCAGCGGAGGACAGGCAAAGGGGGCAGACACAGTCACCTCGGGGCAACGACGGAGCGCGAAGCGGAATGAATTCCGCGCTCCGGCTCAATCCGGGTTTCATCCGTGGCTGGACTCTGCTTTCAAGTCAGGCAATCCGCAATCGGCAATCATCATCAGGTCAGGCCCGCGCAGGAGCAGACCAGGTTGCGGTCTCCGTACACGTTGTCAATGCGGGCGACGGGGGGCCAAAACTTGTGCTCGCGCAGCCACGGCGCCGGGTAGGCGGCCTGTTGGCGGGAGTAAGGCCGGTTCCATTGATCGGCGCACACCGCCTCCGCCGGGTGCGGCGCGTTCTTCAGGACGTTGTTCTGCTTGTCGGCCTGGCCGGACTCAACGGCCTTCATCTCCCCGTGGATGGCAATCAAGGCGTCGCAGAAACGGTCCAGTTCGGCCTGGGACTCGCTCTCGGTCGGCTCGACCATGAGCGTGCCCGGCACAGGCCAGGACACCGTGGGCGCGTGGAAGCCATAGTCCATCAGCCGCTTGGCCACGTCTTCGACGGTCACGCTCTTGAATTGGCGCAGGTCCAGGATGCACTCGTGGGCGACCCAGCCGCCGGGGCCGCGGTAGAGGGTGGGAAAATAGTTCTCCAGGCGGCGGGCGATGTAGTTGGCGTTGACGATGGCCACTTGGGTCGCCTGGGTGAGGCCGGCCTGGCCCATCATCGCCACGTAAGCCCACGCGATCGGCAGGATGCCGGCGCTGCCCCAAGGCGCGCCGGATACCGGGCCGATGCCCTGCGCGCCGCCGGTTCGGACAACCGGGTGAGCCGGCAGAAATGGGGCCAAGTGGGCGGCCACGCAGATCGGCCCCGCGCCAGGGCCGCCGCCACCGTGCGGGATGGCGAAGGTCTTGTGGAGGTTCAAGTGGCAGATGTCGGCGCCGAGGTCGCCGGGTCGGCAGAGGCCCGCCTGGGCGTTGAAGTTCGCCCCGTCCATGTACACCTGCCCGCCGCGGGCGTGGACGATCTGGCAAATCTCGCCGATGCCCTCTTCAAACACCCCGTGCGTGGAAGGGTAGGTGATCATCAGACAAGCCAGGTCGCGGGCGTGCGCGGCGGCCTTCTCACGCAGGTCGGCCAACGCGACGTTGCCCTGCTGATCACACGCCACGGCCACGACCTTGAGGCCGGCCATCGCGGCGCTGGCCGGGTTGGTGCCGTGGGCTGAGGCCGGGATCAGACAAACCGTCCGGTGAGGCTCGCCACGACTCTGGTGATATGCTCGAATGACCAGCAGGCCGGCGTATTCGCCTTGGGCGCCGGCGTTTGGCTGCAACGAAACCGCCGCCAGCCCGGTCAGCTCCGCCAGCCACGCTTCCAGTTGCCGGAACAGGGCCGCGTAGCCCGCCGCTTGCCAGACCGGCGCGAATGGGTGCAGCTTGCCAAACTCGGCCCAACTGATCGGCAGCATCGCGGCGGTGGCGCTGAGTTTCATCGTGCACGAGCCGAGCGGGATCATGGAGGTGGTGAGCGAGAGGTCGCGCGATTCCAGACGCCGCAGGTAGCGGAGCAGCTCCGTCTCCGAATGGCAACGGTTGAAGACCGGCTGCGTTAGAAACGGACTGGTGCGGGCGAGTGAACCTGGTTGCTGGTTGAGGGTTGAGGGTTGAGGGCCGGGGCTGGATGCCGGATGCTGGATGCTGGATGCCGGATGGTTCGCGGGGGGCGCTTGAGGCTCAGCGGCTGTGCCTTCGCGTCCGCTCTCGCGGTTGGCAGGGCGTAGCTCTGCCCCAGCCGCGGCCAGTTCGTCCAGCGCGAAAGGTAGCGGCTTATCCTCATTGAACACCTGGAGCAACTCGGCGACGTCGGCGATGGACGTGGTTTCGTCCAGCGCGACGGTGATGGTATGGTCGTTGAGCGCGCGCAGGTTAATCCGATGCGACTGAGCCGTCTTGACGATTTGAGCGGCAGGCCGGGCGCCCAACTCGACGCGCACCGTGTCAAAGAACGGCGCCTGGCTCACTTGACAGCCGAGCTTGCCGAGGCCCGCCGCCAGGAGCCGGGCCAACAGATGAACCTGTTGGGCGATGCGTCTCAGGCCCCCAGGCCCGTGATAGACGGCGTAGAAGGCGGCGAGGTTGGCGAGCAGGGCCTGCGCGGTGCATATATTGCTCGTGGCCTTTTCGCGGCGGATGTGCTGCTCGCGGGTTTGCAGCGCCAAGCGCAACGCCGGGCGCCCGCGCGCATCCTTCGTCACCCCAACCAGGCGCCCCGGCATCTGCCGCTTGAAGGCGTCGCGGGTGGCAAAAAACGCCGCGTGCGGCCCGCCGTAGCCAAGCGGGACGCCGAACCGCTGCGCGCTGCCAACCACCACGTCAGCCCCGAACTCGCCCGGCGGCCGGAACAAGGTCAGGCTCAGCAAATCAGCCGCCACGACGGCCAGCGCGCCCGCCGCGTGAGCTCGCTCCACCAGGGCCGCGTAATCGTAGATTGCCCCATCCGTGGCCGGGTATTGCAGCAGCAGGCCGAAGACTCTGGCGTCCAGGGCGCGCGCCTCGGCGCCGGCCCCCGCGACGACTACCTCAAGTCCCAGGGCCTTGGCCCGGGTCTGGACCACAGCGATGTTCTGTGGATGGCAGGCCGCCGAGACCAGAAACACGTTGCGGCCCTCGGCGGCCTTCACCCGGTGACACAAGGCCATCGCCTCGGCGGCGGCGGTGGCCTCGTCCAGGAGCGAGGCGTTGGCGATGTCCATTGCGGTCAGGCCGCACACCATGGTCTGGAAATTCAGCAGTCCCTCCAATCTGCCTTGGGCGATCTCGGCCTGGTACGGGGTGTAGGGGGTGTACCAGCCGGGGTTTTCCAGGACATTGCGCTGGATGACCGGCGGGGTGATGCAATCGTGGTATCCCATCCCAAGGTAGGAGCGGAATACCTGGTTTTGCGCCGCGATGCCCTTGAGCCGGGCCAGGGCCTCCGCTGCCGTGAGCGGCGGTGGCAGGTTCAGCGGCCGGATCAGGCGAATCTGCGGCGGCACGGCTTTGTCCGCCAGCTCCGCCAGGCTGGAAAGGCCCAGGAACTCGAGCATCTTCTGCTGCTGGACTGCCGTGGGGCCAAGGTGCCGGTGGACGAACTGGTCAGGGTGCGCGAAGCCTCCGCCTGGGCTGAGCAAGCCGGCGCCAACTGACGGCGCCGCCAAGTGCCCGGCCCCCTTTGGCAGCCCAGCCAAATTGTCTGCGCTTGGCGGCCGCGTTGCGCCAAGGGTTGTGTCGTTGTCCATCATCGTTGTGTCGGCTTGAAACCGCAGCGACAAGGTAGAGAGCAGCACCCCCAATGCAAGCGCCATATTTGTGAATGGACAGGATCGCAGTTTGATGATTGCTTTGTTCGCCTTGGAACACGAGATGGAAATCAAAGCCAGGACCGTCCTGCGCCAACCGCGCGACACTTTGGAAGACTTGGATGACCGGCGCGACTTGGCCAGAGCCAAAAGGCAGAACGCCGGCAAACCGGGCACCGACTGGGAAGCGGTCAAAAAGGAGCTCGGCTTCGAGTCTTAGTCTGAACGCCGCCGCCTCGACAGCCGCAAGCAGGGTGCGCGTGGCCTGGCCTGCCGTCTGGTCTGGGGCCGGGGCGCGGGCGGATTCGTCACTGAGCGCGCACGGTGCGCCTGGCTGGGCCTCGTCCCACGCTGAGAACCTGCGTTGAGTCCACAAACCGGAAGCCCCCCATCGGGCAGAACGACCAGGAATTCCGGGCTGCCAGGCATAAAGAACAGATGGTCCGTCGTTGCCACGGGGAGCACGCGCCCGTCAGCCAAATGAATCTCGCAAGGCTTGAACGGGGTCGCGTCCCGCATCTCGCGCAAGGTTTTCAGCGTCATGCCAGAGGCCGAATAGACGCCCGCTCCCATCTAGTCAAGCGGCCGGGAGCGCAAGCCGTCGCCGTGTTCAAGACAGCCTTGGCGGGCGAACTTGACAAACCTGTCTTTGGTTGCACCATCGGGCTGGCGGTCCGCGCCGCGCCGCTCGGCGGTCGCCGCCACGACATGGCAGGCAACCTTCCACTGATCCTTTACGAAGACGAGCATTTGCTGGCAGTCAACAAACCCGCCGGCTGGAGCACGCACGCCCCGGCGCCTTATGCCGGCGAAGGCGTCTATGATTGGCTCCGCCACCGCGAGCCGCGCTGGGCAAATCTGGCCGTCATTCACCGACTCGACAAGGAGACCTCCGGCGTGCTGCTTTTTGCCAAAAGCCGACTGGCTAATTCGTCCTTGACCGGCCAATTCAGCCGGCGCCTTGTGCGCAAACGATACCTGCTGCTCACGGACCGTGACGTGGCGTTTGAATCGTTGGCCGCCCGCTCCTGGCTGGTGCGCGTCGGCCCCAAGTACATCAGCCGGGGCGCGGCCAGCGGCGGCGCGCTGGCGACAACCGTCTTTCGCCGCCTCGGCGCGGTCGGCGGCTTCACCCAAGTGGCGGCTGAGCCGTTGACGGGCCGAACGCATCAAATCCGCGTGCAAGCCGCTGAGCACGGCTTTCCCGTCCTGGGCGACACGCTTTACGGCGGCTCGCCGGCCCCGCGTGTTTGCCTCCATGCCTCAGAACTCACTTTCCGCCATCCGGCCACGGGGGCGGTGGTTTCACTGGCAGCCCCGGTGGATTTCGCCGCCGACCCGCGGCTGGCCTTGCGCGCCGCAATACTTGACCCGGAAGAAACCAACCTCTGCCGGCTGGTTCATGGGGCGCCGGACGGCCAGCCGGATTGGTGCGTGGACCGGCTGGGCGACTACCTGCTTTCTCAGTCTCCGCGGCCGTTGGGAGCGGCAGAGCAGACCCTTCTGACCGGCTGGCTGGAAAAGCTCGGCCTGCGCGGTGCGTATCACAAGCTGCTTGCTGTCGGCGTCCGGGCAATCTCCTCTGCCGAGGCCTGCCCTCGTTTGGCGCTGGGCCAGCCGGCGCCCGGCGAATTTGTCGTGCGCGAGAACGGCGTCCGGTTCGCGCTGAGTTTCGGCGCCGGTTATTCGGTGGGCCTGTTCCTGGATCAGCGCGACAATCGCCGCCGCCTCCGGCTCAACCGCGTCGCGGCGGATTTCCCCGCGTTCGCCCTTGGGCCAGGCCAAGCGGAGGTCTTGAACGTCTTTGCTTACACGTGCGGCTTTTCGGTCTGCGCCGCCCTGGCTGGCGCCAGCACTACAAGCCTGGATTTGTCCAGGAAATACTTGGAGTGGGGCAAGCGGAACTTCGCCCTGAACGGCTTGGACCTCGCGCGCCACCAGTTCATTGCCGGCGAGGCCTTTGAGTGGCTGCGGCGCCTCGCCGCCAAGGGCCGCCTTTTCGCGGCGGTATTGCTTGATCCGCCCACGTTTTCAACCGCCAAGACCCACGGCGCCTTCCAAGCCGAGCGCGACTACCCCCGGCTGGTCCAAGCCGCCCTGCCGTTGCTCAAACCCAACGGGGTCTTGTTCGCTGCGACCAACGCCGCCAAGCTGGCCCCCGAACGGTTCCTGGCGCAAATCCAGGGCGCGATCCACGCCCGCGGGCGGCCCATCCTGCGCCGGCACTACGCGCCCCCACCGCCCGACTTTCCCATCAGCCGCGACCAACCCGCCTGCCTCAAAACGGTCTGGCTCCAGTTGCAGTAAAGCCAGCCGCGCGGCAGGCCGGCAAAGGCGCCGTGCGTCCATAGGCAACTGCGGTTTCGGGTCAGACTTCATAACGCACGCGGCGCCACAAACGATGAAAATGAGATGTGCGCCGACTCGCGCGAAGCGTCTTGGAGTGCGCCAGTCCTCCGGCGCTTTCCCCGCGGCCCGGTCGCAAAAGCGGCAGGGGACTGCCGCAGTCCAAGACGCTTCGCGCACATGCACCCAACCGCCATTTTCAGGTCAGCCTTCATGCCGCAAGCGGCGCCACAAAAGATGAAAATGCAGCGAGGATGAGAACGAGGACGAGGA
>Ga0315268_10003135_pt1 | contig 18318 bp, 14 predicted proteins | sample C1_top_MG_FD_204535 | JGI IMG/M metagenome (GOLD analysis project Ga0315268, IMG submission 204535) | Sediment microbial communities from Yellowstone Lake, YNP, Wyoming, USA - C1_top | ecosystem: Environmental > Aquatic > Freshwater > Lake > Sediment | place: USA: Wyoming | collected 2017-08-01
TAGGCTGACACCGGAAATTGGTAATGTCCCCAAAATAGATAAAGAAACGGGGAGAGCACGGACCCGAAAAATAGATGGAGGAAGTAAGCGGAGCCCGGAAGGCCGGAGAAGACCCTGGTATTGTGGCTGGTGGCCGCCGCCGCCCCGGCGCAGAAGAAATACCCTGCGGCAAAGACCAGGTAGACTGCCGCCACCGTAAAAGCCAGAGACCAAAATCTCCGGCCGCGGTCCCCCTCTCCCAGCAGCAGGGCGTAAAGCGGCAGCGCCACTAGGCCGCTCAAGGGATAGTTGTGGGACAGGAGGGAAAGCATGGCGCAAAGCCCTACCCCCACGAGTTTAAGCAAGGCAGGCTCCCGGAGATAGCTGTCCGTCAGCAGCAGCGCCCCCAGAAAGAAGCCCAGAGAAAGGAGGTAGCCCACATAGAAGCCGTTCCAAGCGATGGCGTGGTGCAAGGCCGCGCCGGCGTAAAACAGGCTCAGAGTCAGGGACAGCCCCCAGCTCCAGTGGCGCTGCAAAAAGAGGTAGAGCAAAAAAGCGTTGACGCCGGTTCCCAGGCAGTTGACCAGGACCAGCCATTCGTACCGCTCTCCCGCGACCTTCACCAGTCCATAGTAAACTAAATGAAAGAAGGGAAACCATTGCTCGCCGTCGGGCATCACCAGGTATTGACGAAAGGGGAGCTGGGCCATCTGGATCAGCGCGGTCCAGTCATCCAGAATATAGAAAAAGATGGGCCGCCAAAAAATGATGACCGGCAGGGCCATTAAAAGAATGGCTGCTTTTAGAGGATGGATAGCGCTGGGGGAGGGCATTTTTCCCATGGAAGTGGTGTTACGTGGTCCGTCCTAACCCCGTTTTCGTGTATCTGGGGTAAAATTCGGCTCAGGCGTGGCAAAACTTGACTGCCAAATCAGGAAATACGCGGCGGAACCCAAGATTACCCCAATCTTCAGAAATATAACTTACCCAATCTTATTGAGTTTGGCCAGGCAGCATTAATCGTAAGAGCCGTTAGGTACCGATAAGCTGGGCCTTTTCGCATATCCCCGACTCCTCCATTTTATGTGCCGGCACAGGGATTAAGCCCAGCAAGATGTGAAAAAACCAGCTGTTTTGGGCAAACAACAGCCCATCGTAAAGCTGAAAGTGCATCAAGGCCATGGCGAGGGGGAGCAGCAACGCCAGGGGCGGATAAGCAAGCCCCGGCGGCGGTTTGAAGGTGATGCCCAACAGCCGGATAAGGAGCAAAATGAGAGCGATGCTGTAAATAATCAAGAAAGGAATGCCCAAACCGGTCATGAAGGTGACGAAGATGTTATCGGCGCTGACAATCTCCCGGATGTCCTGGGTAAATTTTTCTTTGCTGACATAGGGGTATCTGGGGTTGTAGTCCTTCAGGAATTCTTCCCGGGGGGCCCGCACCCCGATGCCGAAAATGGGGTGCTGTCTGGCAATACTCCAGGAAAAAGGGAGGTTCTCTATGCGATAGTAGGGGTATTCCTTGCTGAGCTTGAACCACAGGAGCTGGTGGGAGTAATACCCCGTGATGAGGCCGGTTGCGATCAGGGTCAGCAGCAGATAACGCCAACGCAAGACTCCGAACAAAGCCCAGAGAAGGCAGGCGACCATGGGAATAAAGACCACTGAGAGCCGTTCGCTGACGCACAGAATGACATAACCGGCGAGCAACAAACCGAGGCCCAGCAGCTTTCGGGGCCGTGACGGGCTGAACAGCAGTACTATGGGCGCGAAGGACAGCAGCATGATGGTGTTGGCCAGGGGATGGGTGTTCTTGGTGCGGAAAACCATGTCGATGTTGCTGGAAAGAAAGTAACCCGTGAAGCTCAGCAGGATAACGCCGGCCAGCAAAAAGAGGGCCAGGACTTCAAACCGGCGCTGGCCGTCCGGGGTGTTGAGCAGCAGCCGGGCGCACCAAAAGCCGCCCAGACCAGAAGCCAGCAGGCTGAAGACCCGAAAGGAGGTGGACAAAGGGGTGATGCTGAGCAGGCCGCTGACTACCGCCAGGGCCGCGAGGACCAAAGAAAATAATACTTCCGGGGACTTGAACCTCAGGCCGTTTTTCTTCCCGAGAAACAAGGCTCCCGAGAGCGCCACCAGACACAACAGCCCGGAAAAGAGATTGGTCCGCTCGCCGCGCACCAAAATAATGTAAGGGTGTAAGAAAGCCAGCTGCACCGAGGCGGCGCCGAATAAAACCCAGGCGATTTTCTCCCTGCGGCTCATGGGTCCATTCTTCTTCGGCTGGGCCTCGGCGCCGGCCTGGCCAAAATCCACCCCGCGGTTTGCTTTTCGAGGAAAATCACGGTATGTATCTTAAAGACAGGAAAAATGGAAGTAAGCAAGGGGCTGTACAATGGTTGGACAACTTGTGCTGACATCCTTTCCCCCGTTGGGATGCCGCCCGAGTTTAAATCCGCAAGATGCCCGGTTTCTTGACGCCTCCGAATTCTTGAAAAAAATTATAGCAGATAAATTGGAGAAACTAAAGCATGTTGGCCGGAAAAAAAGTCTTGGTGGTGTTGCCCGCCTATAACGCCGCCCGCACCCTGGAGCGCACCTTTCAGGACATCCCCTTTGACGTGGTGGACGAAGTCCTGCTGGTGGACGACGCCTCCCGTGACGAGACCATCGCAGTGGCCCGGCGCCTGGGGATCCGCACCTTTGTCCATGAACGTAACCTGGGATACGGCCGCAACCAGAAGACCTGTTACGCCGAAGCGCTGAAGTCAGGGGCCGATATCGTGGTGATGGTGCACCCGGACTACCAGTACTCCCCCAGGATCATCCCGGCCCTGGCCGGCCTGGTGGCCAGCGGCGAATATGAGGTGGCCATCGGCTCCCGCATCCTGGGGGGCAAAGCCCGGCAAGGCGGCATGCCCTTTTACAAGTACCTGGCCAACCGGGTGCTCACCCTGTTCGAAAATCTGCTCCTGGGGGCGAAGCTGTCGGAATACCACACCGGGTTCCGGGCCTTTTCCCGGCGGGTGCTGGAGACCCTGCCGCTGCTGGAGAATTCCGACGACTTTGTCTTTGATAACCAGATGCTGGCGCAAGCCATATATTTCGATTTCCCCATCGGCGAGGTTTCCTGTCCCACCCGCTATTTCGCCGAGGCCTCTTCCATCAACTTCCCCCGGAGCATGAAATACGGGCTGGGGGTGGTGATCACCTCCATCAAGTTTGTGCTGCAAAAGTTCGGCCTGGCCCAGTACCGCATCTTTTCCCCCACCGGCCACCGCTTACGGGCCGGGGCCTATTATTCCGAATCCGGGGTGGAGTCCCAGTCGGTACCGGACGCCGAAAAGCAAAAAGAGTGACCCGGCTTTCTCCCCGCAGCCTCGGAGCCGGAGGATTGCTGCCTTCCGCGCTCCCCGGGGCGGCGGTGGATTCTGCCCAAGTCAGTGAGGGTCACGCCCTCCACGGGGCCTTGGCGGGCCAAAATCGTGAGGAAGGAGCGGATCTTGCCGAGAAAGGCGTCCACCGCCGCCCCGGTGGGGACGAGCGGGGAGGCTCCGGGCTGCAGCTCGGTGGAATGAAAGAACATGGTGAGTGCCCGCCCGCCCCGGCGCCGGTGCAGCCGGGCCGCCAGCACCATGGAGGCCAGAGGGAACCAGGCCGGCTGAATACCCGCCACCCCAAAATAACGGTACCAGCGCAGCAGTCTAAGGGTCCAGGGCCGGGGCCAGCGCTTGGCAAACCGGAAGGCGGCCCGGTTGGTGCCGGGAACTAAGGGCACCAGGGTGAGGGGCGCCTCCAGCAGCGAGGTTTCGTGGGACCCGGGCAGCCAAAAGGGGTCATTCGGCAACAAAAAGTCTTCCGCCTGGCACCTGATGAGGGAAAGGGGCACGAAGCTGGAGTCCACCCGGAAGCCGAACTCCGGCAGCAGGGCCATCGCCTTGGGCCCCCAGGCGAAGCGGCCCATGCGGAAGGAGGTGGGCGCCACCCCAAGGGAGGCGCGCACCTGTCCCACCAGGGTGGCAAATTTATCCCGCAGCAAGTTATCCGGCAGCAGCTCGCAGCTCACCGGTTCCGGCCAGGGCAGCTCGGCGTAAGGCGGGGTGCTCCAGGGGTGGAGGTGGGCGCCGATTTCGGCCCCGTGCCGCTCCTGAAAGTCCGCCAACACCCGGCAGGCCTCGGGGTCCAGGGCCGTCTGATAGCTGACCAGCAGAGTGAGGGGAAAGCCGAATTCCCGGGGTATGAACTCCAGGCGGCGGAGTTGGGCCACGTTGGTGGAGCCCGGGGGGACCCGGGGATAAGCCCCGGAGAAGAGCCCTTCTTCCTCCACGTCCACGGTGATGGCCAGCTTCATGCGGGGTTCCGGGACATTGGCGGATTCGTGTTCTCCGGCCGCAGGTCGAAGGCCACCTTGACGCACTGGTGGCGCCGCTTGTCGAAAGCCACCCCGAAAGCCTGACGATACCGGTTCAGGGGGAAGAGGTGGGAAACCAGACCCCGGGAAGGATAGTCGGGCCGGGCCAGCAGGTCCATGGCCAGGTGATAGGTGCGCACCCGCCGTCCTTCAAAGTGGCTGTGGGAATAGACGTAGGCTCCCGTCAGCTTCAGCTCCCGGAACCAGAGGCTGGAGAGGTCCACCCGGCGGAGCAGGCCCATGGTGCCCACCAGCACGTAAGTGCCGCGGCTCCGCAAGGCCAGCAACCCCTCCTGGAGGGAGTGGCGGCTGCCCACGCAGTCGAAGAAGAGGTCGGCGCCGCCTTCCAGGTTGCCGCCCCCCAGGGTGGTGGGCACGAAGGCGGCCCCCACAGCCTCCCCCAACTGAGCCCGGCTGGGACTCAACAGGGTGTGGTCAGCTCCGCCGTCCCGGGCCAGCTTTTCCTGAAAGGGATAGCGGGCCACCGCCACCAGGCGGGCGGGGGAGCCCAGGGCGCGGATAATGCGAATCAGGTGCTGCCCGATGATGCCGCCCCCGTAAACCACCACCGTGTCCCGCTCCCCGGGGAAGTTGTCCAGGACGGGCTGCAAGGCCGAGGCCAGGGAGTCGGCCAGGACCGCGATCTCATCCGGCATTTCCTCGGGCACCCGGAGCATTCTTAAGGGGTGGGCCGGCATGAACTCCGCCATGCCGCCGCCCACGTCCCGGTTGAAACCCTGGCTGCCTCCGGGCAGCCCCCCCCGGGTGAGATTTTCGCACAGGTTGTAGATGCCTTGGGAACAGAAGCGGCAAGGCTGCAAACCCTGCACCTCGCAGGACAGGACCGGCTCCACCACCACCCGTTCCCCCGGACGGAAGCCCGAGCCGGCCGGCGCTTCCACCACTTCCGCCACCACTTCGTGGCCCAACACCGCGGGAAAGCTGGCGTAGGGCTCCAGCAGCAGGGATTCGTCGCCTTTCAGCAACCCCAGGTCCGAACCGCAGATGCCGCACAGCCGGGGACGCAGGATGGCCCAGTCCGGGCCCGGCGGCGCAAAGGCCATCTCCTGCAATCTCAGGGGCGCCACCCCGGCGAAGAAATGCCGGGGAAACAGGCGGTTCAACGCCTTGGTGAGCAGGTAGCGGGGCACGGAGCGATAATAGACCAGGGCCTTCATGGGTTTTCGGTTTTCTTATTTTCGGTTTTCGGTTTAAACTTAATATTTGAAGCCAAACTGATTATATCGCGTTGGGCAAATTCTCCAAGCCGTCCCGAAAGCGGTCTTGACAGGAAATGCAGGCAAGGGCAAATTCCTTATCATCCGGAACCGATTGTAAGTCAACCGAAAACCGAAAACTGAAAACAGGTATTTCATGAGCGCACGGAGCAAGGTGTCGCTGGGAGTGGTGCTGAAAAACTTCCGGCGCCTGGCAAAGCACCCCTGGATCGCCTCCAAACTGGTGACCCTCCAAGGGGAAAAATGGCTTTTCAACGTGCTGTATCCCCGGGCCCGGGAGGGCCAGGCCAACAAGGTCCGGCAGCTCAGCATCAGAATCACCGACCTCTGCAACCTGCGCTGCCACACCTGTGGCCAGTGGGGGGACCAGGGGTTTCTCCACGGCAAGAATTTAAAAGAGCTGAAGCAAGCCGAAGTGCCCCTGTCCCGTTATCTGGAGGTGCTTCAGGACCTGGTGCGCCACGGCCACCGGCCCATGGTCTATCTCTGGGGGGGCGAGCCCATGCTGTATGAGGGCACCCTGGAGCTCATCGAGGGGGCCACGGCCCTGGGGCTGCCCACCAACATCGCCACTAACGGCACCCGCATTGCCGGGGCCGCCGAACGCCTGGTGAACGCTCCCATGTTTCTGCTGCAGGTCTCCATCGACGGCCCGGACGCGGCCACTCACAACCGGGCCCGCCCCGCGGCCGGGGGGGCGGACAACTTCGCCGACATTCTTGCCGGGTTGCGGGAGGTCCGCCGGGCCCGGGAAGCCAGGCGCCGCCAGCTCCCCCTCATCGCCTCCCTCACCACCATTTCCCAGGCCAACTACCGCCACTTGCTGGACATTTATGAATCCTTCCGGGATAAGGTGGACCTTTTCGTGTTTTACCTGGCGTGGTGGATCGACGAAGAAAACCTCCAGGCCCACGAAACCGATTTTTCCCGGCGCTTCGGGTTCAAACCCCTGCTCCCCGCGGGCTGGGTGGGGAGCTGGAAGCCCGAGGATTACGGCGAATTGAACCGGCAGCTCCAGGGGCTGCTGGGGCAGTCCCAGGCCGGGGACGCGCCGCCGGTCACCCTGATTCCCCCGGTCCTCGGGGAGCAAGACCTCCGGACTTATTACACCGATCACCAGGCCCGGTTCGGCTATAACCAGTGCATCTCCATCTACCAGGCGGTGGAAGTGGACAGCAACGGCGACCTCTCGCCCTGCCGGGACTACCATGACTACGTGGTGGGGAATCTTAAGGAGGCCACCGTCACCGAGCTGTGGAACTCGGAGCGCTACCGCGCCTTCCGCCGCAGCCTGGCCACTGAGGGCCTGATGCCCGTCTGCACCCGCTGCTGCGGACTCATGGGGTATTGAGATGAAGAAGGAATTTGGGGGAGGGGGCCAGGAGCTTTTTCGTAAGCGGCCCCTGCCACCCTCCCCCAAACCCCTGCCCCCAACCCCTTACAGGGGGCCGGGAGAGGAGGTTGAGGAGAGGGCGGGGGACTCCCTTACAAAAAATTCCCCCGGCCCTCCCCTCAAATTAGTCCTTCTCCTTCAGGACCTGAAATTCGGCGGCACCCAGCGCCAGGCGCTGGAGCTGGCCCGGCTCCTGAACCCGGAAAAATTCCGGGTGGAGGTCTGGCTGCTGGCTGGCGGTGACGACTTGGTGCCCCTGGCCCGGAGCTTCGGGGTGTCGTTGACCTGGCTGTCCCGCCGGGACGCGGTGGGCCCCGGCGGCCTGGTTAGTCTTTGGCGGCGTCTGCGCCTTGAGCCCCCGGACGTTTTGCTTCCCCTCACCGTGATCCCCAACATCTATGGGCGGATTTTCGGGCGCCTGGCCCGGGTGCCCCTCATCGTGGGCAATTGCCGGGGCGGCGGCGCCCCCCGGCGGCAACGGGAGCGCTGGTTGTGGCCCCTGGCCCACCATATCTTGTGTAACAGCGAGGCGTTGAAAAACCTGCTGGCGAGCCGCTACGGGGTGCCGGCCCCCCGCTTGACGGTGATTCCCAACGGGGTGGACACGGATTATTTCCAACCGGCCCCGGCTGGAGGCCGGGCGGGCCCGCCGGTGGTGCTCTCCGTGGCCCGCATGGTGCCGGACAAAGACCCGCTTACCTTGGTCAAAGCCTTCCACCTGGCCGCCTCCCAACATCTCCAAGCGGAACTGTGGCTGGTGGGGGAGGGGCCCCTGAAGGAGGCGGTGCGGGGCCAGGTCCGGGAATTGGGCCTGGATGGCCGGGTTCGGTTCCGGGAGGGCCGGGCTGACCTGCGGCCGCTGTTTCAGCAAGCTGGCCTGCTGGCCCTGAGCTCCGTGGCCGAAGCCTTGCCCAACGTGGTCCTGGAGGCCATGGCCTCGGGGCTGCCGGTGGCGGCCACCCGGGTGGGGGGCGTCCCGGAGATGGTGCTCTCCGGCAAAACCGGCTGGCTGGTCCCGCCGGGAGACGCCGGGGCCCTGGGGGCCGCCCTGGCCCAGTTGCTGGGAGATGCGAATACCAGGTGCGCCTTCGGCCAGGCCGGGCGCCGCCGGGCTGAAACGGAATTTTCCCTGGCGGCCATGGCCCGGCGCTACGAGGAAGTGCTGGGGCGCATGGTCGCAGAGAAAACCGCAGGTATAGTTTGAACACTAGAACGAAATAGAATTGTCTCCCCCTCACCCTAGCCCTCTCCCCCAGAGGGAGAGAGGGGAAAGAAAGAGATGCGGTACATTTAGTCCCCTGGAAAATTGGGACGCCTTAGTCACCTGGATAACCGTTTTGACCAACAAACCGAAAACCGAAAACCGAAGACCGAAAACCGCCCCCCTGCGGGTGGCCTACCTCCTCCTCTGGTTTCCGGAGCCTTCCCAGACCTTTGTGCTGGACGAAGTAAATACCCTGGCGCGGCTGGGGGTGGAGATTTCGGTCTATACCCTCTACGGGTCCCGGCCGGCCCGGCGCCTGGCCGGGCTGGCCCCCGGCGCCGCGCCCGTGAGCCACCTGGGCCTTGGGTCTTTGGCAAAGCTTCTTAGGGACTTGGTTCGCCTGCGCCGGGACCGCGGTCCCGCAGCCGGGGAATTTTTAAGGCAGGTGCTGGTGCGGCGCTGGCGCACCTGGGAGACTGCGGGGGAAGCCCTCTGGGCCGCCCTGGCCGGGGTGCACCTGGCCGGGGTCCTGAAGCGGGCAGGCATCCGGCACCTGCACGCCCCCTGGGCCGACGGTCCGGCCACCGCGGCCTGGGTGGCCTCGCATTTCAGCGGCATTCCCTTCAGTTTCAGCGCCCGGGCTTACGACCTCCACCCACCGGACGGGGCCTTGGAAGAAAAGATCGCGGCCGCCACCTTTGTGCGGACCAACACCCGGGCCAACTTGAAATACCTGGCCGAACTGGCACCGGGGTCCAGCGCCAAGCTGGTGAACATCTACAATGGGGTCTCCCTGGCGCCGGCGCCCCGGACGGCGCGGCCGGAGGGCCCGCCTTTTCAGTTGCTGGCCCTGGGGCGGCTGGTGCCGAAAAAGGGCTTCCCGGTGCTGTTGGAGGCCTGCCGCCTGCTGCTGGCCGGAGGGCTGGACTTCCGCCTCACCCTGGGCGGCGACGGGCCCGAGAGACCGAAACTCCAGGCGCTGGTAGTGCAATCCGGTCTCCAGGACCGGGTGGCCCTGCCCGGGTTCATCCCCCACCGGGAGGTGCCGGGGTGGCTGGCCCGGTCCCACTTATTGGTCATGCCCAGCGTCATCGCGCCTTCCGGGGACCGGGACGGCATCCCCAACGTGGTCCTGGAGGCCCTTTCCCAGGAAGTGCCGGTGGTGGCCTCTGCGGTCTCGGGGCTCCCCGAGGTTATTTTACCGGGGGAGACGGGATGGCTGGCGCCTTCGGGGGACCACGCGGCCCTGGCGGAAGCCATGGCTGCGGCTCTGAGCGACCCCGCCGAGGCCCGGCGCCGGGCCCGGGCCGGAAGGAAACTGGTGCAGCGGGAGTTCGACTCCCGGAGAAATTACGGCCTTCTCAAGACCTGGTTTGAGGGAGCTGACAGGGGGCAGGGATTAGGGGTCAGGGGTTAGGGATTAATAAAAGCTAATTGTGAGGTAAGGGCGGATCCGAGGGTCCGCTTTTTTGCGACCGCAGGATGAAAACTTTCCTGGTGGCACAGGCGTCTCGCCTGTGAGGCCCAGGCTAAAGCCCGGGGCTGTAAAAACCAAAACGATTAATAGTTAAGCCGCTTCTCCCGGATGAAGCAGTCCACTTCGGCAAAAACCTCCGGGTTGCCGCAGAAATGGTTGTTGGAAATGTTGGCCCGGAAGGAGTCCAGCTTCGCTTCAAAGGACGGGATGATTTCGGGCCGGGGCCGGAATCCGGTGAAAAATTGCCCGTAACCCAGGTGTTCCAGGTAAAAGGCGTTGAGGTACTGCTCGAAGGCCTTCTTGATGGGGAAGCAGAGCACCGGCTTGCCGTAGTAGAGGGCCTCGGACATCAGGGTGTGGGAGGCGCCGCAGACCACGTAGCGGCAGGAAGCCAAGTCGTCCAGAAACCCTTCTTCCGAGGTTTTCTTAAAGTGGAGGTTGCCGTCCACCCGGTCTTCGTTGAAGCCGTAAACCATCACCGGCGACGGAATGGCCTTCAGGAAGGTGAAAAATTCCGGGAAAGTGGTGTAGCCCTGGTAGGCCACCACGTGGTCGTCCTGGCAGGGTTGGCGGGCCAGCACGGTTTCCCGGAGCAGGGGCGGCAGGACCTTGCCCTTGACCCGGGGCTTGACGGGGGGCCGGAAGAAGGAGATGGCCAGATAGTCCGTGGACCGGTTGTAATGGCTGTGGATGGCCAGCTCCATGCCCAGGTAATCGGGCCACATCCGCCAGGGGACCGGGTGGCGGCAGAGGCTGACGATGTGCTGGTGGTCCAGGGACAGGCAGGGGATGCCGAGGCGGCGGGCCACCCGGGGAATGAAAAACTCATAGTCGGCCATGGCCACGTCGGGCTGGAAGCGGTCCGCGATCTCCATCAGAAAGCGGTAAATCCGGCGGGACTGGCTCCGCACTTTGAGCGTGGAGTAAAGCATGGCCGCCACCGCCATGCGGTGGTTGCGGATGGGGCTTTCCGGGTTGGGGCAGTCCACCACCTGAAATTCCGGCCGCAGGACCTCGGCCCCCATGCCCTGGCTGAGGAAGAGGAACTCGTGCTCCTGGAAGTGCCGGGCCAGGGTCAGGGCCCGCACCGCGTGGCCGTGGCCGGTGCACTGGACGCCGTAAAGGATCTTCGCCATGTTAATGCGGTTCTCGGTTTTCGGTTTCCGGTTTTCGGTCGAGATAAGGCATATGAGGGATTCTAAACCACGGGGTAGGAAGGGTCAACCGGGCGGAAAGAGAATCTCTCTGACCTTGCCGCCCCAGGTGACCCGGTAGGCGATGCCCCGCCAGGAGATGGTATCGGTGGTCCAGGTCCGGAGGTAGCTCATGAAAGTGCAGGCCAGGGCCCCGTAAAAGGCCGCGATCCAGGGGAGCAGGGGCATCCTCTGGGGCACCAGGGTGCGGAAATGGGCCGCCAGGGCGGTGAGCAGGAGGAGGAACCCGGCCCCGGCCAGAGCCGGCCCTCCCGAGGCCAGGCCGAAGACCGCTCCCAGGCAGGCCAGGGCTGCGGCCAGCACCGGCGCCAGCAGCACCCAGGCCACCAGGGAGGCCCCCAGCCAGGTGCCGGGCAGGCAATACTTGAGATAGAGGAGTTGGCGGGTCAGCCAGTCCAGCAAGTCGCCCAGGGGCTGGGCCGCCAGATTGGTGGTCAGGACCGCGGTGGCCACGGATTTCACCCGGATGCCGGCCCGGAGCAGGTGGGCCCCCATGGAGAGGTCATCCACCACGTTTTCGGCCCACAGGCGGCGGACGCCGTGGGCCTCGAAGACAGCGCGGCGGATGGCGGTGGCTCCGCCCCAGGGATGGACGATGCGGGCAAAGCCATGCATCACGTGGAGGGCCAGGACGATTTGCAGCATCACCAGGGTCCCCAGCCGGAAGTCGCCGGGGATGATGCGGTGAAACCCCGTGACCATGGCGGCGTCGCCCCGGGCCAGGGGCCAGACCAGGTCCCGGAGAAAATGGGCCGCGGCCCGGTGGGTGCTGTCGCAGAACGCCAAAATTTCCACCCCGTCGTCCAGGGCCGCCAGGCCGGCCAGAATGTTGTGGTTCTTCTGGGAGCAGGTGGTGGCCGGGCCGCTGATGACGTGGCGGGCCCGGGGGGCGCCGGCGATGACCTGGCGCACCAGGGGGGTGGCCGGGTCCGCAGCGTCCCGGGTGACGAAGACGGTCTCGTAGTTGGGATAGTCCTGGGTCAACAGGGACTGTAAGCAGGCCGCCATCTCCCGGGAATTGCCGGTGAGGGGGACGATGATGGCGGCCTTGGGGAGCGCCGGCCAATCCGCCGCCGGCGGCGAGCCCGAGGCGTTCTGCCCCGGAAAACTGCGGCGCACATGAACGCGGCTGTGCACAAAAAAGCCCAGGAAAAGCGCCAGTTCCAGGGCCATGGAAATCAGGATGACGGCCTCAAACATGGTGGGCACTTTGCAACCTGAAGCATGCCTCCAGGGATTTAGTCAGGGTAATGGAGCCGTCTAAACCAGGGGCGGGTTTAAAACCCGCCCCGGCAGCCCAATATTTATCGGCTTCTCAGTTCCGTCTCAATTCGCCGCCTTTTTGGGCACGCACTGGATGAAGCCGCCGAATTTTTGCAATTCATCTACCCGGCATTTCCACACCAGCCGGCCGCCGTAAACCATGGAGTCGGGGCAGCCGTCGCACATGCTGATGCGGCCGTCGGCAAACACGTCCACGGGTTGAATGATCATGATGGACTGAAGGTACAGGGGCTTGCGCCAGTCCAGGGGATTCTTCAGCCATTTCCCGAAGGCCCGGCGCAGGCTCCGGTTGAACAGGGACAGGGGCAGCAGGAACTGCACGTTCCGGGCCAGGCAGGGGCGGGTATAGGCCAGGTAAGTGCCGTAGCGGTAGTGGTGGGCTGACTGGAGAAATTCCGCAAATTTGCCGTCCAGGTAACCGTAAATTTTATTTTTATCGCCCATTGACAGGCTAAGCAGCCACTTCATGGCCCGGGTGTCCTCGGTGCCGTTGAGATAGGCGCAGGGCTCGTAATCCGGAGAGGCCAGCCGGATCTGATCGGCTACCTCCTGGGCGACGACGTCCTGGTGCTCCTCCTGATGGTCCAACTGATAGACCAACTGGGTGGGGTCCACCCGCTCCCCCAGGGCAAAGGCGTCAAAACTGGCCTGGGATTTGGCGGTGCGGAACAGGATATAGACCATGGTCTGGACGATGTCCATGTGCTCCGTCGCCCACTGGGTGAGAACGGGAATGTCCTTGAGCGTGTCCCGGTAGATGGTGGCGTTGAAGGCGCAGGAGATTTGGCCCTGGCCCGCTTCGTGAATCATGGTGGCCAGGCGGGTGCGCACCTCGTTGAGCCCGGCTTCGGTCTGGGCGGGGCTGTCCGGGCGTCCCTGGTGGGAGTCCACATGCACCGTGAAGCCCACCAGGCCCGCTTTTTTCAGCTCCCGGATGATCTCCGGGGTCAGCAGGGTGCCGTTGGTGATGATGATGGGCTTCCAACCCTGGGAGTCCACATAGCGCACCAGGTCCAGAAGCTGGGGGTAGAGCAGCGGCTCGCCTCCGGCGATGGAAATGCCGTCGGTCTTGCGCAGTCTTTTAATGGTCTCCAGCTCCTGGATGACGTCGGCCAGGGGCCGGTGATCCCCTTTTTCCCGGTAACAGCCCTCGCAGGCCATGTTGCACTTGGTGGTGGGCTCCAGCCAGGTGATGGCGTTGTCCGCCAGGTTCCAGGGAAGGCGGTAGTAATTTTCAGGCGTCAGCGGCTTGGATTGCATGGTGTCTCGCGATTGAAGGCCCATCGATCTCCCTTAAAAGAAAAGCCGGGTCCCCTGACCCAGCCTGTGGATTGCCTGCGGAACAAAGGGTCGCGACTTCGGATAAGTTCGGCTCGGCCAAAACCTGACAACGCCGGAAGAGCTTCTCGATGGCCTCAAGTTTTTTAACGCCGGCTCGCTGCCGACTTGAATTCACATAACAGATACGCTTCTTTCCTGTCAAGGAAAAGATAAGCTGCCAGCAGTTAGCAATCAGCAATTAGCATGGAGCTACGCCTTCGGGTGAGGCGAACCACTAAATGCTAACCTCTAACTGCTAACCGCTGTTTCCTGCTCACTCATTCCGCCACCAGTACCAGGCCAGGACCAGGAGAGGGGCCAGGGCCAGGGCTTCGGCCACTTCCCGGGGCAGGTGGTTGTGGCCCAGCAGGAAAATGGCGGCGCCCGCCGACACCGCGGCCCCCAACTGTTTCACGGAGCCCACCGGGAACAGGCCCAGGCGCCGCTGGGCGTAGGAAACGGTGCACAGGGCCACCAGACCCTTGGTGAGGACCATGGCCAGGGCCGCAGCCACTAAAGGTGAGCGGGGAATGGCCAGGGAGCACCAGGCCAGGTTGAAGACCAGGCCCGCGAAGTAAAAGACCAGGAGCAGCCGCTCCCGGTTCATGCTGATCATCAGGAACGCGGCCAGGTTGTGCAGGAAGGCGAAGGCCACGGTCACCACCAGGTATTTCTGCAACAGCACCGCTTCCTGGTACTGGCTGCCATAGACCAGGGGGATGAGACGGTCGCTTTCCAGGGCCAGCACGAACATCACCGGCAGGGCCGCCAGGAGGAGCCAGCGGGCGGTGTTCTGGGCCAGCTGCGGCACCCGGGAGCGGTCCGTCTGCCAGAGCTTCACGAACAGCGGGTAAAGAATGCTCTGCAGCAGCAGGTTGGAGACCAGGGAAGAAATGCCGTCCACCATCTGCCAGGTGACGCTGTATTGGGCCACCCCCTGGGCGCCGGCGTATTTTTGCAGGAAAAAAAGGTTGGCCTTGTTGTAAATGATGGCGGACACTTCGATGAGGGCGAAGACCAGTCCGAGGCGCATGGTGTTTCCCAATCCCGTTAAGGAGGGGCGCTGGAGGCGGAAGAGGCCCCACCGGAGAACCAGGGCGGTCCCGCCGGCAATATTGGCCAGGGATTCGATGAGCTTGAAGGCGGCCACCATCAGGGGCGGGGCTCCCAGAAGCAGGGCCATAAGGCCGTAGCCGAACCCGAGGGCCGCAGCCAGGGCCTTGACCTTCCCCTGAAGGTCCTGGCGGCCCTGGACCTGTAAGGCCACGAAGAAGGTGTTGGCCAGGGCGTCCAGCCCGGTCCCGAGGCTGAGGAGGATTACCAGGCGCTTCAGGGCCGGGGCGTAGCCCTGCCACTGGACGAAGCCCACCACCCCCAGGAGGGCCAGGGAAAGGAGAGCCAATTTCAACAGCGAAACCTGGCTCAGGGCCTCGCCTGGACTCCGGTCTTTCCGGGAGAGTTGGGTCACCAGGGGGAGGTTGAGGCCGAACTCCCCCACCAGGAGGATGATACTCCCCAGACCCAGGGCCAGCATGAATTCTCCGAAAGTGGCGGCGCTGACCCTGGCCAAATAGATGAAAAACGCAGCCTGGCAGGCCTCCCGCACCCAGCGGGCGCTGAGCAAGTAAGCGAATTTTTTCAGAATGCGGGGCGGCCCCGGTGGGGCGGGAGGGGAGGGCGGGGCGGCGGTTTGGTCGCCGGCCGGGGCCTGGAGGTCGTTGGCGCGCATCAAGCTTAAGTCCGGGTTGAGGTGTCGGTGCCGGAAAAATGTGGTCGAAAAATAATCTTATACCAAATAATCACAGCAGGTGGTTGGGAAAAAGGCGTAATCGGTGGGACCATTGGGAGAGAAGGCATTAAGAGCCCTGGTCGAGGGGATATTTTCATTTGTAGCCGCAGGCGTTAGCCTGCGCAAGCCGGCGCCTGCGGCTGCCGTCTCTAAATTTTCTCCGTTCTTGGGGGGATTGGCTTCTTTGGCCGCGAAGTTATCCTGATTTTTGTTAGAATAAGGCCAACAACGCCCCGCCGCCGGCGAGTCCCGGAAAGGATAAGAACCGTATGGCAGAAAGGCCGCCAGCCCGGGCGGACACCTGGTTTCACCGCCATCCCCAAAAGACTCTGGCCGTGATCACCCTGTTGGGGATTCTGGTTCTGGTCCTGGCGGCGGAAAAAATTCTGCAGTGGCAACACCACCGCCAGGGCATCTTCCTGGAGACGGAGCGCCGCTATATCCGCCTGAAGGAATATCGCCCCAAAAGCCGGATGATGCTGGCCTTTCCCCGGGACCACCTGCCCTATACCGACAATGTGTTCACCAAAAAATACCCGGTGCGGGTGGATGCCGACGGCTTCATCATGCCCTCCCGGAGGCATGCCCGGCCCGACGTCACCCTGGTCTTCCTGGGGGGCTCCAGCACCGAATGCATGTTCGTGGACGAAGAGAACCGCTTTCCCTTCATGGCGGGGGTGCTCCTGGAGCAACAGACCGGCAAGAAGATCAACTCCTTCAACGGCGGGATGTCCGGCAACAATTCCCTGCACGCCATAGACATCCTGGTCAACAAGGTCATGCCGCTTCAGCCCCGGGTGGTGGTCTTCATGGAAGACATCAATGAGCTGAGCACCTTGCTATATGAAGGAAGTTACTGGAACCGCAATTCCTCCCGCTCCCCCCTGGAAACCCTGAAGCCGGAAAAGCTGGTGGGAAAAATGCTGAAAGAGATCTTCATCCCCAACCTCAATTACGCCTACCGCGGTTTCAAGAAAGCGCTGCTGCCGGACCAGGAAGACGAATTCGCCCAGGCCCGGGGCAGGAAGCCGGTGGTGGACCAGGACTGGATGGCGGCGGAATTTTCCATGAACCTCAAGGCCTTTGCGGAGCTCTGCCGGTGCCGGGGGATCATTCCGGTCTTCATGACCCAGGCCAACCGGATCAGTCCCAATCCCGCCCCGGTGGTTAAGGCCTATATCGAGCGGTTCGGGCGGGATACGGGCCTCAGCTACCCGGAGTTCAAAGCGCTTTACGACGCCCTCAATGAGGCCACCCGACGGGTGGGGAGACAGAACGGGGTGATGGTCATCGACTTGGCCGCGGAGGTGCCCCCGGATAAACACCATCTCTACGACATGGTGCACTTCAACGACCGGGGCTCCCGGTACGCCGCGGAAATCATCGCGGCGCGGCTGAAGCCGTTGGTGGAAGGAAATTTCTGAAGGGAGCGCCGGGGGATGCGAGTCCTTTGGCCCTTTACCCCATCTCCATCACTGCATCCGCAGCGCCAGGCAGAGGCCGTCGTGTTCCGGGGAGTGCTGTGGCCAGAAGCCCAGGAAATGCACGGCGCGAAACTGTCGGCGGCCAAAGATTTCCCGGTTGAAGTCCGCGGCCCCGGTGAACCCGATATTGTCCGCCACCAGAAGGCCGCCGGGGCGCAACAGTCGCTGGCAGTGGTCCAGGGACGGCAGGTACGACTCCTTGTCGATGTCCAGGAAGATGAGGTCAAAGGGGCCGGGGAGGCTGGCCATGATGGCCAAAGCCTCGCCCTCCCGCACCTCCACCCGGTGGCTGAAACCCGCTCGCTTCAGATTGGCCCGGGCCCGGGCGGCCATGGCCGCATCGAACTCCAGGGTGAGGACCCGGCTCCCCCCTGGCTTGGCGCCCCGAGCCAGCCAGATGGCGGAATACCCCGTGGCGGTGCCCAACTCCAGGATGCGGGCGGCTCCGGTTATCCGGGCCAGGATGAACAGCAGCTCACCCACCACCGGGCCCACAATGGGGATGTGCTCCCGGGCCGCTTCCGCTTCCAGTTCCTGGAGTAATTCATCTCTTCTCGGCACAAACTGGCGGAAATATCCCTCCAGGTCAGGCATCATGACGGACATGGCTCCTCCTTGTGCGGTGAGACCGTGGTAGAGAAATTGTCGAAAAAAAAATCCGTTTGGTGTAATATGAATGACAATAAACTCGCTGGGAGGGAAAGGCAAGGAGGTCGTCCAGCCTTTTCCGTGGCATCGACTCAAGGGATGCAGTTGCCAAAAGTTTTCCGAAAAATGCCAGGCCTCCAGCGGACGCCGGAGCACCGCAAGTTAGGAGAGGCTCCGGGGCCCATCGTTGTTCCAGCACCTTACCTGGAAATTTCTGCTCACTCCGGCGCGCCGATGGAGCGTGGCTGAACTGCTATGGCAAAGAGCGGCTCCAAATTGGATAAGATCCGGTCGTGGATGAACTCCACCCCGGAGCAGGCCAAGGACACCGGCATGGCCATGGTTCTTATCTGCCTGCTGCTGGGCTACTTCGGGAAATTCCCCAAATTCCTGCCGGTGAGCATCGCCCTGTTGATCATCACCATGGCCTGGCCCAAGGCCTTCACCCCCCTGGCCGGCCTCTGGTTCGGCCTCTCTCATCTGCTGGGGACCGTGGTTTCCAAGGTGATTCTGACGGCCCTGTTTTTCCTGCTGGTGACCCCCATCGGCTTGCTCCGGCGCTGGTCCAAAGCCGACTCCCTGCAACTGAGAAAGTGGAAAAAGGGCCGCGACTCGGTCTTTGTGACCCGGGAGGGCGTCATCACCGGCAAAGATTTGGAAAATCCGTATTGAACCTTTTAACTTTGCGCTTTTGCGTTTTTGCGTGAGGAAATGAAGGCTCACGCAAAGACGCAAGGTCGCAAAGAGAAATAAGGAGATGGTATGAATGAGTTTCTTCGGCGGTGATACCCTATTGGCCAAAAGCTGATGGGGTAGACAGGTTACAGGCTGGATACAGTCCTTGAGGCCTTGGACCTCGATAAGGAGATTAGTCAGA
>Ga0315268_10003137_pt1 | contig 18316 bp, 21 predicted proteins | sample C1_top_MG_FD_204535 | JGI IMG/M metagenome (GOLD analysis project Ga0315268, IMG submission 204535) | Sediment microbial communities from Yellowstone Lake, YNP, Wyoming, USA - C1_top | ecosystem: Environmental > Aquatic > Freshwater > Lake > Sediment | place: USA: Wyoming | collected 2017-08-01
TCTCCTCAGATTACCAAATGTAGGCGACGACCTCACCACCGACGTGTTCTTTTCGCGCCCTGTGATCGGTCATGATACCTCGTGATGTCGAGACAATCGCGACGCCCAAACCGCCGAGCACCCGTGGCAGCTCCTCAGCAGGTCGGTACATCCGGAGCCCGGGTCTGCTGACGCGTCGCAATCCCGCGATAACTGGTCTGCCACCCTGATATTTCAGATGGATGCGAAGAATACCCTGCTTGCCGTCCTCGAGAAGCGTGAAGCTCGAAATGAACTTCTCCTCCAGCATGATCTGCGCGATGGCTTTCTTCATATTCGACGCCGGAACATCGACTCGCTTATGCTTCGACTTCGCTGCGTTTCGAACTCGGGTGAAAAAATCCGCTATCGGATCGGTTGTGGACATCGAATCAGTTCTCCTCAGTGATACTCAGAGCACACTCACCAACTCGCCTTCCTGAGCCCGGGGATTTTCCCCTCCAGGGCGAGGTTGCGCAAACAGATGCGGCAGATTCCGAATTTCCGGTAGAACGCGCGCGGGCGGCCGCAGATCTGACACCTATTGTGTTGACGAACTTTGAACTTCGGCGGTTTCTTCGCCTTCACCCTCATCGCTAGACGTGCCAAAGGGACTCCTCTTCGTTAAGGTTATGCTGCGGTTTGAACGACCTCTTGCCTCTTCACGAACGGCATCCCCAGCGCCTTGAGCAACTCCAACGCCTCTGCATCGGATTTCGCCGTCGTGACAAAGGTGATGTCCATGCCGCTGATCCTCGTGACTTTGTCGACGTCGATCTCGGGAAAAATGATCTGCTCCTTGATCCCCAGGGTGTAGTTCCCGTGACCGTCGAAGGACTTGTCGGAAACTCCGCGGAAGTCCCTGACCCGAGGAAGTGCAACATTGATCAAGCGGTCAAGAAACTCGTACATCAGAGCACGACGAAGGGTCACCCGGCACCCGATCGGAATACCCTCGCGGAGCTTGAAGTTCGAGATGGCCTTCTTCGACTTCGTAATGGCTACTTTCTGTCCCGTGATCGCCTCGAGCTCTTTGACCGTGCTGTCGAGGATCTTCGGATCCTGGGTCGCCATCCCGACCCCGCTGTTGATCGAAATCTTGTCAAGAGCTGGCACCTCCATCACGCTCTTGTACTGAAAGCGTTTCATCAAGTATGGAACGACGTCTTTTCTGTACTGGACGAACAAACGTGGAGGTGCACCGACCTCTCGCCCGCCAGCCTGTTTCTTCCCGCCGCCTTCCGCTCCACCCTTCTCGGGCTTCCCGCCCTTCCCCTTGCGGGCTGCGTCATCGACCTTCTTCTGTTCTTTTTCCTTTGCCATTCGTCAATTCTCCCAAAGAGCCCGACAGTTCATTCAGAACATCTCGTTGCATTTTCTGCAAACTCGCATCGTCTTCCGCCGTCCCGTCGATGCATCTTTGATGTGAGCGTGCCCGACCCGCGTCGCCTCGCTGCACTTCGGACAGATCACCATCACGTTCGATGCGGTGATCGGCGCCTCCTTCTGAACGATCCCGCCTTGCGGGTTCTTCTGAGACGGGCGGGTATGCCTCTTGACGATGTTGACGCCTTCGATGATCACCCGGTCGCGGCCCGGAAATACCTTGAGCACTTTGCCTTGCTTGCCGAGGGCGTTCCCTGCCACAACCAGGACAGTGTCATTCTTATGGACGTGCATGCCTAGTTCCTCTACCGATTTAAAGAACCTCCGGTGCCAGCGACACGATCTTCATGAATTGGCGCTCACGAAGCTCCCGTGCGACCGGGCCAAAGATTCGCGTTCCCCGAGGCTCACCCTGCTGATTCAACAAGACGACCGCGTTCTCGTCGAACCGGATATACGTTCCATCCTTCCGACCCACCTCCTTCTTCGTCCGGACGACCACGGCCCGAGAAACCTCCCCCTTCTTCACCGGCGCTCCGGGGATTGCGCTCTTCACCGAGACCACGATCAGATCACCGACTGTCGCGTACCGCTTATCGTGCCCGCCGAGGACACGAATGCAGCGAACCTTTTTTGCACCCGAATTGTCTGCTACCACTAAGTTTGTCTCTTCCTGAATCATGGGTCGCTCCTCAGCGAGGCCGAAGACCTCGACGACATCCTGTTACTTCGCTTTTTCGATTATTTCCACCAACCGCCAGCGCTTGTTCTTGCTCAACGGACGTGTCTCCATCACTTTCACGATATCACCGACGCCTGCCTCACGCTTCTCATCGTGGGCCATGAGGGTCGAGGTCAGCTTGTGATATTTCTTGTACAGCGGGTGGGGGATCTTTCGCTCCAACGAGACAACGATGCTCTTCTGCATCTTGTTGCTAATGACCTTGCCAATCCGCACTTTTCGTTGGTTCCGCTGAACCGTCGAGCTCCTTGCTTCCATGTTCATCGCTTATGCCTTCTTCTGACTGTCGGATGGAACAGCTTTCGCTTGCGGATTCTTCAGCTGGCGCTCACGGAGGATCGTCTTCATCCGCGCGATGTCTTTCCTCGTCAACCGGAGCTTCATCGGGTTCTCCAGCTGGCTGATGACCTTCTGAAAGCGAAGGTTCGCCAGGCTCTCTTCCTCTTCCTGGATCCTCTTGAGCAGTTCCGCGTCTGAGAGTGCACGTAATTCAAATGCTTTCATCGAGATTCTCTCTCCTCGTTCAGTTAGCGGGCCTCATAATCGACCCGGGCAACCACCCGCGTCTTGATCGGGAGCTTGTGGGCCGCGAGATGGAAGGCGTCGTCCGCGACCTGTCTCGTGATACCTCCCAACTCAAAGAGGATGCGACCGGGCTTCACCACGGCGACCCAGAACTCCGGAATGCCCTTGCCGCTTCCCATACGAGTCTCTGCCGGCTTCTTCGTGACCGGCTTGTCGGGGAAGATCCGAATCCACACTTTTCCTTCGCGCTTCATCATGCGGGTGAGGGCCACGCGCGATGCCTCGATCTGCCGCTGCGTGATCCATCCCGGCTCCAGCGCCTTGAGGCCGAAATCGCCGAACGCGACCGTGAAGCCGCGCGTCGCCTTGCCCCTCATCCGCCCCCGCTGGGCCTTTCTGTACTTGACTCTTTTCGGCATCAACATGATCGATACACTCCTTTATGATCGGGACACCGGCCCAAGGATTTCCCCTTTGCAGATCCACACCTTGACGCCGATCGCACCGTAGATGGTTCGCGCGGTAGCAACCGCATAATCGATGTCTGCGCGAATCGTATGGAGCGGGATCCTCCCCTCTTTGTACTGCTCGCTGCGAGCGATCTCGGCTCCGCCGAGGCGGCCGCCACACATCACGCGAATACCCTCCGCCCCCATGCGCATCGATGCCGTGATCGCCTGCTTCATCGCCCGGCGGAAGGAGATCCTCCCTTCGATCTGTGACGCGATGTTCTCCGAGACGAGCGCGGCGTCCAGCTCGGGTCGCTTGATCTCATGAATCAGGATCTTCACCTCTTTCGATGTAACCTTCTTGAGCTCTTCCTCCAGCTGGGCGATCTCCTTCCCGCTCTTGCCGATGACGATGCCGGGGCGCGAGGTATGGATCGTGATCACCGCGCGTTTCGGCGTCCTGTCGATCTGGATGCGCGAGATGCCCGCCTTCTTCAAGCGGTTGCGGACGTAGTTGCGCACCATCAGGTCCTCCTGAAGCTTCCCGGAGAACCCTTTCTCGTCATACCAATTCGAGTCCCACGACTTCGTAATGCCCAGACGGAATCCAACTGGATGTGTTTTTTGGCCCAAGAGATCCTCCTCGCTTAACTTGTTTTTGCTCCGGCCTTCGCCTTGGTTTTCGCTTCAGCTTTCTTTTCCGGTTTCGGTGACTTGGCCGCCTTCCTCTTCGGTTTCTCCGCCGGCGCCTCGGCCCCCTTCGGCGTCGAAGGCGATGGCTTCACTCTAACCTCACGCTGCGCGACAACGATCGTCAGATGGTGCGACCGCTTCCGAATGCGATACGCGCGGCCCATGGGAGCGGGTGAGATCCGTTTCACGGTCGGACCGGCATTCACGAACGCCTCCTTCACGAAGAGCGTCGATGTATCCAGACGCCCACCCTCGTCCTTGGTCTGGATGTTTGAGATCGCCGATCGCAAGACCTTCTCCGCAGTCTTCGCCGCATGCTTGGGCGAGAAATGAAGAACCGTGAGGGCCTCCTCAACACCTCGGCCACGAATGAGGTCGACCACCAACCTCATCTTCATCGGCGATGTTCCAACAAATCGATTGATTGCTCGTGCTTCCATAGTTTTCCCTGTAACCTTCCGAAGGTTCCAAACCTTCGGGACGTTACCTCATGCAGGTGTTGTCGTCTTCTCTGATTTCAGACCGGGGTGACCGCGGAATATACGCGTCGGCGCAAATTCCCCCAGCTTGTGCCCGACCATTGCCTCCTGAATGTACACCGGGATGAACTTGTTCCCGTTGTGAACGGCAAACGTGTGCCCGACGAATTCCGGGATGATCGTGCACGAACGTGCCCACGTCTTCAGGACCTTCTTCTGGTTCGACTTGTTCAGAGCTTCAACTTTCTTCTGAAGCTTCAGGTCGATGTAGGGACCCTTCTTGAGTGAACGAGCCATTGCGCCCTTCTTCTGTTATCTGACGAATCCGAGGTTACTTACGCCGTTTCACAATGTACCTGTTCGACGCATTCTTGCGCTTTCGTGTCTTCAATCCCTTCGCGTACTTTCCCCACGGGGACTCGGGATGTTGCCATCCGCCACCGCTCTTTGACCGGCCCTCACCGCCGCCCATCGGATGATCCACCGGGTTCATCGCCATTCCGCGCGTCTGCGGTCGGATCCCGAGCCATCGCGATCTCCCCGCCTTCCCGAGGCTGATGTTCTCGTGGTCGAGGTTGCCAACCACACCGACCGTCGCATAGCAGATGACCGGGATCTTTCGCACCTCACCGGAAGGAAGCTTCAGGGTCGCAAAGTCCCCCTCCTTGGCCATCAGTTGGAGCGAATTGCCCGCGCTTCGACCAAGCTGGCCCCCTTTGCCCGGCTTGATTTCAACGCTATGGACGAACGTGCCGACGGGGATCTCGGCCAGTGGCAGAGCGTTGCCGACTTGCACCTCCGCACCCGAGCCCGCGTTCACTTTCTGCCCGACCTTGAGCCCATCGGGGGCAAGGATGTAGCGCCTCTCTCCATCCACGTACTGCAGAAGGGCAAGCCTGGCAGCCCGGTTCGGATCGTATTCAATGGCTGCGACTCTCGCTTCTACGCCTCGGCGGTCCCTCTTGAAGTCGACGATGCGGTACATCCGCTTGTGTCCGCCTCCGCGATGACGCGACGTGATGCGCCCCATATTGTTCCTGCCGCCGGACTTCTTGATCGCCGTCACCAGCGATTTCTCGGGGGACTTCTTGGTGATCTCCTCAAACGTCGAGATCGAGTAGAATCGCGTCGAGGGCGTGACCGGTCTCAGTTTTCGAATGGCCATAGCGTGCCTGTCAAAATTTCAATCAAGCGTTCTCGAAATAGTCGATCTTGTCCCCTTCCTTCAAGGTGACGATCGCTTTCTTCCAGGTGTTCGTTCGCCCTTCAAACCGCCCCCTCCGGGTGAGCTGCGTCTTGCGCTTCCCTTTCACGGTGAGCGTTCGAACGCTGAGAACTGTGACCCTGAATTTCTTTTCCACCGCTTTGGCGATTTCAATCTTGTTTGCGTCCAGCACAACCTCGAACGCATACTGTCGTTGATCTTGCAGGCCGGTGATCTTCTCCGTGACGAGCGGCCGTTTGAGAATTCCTGTCATGGCTCGTACTCTAGTTCATCAACGGTTTTTGAATAATGTCCACGGCGCTCTTCTGAATCAGAAGCACCTGGTTGTTCAGGATGTCAAACGTGGAGACCTTGTCCGCTTCCCGCACGAAGAGGGTCGGGATGTTCCTCCCCGACTTGAAGAGCACGCCGTCCGTCTTGCTCGTCAGCATCAACGTCTTCTTGCCTTGAATCGACAAAGCCTTTAAGATAGAAGCCACCTCCTTGGTCTTCGGCGCCTCCACGCTGAAGTCCTCGACGACGACGATCGATCCGTCTTTCGCCTTGTAGCTGAGTGCGGACTTTCTCGCCAGCGCCCTGACCTTCGCCGGTACCTTCAGGATATAGTCGTGCGGGTGTGGCCCGAAGATCGAACCACCCCCCACCCAGAGAGGCGACCGTGTGGTTCCCGCACGCGCGCGTCCCGTTTTCTTCTGCTTGAACGGCTTCTTCCCGCCGCCGCGCACCTCATTCCGCGGCTTCACCTTGTGCGTTCCCTGTCGCTGGTTCGCCTGGATCGAGCGAACAACCTGATAGATGGCGTGGTCATTCGGCGTGATCTCGAAGACCTCGGGGGCGAGCGTTACCGTTTCGCCGCTCTTCGTGCCATCCTTCCGATAGACTTCTAGCTCCATAGCCTTTTCTGCTCCGAGCACTCCTGCTTAGCTCTGTTTGACAATTTCGAGGTAACTATTGATCGCGCCCGGGACTGATCCTTTCACGATCAGGATATTTGACTCCGTGATCACTTTGAGGACCCTTAAGTTTTTGACCGTCACGCGGTCGTGTCCCATCCTGCCCGCCATGCGTGTCCCCTTGAACACCCGCGACGGATACGAGCTTGCGCCGATGGATCCCGGCGCGCGCGCGCGGTCCGACTGACCGTGCGTCGCCATGCCGACCCCGCCGAAGTGATGACGCTTCACGACGCCTTGAAATCCCCTTCCTTTGGACCGGCCGGTCATCCACAACATCACCCTGGTGGAAGAGATCAACCTTTACCTCCTGACCAAGCTGCACCGGCGTGCCGTTGAAGTTCCGGAACTCTGACGTAAGCCGAACCGGTCTGACGCCGCTCTTCTTCAGGTGGCCCCTCATTGGGTTATTCACGAGACGATCTTTAATCTCATCGAAGCCGAGCTGAACGGCATCATACCCATCCCGCTCTTTGGTTTTTATTTGTGTGACATAACACGGCCCCGCCTCGATGATGGTGCAGGGGATCATCTGCCCTTGCTCATCAAAGATGCTCGTCATTCCAAGTTTCTTGCCTAAGATGCCGCTCACTGTTCCACTCCTGAGTCACCCTCCGCCGGCTCACGTTGGTGTGTCCGGGTCAGGCGCTCAACACATTGATGCAATCGGTTATCGATCAGTCAACCTCAGCAACTACACTTTGATTTCGACGTCAACTCCCGCCGGTAGCTCGAGCTTCATCAAGGAATCGACCGTCTTGCTCGTGGAGTTGAGGATGTCGATCAGTCGCTTGTGCGAACGCGTTTCGAACTGCTCGCGAGATTTCTTGTCGACGTGAGGAGATCGGTTGACGACGTAGAGGGACCGCTTCGTAGGCAAGGGAATCGGTCCAGACACGACGGCACCGGTCGACTTCACCGTCTTGATGATCTTCTCCGCCGACTTGTCGATCAGGTTGTGATCGTACGACTTTAACTTGATTCGGATCTTCTGACCAGCCAAGGAAGAATCCTCCCTCAGTTACGCGTGTGAAAAGAGAGAGGGCTCAGGCCGTCGTGGCCGGAACCCTCAAGACTACTCAAGGATCTTCGTGACGACGCCGGAACCAACAGTGCGCCCACCCTCGCGGACAGCGAAGCGGAGCCCCTCCTCCATCGCGATCTCGGAAATCAGCTCGATCGTCATATTGTCGACGTTGTCGCCCGGCATCACCATCTCAACGCCGCTCGGAAGCTGAACCACACCGGTCACGTCCGTCGTCCGGAAGTAGAACTGGGGGCGGTATCCGTTCAAGAATGGCGTGTGCCGGCCACCCTCGTCCTTTTTCAGGACGTAGACCTGGGCGTTGAACTTCTTGTGAGGCGTGATCGATCCGGGCTTTGCAACGACCATGCCGCGCTCGAGTTCGTTCTTCTCGACGCCGCGCAGCAATAAGCCTGCATTGTCGCCAGCCTGCACTTCATCAAGCTCCTTGCGGAACATCTCGGCGCCCGTAATGACCGTCTTCTTGTGCTGGCCGAGACCGATGACCTCCGCCTCGTCGCCGACCTTCGCTCGTCCGCGCTCCACGCGGCCCGTCCCGACCGTTCCGCGACCCGTAATCGAGAACACGTCTTCCACCGGCATCAGGAACGGCTTGTCGACATCGCGCTTCGGAATCGGAACGTAGGAGTCGACTGCATCGAGGAGCTCGAAGATACACTTGAACGCTGGATCATCAATCTTGGAGTCCGGTCGAAGGGCGGCTTCCATCGCTTTCAGCGCTGAGCCGCGAATAATCGGAATCTCGTCTCCTGGGAATTCGTACTTCTTGAGGAGGTCCCTCAGCTCGAGCTCGACGAGATCGAGCAGCTCCGGATCGTCGACCGCGTCGACCTTGTTCATGAACACGACGATCTTCGGCACACCCACCTGGCGGGCGAGAAGGATATGCTCGCGCGTCTGCGGCATCGGGCCGTCGGTCGCGGCGACCACGAGGATGGCACCGTCCATCTGCGCAGCGCCGGTGATCATGTTCTTGATGTAGTCGGCGTGACCCGGGCAGTCGACGTGCGCGTAGTGGCGGTGATCCGTCGAATACTCCACGTGCGCCGTGGCGATCGTGATGCCTCGCGCCTTTTCTTCCGGGGCGTTGTCGATCGAGTCGAACGTTCGTACTTCCGCCAACCCTTTCTTCGCAAGGACCATGGTAATCGCCGCGGTGAGCGTTGTCTTCCCATGATCAATGTGACCGATCGTCCCAACGTTGACATGCGGCTTGGTACGATCAAATTTTCCCTTTGCCATGTGGGTGTTCTCCTTTCGTTGTGTCTGAAGAGTGGACGACGCTCCTAAGCTGGTACAGCTTCCTTGCCTCGCACCTTCTCAATGATCTGGTCTGAAATCGATTTCGGAACCTGCTCGTAGTGCGAAAACTGCATCGTGTAGAGCGCCCGGCCCTGCGTCATCGACCGCAGCACGGTCGCATAGCCAAACATCTCCGACAACGGGACCATTGCCTTCACGACCTGGGCATCCTTCCGGGAGTTCATTCCTTCAATCTTGCCGCGGCGAGCGTTGAGATCCCCCATCACATCGCCAAGATATTCCTCGGGAGTCACGACCTCGACAGCCATGATCGGTTCCAGCAGGACCGGTCCCGCCTTCTGTGCGCCCTCCTTGAACGCCATCGAGCCGGCAATCTTGAATGCCATTTCCGATGAGTCGACCGCATGGAACGAGCCGTCAATCAGTCTCACCTTGACGTCCTCCACCGGGTAACCTGCCAGCACGCCGTTCTTCATCGCCTCCACAATTCCGCTCTCGGTCGGCTTGATGTATTCCTTCGGAACGACACCGCCGACAATATCATTCTCGAACTCGAATCCTCCCCCCTTCTCGTTCGGCTCAATCTCGATCACCACGTGGCCGTACTGGCCCCGTCCACCGCTCTGCCGCACGAACCTCCCCTCCGCCGTTACCTTCTTAATGATCGTTTCCTTGTAAGCGACCTGCGGTTTTCCAACGTTTGCCTCGACCCTGAACTCACGCTTCATTCGATCAATGATGATCTCGAGATGAAGCTCCCCCATGCCGCTGATGATCGTCTGCCCGGTTTCCTCGTTCGTTGAGATACGGAACGTCGGATCTTCCTCCGCCAGCCTCTGGAGGGCCTCGCCAAGCTTCTCCTGATCCGCCTTCGTCTTCGGCTCGATCGCAACATCGATCACCGGCTCCGGGAACTCCATCCGTTCGAGAATGACCGGGTCCTCCTCGGTCGTCAGCGTATCGCCGGTCCTTGTGCTTTTCAGGCCGATCGCTGCCACGATGTCGCCAGCAAATGCCTCGCCGACCTCCTCGCGGTGGTTCGCGTGCATCCGTAGCAGCCGCGCGAGCCGCTCTTTCCGGTCAGTCGTCGCATTGTAGACATACGAGCCGGATTTGATGGTACCGGAGTAAACTCGAAAGTACGTCAACCGGCCGACGAACGGGTCCGTCATAATCTTGAACGCAAGCGCAGAGAATTCTTCATCGTCGCTCACATTGCGGACGACGTCATCCCGCCGATGGGGATGATGCCCGTGGACCAACCCCTGGTTGATGTCAAGCGGAGACGGCAGGAAGTCCACGATGGCATCGAGAAGACTCTGCACGCCCTTGTTCTTGAACGACGAGCCGCAGAGAACAGGAATGATGCTCACCTTGAGCGTCGAACGGCGGAGGACCTCCCGGATCTCGGCCGGCGAGATCTCCTTGCCGCTGAGGTACTTCTCGAGCAACGTGTCGTCCTCATCAGCCACCGCCTCGAGCATCTTCACACGGTACTCGTTGGCCTTCGGCCTCAACTTCTCGGGTATCTCGATCTCATCCCAGGTGGCACCCTGCGTCCCTTCGTGGTACATCCGCGCCTTCATCTTGATCAGGTCGATGATTCCCGCAAACATCTCCCCTTCCCCGACGGGAAGTTGAACGGGCACTGCGTTGGCGCTCAGACGCTGTTTCATCATGTTGACGACGCCGATGAAATCGGCCCCCGCCCGATCCATCTTGTTCACGAACGCGATCCGCGGGACACCGTACTTATCCGCCTGCCTCCAGACCGTTTCCGATTGAGGCTCAACGCCGCCGACCGAACAGAAGAGCGCCACAGCCCCGTCCAGCACCCGAAGTGATCGCTCGACTTCGATGGTGAAATCGACGTGCCCAGGGGTATCGATAATATTCACACGGTGGTCGCGCCAGAAACACGTCGTGGCTGCACTCGTGATCGTTATCCCGCGTTCCTTCTCCTGCTCCATCCAGTCCATGGTCGCGGCACCGTCGTGGACCTCCCCCATGCGGTGGAGGACACCCGTGTAGAACAGGATCCGCTCCGTCGTCGTCGTCTTCCCGGCATCGATGTGAGCCATGATGCCGATGTTCCGTGTCCGTTCTAATGAATATTCGCGCGCCATATCGTAACGTTGTTCCGCGAGAAATACCGCTCCCTCGCTGACGATCTCAGCTGAGGGCTGAGGTTCTTAAGATCTTATGATCGTTTTACCACTTAAAATGGGCAAAAGCTTTGTTGGCTTCTGCCATCCGATGCACATCGTCTTTCTTCTTGATCGCGCCCCCCTCACCGGAGGAAGCCGCAATCAATTCCGAAGCCAGCTTCTGCGCCATCGATGTTTCCGAGCGTTCTTGAGAGTAGCTGATCAACCAGCGGATTGCAAGAGCGGTTCGCCGCTCGGGGCGAACTTCTGTGGGAACTTGGTAGGTCGCACCACCAACTCTGCGAGCACGCACCTCGATCATCGGCGAGGCATTGTTTACAGCCTTCTTGAATACGTCGATCGCCTTGTTCTTCGTCCGTTCCTCAATGATGTCGAACGCGCCATAGAGGACCCCCCGCGCAAGGTGTTTCTTCCCTCTCTTCAAGAGAGAGTTGATGAACCGTGAGACGAGAAGATCCTGATACTTGGGATCCGGACTTATAACTCGCTTTGTAGCTCTTTTCTTTCTCATCAGATACTCGGAATCGTTCTACTGCGGCTTTGGCCGTTTCGCTCCGTACTTTGACCTTCCTTGTTTTCGGTCCTGGACACCCTGGGTGTCGAGCGTTCCCCGGATGATGTGATACCGAACTCCGGGCAGATCCTTAACCCTGCCGCCGCGGATGAGAACAAGAGAGTGCTCCTGAAGATTATGGCCCTCCCCCGGGATGTAGGCGGTGACCTCCATGCTGTTGGTCAACCGAACACGCGCCACTTTCCTGAGAGCGGAGTTAGGCTTCTTGGGGGTCGTCGTATAGACCCTCGTGCAGACCCCCCGCTTTTGAGGACTCGACTGCAGGGCAGGGGACTTGCTTTTCCACAATACCCTCTCCCTACTCATTCGAACTAACTGGTTAATCGTCGGCAATCAGCTAACTCCATTCTTGAGAGTGTCCGGGTCGGCTAAAAAAAAGCTTTTTAATATAATGCTTTTTCAAGAAATTGTCAACGCCTTTCCCCCTCGCCTACGATGAAGCTGCGACTTTCGTCTTCCGCTTGCGCTCCTTCTTCTCAACGACCTCGCCTTCCTTCACCTCCTCCTCACCGACCAATTCAGGCGCCGACGGCTCAACCGCCTCGACTGACTCGACAACGGCCTCCCGCAGCTTCTTCTGCCCCGTTCCGGCTGGAATAAGGTGACCCATGATCACGTTCTCCTTCAGCCCCAGCAGGTAATCGACCTTCCCTTCGATGGCTGCGTCTGTCAACACCTTGGTCGTCTCTTGGAACGATGCGGCGGAGATGAAGCTGTCCGTCGTCAGCGAAGCCTGGGTGATCCCAAGGAGGATCGGTTCCGACGTTGCAGGCTCGGCGTCCCGGACCTCCACCGGCTTCTTTCCTTTCTTTCGCAGGTCCGCGTTGATTTCCCTGACGGCCTTCTTTGTCGTGATGGCTCCGTTCTTGAGCTTCGAATCACTCTTGTTGACCACGACAACCTTACCTTCGAGACTTTCATTGTCATCACGCAGTCTCGTCTTGTCCACGTGGTCCCCTTCGAGATACTTCGTGTCGCCCGGGTCGATGATGCGCTCCTTCTGCATCATCATACGGACGATGACCTCGATATGCTTGTCGTTAATCTTCACACCCTGCATCCGGTACACTTCTTGGATCTCGTTCACGAGATACTCCTGGACCGCCGTCGTCCCTTTGATCCTCAAGATATCGTGCGGATCGATGGCACCCGCGGAGAGGCGCTCTCCTGCTCGAACCACATCCTGGTCCTGCACGAGAATATGCTTGCCCAATGGGATGAGATACGTTCGCTTATCCTTCCCGTCGTGGCTCTGAACGAATACCTCCCGGGCTCCTCGTTTGGGCTGACCGATCGTGACGATGCCATCGATCTCGGTGACCACCGCCGGATCGCTTGGGTGTCGCCCCTCAAACAACTCTGTCACCCGCGGCAAACCACCCGTGATGTCACGCGTCTTGCCGATATCTCGCGCGATCTTGACGAGCACCGTGCCCGCTTGAATCTCCTCACCGTCCTCGACGATCAGGTGTGCCCTCGTGGGAACCGAATACGTCCCGACCTTCTGCCCCTTGGCGCTGATGATCGCGATCGCGGGGATGAGGTTCTTCTCGCGGCTGTCAATGACGACCTTCTGAATATGCCCGGTCTGCTCATCGGGCTCCTCGCGGTAGGTGACGCTCTCCTTGAGATCGACATACTTCACGGTCCCCTTATGCTCGGAGACAATGACGGCGTTGTACGGATCCCACTCGTAGATCATCTCGCCTTTCCCGACCTTCGCCCCGTCCCGCACCATCAGGACAGCACCATACGGGACATCGTACTTCGTGAGGACTCGATTGTCCTCATCGATGATGTTGATGACGCCGCTCCTGCCCGATGCGATCAGGCGCTTCCCCGTCTCGGAGTCAACCTCAAGAGTCTTGAGGCCGTCGTACTTCGCTTTTCCCTCGAACTTCGAGACGATCTGCGATTGTGCCGCGATCAGGCTCGCCGTTCCGCCTGTATGGAACGTCCGGAGCGTCAGCTGTGTACCCGGTTCGCCGATGGACTGTGCAGCAATAACTCCCGTCGCAGTTCCCGGCTCGACGAGTTTTCCTGTCGTCAGGTCCCGACCATAGCACTTCGCGCACACCCCCCGCCGCGAGTCGCACGTCAAGGCCGATCGAATCTCCACCACCTCGATGGAGGTTTCTGAGATCCTCTGCGCCGTGTCCTCATCAATGATCTCAGCCGCGGCGACGATCACCTCACCGCTCAAAGGATCGCTAACGTCGTGAACGGCTACCCTTCCGAGGATTCGCTCGGCGAGCGGCTCTTTGACGTCCTCCCCCTCTTTCAGCGCACCAGTCAGCACGCCGCGGATCGTGCCACAATCCTCCTCGGCGATGACCGCATCCTGCGCAACATCGATCAACCGCCGCGTGAGGTAACCGGCGTCGGCGGTCTTCAACGCAGTGTCCGCCAGGCCCTTGCGAGCGCCGTGCGTGGAGATGAAGTATTCAAGGATCGACAAGCCCTCCCGGAAGTTTGCCGTGATCGGGTTCTCGATCAATTCTCCCGTCGCGCCCGACATGCTTTTCTGCGGCTTCGCCATCAGACCCCGCATACCCGCCAGCTGGCGAACCTGCTCCTTCGAACCGCGCGCTCCGGAGTCCACCATCATATAGAGGGAGTTGAAGCCGTCCCGTGAGTGCTGGAGCGAGTCGAACAGTCGCTCGGCAATCCTGCTCGTCGCCCGCGTCCAGATGTCGATGACTTTGTTGTACCGCTCACCATTGGTGATGAAACCGCGATAGTACTGCGATTCAACGTTCTCGACGTCCCTCTGTGCTTTTGCAACGATGTCGTACTTCTCCTTCGGGATCAAGACATCGCCGATGGAAACCGACAGACCCCCTTGCGTGGCATAGCTGAAGCCGAGCCCTTTCAGCTTGTCGAGGAACTGGGCAGTGTCGAGATTGCCGGAACGGCGGAAAACGTTCGCGATGATCTGAACGAGGCGCTTCTTGTTCAGAAGCTCGTTGATGAACGGGATCCCCGTCGGCAGGATCTGGTTGAAGACGACGCGCCCGGTGGTCGTTTCGACGAGGCTCCCATCGATGCGGACCTTGATGCGAGCGTGAAGGCCCACGCTCCCCTGATCGAATGCGATGATGACCTCCTCGGGAGAATAGAACGTCATCCCCTCCCCTTTATCACCTGCCTTCGACTTTGTGAGGTAGTAACAGCCAAGCACTTGATCCTGGGTCGGCGTGACGATGGGGGCACCGTTTGCCGGCGAAAGGATGTTGTGGCTCGAGAGCATCAGAATGCGCGCCTCGAGCTGCGCCTCATAGGACAACGGTACGTGAACGGCCATCTGGTCCCCGTCGAAGTCGGCATTGAAGGCCGTGCAGACCATCGGGTGAATGCGGATCGCTTTCCCTTCCACAAGAACAGGCTGAAACGCCTGGATGCCCAGACGGTGAAGTGTCGGGGCCCGGTTGAGGAGCACCGGGTGGCCGTCGATGATGTAATCCAGAATGTCCCACACCTCAGGGCCCTTCTTGTCGACCATCTTCTTCGCGCTCTTGACCGTCTTGACGAGGCCGCGCTCGATCAGCTTGCGGATAATATGCGGCTTGAAGAGCTCGACCGCCATATCCTTCGGCAGGCCGCATTCGTGGAGCTTCAGCTCGGGCCCAACGACAATGACGGACCGCCCGGAATAGTCAACGCGCTTCCCCAACAAGTTCTGGCGGAACCGGCCCTGTTTTCCCTTGAGCATATCCGACAGCGACTTGAGCGCCCGGTTGTTGTCACTGCGCACGGCGTTCACGCGCCGCGAATTGTCGAGCAACGAGTCGACCGCCTCCTGCAGCATCCGTTTTTCATTGCGGAGGATCACCTCCGGCGCCTTTATCTCGATCAGCCTCTTCAGGCGATTGTTCCGGATGATCACCCGGCGGTAGAGGTCGTTCAGATCGGAGGTCGCGAATCGCCCGCCTTCCAGAGGCACCAGCGGCCGCAACTCCGGCGGGATCACGGGAATAACGTCGAGCACCATCCACTCGGGCTTGTTCGGTGCGCTTTCAACGCTCTTGCGGAATGCCTCGATGACCCGCAGCCTCTTGAGTGCCTCCGTCTTCTTCTGCACGGAGGTCTCGGCCTTCACCTCGGTCCGAAGCTCCGCCGCAAGCTCCTCAATATTGACTCGCTTCAAGAGATCCTTGATCGCGTCGCCGCCCATCTTCGCAATGAACTTCTTCGGATCGCTCTCCTCCAGATCGCTGTTATTCTCCGGCAGCGAGGCCATGATCTCGAGATACTGATCCTCCGTGATCAGGTCCTGCTTCTGGAGTCCCGTCGTCCCCGGATTGATGACGACGTACGACTCATAGTAGATGATCTTTTCGAGCTCTTTGCTCGACAGCCCAAGGATGTACCCGATCTTGCTGGGAAGGGAGCGGAAATACCAGATGTGGACGACCGGAACGGCAAGGGCGATGTGCCCCATCCGCTCCCGGCGAACGCTTTTTTGGGTTACCTCCACGCCACAACGGTCGCACGTGATCCCCTTGTAGCGTATCCGCTTGTACTTCCCGCAGTGACACTCCCAGTCCCTCACCGGTCCGAAGATCTTCTCGCAGAACAAGCCGTCCTTTTCCGGCCGGAAGGAACGATAATTGATCGTCTCCGGCTTGGTGACCTCGCCGTGCGATCGGGAGAGGATCATGTCCGGCGACGCAAGGCTGATCGTGATCTTCGAAAAGGTCTTTCGGACTGCAGCTTCACTCGTTGAGAATGGCATGGACTTCCTCCATCATACAATGCTTAGACTTGTGCTGCGCGCTCGGCGCAGGACAATTCAGTGCTCGCGAGACTCATCGACATCGCGTCACTCGATCTTGACTTCCAGTCCGAGACCCTGCAACTCTCGCACAAGAACGTTGAAGGACTCGGGCACGTTCGGTTCGGGAAGGTTATCACCCTTCACAACAGCTTCGTACACCTTCGCTCGGCCGACGACGTCATCCGACTTGACGGTGAGGATCTCCTGCAGGACATGCGAGGCGCCATAGCCTTCCAGCGCCCACACTTCCATCTCTCCGAACCGCTGTCCGCCAAACTGCGCCTTGCCGCCAAGCGGTTGCTGGGTAATGAGCGAGTAGGGCCCGATGGAACGAGCGTGGATCTTATCATCGACCAAGTGTGACAATTTCATCATGTAGATGTACCCGACGGTCACTTCCTGATCGAAGGGCTCGCCCGTTCGGCCGTCGATCAGAACTGATTTTGAATTCTCCGAGAGCCCCGCCTTCTTCAGGTACTCCTGCACTTCCTCCCACGTCGCACCGTCAAAAATGGGTGAGGAGTACCTCTCCCCAAGCTTGTATCCTGCCCATCCGAGCGCCACCTCAAAGAGCTGACCGAGGTTCATGCGCGACGGAACGCCGAGCGGATTCAGCACGAGATCGACAGGGGTGCCGTCCGGAAGGAACGGCATGTCCTCGACCGGCACGACGATCGAGACGACGCCCTTGTTCCCGTGGCGTCCCGCCATCTTGTCACCGACCGACAGCTTGCGCTTCTTGGCAACATAGACCTTCGCAAGCTGCACGATGCCCGGAGCCAGCTCGTCGCCGAGCTGAATCTTGTTCTTCTCATGACGATAGAGCTCTTCGATCTCGCTCAGCTTCTGCCGATAGTTCTCGTAGACCTTGACGATCAGGTTGTTCTTCCGCTTCTCTTCGACCCACTCCTGGTTGAAATCCAGATTATCGAGCGCCTCGAGTGACTGGAAGGTGTCCTCCTTCAGCGCCGTCCCGCTGCGGATGATGACGTTCCCATCCACATCCCGGATCCCGGCAGATTTCTCACCTGCCAGCAGGAGGTCGAGTTTCCTCGCGAGTTTCTCGTGAAGCTCCTTGAGCTCTCTCCGCCGCGAGCGGTCGAGCGCCTCGAGCCTCTTCTTGTCTTCCTTCTTGCTCTCCGTGTCCTTCTTCTTGCGGCTGAAAAGCTTCGTCGAAATGACGACGCCTTTCATGCCGGGTGGTGCTTTCAGCGATGCATCCTTCACATCGCCGGCTTTCTCGCCAAAGATCGCCTTGAGCAACTTCTCCTCGGGGGTCGGATCGGTCTCTCCCTTCGGCGTGATCTTGCCGATCAGAATGTCGCCCTCATTAACCTCGGCCCCCACCCGAACGATGCCGTTTTCGTCCAGGTCCTTCGTCGCCTCTTCGCTGACGTTCGGGATCTCCCGCGTCAGCTCCTCCTCGCCCCGTTTTGTATCACGGACCTGAAGCTCAAATTCTTCAATGTGGATCGATGTGAAGACGTCCTCGGCGACGATCCGCTCGCTGACCACGATCGCGTCTTCAAAGTTGTAGCCGCGCCACGGCATGAAGGCCACGAGGACGTTCCGGCCGAGGGCAAGCTCCCCCTGGCTCGTCGCACAACCGTCGGCGAGGACATCCCCCCGTTTGACCCGATCACCTGCGCTGACGAGCGGCTTCTGGTTGATGCAGGTGTCCTGGTTCGTGCGGAAGAACTTTGTGAGCTTGTACTCGACACGACGCTTGTCATCGAAGCTGATGATCGCTTCGGTGCTGTTTTCATCGATGTCGTACTGGACGATGATCGCGTCCGCAGTCACAGACTCCACGATTCCGTTTCGCTCCGCCGCTATGATGGTGCGGGAATCCCGCGCCAGTTTTTCTTCGAGCCCCGTACCGACGATCGGAGATACCGGCGTCAACAACGGGACTGCCTGGCGTTGCATATTCGAGCCCATCAGGGCGCGGTTGGCGTCATCGTGCTCGAGGAACGGGATCAGGGCAGCCGCCGCACTGACGATCTGGTTCGGGGCGAC
>Ga0315268_10003138_pt1 | contig 18315 bp, 10 predicted proteins | sample C1_top_MG_FD_204535 | JGI IMG/M metagenome (GOLD analysis project Ga0315268, IMG submission 204535) | Sediment microbial communities from Yellowstone Lake, YNP, Wyoming, USA - C1_top | ecosystem: Environmental > Aquatic > Freshwater > Lake > Sediment | place: USA: Wyoming | collected 2017-08-01
CCCGGGGAACCGATTATGAGGCCGATCTCGCATGGGCCACGATCGGCCGGTTGACGAACGGCGTGCTCAAGGAAGGCCAGCCGGTGTTCGCCACGTACCGCCACGGATTGCTGCGAATTGATTCCGTCGTGCTCACACGCGCGGGCCGCATCGTGCTCCGACCGGGCGAAGCGAAACCCGCCGCGCCCGTTCTGCCAACATTGGCCGAAGGAGAACGGCGGTTGGCAAATGTCTATCTCCCCGGTCGCATTCCCAAACTTGGGCCGGAACATCTTTTCCCGGTTCTCGAAACCACCTTCCCTGAACCACCAATCGAAAAGTCGGCGCCAGCCGAAAAATTTACTCCACGCACGTTGGCAAAGTTGCGCGATGGCAAACCGCTGCGGATTCTGGCGTGGGGCGACAGCGTGACCGTCGGCACCTTCGTTCCGGATTGGGAGCATCAGCGCTGGCAGGAGCAATTCGTTACCCGGCTGCGCGCGCGTTTTCCGAAAGCGCAAATCGAACTCGTCACCGAAGCGTGGGGCGGACGCAACACCGACTATTATCTCGCCGAACCTCCCGGCAGCGAACACAACTACGCCGAGAAGGTGCTCGCGCAAAAGCCCGATCTCATCGTGTCGGAATTTGTCAACGACGCCTGGATGAGCGAGGAACAGGTCGAGCAGCATTACGGAAAACTCCTCGCGGACTTCAAAGCCATCGGCGCGGAGTGGATCATCCTCTCGCCGCATTACGTCCGGCCAGATTGGATGGGACTGACGAAGGAGCGCGAGATTGACGACGACCCGCGGCCCTACGTGAAGGGGTTGCGACAGTTCACGGCAAAACATGAGTTGGCGCTGGCGGACGCCGCATTGCGCTACGGTCGGCTCTGGCGGCAGGGCATTCCCTACTCGACGTTGCTGTTGAATTCCATCAATCACCCCGACGCCTGCGGCATGAGCTTGTTCGCCGACAGCCTGATGGCGTTGTTTCCCGACGCCACTGACCAAGCCGAATCTCTCCGTCCGACAGTGAAGATCGTCGAGGGCGGCGAGTCCAAAGCGCGGCCCGAAGATTGCCGGGCGACACTGGTTGGGCCGGGCGTCAATCAACCCGATCCGTTCCCCGGCTACGGCGGATTCGTCGGCTGGGAATCGCCGGTGCGGCTTCAGAACGGCGACTGGCTGGTTGGTTTCAACGCCGGTTACTGGCATGCCTCGGCGCCGACACCGCTGCGTTATCCGGCCAAGACGCTGGAGCAATATCACAAGCTGGGCCTGCCGACGGACATCGTCGCGCCCACCGGCGGACGCGCGATGATCATGCGCTCGACCAACGCGGGCAAAACCTGGAGCAAACCGGTGACGCTGATTGATACGCCCGCCGATGACCGCCATCCGGCATTCGTGGAGTTGCGCGACGGCACGGTGCTTTGCTCGATCTTCACCTACTCGGGCGAGCCGGAGAATGGCGATTGGGGCAAGGACTCGGCGCTCGCGGTGCGGGTGCGTTTCATCCGCTCGTTCGACGGCGGGCGCACCTGGGAAAAGAAAAGCCGCCAATTGCAAACGCCGTTCTCCTATGACGAAACCGACGGCCCGCTCGTGCGATTGAAGGACGGTTCGGTGCTCGTCGCGGTCAACGGACGCGCGCCCAGCGGCCCGCCGGACCAGGCCGCAGTGCTGCGTTCCACCAATCGCGGCAAGAGCTGGAAGCTGCTCGCGACGATCAAAGCCGGGCACGACTTGCAGGAAGTCACCGTGGCCGAGTTGCCCGATGGCCAATGGGTGATGATGGCGCGTCCGGAGGGCGATGTCTGCTGGTCCCGCGATCACGGCCACACCTGGACCCCGCCCGTGACGTTCGGCTTCCGCATGTATGCACCGAGCCTCTACGTGCTGCGCGACGGCACGCTCATCTGCCTGCATGGCTCCTACGCAACCGGTCACAGCGGCTTGCGGGTGATCTTCAGCACCGACGGCGGTCATATTTGGATTGCGTCAGGGAAGGACCACGGCTTTCTCGTGGACAACGCCTACGGCTACGGTAAAGCAATGGAACTGCCGGACGGCTCTCTGTTCATCACCTATCTCAACAGCGGCGGACATCGCACGCAGGATGCGCAGAGCAACTCGATCCGTTGCATTCGCCTGCGCATTCGCCCCGATCATTCCGGCGTGGACCTGCTGCCGGCGCCCAACCGGTAAAAATACGAAGCCCCTTGACTCGCCCGCGTCGCGTCGGGCAGTCTCGCGCCAATGAAGCGGGCCACGCATAACCACGCCGCCCAGGTTCAAAGCCGAGCCGTAGACAACCGCCCTTGCTCGCCGCCGGCCACCCCGAACTGCGCGAAGACAAAGCCGTGTATGTCCAAAGCAATGAGGAGATTGGCCTTTTCAGCGATGAGGTCGTGGTAAACTGCGCACCATGAAATGCATTGTTCGAGTATTTTCACTGACGGCGACTTTGGTAACATTTGCCGTCCCAATGGCACGCTCGGCCGATAATGGCCAGACTAACGCGATCGTCGATTTCGCCAAATCGGCCGGAAAGATTCGGGCGCTGCATGGCGTGAACAACGGCCCGGTAACTTGGAGTCCCGCTGCCGACCTGACGAGCTACCACAAAGAGGCCGGATTCCCCTCGGCTCGGCTGCACGATTGCGTTTACGCGGGGCAGGACGTCGCGGATGTTCATTGCGTCTTTCCGATTTTCGACGCCGATGCCGACGACCCGAAATACTACACATTTGCCAAAACCGACGCCTACATCGCCGCGATCATCAAGAATGGCACGCAGATCACCTATCGGCTGGGCGAAAGCATTGAAAGCCGCAGCCGGCATTATTCCAACGGCGGGTTTTATGTGCAACCGCCCAAGGATTTTGCGAAATGGGCGAAAATCTGCGTCAACATCATTCGCCACTACAACGAAGGCTGGGCCAACGGATTCCATTACAACATCAAGCATTGGGAAATTTGGAACGAGCCGGCGGAAAAAGTCTCCGGGATGTGGCCGGGCACTGTGCAACAATACTTCGAGCTTTACGAAACGGCGGCCAAAGCCATCAAGACCTACGATCAGTCGCTGAAGGTCGGCGGACCAGCGGCGTGCAGTATTTCTTTCGAAATCGTTCGCCCATTTCTGGCCTTCTGCCGCAATCGAAAGCTGCCGTTGGATTTCGTCTCTTGGCACTGCTACCCCGGCACACCGCAGGAAGTAGCCGGCAACGCGACATTGGCCCGGAAGCTGATCGACGAGTATGGCTTTAAGAATGCGGAAAGCCATATCACCGAGTGGCATCCGATGTGGTATAGCTGGGAAGGCAGCGTCGACGCAAACGAGCTTGGAAATCCAAATCCGCAGAAGTACGCGACAATGCGCGAGAAGTTCGACAACATGCGGGGTCCCAAAGCAGCCGCGTTCGTTGCGTCGGTGTTGATGCTTCTGCAAGATTGCCCACTCGACATGGCCAATTACTACACGGCCGACACCAATCCATGGGGCATGTTCGATGCGTTCGGCGTTCCGGGCAGGGTCTATTACACATTTGTTGCGTTCAATCAACTGACCAAAACGCCCAACCGGGTGGCCTGCGAACCGCAAGGCGCGCCGCAGCCGGGGATTACGATGTGCGCCGGTCTGTCGGGCGATCGTACGACGGCCTCGCTCCTGGTTAGCAACTTTGGCGACACACCCCATCAAGTATCGGTTGCCTTGCGAAATGTTTCATTGCCACAGCCCGTGCAAGCCGAGACGTTTGCCGTGGATGCCACGCACGAGTTGTCGTCGATCGGCAAGAACGATTTGAAACCGGGCGATGCAACTCTGACCTTGAACCTTCCCGAGAATGCCGTGTACCTCGTTCGCCTTTGTGCCTCCCCCGCGAAGTAAAACGTCGGCGTCTATCGAGACTCCAGAGAGATCATCGCAAATCCATCTTGCTCATGAACGAGCCCGGAGTATTGACATAAAATCGCCGGGCGGATAGGCAATGGTCATGCTTCGTGCGTCGCTCTGTTTCATTCTGGCTGCCGTCTCAATCGCCGCTGCCGCTCCCACCAATCGCCTGGCGTTTGATTCGTTGCCGCACGCGCGGTTTGAATTCACCGGCCCGGTCGGCGAGCGCATTCACGCCAACCTCGATAACTGGCTCTTGCGCGCGCCGCAGGCCAACCCCGGCATGTTGGAAATGTTCCGCGTGCGCGACCGCCAGCCCGTGCCGCAACTCGTGCCATGGGCGGGCGAATTCGTCGGCAAGTATCTCATCTCCGCCGTGCAGGCGTTGCGGATGTCCGACGACCCGCGCCTCCGCCAGCAGGTGTCCAACGTGGTCGCCGAGTTGATCGCCACGCAGGCCGACGATGGCTACCTCGGGCCGTTCCCGAAGGACATCCGCCTGTTGAAGAACTGGGATCTCTGGGGTCACTACCACGCGATTCAGGCGCTGTTGCTCTGGCACGAACAGAGCGGCGATCCCGCCGCGCTCGCCGCCGCGCGCAAAGCGGGCGATCTCGTTTGCAATACTTACCTCGACACCGGCAAGCGCGTGTTCGATGCCGGCGATTCCGAGATGAACATGTCCATCCTCACCGCGATGGCCATGCTGCATCGCGTGACTGGCGAGCCGCGTTATCTCCGCATGGCGCGCGAGGTGGAGCAGGATTGGGAACGCGCCGGGGACTACCTCCGCGCCGGACTCGACGGGCGCGAATACTACCAGTCGCCCAAGCCGCGCTGGGAAAGTCTGCACGACTTGCAGGGCCTGGTGGAAATGTGGCGTATCACCGGCGAGCCGAAATATCGCGAGGCGTTCGAGCATCACTGGCGGAGCATTCGGCGCTGGGATCGGCGCAACACGGGAGGTTTCAGTTCCGGCGAGCAGGCCACCGGCAATCCTTACACGCCCAGCGCCATCGAGGCTTGCTGCACCGTCGCGTGGATGGCGATCACGGTGGATTACTTGCGGCTCACCGGCGACTCGCTCGCGGCGGACGATCTCGAACTCGCCACGCTCAACGGCGGTCTGGGCGCGCAGCATCCGAGCGGTCGCTGGTTCACCTACAACACGCCGATGGACGGCGTCCGCGAAGCCAGCGCGCACACGATTGTGTTCCAGTCCCGCGCCGGCACGCCGGAACTGAACTGCTGCTCGGTCAACGGCCCGCGCATTCCCGGCATGTTGAGCGAGTGGGCGGTGATGGCGGCGAACGATGGCGTCGTGATTAACTGGCTCGGCGCGTTCCGCTCCGCCGTGAAGCTCGCCGACGGAACGCCGGTGAAAATCTCGTCCCGCGATGAAATCTGGCGGAGCGGGTGGACGGAACTGCGGGTGGAAACGGCGGCGAAGAATCCGTTCCCGTTGCGCGTACGAATTCCCGCGTGGGCGGTCGCGCCGAAACTTCTGCTTAACGGGAAGCCCGTCCCGAACGTCGCCGCTGGAAGTTACGCGGTGTTGAAACGCAAATGGAGCAAGCGCGACAAGCTCGAACTCAGTTTTGAAATGCCGGTGCGGTTTGTTCCCGGCGCCAACGAGGCGGCCGGCAAAGTCTCGCTCTATCGCGGGCCGCTGCTGCTGACCTACGACCAGGCGCAAAATGCGTTTGACGAGGATGGAATCCCGCCGGTCAATCCCGCTAAGCTGGCCGATGCGCGCGTGGTTGAAATCAAAGCGCGCGGCGAACGAACGTCCGCCGCCACGGGTGCGGTAAGCGAACCGTGGCTCGTCATGGACGTGCCAACTGCGGACGGTCGCCCATTGCGTTTGGTGGATTTCGCGAGCGCTGGCGCTTCTGGCACGCGCTACCGATCGTGGCTCGCCGCTGCGAACCCGCCCACGGCACCGGCCTTCACGCAGGTTCCCGCCGACGGTGCGCGGGTGCCGCTTGGCGAAGTGCGCTTCCAGTGGCGCGGGCAGCGTCGGGCGCGTGTCGCATCGTCCCAAAATAACGTCACTAGCTACCGGGTCGAGTTCGCCACCAATGAATCCTTTGTCCCGCTGCTACTCGCAACGAACGGCGGCTCGGCAAGTCGCGTCGTCCTGAACACCACAGCGCTCAGCAGAAAGGCAGGCGAGACGCCCGCTCCACTATTCTGGCGCGTTGTGAGCTTCGGGGAGAACGGCGAAACCATCCTCGATGTTCCGCCTGCGCGATTCACTTTGGATCCGAATGCGCCACAGCAAGCACTGCCGCCAGAACCAAAGCCCGGACCGAATGGCGAACTCATCGCCCACTCGCTGCGCGGCGACGCGGCGCCGCAGTTTGGCGAGGTGAAGTCCGCGAAGTTCACCACGCGCGACGCCGAGGGCACCGAAGTCAACGGCCGCGACCAGATGCTCGTCTATGCGATGCCGGTCTGGCCGGAGGAGGATTTCACCATCGCGGTGCGCGTGCGACTGAGCGAGTCGCAAGGCAAACGGGCCGGCCAGATTTTCAGCGGCTGGGCGGCGGGCATGGACGATCCGCTGCGGCTGATGGTGGATGGGGGCAAGGTCTTCGCGCGCATCGAATCGGGCGGCGGATTCTCGACGCCGGGCGCGGCAATCCCAACCGGGTCATGGCAGCACGTCGCGGCGGTGAAACGCGGCGGCACGCTGACGTTATTCGTGAACGGCCAACCCGCTGGTTCGTGCGCTGCGCCGGAATTCACAACGACTCAGGCGAAGGATTGCGCGCTCGGCGGCAACCCGCATTTTACCGGCAACGAATTTCTCGCCGCCCGCTTCGCTGATTTTTGTGTATTCGCCCGCGCGCTGACGGCTGGGGAAGTCCACGGATTGGTAGTGAAGTGACATTGGTATCAGGCCAAGCTCTTCCGCGTGGACGACCGGTCGCAAAGAAGTATGATTCGCTGCATGAAAAGCCAGTCGCCGCCAGGCATGCAGGTTCATGTCGCGCCGGACTCCGAGTTGATGAGCCGGTGGGCCGCCGCGCACATCAGGAGTTTATTGCGGGCACAGCCCAATGCCCTGATGGGGTTGGCCACAGGAAGTTCTCCGCTGCGAACCTACCAACTTTTGGCCGGGATGGCCGTCCGGGAGCCGCGGCTTTTCGGGGCGATCCGAATTCTCAAGCTGGACGAGTGGGGCGGTTTGGACATGGACGACCCGGCCGGTTGCGAAAGTTACTTGCAGCGGCACGTCCTGGAACCCTGGGGCGTGAAGGCGGATTGTTACTGCGGCTGGAACAGCCGGCCAAAAGATCCGGCGGCCGAGTGCGCACGTGTCGCGCGCTGGCTGGAGCGCCACGGCCCGATTGACTTGTGCATTCTGGGTTTAGGGCTCAACGGCCATCTGCTGCTGAATGAACCCGCGGCAGCGCTGACGGCGGCACCGCATGTCGCCTGGCTTTCATCGGAATCGCGACGCCACACGATGCTTCAGTCGGCGCGCAATCGGCCCCGCTACGGACTGACCATCGGCCTAGCCGGCGTTCTCCAGTCGCGCCGGATTTTGCTCCTGGTGAGCGGCTCAAGTAAAGCCAGGCAGTTGAACCGGCTGGTACAAGGTCCGCTGACCACGCAATGTCCCGCCTCGTTCCTGCAATTGCATCCCAACCTGACGATCGTCTGCGACGTGGCAGCGGCGGGAGGTTTGAAATGAATGCGACCGGCCCGGCCCTGGGCGTGGACATTGGGGGCACAAAAATCGCGATCGGCCTGGTGGCGGCGGATGGCCGGATCATCGCGAGCGAGGTGTTGCCCACGGAAGCAGAGCTGGGATTTGACCGGGCGGTGCGGCGCATTTGCGAGACCTTCGAACGGCTCTTGCATTTGAATCAGCTGGGCGCGAAGCATCTCGACGGTGTGGGAATTGGCTGTGCCGGACCGGTGGATCCCGCGAGCGGAGAGATCAACAATCCCTACACGCTAACGGGCTGGATGCATTGCGATATCGTGCGCCCCCTTGCCGCTGCGTTGGGCGTGCCGGTGTGGCTGGAAAATGATGCGGACGTGGCGGCCGTCGGCGAGTGCTTCATTGGCGCGGGTCGCGACCAGGATCCGGTGGTGATGCTCACCATCGGCACCGGCGTGGGCGGCGCGGTGATTACCGGGGGGAAAATCTTTCGCGGCGTGCGTGGCGAACATCCGGAACTGGGTCATGTCCCGGTCGTCTTTGGTGGCCCCGAGTGTTACTGCGGGCGGCGCGGTTGCCTGGAATCGCTGATCTCCGGCACCGCCATTGCCGCGGCAGGGCGGGCGGCGGGACTGGCCGATGCGGGCCAGGTGTTCGCGGCGGCGGCCAACGGCCATGCGGAGGCCGCTCAAATTCTTTCGACGGTGCGGCAGGCGATGGATGCCGCGGTATGGACAATCCTGCACACTACCCTGCCCCAGCGAATCATTCTGGGCGGTGGCGTGGTGGAAGCGCAGAGCGAATGGTTTCTCTCGGTGGCCCGTGAAGCGGTCGCCCGCGCAACGATGGCCCCGACGGGAGCCGTCACGGTTGAACCGGCCCAGTTGGGCGGCCAGGCGGGCGTGGTGGGAGCGGCGCGCTGGGCCATGATTCGCGCCGGGTAGTCGCCAAGTTTAGTTTTCCGGCCGCGAGTAGCCGGAGCTCCAGGAATAAAGAATGTGCCCGCGCGGTTTTCCGGTCACGGTGCAGATGGATTCGTTGAACGCCGGAACAAAGGCGTGTTCAATCGCACTCGTTTCGTTTTAGAGTGCGGTTATCAATTTGGCCACATGGCGCCCCAACCGGGCTTCAAGCGGGGGAGGGTTCTTCTTTGACAACTTCATGCCTGAGACGTGTTGGCGAGGTTGGCGAGTTATGCTTTGGCAGTGTTTGAGTCCTTCGACTCCGGGAAAAACAGGTCGTCATCCGCAATGTCGGGGATGCCGACCACGAGCACGCGCACGCGGCCTTTGGCGCTGTGAACCACGCCGGGTGGGATGTGGACGATCGAGCCTTTGCGCACGGGATTTTCGACGCCGTACAGCGTCACCGTGCCTTCGCCCTCCAGCACATAGTAAAGTTCGGTGCTGCGCTTGTGATAGTGCTCACGGGCGCCGTCAATATCCACGACGTGTGCCCAGGCCGCCATGCCTTGTTCCTTGTCCTGTCGGCTGATCAGGAGATGCCGCCAACCGCACGTGCTCCGTTCTTTGGGGGAATCGCTCTCGTGACGGACCAATGCCGGAGCGGACAATGCTTCTGTTTTCATAATCGCGTTCGGTTCACCATGGTGCATCCTCGGGACGGAACTCAACCAGAGCAAGTATTTCTTGAAACGCAGTCCCCAACCGCATGGTGGAATGGCATCTCCAAGAGCATTAGTGGCTGCCTGTCGGCCCCGGAGGAAAGGCCCTCAAAAAGTATCTTGTCCGCCGGAAGAATTCCGCGCAATGATTCCAGCCAGCAATCGGTTCTTAACCATGCCCACGCGACGACAATTTCTCCGGCAACTGACGGCGACTGGCGCCCTAGCGTCCACCACGCTGCTGACCAGTTGCGCCACCGGCGGCAACACCCGCAAACCAGCCGCGAAGACCAGCCGGAAAACCGTCAAAGCCTTCTGCATTGATTTCAACTGGGGCGACCACGGGGCGGCGGAGCCGGGCTTGTTCGCGCAAGCCGATCCGCAAGAACACGTCCGCTGGTATCAGGACCTCGGCGCCAATGTGATCCAGACTTTTTGTGTTTCCTACAACGGCTACGCCTGGTATCCGAGCGAAGTCGCGCCCGTCACGCCGGGCTTGAAACACCCGAACTTTCTGGGCGACATGGTCAGGCTGGGCCAGCAGGCCGGCATGAAGGTGATGGGCTACTACACGCTCGGCGCGAATCCGTATTGGGAGGCGCGCAACCCCGAGCTGGTTCACCGCGACGACAGCGACTACATCAAAATCCCGTTCACGCTCGAATACCTCGATTACTTTTGCCGCTCGGTCAAGGACACACTCAAGAAAGTCGCGATTGACGGTTTCATGGTGGATTGGGTGCGGCCCCCGCAGCACAAAAACTGGCTGGCGTGTGAGCGGGAGATGTATCGCCAGTTGCTCGGCGAGAAATTTCCCGCGTCAGGTGCTCCGCCGAAGGACGTGGTGCTGGAGTTCGACCGGCGCGCCATCGAACGGGCCTGGCGACACCTCAAGCAGACAGTCCGCGACACGCGGCGCGTCATCATCTGGACGAACCATCCGTTTGTGGACGCGGAGAAGCCGCTCTGGGAAGGCCACCGCCTGCTCAAGGAAGTGGACTGGGTGCTGAACGAAAGTCCGGATGCCAAGTGGCTCGATTGGCTGCGGGCGCGCGTCGGACCTGAAACGCTGATCGTCCAAAACCTGTGCGGCTGGGAAGGCCACGACGCCAATCTCTGGCGTCAGATTGACACGCAGGTGTTCGGCCTCTACGGCTACGCCAAGGCCGACGCGCAGACGACCTTGCCCACCGACAAAGTCCCGGCGAATATCAAGAACATCAAACTGCTGCGCGAGGCCTACCACAGTCTTTAAGGCGATCAGCATTTAACCGGGCTTATCGCCGCTCCTACGTCCCAGTATCTTATTGGTTAGCCGGTGGCAGAACCATGTGCTGGCTTTCCCAAACCTCGAAATTACCACTTGGCTCCACATGGATTTCGACGTGGCCGTCAGCAAAGCCATAAATCTTCTTCCATCTGCCATCGCCTGCCTGCCAAGCCTGCTTTTCCTTCAACACAATAGTCGTTGACGGACTTGCGATGTTGGTAGTCGAGCCTTGGTAAAGAATATCGAAAGGTTCAAGACTAGTTAAGCGGGTTATTTTTGAAATCTTTTAAGAGCAACCGGTAAAGGTTATCACGGCGATGATTGAAACGGAACTCACATTCTTTAAGATGCAGGGACAGCGTGGCGCGGTTGAGGCCGCGAAACTTCGCCAGCCGCATTTTGGCGAGGCCCCAGAAGTTCTCGATACCGTTGAGTCGTCAGCAGCCTCCATCCAAGACTTTGCAATTTCGCCGTGATCTAGGACATGCCCCGACCAAAGGGCGGTTGGGCGGCTAATAACCGGGTAGGCTGCAAAGTTACCTGACGTTGTTCTTTTTCCCCAGCCGCCCTTCATCCCACGCGAAACGAAATCCGCGCGATGATTCCGCGGCCGAAGCTGTGTTGCAGGCGATCCAGGATTTCCTTGCGGCGGTAACGGACGATTTCACTGAGCCACACGCTGCTGTCCACGTTTACAAACAGCGTGCCCTTGCGCAGGCCGGCGGGTTGGGCGTGGGCGACGATGTTCGGATCAATGAGGTTGTTCCAGACTTTCACGACCTCGATTTCGGCGCGGCGGCTTTCCATCCGAAAATCCACCGCGACATTCGGCAGGACGTCGCCGATGCGGCGGGCGCGAATGGCTTGCGCGGATTCGATCGGGGCGAGGTCCACGCCGCGCCATTGGGCGAGCACGCGCTGGCGCGCTGAGCTTTTGAGCGGGCCGCGGGGCGGGATGCGTTTGGGAAAAGGGGGCATCATGAGCGGGCAAGACCCCAGACCCCAGACCCCAAACACCAAGGAAGTTCCAAATTCCAAACACTTAGTCCGGACAAGGTGGGGCGCGCCACTCCGTGCGCGCCGTTCGAGTGCCCTTGTTCGAGTTGCGGCGCGCACGGAGTGGCGCGCCCTACCTTGGGGCTCACGGAGAGCCAACGAAATTTCCGGGTCGCCGTTCCAATCATAATCTTTCGCTTAATCTTGCTCTCGGTCTGGGCCACGATGGGGAAGATTAAGAGTAGGAGAAAGATTAAGAACAAGCCACGGACTCAGGCCGTGGCGGGGATGGAGGTCGTGGTTTTCCCTTTCCCCTCCGGATGCTCGTCGAGGACCAGGACCCCGTGCGGCGGCAAATCGTAACTGCCGGTAAAGGTGACGCCGGTGAGATAATCGTACATGGGCTTGTAAAACTGGATGCGCACGGACGTGTTTTGATGGTTGAGCAGGAAGAAAATCTTCGTCCCTTTCTTCTGCCGCAGGCTGACCTCGACGGTGTCGGGCACTTTGAGCAGCGGATGCAGATTGCACATCTGCCGCAGCCACGCGACGAGGTCGTAGTAAAAATGCTGGTGGCTCATGGTGCCGACGTAAACCGCCTTGCCCAGCCCGAACGTGTGCAGGGTCACCGCCGGGCGCCCGGCGTAGAAATCCTTCCCGTAGGTGGCGAGGACCTGGCAACCGTTCGGCTCGATGAGGTCGCACCACAATCGCGCCGGGTGCATGTGGCTGGCAGCGAACGAGCCTTTGAAGACGAGATGGTTTTCCTCGCCGGGCGGCAACGGATCGAATTCAAGGACTTCCATGCCGAACAGGTCGGTCAGGTCGTGCGGGAAGCCAGTGTCCGGGGCGATTTGGTGTTCATCCACCAGGCCGGTGTTGAAGGTGCTGACGAGGATGCCGCCGTTCTGCACGTAAAACTTGAGGCGGTCGGCCTCGGACCCGGACATGAGGTGCAGCGACGGCGCAAACACGATCCGGTAACGCGAGAGGTCTTCGGAAGGCTTGGCAAAGTCCACGAGGATGTTCCGGTCGTGCAGCGCGTTGTAAATAAGCTGAATGTGCTCGCGCAAGCTGAAGTGCTTGTTGGGCTGCATCGGCTGTTGCAGCGCCCAATCGTTGTCGTGATTGTAGAGAATGCAGGTTTCGGCCACGATCTTGGTGCCGGCGAGAGTGGGCGCGAGCAGTTTGAGTTCCTCGCCGATCTGGCAGATTTCCTTGAACACGCGGTCGTTGCCGTTGTGGACGTGGTGCGGCAGAACGGCGCCGTAAAATTTTTCATTGCCAATGCGCGGCTGCCGCCAGTGATAGAACAGCACGCCGCAGGCGCCGCGCGAAACGAGTTGATAGGTGAACAACCGCACGATGCCGGGGCGCACGAGCGAATTCACATCCTGCCAGTTCACTTGCCCGGCCTTTTGCTCGATCACCCAAAAGCCGCAATCGCCGTCGGGCGTGCGGATTTTGTCCTTCTTCAGCGAGCGGAGCATGTCAATTTCACAGGCTAGTTCGGCGGACTTGGTTTTGATCGCCGCGTTACTTTCCACGGAAACGAAATCTACCACCTCGGCCATGTCGAAGTGATCGAACCAGCGTTGGAGCGCGCGGAGGTTGGTGGTGACGGGAATGTTCGGCGTCAGTTCGCGCAAAACGGTCGCCTGCATCCGCGCGAAGGCGATGATGGTGTCGCTACAAAATCGGTACCAGTCCAGCACCAGTGCGGGGTTGTGCGCGGTGGGCGCGTGCCGGGGCATCGGTACCTGGTCGAAGTCGGAAACAATTTGTCCCCAATAGCGCAGACCCAACTGGTCATTGAGGTTGGCGACCGTCTTGTATTTGAGCTTGAGCCAGTTTTGCCATTCGAGGCGGGAGTCTTCGTTGAACGACCACGCCGTCTGATGGCCGCCAAGACCGCTGTCAATCTGCCAGGCGATCAGTTGCGGGTGTTTGCCCAGGGCGCGGGCCATGTTCTCGACAATGCGCTTGGCCGTGTTCCAAAAAATGTCGTTGTTGAAACAGGCCGCGCGGCGCGTGCCCTCGTGCCGGACGAGGCCATGTTCGTCCACGGGGAGAATTTCGGGATGTTTTTTGGCCAGCCAGATCGGCGGCGCGGCGGTGGGCGTGCCCAGCACCACCTGGATATCGCGCTTGGCCATGATGTCCATCACGCGCTTGAGCCAGGCGAAATCGTATTTGCCCTCTTCGGGTTCGCAGAGTCCCCAGGAATATTCACCGATACGCACGGTGTTGACCCCGGCCTTGACCATCAGGTCAGCGTCGGATTCCCACGCGGCCTCGGGGTTCTTGTCAGTGCCGCCGTACGGAAAGACCCATTGTTCGGGATAGTAATCAACGCCGAGATGCATAGCTATTTAATGGGCGTTCGCCGGCTTGACTTTACGGACAACCCCCGGCGCGTTGCAATCTAAAAGTCGAAATTTTGAAAACTATTTACGGGAGGAATAGCGGCCTGGTGAATTCATAATACCCGAGTGTGCGTTGAGGTTCCTAGTAGCCGCCGAGGTAACAAGGCGGACCAGACATTGGGATTTCCCGGGGAATCCGCCTCCTCGCGTCGGCGGCTACGCGGCGATGAAGTTATTCAAGGGCTTGGTGAGGCGCGAGCAGTTCCCGCCTGCCGAATACAGCCAGAGCTACTGCTCTTGCGGCACGGCGACGAATGCCCGTTTGATGGCTTCCGGAATTGAACAAGGTTTTCCGCTTTTCGCGTTCACGAACACCCAGTCCGTTTCGCCGCGCACCAGCAGTTTGCCATCGGACGCGCGCAGAAACTTGTAACGCCGCAACGACCGCACGCGGCTGAAATCCACAATCCACGTGAGGGCTTGAATGTGCTCACCGGAGAACGCCGGGCTGAGGTATTCGATCTTGTGCGACCGCGCGACCCATGTGCCGCCGGCGGCTTGCATTGCTTCGGTGACACCGCCGGAATCGAAATGGCGCGTGGCCACGTCCTGCATCCATTGCACGAACGCCACGTTGTTGACATGGCCGTTCCGGTCAATCGCGCTTTCCGGCACGGTGAACTCTTCGCGGTGAATGGGCGGGGCCGTGGGCTTGCTCATTTTCCGGTCGTCATGTGAGCGGCAAATTCGCTGTTAATCAAGTCTCGTAGCGTGGCTTTGAATCTCGGCTTTCTGGAATGAGCCGGCTACTTTGCAATGGGATGCCCGGTTCGCACCAAAGCTTCCAAACAAGCCCTCGTCTCGGCTCTCAACACCTCGCGGTCGGCTTCGCTCAATCCCAGCGGGTCGAAGCGGTAGCGGTAATGCAACCGCAGGATTTCCTCCAACGGCGCGCGCAAGTCCGCCAACCTCGCCGAATCCACCACGCGTTCGAGCCAGTCCGAGAGCGGTTCGCCCGGTTCGCGCGGGACGCCGCGTTCGGCGAGCTGCTTTTCGAGTTGATAGAAGTCCGAATCCAACCCGGGCCAGTTGAAAACTTCAGCCTGCTCCCCATCGCCGGCTTTCTTTCGCCGCCGTCCGCGGCGGAAAACGATCTGGTAAAACAAAACCGCCAGTCCTGGCACGATGCCGATGAGGAGATAATATCGGAGGTTGCTTTGTCCCCAGCGGATTTTCGCAAGCTCGAACGTGAGCCGCGTCCACGCGTCCTGCAACCATTGAAATGTCGAGGCCAGTTTTCCTTCTTCTGCAAACCAGGATGCGGGGGTGGTATCGAAGTCGTCCCAGATTTTCTTGTCCGGATTCCAGACGAGACACCACGCGTGCGCGTCGCGCAACCGCACCACATAGCCGCTGCCGCTGGGTTCATGCACCGCGTAGCCCACCGCGTAACGCGTCGGAATTTCCAGCCGGCGCAACAACAGCGCCGTAGCCGTGGCGAAGTATTCGCAATGACCCGCGCGTGTTTTCAGCAGGAAACGACTCACATAGGTTTCATTCGTGGGGAATCTTCCCGGCGGTTGCCAGGTGCGGTAGGTAAACTTGTCGGCGAAGAATCCGGCGACCTTGCGCAAGGTTTCTCCTCGTGGCAATCCCCGGAGTTTCAATTCGTCAATGATCATGTCGAGCGCCGGCTTTTCCCGTTCCGGGACGCGTAAATCCTCATCTACGAAGACGGCTCGGTTCGTGATTACCGTGTCCGCAACTTCCGACCTGCCAGGGGATAGCGAAGTGCGGTTCAGATTCGTCGCGCCCGTACCGGGCGGCGAATCCAGCGTCGAGTCGGGATTGTAGAGTGCGTCGAATATCACGAGGCCCGGGCCTTCCGCGAGCACGGCGCCGGCGGTGTTGTAGCTCAGGACGTATGCCGGAAGTTTTTCCATCCGGCCCACACCCGCGGGCAGTGGCAACAATCCCGCCGGCGAACTCCCCTTAACACCGTCGAGATAGCACGCGATGTTTATTGCGCGCGTATTCGTCTTGCCGGGTAGCAACGTCCAGTTGCCGCTATTGACTGGCTGTTCTTCCGCCACAACTTGGAAATCCTCCCTCGAACTTCCCGCCATCCAGGCAGGTGATTTGTAAAGCCGATAGCTTGCCGCGCGTAAATATGTCGGCACCCGCGAACCGTTCCTGGGTTCGACCCGGATGACGATGCGACCGGAAGTCTTGAGGCTGCCAACTTGTCCAAGCGAGGTGTGGGTTCCCGCCGGATCAAAGTTGCGCCGCATCAAGTTCGCTAGCCATTCAGCGTTCACCCCGACGACGTATCGCTGCAACAGACCGAAGCCGCGCTGCCCGCTGTATCCAAGTGTCAAGACCACGGCGAGGGCGACAAACCAGATGATCAAACCGAACCGCCGTGAGCGTTGCGGCCACAACGCCCACGCCAGCAGCGCCGCCATGCCCCAGAAAAAACTTGTGTCGTCGGAGGGATGCACACTCGCCGCCAGCAGCGTGCCCGCCAGAAACGGATAGCCGATGTCCACGTCGCGTGAACGAGGAAGAGGCTTGCCCGCGCGCTTCGCCTTTTTCCAGCGCCGTTGCAGGATGAGTGAAATCGTCGTCAACGGGATGGTTTCGCGCGTGCTATAAAGTTGCGCGGCGAGGAACGGAAAGAAAATCATCGGCAGCCAGCGAAACATCGAAGCTGCGGTTCGTGCCGTTGAAAGCCCCGCAGCGCCCTGTGTTCGGAAGCCGGGTTTCTGAAACAAGCTGCCAAAACTGGCTGGTCCGCTGTTGCTGGTGAAGGCATAAACACTTGCTGCCAGGAATATCAGCGAACAAAACGTCCACACCCGGCTGAAGTCTTCGTCGGAAAAATCCCAGCGTGCTTTCGTGAACCGCGCGGCTTCGGCGATGAGCGCCATGACGAGGCCAGGAATCAGGAATTCCGACTGCCAGCCCCAGAAAATCAGCGCCGCGCCGAGGAGGAAGGGAGGAGGTTTCATCGGACAGGGGGAACATTCAACGCCCAACATTCAACCTGGCACCAAACGCCGCATCATTGAATGCTCGATGTTGAATGTTGAATGTTGAATGTTTTTCATTTCATCCTCGCCAGTTGTTCCTCGACCTTCCCGACCTCCAGCGCGACCAACCGTTCCGGGTCGTCGCGCATCGGGCCGGGATCAAGCGGTTTAGTTTTTCCTGACGGTTGGATTACCAGCACAAGCACCGGCAGGCCGAGCATCTTCAGTTTTTTGACGAGCCGTTGTCGGGGCTCATCCCAGGCCAACAACATGAAAATGCAACCGCTTACCAAACTCGCGTGATTCACTACGAGATCATCCAGCGTCGCGAAGGATCCCTTGCACGGTTGCACCGACGCGAGAATTTCCAGCATCTGGTCAGCGTGCGCCAGGCCGCGGCCCGCCGTGAAACAATACGCCTGCCGTTCCACGAACAGCAGGTCGAGCAACGATTCCTGAGTGAGCACCGTGCAGGCGAAGGATGCCGCGACGGACACGGCTTCCTCGAACTCATCTGTGTATGGCCGGTCCGTGAACGTGTCGAGAATGAGCGCGTGCCGCACAAAAAATTCGTCCTCGAATTCCTTCACAATGGGTTTGCCCACCTTCGCCCAACTGCGCCAGTGGATATGTCGGATTGGATCGCCGCGCCGGTATTCTCGCAACGCCACGAACTCGTCGCTCTGCCCGACGTTTGACGCCATGGCCACCCCGCCCTGCTGATATTTCAACGCGCCCGGCAGCGCGACGGGCGGCAATGGATAACGCTTCGGCAAAATCAACACCGATGCCGGCAACGCGACATTGTGCAGCGCGCGGATGAGGCCCATCGGGTCGGGTCGCGCCAGCGTCAATCCATCGAAGCGCACAAGCCCACGTTGCAGCGGTGTCAGCTCGACCCGCAGTTCCCCTGATTGTTGTGGTGGCAATGGTGGCACAAGGGCTTCGTTAAGTTTCGCCAGGCGGAAGGGATTGCCACGCCGGCGCTGGCCGAGGCGGAAGGGACGGATGTATTTCCGGTCATCGAGTTGAAGTTCCTTCCATTGATCAAAGGTGGGTCGCATGTCGGCGAGGTTTTCGAGCAACGAGAGGCCGCTTTGTTGTTTTCGCGTGAGATTCCGCACCCCGACGCGATACGTGAACGGCTGGCCGACCGTTCCGAATCTTGGCAGTAATCGCTCGGCGGCAAATGACACTTTGAATCCGACACGAAAAAGCAACGCCGCCAGCAGCATCCCGAGCAACAGCGTGAATCCCTGGTAACCAACGGTATTTTCCGGGTCCAGTGCCAGGGTTGTCGCGACGCAAGCCCCGCCCAATACCGCCAGGCCCGCGCGCGTGAACCGTCGCATTGCCCAATACCGCGACCAGGAAAAGAGGCGGTAGAAGCGGTAGAGGATGCGGAAGGCTAGGTTCATTTTGGTAGGGACGCGTTCCACCGCGTCCCAAATTTTCCGGTTCATAAT